>Ga0335073_10000071_pt1 | contig 116703 bp, 85 predicted proteins | sample Lox_Sample_22_FD_207093 | JGI IMG/M metagenome (GOLD analysis project Ga0335073, IMG submission 207093) | Soil microbial communities from Loxahatchee National Wildlife Refuge, Florida, United States - Lox_Sample_2.2 | ecosystem: Environmental > Terrestrial > Soil > Wetlands | place: USA...
TCCTTACGCCAAGTCGAGCTGCAAATCACTTCGGCCAGTCCTTCGACTTTCCGCTTGAGCGTCGTTCCTGTGAACGGCGGAGCGGCTGGCGAGATACCGAGTGACGGATCACTTGCAAGAGAACAGTTGGGCGCTCCCGCCGTAAAGCTGCGTTCGAACCCAACTCAGGTGATACCGGTTGGACGCTTCCGGCTCAAGATTTCCGTCGAGCCTGTCAACGTAGAAGTCGCAAGTGAGCACGGTGACCTGATCCAGCAACTCGCTTGGGACGGGAACACCGGCGTTCTGTCCTTTCTCAGTGGAAGTTCGCCATTATTGGGCTTAGGGGAGGGTGGCCCACAATTTGACCGCCGCGGGTCGACGGACTCGATGCGAAGCGGACAAGGCGCCTACAAACTCCCGACCCACGGGGGCCGAGTTCCCATTCCGTGGATCATCGGAACATCCGGTTGGGCGATATTTTTTCATCAGCCCTATGGCACGTTCGACTTCACTGGACCGCAAGGGAAGTTTCAAGCGTCAGACCCTGGGGCTGCGCTCGATCTGTTCTTTGTAGCGTCAGTAGATCCGGCCACGATCATGGCGGAGTATGCCCGCATCACTGGCTTCGCGGAGATGCCTCCGCTCTGGAGTTTAGGTTATCAACAATCGCACCGCACGCTGGCGAGTCGAGAGGAAGTGCTTTCCGAAGCGAAGACTTTTCGCGAAAAGAAGCTGCCCTGTGATGCTTTGATTTATCTGGGTACGGGTTTTTGTCCGTCGGGCTGGAATACTGAAAATGGCTCGTTTGCGTGGAATTCTCGAGTCTTTCCGGATCCTAAGGAGATGCTCGATGAATTGCACCGCGACCATTTTCATGCGGTGATGCACGCGGTCATACTGACTGACAGACTCGGCGGGACGGTTCACGATCCGTGCGGCGTATCGCGCTTTGATGAGGAGTCTGCCAGTTGCTATTGGGATGCGCATCGAAAAGATTTTGCCATGGGCATTGATGGTTGGTGGCCCGACGAAGGCGATCCGCTCGATATTCCGTCACGGTTGGTTCGCAATCGCATGTACTGGGAAGGGCCCCAGATCGATCGGCCAAATCAGCGCCCGTATGCATTGCATCGAAACGGCTACGCCGGCATGCAGCGATACGCCTCCTTCCTTTGGTCCGGAGATGTGTACTCCAGGTGGGAGACGCTCAAGACTCACGTGCCCATCGCGCTGAATACGGCGCTCAGCGGAGTTCCGTACTGGGGTACGGACATAGGAGGATTCGTTCCGACAGAAGAATTTACCGCGGAGTTATATGTGCGCTGGTTTCAGTTTGGAGCGTTCTGTCCACTTTTTCGCTGTCATGGTCGCACCTGGAAATTGCGCCTTCCCTGGGGGTGGAATACGGGCGATCCCGGGCCGGTTGAAATCAGAAACTACAATGGTGCGGCGATTCCCGATTCCAGCCAGTTGCACGATGCGCGGGTCGAGCCGATATGTCGGAAATATCTTGAACTGCGTTATTGCATGTTGCCTTACCTGTACAGCACAGTGCATGAATGCGCGACCACTGGCATGCCAATCATGCGCGCTTTGTGGTTGCATTTTCCCGATGATCCGAAAGCGGTCGAGTGCGAAGATCAGTACCTATGGGGCAGGAATGTTCTCGTCGCTCCAGTTATCGAAAAGGGGGCGGAGACTCGTCGTGTATATCTCCCGCGCGGGGCATGGTATGACTTTTGGACGCAGGAGCGTGTCGAAGGTGGCCGTGAAATCAGCCGACCGGTCGACCTCGAAACTATACCGCTATATATCCGCGAAGGCTCGATCCTGCCGCTGGGGCCGGTGAAACAGTTTACCGGCGAGAAAGTCGAGGAGCCGATTTCTATTTCGATTTATCCCGGAGCGGATGCTTCCTTTTTACTCTACGAAGACGACGGCGCCTCCTTCGACTACCGCAAGGGTGAATGGATGGGAATCCAAATGACGTGGGACGACACGCGCAGGAAATTCAATCTGCACTTGGCGCCGGGTTCGCGCCTGCTCCCGCCGGGGGCACGGACGATTGTTGTACTGTTAGCGGGGACCTCGCGCAGCCTGGTTTTTGAGGGAAAGCCTTTCCAAGCCTCGTTCTGATCGGACCCAGTAGAATCCAAAGATTGAGCGTTCAGAGTTAAGGGGAAGACGCTATGAAGTATCGGCCTCTCGGCAGGACCGGTTGGACGGTTTCAGAAATCAGCTTCGGGGCCTGGGCGATCGGCGGGGCCTGGGGACAGGTCTCGGAGAAGGATGCCCTTGCGGCGCTGAATCAAGCCGTCGATTCGGGAGTCAATTTCATCGATACCGCCGATGTGTACGGCGACGGCCGTAGCGAGCGGTTGATCGCTGTCCTGAAGAAGGAACGCAAGGAAGAGATCGTAGTCGCCACAAAAGCCGGCCGTCGTCTTCCGCGGCAGACGATTGAAGGCTATAGCCGCCAGAACCTGAACGCGTGGGTCGAAGACAGCCTGCGAAACCTTGCGACCGAGTGCCTCGACCTGCTTCAACTTCACTGCCCCCCAACTGAACTTTATGAGCGTCCCGAGGTCTTTGCGATTCTCGATGACTTTGTGCGTGCAGGTAAGATCCGCTACTACGGCGTCAGTGTGGAGAAGATTGAAGAAGCCCTCCGCGCCATCGAGCATCCCAACGTGCAGACCGTACAAATCATCTTCAACTGTCTCCGGCAACGGCCTGCCGATCGCTTTTTTGCACTGGTCCAACAAAAGCGGGTCGGAATTCTCGCTCGCGTGCCACTGGCGAGCGGTTTACTCACTGGCAAACTTCGAGCGGATTCCACTTTCGCGGCGGACGACCATCGCAACTTCAATCGGCACGGGGAAGCCTTTGATGTTGGCGAGACCTTTTCGGGAGTTGACTATAACGTCGGCCTGGCAGCGGTTGAAGAGATTCGCGGACTCTTGCCAGTGTCCGTTTCGATGAGCCAATTCGCCTTGCGCTGGATCCTTATGTTCGACGCGGTGAGTTGTGCCATTCCTGGCGGAAAGCGACCGGAGCAAGTTGCTGAAAATTGTCGGGCGTCCGATTTGCCGAGTCTCTCACCCGAGACCATGGCCGCGGTCCAGCGCATTTACCAGCAGGAGATTGCACCGCTGGTCCAGAATCGCTGGTGAGGGGTTTGGAGGTCGCGATGACTCGTAGAATCGCGAAACGTCCAAGCTAATTCTGCGCCAGCACTCCTATCTCATGTGCGATCGCTTCACCAACTTCGCGAGTACTGGCCCTGCCGCCGAGGTCAGCGGTGCGAACATCTCTCCTTGCAAGCACTGCTTCAAGGGCCGCTGCAACCGCCGTCGCCGCCTTCGGTTCGCCTAGATGTTGCAGCATCATCGCTCCGGACCAGATCTGAGCTACGGGATTGGCAATTCCTTTTCCCGCGATGTCGGGAGCAGAACCGTGTACTGGCTCGAACATGGAAGGGTATTGCCGTTCGGGATTGAGATTGGCGGAAGGGGCTAGACCGATGGACCCTACGACTGCGGCCCCTAGATCGGACAGAATGTCACCGAACAGATTCGACGCAACGACGACATCAAAGCGATCAGGATGCTGCAAAAAGTGAGCGCTCAGGATGTCAATGTGGAATTGATCGGTCCGGACATCGGGAAAAGTTTTGGCAACAGAAGTGAAACGTTCATCCCAGAATGGCATGGTGTGAATAATGCCGTTTGATTTAGTGGCAGAGGTTACGTGACGCTTGCGAGTCCGGGCGAGATCGAAGGCGTAGCGCATGATGCGGTCGCACCCGCGCCGGGTGAAGACCGTCTCCTGCACGGCCAGCTCTGCATCGGAATTGCGGTAGAGACGGCCTCCTACTTCGGAATACTCGCCCTCAACGTTTTCGCGCACGATGCAGAAGTCGATCTGCCCGGGCGGAAATCCCTTGATAGGCGATTCGATCCCATGGAGCAAGCGCACCGGTCGCAGGTTGACGTACTGCTGAAACGCGCGCCGGATGGGGATCAATAATCCCCACAGCGAAACATGATCCGGAACACCGGGATATCCCACTGCCCCCAGATAGATGGCGTCGAAGGTGCGTAACTGGTCGAGGCCGTCCTGCGGCATCATTCGGCCGGTCTTGAGATAGGTTTGGCAGCTCCAGTCGAAATGATGCCAGTCAAACACTATCTGACAGCAGCGCCCTGCAGCCTCGAGGGCGCGAAGCCCTTCAGGCACCACTTCAAGTCCAATGCCGTCTCCCTCGATGACTGCGATCTTGTAACGATTCACCAGGCCTCGCGCTGCTGTTTGCATTTTCGCCGAGATTGTGCGGCGGATCCAAACTGATCTATTTCGCTGGATAGCGCTTACTGTTTCGGGTTCGCGAATTGAAGACCTCGAAGCTGCCATCGGGCCAAGCCGTCAATTCCAAGTAATTGCCTGCATCCGGACCGTCCGGGTTCGCTATGAATTCGTCGGCCACATTGTGAGCGGCGCCTCCTTCGTCAGAGAAGTGCAATTGCCACAGGTTCTCCAGTCGAGGAGATTTTTCAATAATGTCCCATGCGGAAGGAGTTCCGCCCTTCTTGGCGCCGTTGTCCATAATCGCGACCCGAGGAGCGATTGCGTTCAGAAATGCTGGACTGTTGCTCTGGTACCACCCATGATGCGAGACGACGTAAATATCGATCAGGCCCACTTTGTTGATTGGACACACCAACTCCGTCTCCTTGTCGCGAGTAAGATCGCCCAGGTCCAGGATTTTCAACTTGCCGAAAGTGATCAGAGTGCCCAGCGAGCGAAAGTTTTCGGTCTGATCGGCTGGGAACTGTTCAGCATTCTTGCAACTGGCGTTCTCTTGCCCGGCACCTGAAAGTGGATGGTCAATCACCGCTCCATCAGAACTTATGACGGTCGTCTCTATTCCGTGAATCGGTAGATTGTCTCCGGGCTTAACCGTCAAGCGTTTGAACTTCTTGGCTGCCAGGAGTTGCTGGTAGGCCTGCCAGACCTGCACCGTCGGCGCGTCCGTGCTCTCGCGGTTGTCGCCGTGATCGATCACCGTGCCTACCGGAATTCTAGCGACCAGTTGCGGCAATCCGCCCACGTGATCGTTGTGAAAGTGAGTGATCAGGACGTCGTCGATCTTGCTGATCCCCGCTTTCTTCGCAACGGCGACGATGCGGTCAGCGTCTCGCCCATTATTTCCCGGCCAGCCAGTGTCGATCAGAAGCGCCTGCCGCTCCGGCGTAATGAAGAGCGTTGCTTGTCCTCCTTCGACATCGACAAAAAAGATATGCAGTGGCCCTTTATGGCTGGGCGAGGACCAGGCGGATGCACAGGAAAATAGCAAAAAAGCAGCAACAGACAGACGAGACATGTTCAGAATCCTTTGAGCGATATACGGAGCATCGAGATCATCTGCCACTCCCTTGTTCTCGTCAAGAAAAACGTTGACCGGGATCACGTTTACCCATCCAGTTTGCGCTATGATCGCTGCAAGATTTCAGAACAAGCGGACCGAAGTTCGACTCTCACTTTGAGGGCGGAAGCAATGAAGAAACTGCGCAGTCAGGCATGGTTCGGACGAGAAGACCGCGATGGTTTTCTTTACCGCAGTTGGATGAAGAACCAGGGATGGCCACACGACCTGTTCAACGGGCGGCCTGTCATCGGGATTTGTAACACTTGGTCGGAGCTGACACCCTGCAACGCCCACTTTCGCGAGCTCGCCGAATTCGTGAAACGGGGTGTGTGGGAGGCCGGGGGTTTTCCGCTCGAGTTTCCGGTCATGTCGTTGGGTGAAACGCAATTGCGGCCAACGGCCATGCTGTTCCGGAACCTGGCCAGCATGGATGTGGAGGAGTCGATTCGTGGCAACCCCATCGACGGTGTCGTTTTGCTGATGGGCTGCGACAAGACCACGCCCTCGCTGTTGATGGGAGCGGCTTCTTGCGATCTGCCAACCGTTGGCCTTTCCGGTGGCCCCATGCTCTCTGGCAAGTTCCAGGGACACGACTTGGGATCGGGAACTGGATTGTGGCAGATGACCGACCAGGTCCGCACCGGACGCATGAACGTTGAGGAGTTTTTTGAAGCTGAGAGTTGCATGCATCGCTCCAAGGGACATTGCATGACTATGGGAACCGCTTCGACCATGGCCAGCATGGTGGAAGCGCTGGGAATGAGTTTGCCGGGCAACGCAGCTATTCCCGCGGTCGATGCGCGGCGTAATACGCTGGCCCAAATGACGGGGCGGCGGGTTGTCCAAATGGTGCGAGAGGATCTCTGCATGTCGCGGATACTGACGCGCGAAGCATTCGAAAACGCGATCCGCGCCAACGCCGCCATCGGCGGGTCTACCAACGCTGTCATCCATCTGATCGCAATTGCAGGCCGTGTGGGCGTGCCCTTGTGCCTGGACGATTTCGATCGTCTCGGATCATCTTTACCCTGCCTGGTTGATATCCAGCCTTCGGGCAAGCACCTGATGGAAGATTTCTTCTATGCGGGGGGACTTCCCGTTGTGCTTCGAGAGCTAGGCGAGGCGGGCGCCTTGAACCGGGAAGCCCTGACCGCGAACGGGCAGACTATCTGGAGTAACGTTGCGGAAGCTCGCTGCTGGAATCGCGATATGATTCGCCCGTTCACAGCACCGTTCAAGGCGAATGCCGGAATTGCGGTGCTGCGTGGAAATCTTGCGCCGGATGGCGCCGTGATTAAGCCCTCAGCCGCGAGTCCGCACTTGTTGCAACATCGTGGGCGGGCAGTGGTATTTGAAACCATCGAAGAATTTCACGGTCGGATTAACGACCAGTACCTGGACATCGATGAAAGTTGTGTCATGATCCTGAAGAACTGCGGTCCGCGCGGCTATCCAGGTATGGCGGAGGTCGGCAACATGTTGCTTCCGCCCAAGATCCTCAGCAAAGGTGTGAGCGATATGGTGCGGATCTCCGATGCCCGTATGAGCGGCACTGCGTACGGGACTGTTGTCCTGCACGCTTGTCCAGAGGCTGCAGCAGGCGGGCCACTCGCTCTGGTGCAATCAGGCGACATGGTCACGCTCGACGTTCCGAAGCGCACGCTCCACTTGGAAGTCGACGACAATACTCTGGCTGCCCGCCGGGCAAAGTGGACTCCTCCCCAGCTTCCGGATCGCGGGTGGCTAAAGCTCTATGTTGAACATGTTCAGCAGGCGGACAAAGGAGCAGATCTGGATTTCCTCGTGGGGCGGAGCGGGGCGCGCGTGGCACGCGACTCGCACTGAGCAGAATTCGAAATCTTCCGCTTTCTAACCCAGCCACTGCGGATTCTGATAGGTTCCGTCGAAGGTGTGGGTTGTCTTGTAGAGTTCGTACTCTCCCTTGCTGGCTGCGGGTGCAGTTCTAGCCAGCAGCTGCGCGACTGCTTCCTCGCCCATGGGTTGGAAACTCCGGGCGGCATCAAGAGCCTGCCGAAGGATAGACAACGAATCGCAGCCGGTGATCACAACGCTGGTGGGCAAGTTCATGACATAGTGCAGACATTCGGTCGCAGAGGCTGTTTTGCTGCGCAGAATGACACCGTCGCCCATCGGCTTCATGCCTAGCACTCCGATATCGTGTTTCGTCAGCACAGGTAGCACTTTTTTCTCGAAGCTGTCGTAGTGTGCGTCCATAACATTGAGCGGCATCTGTACGGCGTCGAATGTGAACTGATGGGCGAATGCGGTTTCCAGCATTTTGAGATGAATATCCGGACTCTTGTGTCCGGTGAAACCGATGTAGCGCACTTTGCCTTGTTTTCTGGCTTCGAGCGCCGCTTCCATGCTGCCGCCCTCTGCAAAGATTCGCAGGGGATCAATCCCGCGAATGACTTCATGGAATTGGAGCAGATCGATATGGTCGGTTTGCAGGCGGCGAAGAGACTCGTCGAGCTGCTGCGCAGCTGCCGTCCTTAGTTCGTCCGTCAACTTTGGTCATGAGGAAGGCTTTCTGACGATAGCCATCGCGCAAGGCTTTCCCCATGCGGACTTCGCTGACTCCTCCGTTGTAGTCCCAGCAGTTGTCCAAGAAGTTCACTCCGTTATCAAGCGCCGTGCGTATGATGCGAATGCCTTCCTGTTCGTCCGAAACCTGTCCTATGTGATATCCGCCAATCCCGATGAGAGACACTTTCTCGCCCGTGTGGCCCAGCGTACGGTAAGGAAAAGAATCGGTTGTGCCGTGCGACAGTTTTGTGCCCAGCGAAGCCGCAAAGGTCGTTACTGCCGCCCTCTTGAGGAAGTCTCTTCGGTCCATAACCCATCCTCCACGGATTGGATGCGGCTGAGTGCCTACGCAGTTTTGTTATCCACTTTCCAATAAACCGCGTAACGCTCGTGAATTACTTTGTAGAGCGGCACCATAGTTAACGGCTGCGATTGTCCTACCGCACCGAAAGTGAGGGACTGCTTCGCATCCGGCTCAATCCAGGCTGTCGGTTTGTTCGTGTCGGCAACGATGTCCGGCACCTTCTTCTCGTCGCCCGGCTTCGGCTCGTAGTCACCATACGTCATTTCCTTCGTTACTTCATCAAACCGACCTGCCAGCACAAGCGGACCGTACATTGCCGCTTGGATGGTTTCGTTGTCGGGCATGCTGTCGATGTGCAGGCCCATCGGCAAGCTCAATTCGATCTTGTCCCCCGCTTTCCATGTCCGGTTGAGGGTGAGATAGCTAGAGGGGCTGGCAAACGCCGGAAGAGCAGCACCGTTGATTTTCACGCTCCCGCCTTGTACCCAATAAGGAATGCGAAGGTAAATGGCGAGCTGCGTGGGGTTCTTGGCGACAACAGTGAGGGTGGTGCCTTGCTCCTCCGGAAAACGCGTCTCCTGGTTCACCCGCAGCCCCTTTTCCGGCCATTCCAGTTGCGAGTCGATGTACAGATTCACGTAGAGTGAATCGTCGTCGTGGAAATAGATGGTGTCGGTCAGCTTGGCATATTCTTCCGAGCCGGTTCCCGTGCAGCACCAGAAAGCGTCAAAAGGCTTGCCGAAAGTCTTCCAGTAGCCCGGCGCCAGAGGAAGGTAGTACATCATCGTGCCGTCTTCGGGATTGATGGTGCCGAGGCGGTGATTGAACAAGGTCCGTTCGTAGTAGTCCATGAGGCGGGCGTTGGTCTGCCAGCCGAACAGATGCCGCGTCAGTTTCATCATGTTGTAAGCGCAGCAGCACTCCGTGGTGTTCGTGCTCAATTCGGTGGAGAGCTTACCCGGATCTGTATTCCATGATTCGCCATTACTTGTTCCACCGGTGCAATACGAGCGCTCGCTGACGACCTCGTCCCAGAAGTACTCGGCGATATCGCGGTAACGGCGGTCACCGGTGAGCTCGTAGTATCGGGCGGCGGCGATCACCTGCGGGATATGCGTGTTGACGTGCAGCCCCTTCAGTTCGTCACGGTGAGCGGCGAGCGGGTCGAAGAATTGCTTCTTGTCGAAGCGCTGCGCGACGTCGAGGTAATAATCCTTCCCGGTGACAGCGTACAGGTTCGAGAGGACCTCGCCCATGCCACCATATTCCGTCCCCAGCACGCGTTGCATGTGCTCGTAACTGAGTGAACCGGTGTATCCGGCGGTCCAACCTGCCATCTTCTCAACCATGTCGAGCGCCTGTTCGTTCCCGCAATGAACATACATGTCGAGCAATCCGGCCATGATCTTATGAACCGTATAGAAGGGAGCCCATACTCTCTCGCGCTCGCGTAGGCGGTCGAAGAAATCAATCGGGAACGCGCTCAGGTAACCGCTCTTCAGCGCACTTTGGCATTTTCCGAGCTCAGCCACCACAGTGTTTGCATTGTTCTTGAGATCCTCGTCTCCTGCGCTGGCATACATCAATGCGCAGGCAGAAAGATAGTGCCCACCGGCGTAGTGACCGCGAAGCTCACAGTCAGGTTTTTCCCATCCCCCGAGCGGTTCCGCTGACGAAGGTATGCCAGCATTGACTCGAAACGTATGCAACAGTCGGTCAGGGGGCAGCGAACGCAGATATTGGCGGTCGGCCTCCATTGCGACTTTGCATGGGCCCGCTCCCAGTCGCACTTGCGTCATGGGGAACGGGCGTACTTTCCAGGGAACTTTCTCACAGCTGACCGAGGTGCCATTCTTCTGAGTGGTATTCACCACGGGATCTTGCGGAGGAGCCGCTATTAAGTCGCTCGGGATTAGGGCTGAACCCGCCGCAGCGGCCACTGATGTCATGAAATGCCTCCGAGAAAACTCACCCGATCGCGTCATGAATTGTTCCCTCCCAAATCTCCGGATGCGAATGCTTGACGATGGATATTGTATACACTACGCTGGATCTTGGCGACCATCTATTGGCGCCCTTCGACCCTCGCTGCTTTCGGCCGACGCGAGGACGGCATCGGAGCAGGATATACTTCGCGGAAGTCGCAGTTACAGGCAGCGCACTTTTCCATGGCTAGATTCTTCAGGGCAGGGCTCTTTCGGATTGGGATTTTGTTCCTCTACTTTTGCGGACTTCCCATCTCATCCTCTCCTGCCGAAGCCCAATCGAAACCTCCGGCGGCGGACACTTCATCCGCAGCCGAGCGAGGGATCAGTCTTGCGACGAAGGGGCGGTGCAGGGAGGCGCTTCCCGTTCTGAAGAAAGCTTCGGCACATCTTGCGGATAAGCGACTCCGGTATCGCGTGCTCATGTCGACGGCTCGATGCGCTATGAGTCTTGATCAGACGCAGACTGCGGTCGAGGCACTGCTTGCGCTCAACCGCGACTTTCCACATGATCCCGACGTGCTTTACAGCAGTACTCACGTCTACTCTGAACTCGCTTCGCGCGCGGCTCAGGAACTGGCTTCGAGCGCCCCGCACTCGCATCAGGCGGAACAGTTGGATGCCGAGGCCTTCGAGTCGCAGCAAAATTGGGACATGGCCCTTGCCGAATACAAGAAGATTCTGGAGCGAGAGCCGAATTTGGCTGGCATTCACTACCGGCTGGGTCGCATCTTTCTTTCAAAGTCGCCGGCAGAAACTGAAAATGCGAAAGCAGAATTTGATGAAGAGCTGAAGATTGACCATGACAATGCCTCGGCGGAGTTCATGCTGGGCGAGATTGCCCGTCAGGCGGGACAGTGGGACGATGCCATCGGACATTTTTCGCGAGCCTCGAAGCTCGATGAAGGATTTCAGGAGGCATATCTTGCGCTCGGGATGTCGCTCAATTCGGCCGGGAAGTTCTCCGACGCGATCGTGCCACTGCAGAACTACGTAAAAATGCAGCCCGGAGATCCAGCCGGCCACTACCAATTGGCCACTGCTTACGCGCGCACTGGACGCAAGCCGGAAGCAGAGCGAGAGATGGCGCTGCAGCGAGAAGCGTCGGCCAAGAATCCGCAGGCAGCTCCGGTTCCTAAGTAAGGAAGTGGGCCGGGTAGGGGTTCGGTGAATGTCGAAATCGCGGAGCGACGAAAGGAACGTGCTTTCTCGCCGTCGCTTCCTTCAGACGCTGGGCTGGAGTGGAATTGGCGTGCTGGGAAGCACCAGTCGCATCCGGGCTTCGGCGTTTGCCAATCAGAGTGTGACACCTGCCTTCGAAGAAGTCCCAGCCTCCGGCAGCGGAATTTCTTGGATTCATGTGAGTGGACGGTCTCGGATGGCCCACTTGCCCGAGACGGTCGGAGCCGGCTGCGCATTTTTCGATTACGACAACGACGGCTGGATGGACATATATTTGGTGAACAGCGGGCGCTGCGACTTCTATGAGCCGCCTCAGCCGCTGCGCAATGCTCTCTATCGCAATAACCATGACGGTACATTCACTGATGTGACGTCGAAGGCCGGCGTCCAGGGCGGTGCTTATGGCATGGGGGTTGCCGTTGGCGACTATGATGGCGACGGTTTCCCTGACCTCTACGTCACGCAATATCCTCACAGCATTCTCTACCACAACAACGGAGATGGAACCTTCACCGACGTGACAGCGAAAGCGGGCGTGGCCGCACCCGGCTGGGCGACCAGCGCGGTGTGGTTCGATTACGACAACGATGGGCGGCTGGACCTTTTTGTCTGTCACTTCGTCGATTACAGCAAGACCAAGCTCAAGTTCTGTGGCGATACTCTGACCGGTGAGCGTTTCTATTGCATTCCAAGCATCTACGATCCCATGCCATGCTGGCTCTTTCGCAACAATGGCGACGGAACATTCACCGATGTGAGCAAGGAATCTGGTATTTCCCAGCTGCTTGCAAAGGCTTGGGGAGTGGTCGCCGCGGACTTGAACAACGACGGACGGATGGATCTCTATGTGACCAATGACACTGTTCCGAACTTCTTGTTTGCCAATCGCGGCAAGGGACGGTTTGAAGAAATAGGGTTGCTCGCGGGCGTTGGAGTGAATGTTTTCGGTAAACCCCGCTCGGGGATGGGAGTTGATGCGGCGGACTACGATCAGGATGGCTGGATCGATCTGTTCGAGGCTAACGTCGATCACGAGATGTACTCGCTCTATCACAACGATGGCAATGAAACCTTCAGCGATGTTTCCAATCCCACCGGGCTGGGTGCTGCCACCCGCATGATGAGCGGGTGGGGATTGAAGTTCTTCGATTATGACAACGATGGCAACCTCGATCTCCTTCTCTGCAACGGCCATCCCGATGACTCGGTCGACAAACGAGTGGAAGGTGTGAAGTTTCTTGAGCCATTGCTGCTCTTTCACAATACCGGGAAGGGTTTTGAGAATGTCAGCCAGCGCAGCGGCTCCATTTTTCTCGAACCTCTCTCCGGGCGCGGTCTGGCCTTAGGCGATTTCGACAATGATGGTGCGGTAGACGTGCTTGTGGCACAGAATAATGCCGCGCCTGTTCTGTTGCGCAACAAAATCGGTCAGCAGAACCACTGGTTGGGCGTGCGACTTGTAGGAACGAAGGCAAACATTGATGCCATTGGCGCGAAGGTCACTTATCAGTCGGGTGAGTTGAAGCGCCATCAGTTCAAGGTGGGTGGAGGCAGCTATCTCTCTTCGCACGATCCAAGGATGGTGTTGGGATTGGGAAAGCGATCCAAAATCGACTGGATGGAAATACAATGGCCGCAGCCCAGCGGGAAGACGGAACGATTTATCGACCTGCCGATTGATCGCTATGTAACGATTGTCGAGGGACAGGGCAAATGGAAGTAGCTGGCGGTTCCTATGAGACGCGCTCTCTAAGATCTGCTCGATGGAAGTGTTTGGAGTTCAATCTCCATCGCATTCTGATCTCTGCAACCCTCGTACTCGCACTATTTCACTGTGCCGCGACAGAAGGACAGATTACGTCCGTGGGACCGCAAGCCTCGGCCAGCCAAAATCAGTCGCGTCCCGAACCTGCAGGGGAGTTCGGTGTCGCGGCTAATCGGGAAGGGGAAACAGAACTTCAGACAGGGAGTGCCCTTACTAGCAAAGGGTCTTTTCGCGAAGCCATCCCGCATTTGCTGGCAGCGCGCGGGCGGGTTACGAACGAATACGCCGCGAGCTTCAACCTGGCCCTCTGCTACGTGGGGACCGATCAGTTCAGGAATGCAATTCAGACTCTGAACGAGTTACGGATCGGCCACGACGACGCCAATGTGGAGAATCTACTGGCACAGGCATATATCGGGAACGGACAGCCCCCGGAAGCCTTGGCGTCTCTGCAAAAAGCGGCCATCTTATCGCCGCGAAATGAGAAGCTCTTTGCCTTCGTCGCCGATGCCTGCATGGATCACCGGGATTATCGCCTTGGGCTTCAAGTTGTGGATATTGGACTCGGCAACCTGCCGCAATCCGCGCGACTCCACTACGAACGAGCCATGTTTCTCACTCAACTTGATCACTTTGACCGAGCTAAACCGGAGTTTGAGCTGGCGGGAAGACTCGCGCCGGAAAGCGACATCGGTTACCTCGCCATGGCTCAAAAGGAGTTGTTTGCGGGGGATGTCGTTGAAGCAATGGGAACCGCCCGCCGAGGCGTGAAGCAAGGTGATGAAAATCCTGCCCTGCTAACCGTTCTTGGCGAAGCGTTGATCCGTTCTGGAATCGGTCCGGGGCAGCCGGAATTTATGGAGGCGCAAGACGCTTTGGAAAAGGCCGTCGTGGGCCACCCCACCGACCCGACCTCGCAGATCGCGCTTGGCCAGATCTATCTCTTGGCAGGCCGGCTGGACGAGGCGATTATGCATCTGGAAATGGCGAGAGATCTGGAGCCTGACAAGCCATCGATTTACGCAAACCTTGCGAAGGCTTATCAGCGGCGCGGAGACGCCAAACGTGCGCAGGATGCTCTTGCTGTTCTTGAGAAACTGAACCAGGAACAGGCCAACCGCATCAATTCCGCCCCCGGCGATCGCAAGTTGGGTTACGCAGGCGGGGCACTGCCGCAAAGCGAATCGGCAACGCCCCGTCCATGACGGGCCGTTGATCCATCGAGAGGCTCGCTCTCATTTGGCGGACGCCTGCGGGAAAGGGCGATCCACGATACCCACCCCTTCTTTGATCGCAATGATTTGGTCGCTCTGGAGGCCGGCTAGCTTCGTGGCGTTTCCACTAGGCCAGTAGATTTCGACCGAGTCAACCCTGGAACGCTGTCCCAAGCCAAAATGAAGACGTGGGTCCTGAGCGGATTGGTAACTCATCCCGCCTTTTCGCTGGGCGTGAAGGACAAGGTCTCCGGCCGAAACCTTGACGCGGGCGCCGACGCCGTCTCGGTTGGACTTGGTGCCGATCAGCAATATCTCCAGCCAGTGGTTGGCGTTGCCTCCGTCATTTCGCAGTAGTTGCGGTGCCTGGCCGCTATTGTTCACGAGTATGTCGAGATCGCCGTCATTATCGAAGTCGGCGATAGCGGCGCCGCGGCTTACCCGGCGCAGCCGAAAATCTGGCCCGAGCTGGTTGCTGACGTTTTCAAAAATCCCGCGCCCGTTGTTGCGGAACATCAGCTTGGGTTCGGCGTAGGTGCAGTCGGCGTGGTAGCGCTCGATGTTATCGAGGACGTGTCCAGTGGCCATGAACAAGTCACACGCGCCATCATTGTCGTAGTCCATGAAACGCGCGCCGAACTCGCTCATATGATAAGTCGAATAGCCAATCTTCGAACGTAGCGTAGCGTCATCGAATGTCTGGTCGCCGAGGTTTTGATAAAGTCGTGCCAGTTGCATGTCGAGGTGAGCCACAACCAGATCCATTCGTCCAGTGCCTGTAATGTCCGCAGCGTCAGTCCCCATACCGGCTTCAAATTGACCGTCCGAACTGACTGCGACGCCAGCGGCGTATCCCACTTCGCGGAAAGTTCCGTCGCGATTGTTGTGGAATAGAAAATTGGGCATGTGGTCATTGGCTATGAAAATGTCCTGCCAACCGTCATCGTCGTAATCGAAAGTGACGACTCCGAGGCCGTTGCCTCCCTTTAGCCCCACGCCGGACGACTTGCTCACATCGCTGAACGTGCCGTCGCCGTTGTTGTGATAGAGAGTCGGTGGTTGACCGTGAAAATCGTCCGGGTGACAGTAGCTTCGCATCCCCGGACCCGGGTCTCCGCAATAGAAATTGCGATCCGGCGACCAGTCGACGTAGTTGGCAATGACAAGATCAAGCCGACCGTCGTTGTCGTAATCGAACCACGCGGCGCTTGATGCCCACCGGCCGGAATTCTCCACGCCAGCCCGCGCGCTCACGTCGCTGAAAGTACCGTTGCCATTATTGTGGTAAAGAATGCATCGACCGTAACCGAGTACGCATAAGTCTGGAAACCCGTCATTGTCGTAGTCGCCCACCGCCACGCCCATCCCGAACAGGCCCTCGGCGCCAACACCCGCTTTGGCAGTGACGTCAGTGAAGGTGCCATCTCCGTTGTTCCGGTAGAGTGCGCTTCGCAACGATTGCCTCGGGCTATATACGCGAGTAGCCGCTCCGTTTACCAGGTATAGATCAATCAGGCCATTCTGGTCGTAGTCAATCCAACCGCAGCCCGAGCCCATTGTCTCGATCAGGTACTTCTCGGCAGACGCCGCGTTGTCATGCTGGAATGTGATTCCCGCGGAACGGGCGATGTCAATGAAGGTCACTGCGCTCGTGGGCTCGCGAGACGACCAGGCGAGCGGTTTCGTCGCTAGCCCCAAGCCGATCGTGCCCATGCACATCAGCAGATCTCGTCTGGAAGCACCGGGTCTCACAGTAAACGATTCCTCCTGGAATGCTCTGCCTTTGTAGGGTATCGCAAACCGAGCAAACCCCCAGTGAAGGCAAACAAAGCCCACAATTGCCGTGGACAGGTCACGCCTGGCCCGGCATGCTTCGCCGATCCGCCCCAATAGGGCTTGTCGGAGGGAGGACCGAAAATGTGGTTGACAAACGGATCGAATAAAGTATACAAAATCCGGCCATGGGTAAACGTTTCCCAACGATGCCAGTCCAGTTCTGTCACAGGCCGTCGAGTCGAAGCGTCCGGGACGACTCTCGCGATGTTCTTGCCCGAGCTTTCAAAGATGAAAGCCCGCACCGCTCTTTCTTGTGTGTCGGAGGAGGACTTATATGATTTCCAAATCTTCGAGTCGAGTCTTCGGTGGTATCGCTGCCGCTGTCCTGACTCTCCTGGCCCTGTGCGTCGTTCCGTCCGCCTTGGCCCAGCACGGTTCCGAAGGAACGGTGACGGTCACGGTTGTGGATCCGACTGGCAGCGTTGTGCAGAGTGCCCAGCTTGAGCTTCTCGACCTTTCTACGAATGACCTGCTCAAAGGCGAAACCCAAGAAAAGGGCACGCACACCTTCGTGAACCTGAACCTCGGACGGTACAAACTCACCGTGTCGAAAGCAGGCTTCCAGACCCAGGTCTTCACAAATGTGGTCGTGCAGGCGGCCCAGACCACAGACATTTCTGCCACCCTCAGAGTCGGTACCATCAACGAAACCGTACAGGTTAGCGGAGGCGAAGCGCCGCTGGTAGAGACCACGACCAATGCGATCGGAACTACTGTCGACTTAAAACAAATTGAGGACCTGCCAATCGAGGGTCGCGATTTGACACAACTTTCCTATTTGGTCCCGGGTGCCACTTTTGTGGGCGTGTCGGGATACAACGGGGGCGCGGGGACGTACGACGGTCTTCCGGCCATCGCTCAGGGAAATAACATTGACGGCGTCATCGGTAGTCCGAGCAGGATGAAGTTCGGAGGAAATGCCGAGCCCGTCGTTTCGCCGCGCTTGGAATCCATTCAAGAGATGACGGTACAAACCGAATCCCTCAACCTCGACCAGGGTTTCGGCCAAGCGAACATGCAGCTCAATTTCGTCACTCGCCGCGGCGGCAATGCATTTCACGGCCGTGTCTACGATGACTTTAGAAATTCGGGGCTGAACGCCAACAGTTGGCTGAATGACGCCATCACCTCGCTGAACCCGACGAACCCGGCGACCAAAAACCTCGTCCACCTCAATGACTTTGGAGCGAGCGTCGGCGGTCCGATCATCAAGAGCAAACTTTTCTTTTTTGGCAGTTATGCAGAGAGAAAGATTCCGGGCGCGTACAGTACTTCGAATGATGTCTTCACTCCGGCGGCGCAAGCCGGTACCTTTAGTTACAACGGCCAAACGGTAAATCTGTTCACTCTCGCACAGAACTACAATACCGCCAATCCCGGCGCAAACCTTCCCACCGCCGTGCTCAATTGTTCCGCATCCTACTGCCCGTCGACTGTATTGGCCGCGGCGCAGGCGGCGACGTCTGCGGGGCAGGTGACCCCTAACGCATCAGGTGATCCCAATCTCAATCAACTCAATTGGCAGGTGAACAACGCCCAGACGAGTTATTTTCCGGCCATCCGCGTGGACTATGATGCCACGGAAAAGCTGCGCTTTAACGTGGCCTGGAATATGACTAAGGACAATTATCCTGGAGCCAGCCCTCCTGACTTCCCCGGACCTACATGGGCCAAGACTGGCGCTGGCAACCGCGACAAGAGCTATACACTGGGTCTTGGATTTGACTGGACTCTATCTCCGACCTTGGTCAATGAATTTCGCGGCGGCTTCCTCTATAACGTCTTTCCTTACGACTATAACGCTCCACCCCTCAGCCTGGCTAACCCGCAGTTGGGCTGGAACTATCCGAGCGCTCCCTACCCGGAAGGCACGCAAATGTCGGGAACAATATTTTACTCAGGTATCTCAACCTACTACCCTGTCTTCAACGCTTCCGATACGATGACCTGGCAGCACGGCGCCCATACCATGAGCTATGGTTTCTCGTGGTGGCGCGAGCAGGACCACTATTACAATCCCGCTGCCGGGTATCCCATCGCCAATTTCGGTCTTTCAAATGGCGATCCGGCGTTGGGCGCCTTCACGATTGGAGCGACTGGCACGCTCCCGGGCGCGAGCACCGGCCAACAGCTTGAGGCTGAACAGCTGTATTCGATCCTGGTAGGAAGAATAGCGGGCATACAGGCTGGCGGTGGCGGTTATCCCTTTGTCACGTCCGCGAATAATTATGTGCAGGAGGTCGGCAGATATAACCTCGACGAGTTGATCGGGGGCAAGGGGCTGTTCTTCCAGGACTCTTATCGCATGAAAGCCAACCTGACGCTTAACTTCGGCATGCGATGGGACTTCACGAATGCCGACAAGGATCTTTCCAAGCTATACCACTCGGCAAGTCCAGCCGCTATTTATGGGCCGTCCGGAATAGGTAATCTTTTCAATCCCGGTTCTTTGACGACGGATCCGAATGGCCTGAATCCAACGCTTACTCAGAACCCGAATCCCTACAATGCCTGGAACGTGGCCCCGGAACCGGCATTCGGCTTCGCGTGGAATCCCAAAGGCGACGGCTTCATGGGCCGAGCGCTGGGTCACAGCCAGACCGTGATTCGCGGCGGCTTTTCGCTGAGAAAGATCACCGAGCCTCAGCAGTACGTCTGGAATCAGGCTTCCGATTACGGTTCCTTCTACTACCAGTCGTTCTATCTCAATGCCAATACGACGGGTGTGCAAGGCACCTTCACTCCGGGAAGTTTGGCGATCGATGATTTCAATCCCGGTGCTCCCCCTACCCAGGCGTTTTCACCTTACACCTACGGCCTTTCGCCGCAGACCTTCCTGGCGAGCGAAGCGGCTTCGGACTTCACCTTCCTCGGCGGCCCAGGTCTGAACGGCATGAACCCACACATTCAGCAGCCCTACACTGAGTCGTGGAATCTTGGCGTACAGCGCCAAGTTGGGAAATCCAGCGCGCTCGAAATACGCTATGTGGGGAGCGTCAACAAGCGCCAGTGGTTTAACATCAATCCCAATGAAATTAATATCTTTGGGACAACTTCCCAATTTCCGAACAGCTTCCTGACCCAATTCGAAAATGCGCAGGCAAATCTGGCGATCAATCAGACGAATGGGATCACCTCGTTCGCGAATAACGGTTATGCGGGCCAACAAGCGACGCCAATCTTCGACGCTGCCTTTGCCGGAGAATCGTCGGGAGGCCCTGGGATACCCCTGTCCGATTACGGCGCCACCAACTTCATTACGCAATTGCAGACTGGCCAGGCTGGGGCGATGGCTGGCACTCTGGCCGGCATCAACGGAACCGTGCCGTATTTCTGCAATCTGGTTGGCAGCTCTTTTGTCCCCTGCGCGAACAACGTAGCGCCGGGCACCTACAATGCAGCCGGAGCGGGGTATCCGATCAACTATTTCCAGGCCAATCCTTATGTGCAAGGCATTGGCTCGAGCTACACGATTGCGGAGGGGTACTCGAATTACAATGCCTTGCAGGTCGATTTCCGCCAACGGGCATGGCATGGCCTGCAGTTTGATGCCAATTACACCTGGAGCCACACTCTTGGCGTTGCCACCCAGAACAATTGGCAAGGCCAAGGCGCCGTGTTCACCCTTCGCGACATCCGGCTTAGCTACGGTCCGACTCTGTTCGATCTTCATGATGTTGTACATATTAACGGTACCTATGACTTGCCTTTTGGCAAGGGCAAGCAATTTGCCAACAGCAGCAGCGCGCTTGACCGCGTGGTCGGCGGGTGGACGATGGGAACGATCTTTTCTTTCCAGACCGGCGCACCATTCCTGTTGTTCGGCGGTACTAATACTTTCAATGACTACGGGGATGGCGGCGTAGTCCTGAACGGCGTGTCAGCATCGCAATTGCAAAGTTCCATTGGAAAATATCCAATTCCCGGAACGACCAACGTGGCGTTCATCAACCCCAAGTACTTGCTGCCAACAGGCGGTGCCAACCCGGCATACATCACTCCGAATATCACGCCGGGTACTTTTGGCCAGCGAATATGGCTTCACGGGCCGCATAACACTTACGACGACGTCTCAATCACCAAGCACTTCCCAATTACTGAGAGTCTTCGTTTCAGTCTGCAGGCTGAGATGTTGAACGTCTTCAATCATCCGACCTTCGGGCCAGGTGCGACCAATGGCGGTGCGAACTTTGGCTGGAACGCCATTCAGAGCTCGAGTTTTGGACTCATCACTGGTGGGAGCCTCAACCCCTACCAGAATTCTCCGAATGGAGGAGCCCGAGAGATCGAGCTGCGAGCGAATTTCGAGTTCTAAAGTTGCCTGACTGGTCCTCGAGATCGAGATGCATTCGCCGGGTAATGACGAGAGTTGTCGTCTCCGGCGAATGCATTTTTTGTTATCAGCCTGGTCCTCGCCGCAAGCCCTAAAACGTCATGAGTCCCAATCGCTGCCTTCGTCCCTTCTGGGCTTTATCGCTCCTTCTCTTGTTGCCGACGGCGTTCGCGCAAGGCACATTGGAAGACTACCAACGCGCCGCGCAGTTTCTTCCTGGAAACGTGCGGCATCTCGTCTACGTCGCGGATGTGACGCCTCACTGGATCGAGAAAACCAACCGCTTCTGGTACCGCAAGGCCGGAATGAAGCAACCTGAGTTTGTTTTGGTTGATGCGGAGCAGAACACGAGCGGCCCCGCATTCGATCATGAACGACTGGCGGCGGCACTCTCGCATGCGGCTAAACAAATCTATTCTCCCTCGGCCTTGCCGTTTTCTGAGATCGAGTTTGTCGATAGCGGGAAAGCCGTGCGCTTTTCAGTCGACAGCGTGCAATGGACTTGTTCTCTGGCTACCTATGAATGCGAGCAGGAACAGGCGCATCCGGAGACGCCCGACGAAGTGCTCTCGCCGAACAAACGCTGGGCCCCGTATGTCAAGGAATTCAACCTTTATTTGAGAGACACCTCGACAGGCACCGTGCTGCAACTGACGCACGATGGCGTGGCGGGATGGGACTACGCGACACCATTGCCTTCGTTGCGAGTAATGGTTGATCAGGGAACGGAGGATGTGAAGCAGCCGGCGGCCGTCTTCTGGTCGCCTGATTCCTCGAAGCTGGTCACCTACCGTCTTGATTCGCGGAATTCGGGCCGCTTCACCAGCCTCCAATTCGTTCCCCCAGACCAGTTGCGCCCGCGTGCGTTCACTTACGTCTATCCGCTGCCGGGTGAGGTATTGGCGAAGGCGCAGCCCATCATCTTCGACATTCAATCGGGCAAACGGATTGATGTGGATGCATCGATCGAGCTGCCCTTTCAGGATGGACCGGGGTTTGATTGGTTCCCTGACAGCAAAAGCTTTTATTACGACTACGATGAGCGTGGATACAAAGCGAAAGAGCTGCGGGTCGTAGAAGCTTCGACGGGATCACAGAGAGTCTTGGTGCGTGAGCAAGCAGATTCGTACCTGGATCCCGGTGAGACGTTCTATCGCTTTGTCGAGGATACAGGGGAAATCCTTTGGTCTTCAGAACGCGACGGCTGGAACCACCTCTACATCTACAACCAGAAGACTGGGCAGTTGGAGAAGCAGATTACTCAGGGACCGTGGGTCGTGCGGCAGATTGCGCACGTCGACGAAAAGAACCGTCGAGTCTATTTCATCGCCAATGGACGCGAGAAGAACGAAGACCCTTACCAGGCACATCTGTACAGCGTCGGGTTCGATGGAAAGGGAGTGCAGTTGCTTTCGCCCGAGAATGCGGACCATTCCGTGAGCGTCTCACCGGACGGGACATTCTTCGTGGACAACTACTCTCGGCCGGACTTGCCTGGAGAATCAGTATTACGGCGCACGAAAGACGGCTCGGACGTTCGAGTTCTCGAGAAGACGGACGCGGGTGAACTGCTCAGGAGGGGATGGAGATTCGCAGAGCCATTTGCAGGGAAAGCGGCGGATGGGACTACGGACATCTACGGGTTGATCTGGCGCCCCTCGAATTTCGACGCAGCGAAGAAATATCCGATCGTTGAGTTTGTATATACCGGCCCGCAGGCATTCTTCGTTCCCAAGAGCTTTGGCCGCACCTTATGGCTGCAGTCGATGGCCGAACTGGGTTTCGTGGTCGTAATGGTGGACGGTCGTGGCACCACCGGACGCTCTCGGGCGTTTCACCAGTTTTCCTACAGAAACCTTGGCGGAGCGTTCGAGGACCATGTGGCTTTGATCAAGCAAATGGCTGCTCGCTATCTGTATATGGACGCGACGCGAGTCGGAATCTTCGGTACGTCTGCGGGCGGCTATGGAGCGGCTCACGCCATGCTGGCCTTCCCCGAGTTTTATAAGGTTGCAGTCTCTACCTCGGGCGATCATGACGCCCGCCTCGATAAGGCGTGGTGGAATGAGGCCTACCAAGGATACCCCGTGCAGGGCGACTACGCTGCCCAGTCGAACGTGACCATGGCGGGGCGTTTGCAGGGACATCTGATGCTGGAGCACGGCGACATCGATGACAACGTTCATCCCGTGGAGACGATTCGTTTCGTCGATGCCTTGATGAAAGCAAACAAGAACTTCGATATGCTGTTCGTGCCCAACATGTTTCACGGTGAGAGCGGAGAGCATGCCTTGTATCTGGTTCGGCGACGATGGGACTACTTCGTGCAATATCTGCTCGGCGTGACTCCGCCGGCCAACTTCGAGATCAAGGAAGACCGGGATGCTCTCGGCAACGCCCGGCGTCGAAGGCGCTGAGCTAGCCGGCCCGAGGAGCGATTGGAAGTCTAATCCAAAGATCCAACGAGGACACCGATGCACCGACGCGACTTTCTGCAGGGCTTGGCGACGACAGCGGCCGTCGGTCTTGAGATTCTGGCTGGCGGCGAGGAAGTATCCGCACAAAAAAGCGCGTCGAACGGTCGAAGTCAACCCAGGAAGACGAGGCTGGCTGCTTCCATTGAGGGCTACACGCTGGTCAATCAATTCAAGGCTGATGGAGATTCATGGAAGGTCTATGAGGATCTGAGGACTCGCGAGGGGGCTCTGGCGTTTGTGTCATCGTCCGGCAACTCGCGTGTGCTTAGCAGAAGCGCCGAAGCCTCCATGGCCGAAGGAAGTCCTTACCTAGGGCTTGCCCTCAAGGATATTGGTCTGTCTTCTCCTGATCTTCTTGCCGATCGCCTTCTGCAAGATGGCGACCCAGACCCTGAGAAAGTGAAATCGGCCGCGCCTCCGATGGCCTCCGCGGAAAAAAATCCTCGGACTTGGACGACCTTTGTCGGCACCAAGGAAGCTTACGACGTGACCCCGGTCTACCGCAGCGGCAACACGCGTACCTACCATCCCATTCAATACTCACACGAACTACGCGACGATTTGAAGAAGGGGCAACTCTATGACGGCTTGGTGGGCGGGTGGATGCCGGCTGTGCGTAAGGTGATTCCGTCCTCTGATTCCGCCTACTGGGAGGTCATCGTGTTCGGCGACGTCGGCGCGGATAGGAACAAGTACATCGTACATACCTGGCACCGGACCGCACGAATTGAAGATGGCAAGATCGTGAAGGTTGTGTACGGCCACAATTATCCCGCCTATCCGCCGGGTCGGAAAGATCCGCAGCCGGAAGAGTTTTATCGCGCCCTGCTCGCGTTTGCAGAGTATTGGGACGAACAACTGCACGATTGCGCTCCGGCTTCGCTTCCACAAAATGTTTGGGTCGACATAGCGAGGCACTCATTCGCGAAGGAACTGATGACGCGGCCGGGCGGAATATATCCGAAGTATGGCGCAGTTGACCGCGACTACGCCGGCTCGGAATACGACGGCTTCCAGGACATCTTTACCAGCGCCATCTATACCAACATGGAGTGGGGCCGTCTGGAGACGGCGCGTCTTTTCATTGATAACTACTTCACCGAATATGTGGATTCCAAGGGAATGGTCGACATGCGCGGTCCCGAGACCGCGCAGTTTGGCCTGACTCTCTCACTGTTGGCTCGCTATTTTGGTTATACGCGCGATAACGCTCTAATGGTGAAGCACCGCGAGAAAATTGAAGCCACCGCTCGGCTGCTGGCGGAAATGCATGACGAGAGCCTCGGCCTGCAGCAGGATAATCCCGCCCATGGATTGATTCGCGGCTGGAGTGAATCGGACTCATGCCTGAGTGAGAATCCGTCCCTGTACTGGCAGCCCTATTATGCGAATAGCGCATTTGCAGCTCGGGGTTTCAAAGACATTGCCCGAACCTGGACCGAGCTCGCGCATATGAACTCTTCTTCGAGTATGGAGAAGCTGGCGCATGGCTGGCTCGAACGCAGCCAGATACTTCAGCACCGGACCATCGAAAGCATCGAGCAGAATATTCAGCGCGACAAGATGCCGCCCTACATCGGATTGTTTCCGGGAACCACGCTGACTTTCCGCGAGTCGCTGGAGAGGGAGCGGCCCAGCCCGCAGCAGTGGCCCCACCGTCCGTATGCGGAATTGCTTCAGGCAGACGTGCTTCCGCCGCGCCTGGCAAATCAGCTGATCGACTGCATGCGCGCTTATGGGGCGACCACGCTCGGAGTTGTGGCCAATGTCTGGCGCTTTCAGGACGACGGCCGTGAAATTCTAGGTTTCATCTCGTACGGATACGCACAGGCTCTGCTGCGACTGGACCGCATTGAGGAATTCCTGTTATTCCTCTATTCCCATCGATATCATGCGCACACGCGGGGAAGCTGGACGGCTGGCGAAGTAACCGGCATTACCGGCGACTCCGGAACCTACTGCGTGCCGGCACAGCAGACAATACCGCTCCTCGTGCGCTGGATGCTCGTGCTCGAGGATTCTGACGAAGACAGGATATACCTCGCAAAGGGCGTACCGCGCGAATGGGTGGTTTCTGGAAAAGAGATTCGGCTTGAGAACGTTCCAACGCGGTGGGGGCGTGTCAGCTTCAGCCTGGCAGCGAAGCCAAACGCGAAGTCTATTGTCGGACAAGTGGAATTGAGCGGAGCGAGCGCGCCTAAGGAGGTGCATTTGAAGGTCCGGCTTCCCCTGCAAACCGTGCTTCAGAGGGTAACAGTGAACGGACAAGCCGCCGGCGCGGGAGGGGTTCACAAGGACACCATCATCATCGTTCCGAGAAACGAAAGAAGATTCGAGGTGATCGGCCAACTGGGTTGAGCCCCGCCTCGATCTCACCTGCGAGGGGCCGGGCGTGGCGATCGCGCCGGCGACAGCAAAGGACTTTCAAAACACGAAAGGCCTGTCTTAGCTGCTTTTCGTTCTCGTTTGCCCCATGCCAGCCGGTGCGGTCTCGCCCTGCCCCGCCGTCTTTGGCAACGACAATTGTTTCCGTGAACTAGAATTCCTAGGGCTTCGGCTGGGGTGCACCGTTGTCGGAATTTCCCTGGGTCTCGCTGCGCTTCAGCTCCAGGGCTTGCTTCAGAGATTCCCCGGCGTATTGGATATGCTGGCGCAATAGCCTACAAGCCTGGGTAATCTCGCGGTGACGGCAGAACTCCAGAATTTGGTGATGCTCCTCATTGGCGCGCTTCATCCCGTGGGTCAGGTAGAGCTGAAGCCGGGTGTAGCGTTCGCCGTTGTTGTTGACGTTGCGGATAATAGCCATGAAACGAGGCTGATTGGCGCGCGAATAGAGAATCGAGTGAAACTGCCAATTCAGGCGTCCCCACGCCGAGACATGATCTTCCCGCTGCAGCTCACTTACATACTTCTGCAGCACAGCATCGGCTTGCGAGAAATCGTCTTTCGTCAAGGACGGAATCGAACGCTTCAAAACCTCGGGTTCCAGCAGGGCGCGAATCGAAAAGAGCTCCTCGATATCGTCGGGGGACAACGCCGGCACGATGGCGCCGCGGTTGGGGACGATGGCAATCAGACCTTCCGCATCCAGCTGTCGCAGCGCCTCGCGAACCGGGATTCGGCTGACCTGATATTGAGTCGCGATCGCGTCCTGCCGGAGCTGAGCCCCCTCGGGAATTTCTCCCCGAATAATTTGGTCGCGCAATTTATCGGCGACTGCGGAAGTAAGCGACTGTCGTGGGATTGCAAAATCCGATGTGGTTTCTAGGTCCATGCCGAAATTGCCCAAGCACAACATCCGACTTCTACTTCATCCGTGCCCGCCATCTAATATAGCGCATGTTGTAACCGAATAAGCTCCGCTACTGCCCGCAGTTCCTTCTGAACAGCCCAGTTCCAAAGGGTCATTTGCCATGCTGCAGGTCGGCGGTCTGAGGCTCAGACGGTTCACCCCGCGCTCGTTCCACCCAACCGATTAAAAGATAAATAGGAATTCCACTCAGGACGATGAGCAATCCCGGCCATGTCGTTGCCGGGCGATACGCGAAAAGTACACTCAGAATTGCGCTCGCGATAAGAATGTAGAAGGTGGGAACCAGTGGGTATCCGATCGTCCGGTACGGCCGCGGTGCCTCAGGCCGCTTGATGCGCAAGCGGAAGACGCCGGCCACTGTCAGTACATAGAAGATAAGCGCCGCAGAAATCACATATTCAAGCAGATTACTGTACAGGTTTCCCCAGGACTCGGTCGCGGCGTCATATGTGCGGGGAAGCACGAGAAAGGCTGCCCAGAGCCCCTGTAACTTCAACGAGGAGGCAGGTACGCTTGCCGAGTTGAGTTCGCCAGCAAAGGGGAAGAAAAGCCGCTGACGCGCCATAGCGAAATAGACGCGCGACCCGGTCAGAGTGAGAGCGTTAATAGTGCCGAACGTTGAGATCATGATGGCAGCCGCCATTACCGACGTTCCAGCCCCCGGGAAGATCGCCCGAAGGGTGGCAGTCCCGACACGATCCGCAGGTGCATGTTGAATGGCTTCGAGCGGAAGGGTAACCAGATAGGTAACGTTGGCAAGAAGATAAAGTGCGATAACAACACTTACGCCGATCACCATGGCCAGCGTGACATTGCGCTCAGCGCGTTTAACTTCGCCCGCCGCGAAGGCGATATTGTGCCAGGAATCGGCAGAGAATAGCGATCCGGTTTGGCTCAGGCAGATGGCGACGAACAGGCCGGACAAAGTTGCCGCGGTTAGTCCGCTTCCAAGGGAATCGACTCCGTGTGCCCGCCACGGATCAGAAAAATTAGCGTGGAGTGCGTGGGCATTGCGTCCGAGGAGAATCCCGACAACAATCAGAGCGCCCAAGGCGCCCGTCTTGGTGACCGTAAATACATTCTGGATCAGCTTGCCGTAGCGGAGTCCGAGAGTATTGCTGAAGGTCAACAATGCGATGACGCCAATGGCGAGAAGTTGAGCCGTGGAAAGCGACAGGGCGTAGTGGCTTGAGAGCCGGATGGGAGAGACCAGGTACTGGTTCTCCGAGATCAACGGCCAGAGCACTCCGGAAAAGCGGGCGAATGCAACAGCTACTGCAGCAATCGTGCCCGTCTCGATGACCGAGAATAGGGTCCAGCCATAGAGGAAACCCCACAACGGGGAATAGGCTTCGCGCAGGTAAACGTACATGCCGCCGGCTCGCGGCATCATCGCAGATAGTTCTCCGTAGCACAGCGCTCCCGCAATCGTGAGAGCACCGGCCAGCGCCCAGGAAACCAGTAGCCATCCCGCACTTCCGATTAGACGCGCCATCTCTGCCGGGACGATGAAAATTCCGGATCCTATCATGGCGCCGACTACCACCATCACTGAGTCGAGCAAGCTTAAGCCGCGGGTGAATTCTCGTGCTTTGGCGTCCGGATCTTCGCGCTGGAGTTTCTCGGTCAACCGTAGAATTACCAGGGGAAAGGGAAATGCATTGACGATTGCATATTGTATCCATAAAATACGACACGTGCCTATCTTAAATTATTAATGAAGGCGATCAAAACGGGCCGCTGTAGTTCCCAGTCGGATCGAACCCCCGGCGGCTATTCAGCAGAGGTTGAGGCTACACCAGAAGGAAACTTAGGAGGCCAGATGAACTGGAAGGGCGTGATGCCGGCTATCACCACCAGTTTTACTGAGGATCTTCGTGTCGATCACAGCTCCATAGCGAAACATTGCCGGTGGCTGTTGGACAATGGATGCGCCGGGATCGTTGCCCTTGGCTCATTAGGGGAGGGCGCGACGCTATCCTTCGACGAAAAGGCCGACGTACTGCGGACATGTGTTCGTGCCATTCATGGGCGAGGACCGGTCGTGGCATCCGTTTCGGCGCTTACCACTTCGGAAGCCGTGGCGATAGCAAAGGTGGCGGCTGACCTCGGCTGCGATGCTCTTATGGTGTTGCCTCCGTATGTCTATCAAGGCAATTGGCGAGAGATGAAAACACATGTTGCCGCAGTGTTCGAAGCCACGCCTCTGTCCTGCATGCTATACAACAATCCCATTGCCTACGGCACCGATTTCCTTCCTGAACAGATTCGCGAATTGGCGGCAGAGCACGAGAACTTCGAAGCGGTCAAGGAATCGAGCACAGACGCCAGGCGTGTCTCGGCCATCCGTGCGCTCCTCGACCGGCGATTGGAGATCTCGGTAGGGGTTGATGATGCGGTATTGGAGGCGATTGGGGTGGGAGCGACGGGTTGGATTGCTGGCTTGGCCAACGCATTGCCGCGGGAATCGGTCGACCTGTTCAGCAGCGGTATTCATGGAGATAGTGAGAGAGCGTTTGAGTTGTATCGGTGGTTCTTGCCTCTGCTGCGAATGGATACAGTGCCGAACTTCGTGCAACTCATCAAGCTGGTGCAAGCTGAGGTGGGGATGGGTAGTGCCCGCGTGCGTCCACCCCGTTTGGAATTGGTAGGCGACGAGTTGGAACGAACCCGCAGGATTATCCGTGACGCGATGTCCTCCCGCCCACTACCTCTGGATGGCGTCGCTCTACCGGGAAGAAACTAATCTGCCATCTCTCATTGTGACTGCGCGGTGGCCCTCTTCACGAAAGGGAGTTTGGTGGTTGGAATTGAAACCGTCAGGTTGGCTGGTATTGCCCGCCTCGCCTGGAGATTCTTGAGCTTGAAGATAACAGTGGAAGTGACTTCCTGTCCTTTGGAGACGATCAACGCTCCGTCGTGAGTGTGGATCTCCTGCTGAATAATCATTCCGGGAGCAAGTTCTTCGATCCGGCACGTTCGGACTTCCGATTCTTCCGCATTTGGATCCAAGGCCACTAGAGCATCGAAAAATTCGGGACTGAATTTCGGATTCAGGCGGGCCAGCAGGTGGGCTGCTTCATTTCTGGAACTGCCTTTATGAATTGCATCTTCATAGGCGAGGACCAATCTGAGTATCTCTGCTCCCCGTCGAATGTCCGCCATCTCTGGATCACCGTCTGCCGGCACCGGGCCGTTCTGGTGCTCGATCATCCAGGCGATCGGTTCCAGGCGAGGGATTCTCGAAAGCAGCCCATAGGCAACACTGGGATGGGCGGCATATTGTGTTTGCTCAGAGGCGGTAAGCTCCTGGCCGTTGTAGACCGCCTCGATCGTTTCCGGAGCAAGTGTGACGCAACCTAATTGAGACAGCATCGCGGCTACTTCGTATTGCCAGGGATTTCCAAGTTTCATGGAGGTTACGACGTGGCGAATATAACGGCGAGCCCGCTCAGCGCGACTAAAGGCCGCAGGGTTCACCAGGCTAAGCACTTCCGTCAGCACCTGGATGCTACCGCTCAAGGTCTGCTCCAGAAGTTCCTTTTCCGCTGTCACCAGGCGATACTGAACGAGCGCCGCGGTTAACGTCTTGGCCATCACCTCTCGACTGCAGGGTTTATTGAGGAATCGAAAAATGCTGCCCTCGTTGATGGCATCGATGGCGGTTTCCATATCGGCGTTGCCGGTGAGGATGATGCGGATTGTTTCTGGTGACGAGGTCTTCACCGCGCTCAGTAACTGAATACCGTTCATCCCTGGCATTCGCATGTCTGAAACGATGACCGCATACGGTCCAGCTTCGATGAGGGGGAGGGCCTGCTCGGCGCCTAGAGCAGTTTCGATCAGAAACTCCCGGCTTAAGCTGCGCCGGTACCCGTCGAGCACGTTGCTATCGTCATCGACCAGAAGGATCCTTTCACGCATGACGTTCTCCTTCGTTCTTTGTGAGGGATACCGCAGCTGCTTGGGCGATGATTAGCTTCTTATAAGCGGCAAGCCGCGGTTCTCCTCTGAGACCATCGACACGCCTTGGCTGATGCTTTAGCGATTCCTGACCGGGCTTGCGACGCAAGTTGTTGCGGAGATTGGTCTAGAGCGAATGCCCGAGGTCGTGAGAGCTACATTTCGCGCTCACACGAGGCCTAAGACTCTGTCGGCTCTTGGACAACCTGCCTCCAGGTTTCTTCTCGAACGGTGCAACCAATGCTGGCAAGATATGCGACATCGAGGGCAGTGCGGTCCTGTATCCAGGATGAGGCCTGCCGCTCGTGATAAATGCTTGCGATGTGAGTCGTGATGACGGTTGAGAATCGGCTTTGAAGACTTCCTGCAGGATCATGATGCCAAGCCACGCCATCAATGACAGCCTCTGGCAATCCCCATAGACCAAGCAGATAAGCAGCGATTTCCGCGTGGTTGCAACCCAAAACCTCGGTTTCAGCAACGACCAGGCCTTTCCCGGTCTCTCGGACAAGCGCAAGTACGTTTTGATATAGATTGCCCAACGCCGAGGAAAGGATGAGTTTCCCGGAATCATGCAACAGTCCAGCAGTGAAGCAGTCATCGACAGTTTGACGATCGGCGCTCTCCAAAACTGCAATTTGCTTTGCATATCCCGCCACCGCTAAGCTGTGTTTCCATAAGTACATCATCTCCGCTTCACCCAGGATGCCCGTCCGGAACTTGTCGAACACGTGGGTGGACAGCACAAGCGCTTTGAGAGTGTCCAGCCCGAGCATCTGCACAGCTTGGACTGCATTTGAAACTCGGCATCTCAGTCCGAAGAAGGCCGAATTTACCAGCTGAAGTATTTTGGCCGTCATAGCCATGTCTTCCGATACGAGTTGCCCAATCCTGCTGACCGAGGGTTCAGGATTCTCCAGCTCTCGCGTGACCTCCAGATACAACGCCGGAAGGCTCGGCAGAGCTTGCAGTCTGGAAACCACTGCCTGCAATTCTTTGTTCTTAAGCAAACTTCTGACCGCAAAAGCCCGTCCGAGCCGCCTCTTAAGCTCGCTCGTCTCGCAGGGCTTGGCCAGAAACTGGTGGGTCGGATCCACCGCCCTCATAATGGTGTCCTGATCCGCCTGTCCCGACAGAATGATCCTGAAACACTGTGGGAATCGGCGTTTGACCTCTTCCAGCAGCTGAGCCCCTGTCATGACCGGCATGCGCATGTCGGTCACAATGATGTCAAAAGATTTCTGCTCCATGAGTTGCAGAGCCTCAACCCCGCCGGTGACGAACTCCATCTCCCATTCGGTTCGCATCAAACGGAGGCTGCGCTGCAAGCCCGAAAGGACCATCGGTTCATCATCAACGAACAGGATTCGTTTCGACATGACTAGGAAGTCCTCGCTGTCATCGGTAGCTGAATGAAAAAAGTGGTTCCTTTTCCAATCGCGGTTTCAAACCAGATCTTCCCTCCGTGTTTCTTTACAATCGAAGTGTGCGCGAGGGAAAGACCTTGGCCGGTGCCGCGCCCGACGCTCTTGGTTGTAAAGAATGGATCAAAGACTCTTGATTGAATCTCGGGTGGAATTCCCGTTCCCGTGTCTTCGATCGAGATTGTGGTCGATTGCTCGTCCTGCGTGGTTCGAATCGTGATCTTGCCTTTTCCCTTCGAGCCGTCTCCAACCACTTCGGCAATGGCATGTGCCGAATTGATGAGCAGATTCAGAAATACCTGATTCAATTCCCCGACGTGGCACGGTACCATTTCTAAGTCTCGTCCCAGAATGGTCTCTACGTCCGCCAGGTACTTCCACTCGTTCCGAGCTACCGTTACGGTCGTAAGAATGGACTTGTTGATGTCGGCGAGCTGCTTTTCGTCGGATCCAGGATGGGAGAATTCCTTCATGGCCTGCACGATCTTCGCCACGCGCTTGATCCCCTCCAACGATTGGTCCAGCGCGTGAGGAATCTCTAGCCGAAGGTATTCAGAATCCGTCGCTTCGAGGATGTGGCGTAACTGATCGAGAAGTTGGGCGGAAGCCGACGGTTCTTCCACCGACGCAAGCAGCGAAATTGCTGCGTCGAGCGAGGACCATGCTTCTTTCACAAATCGCGTATTGTCGCCGATGAATTGGATCGGAGTATTGATCTCATGCGCGATCCCGGCGGCCAGTTGACCGATCGCTTCCAGTTTTTGAGCTTGGCGGGAGTAGCTCTCCGCAAGTTTCTGTTCAGTGATGTCTTCTTTGACTGCCAGAAAATGAGAGGTTTCTCCACTACTGTTTCGAATTGGACTGATGACGACGGACTCCCAATAGAGATCACCATTCTTTTTCTTGTTTCGAAGCTCCCCACGCCATTCCCGGCCATTTGTGACGGTCTCCCACAGTCGCCGGTATTCCTCTGGTGAAGTATGGCCTGATTTGAGCAGTCGCGGATTCCGACCAATCACCTCCTGGTAGTTGTAACCGGTGCATTCCGTGAAACGCCGGTTCACGTAGGTAATGTTGGCCTGAAGATCGGTGATCATCACCGATACTGGGCTCTGTTCTACTGCCACCGACAGCTGCCGTAAAGCGTCTTCGTTCTTCTTGCGTTCCGTGATGTCCCGGAAGGTCCAAATTCTGCCGTAATATTGACCATCTCTCCCAAAGACCGGCGAGGAATAGCGGTCCAGCACCCTTCCGTTGCGAAACTTGATCTCGTCCCGGCTCGTCTCGCGCTTGTGAATATACAGATTCTGTACCTTCTGCAGGAATCGCTCCGGTTCTTCCATTTTTCCCAGCACATGGTGCAGCAGAGCCTGGTCAGGTCCCGTGTTACGGAGAGAATCCGGAATATCAAATATTTCGCTAAACCTATCGTTCTGAAAAGCCACGTTTCTTTGGTCGTCGACCACCAGAATTCCGTCGATGCTGACTTGGATCAGTGCCTCGAGAAAAGCGGTCTTGGAGCGCAAATCATCTTCCGCTTTCTTGCGCTCGGTGATGTCGGATCCAATAATCAAGAACTCGCCACGCCCGCTGTGCGGAAGCAGAATCCAGTTGGCGGTCATTCCCAGCAGGCGTGCGCTGCCATCCCGATCAAAAGTGACGCCCTCCCATGCGACCCGATCCTCAGACCGCAGAAGGGCATTGATCTCAATCTCAATATTTGGAGTCAGCCACTTGATTCCGCATGTGGCTAATGGCTTTCCCAATACCTGTGTGTCCGTCAGGCCGAAGGTTCGAGCGGCGGCAGGATTCCAGCGCTTGACGCAACCTTGCTTATCTAGACCAATCAGAATGGAAGGGACGGCATTGATGAATAATTCGGCTTCACGGTGCGAGTCGCGCAATTCGCTCTCGGCTGATCTTCTAGTGGAGATATCGACAAACGCCACCACACAACCCACGACGGCGCCACCGTTCCACATCGGATAGGACCAGTACTCAACTGGAAACTTGGTTCCATCGCATCGCCAGAAGACCTCATCATCGACGTGGACGGCCCCCCCTCGCCGGAACTGGGACAGGCCCCGGCAATCGTCCAAGGGGTAGGGCGACCCGTCTTCCCGGCTGTGGTGGATAAGTTCATGCAGGTTTTTTCCCAAGACTTGGCTGGGATCGTCGTATCCGATCATTTGCAGGCAAGACTTATTGCAGAATGTGCACTTTCCCTCCGTATCCAGAACGCAAATCCCTTCCGCGGTGGAATCGAGCAATAGTTGGAGTTGTTGCGCTCGCGCAGTCGGATCCTTCTGCGCCGAGATGCGATTGTCGGGATCACTGATCCGAAGATAATCCACTGCGTGAGCTCCGTGATGAACCGACAGATGTCGGCTGTGAGTAATATCGACAAAATCTGTTTGCTGCATCAGCGGATGACGCGTTACGGCGGTATCGTTTGTTTCAACGAAGATGGATGGGACATTTCGGATGCGTCTGGGCCCATATCCTTGCACTGCAGTCCGACTCGACTTCGGTTGGGGCTAGATAGCCGCAGTTGACCTGGTTGCGGAAGTGGCAAACCTGATCGATCACGCGTTTCGCTGAGCCGTGTTTGTTCCGGAGTCGCAGCCTCACGTTGTTTCTTGAGGCTCAGAATCGTCGATCGGAAGGCGGACGTAAAAAGTTGTGCCTTTCCCCACTTGGCTCTCAAAAGTGAGGTTTCCTTTGTGGCGCTCCACCACCGAACGCGCAATCGCTAGACCCTGACCTGTTCCTCGCCCCACTTCCTTGGTAGTAAAAAATGGATCGAAAACGCGGTCGCGAATGTTTTCAGGAATACCTGCACCCGTGTCCGAAACAGTAATCATCGCCACCGCGCCTTCCGCTTTCGTGCGGACCCGGATTTTTCCTTTTTTGCCGGTCCCCTTGACTACGTCGCCTATGGCATGGGCCGCATTCACGAGCAGGTTCAGGAAGACTTGATTCATATCGCCGACGCTGCAAACCACCAGGGGCAAGTCTCCAAAATCGGTCTCCACGTCGGCGACATATTTCAGCTCATTCCGCGCTACCGTCAGAGTGTTTAGCAGAGCCTTGTTGAGGTCGGCCGGAACCATTCCTTTGGTTTCGGGGTGAGCGAATTCTTTCATCGCCCGTACGATCGTCACCACTCGCTCTACGCCGTCGAGTGTCTGCGTCAGGGCTTTGGGAATTTCCTTCAGCAGGTAGCCACAGTCCGAAGCCGATTCGATTTGTTCGAGCGCAGTGGACAAATCCTGCACGCTGGGAACACTCACCGCGGGACGACAGAGTTCATTAAACTTGCTGATTATCGCCTGCAGTTCCCCGAAAGAATCCTGGAGGAAGCGAACGTTGTCTCCCACAAATTGGATCGGAGTGTTGATTTCGTGTGCGATTCCTGAGGCCAATCGCCCGACCGACTCCAGCTTTTGCGCCTGGCGTAATTCCACCTCCTCTACGTCACGGCCGGTGATGTCGCGAGCAATCCCCTGGACTCCGACCGGTTTCCCATTTCTCGAGATCAAACTGTGGTTCACTTCCAGCATGACTCGCCGGCCGTCCTTGGCCTTGATCTCCACCTCGAATTTGACCGGAGACCGGTTCTCGACCAGCCGTGCGAGACCCTTCTGCACTCGCTCCCAGTGCTCGGGATTAGCCAGTTGGCGCAAATTCATTTGCGTCGCTTCGTCTCGGGTGTAGCCAATTGTCTGTTCCGCCAGACGATTCACGGATGTGATCTGCATATCGAGGTCATAGGTGTAAACCAGATCACTGGCATTTTCGAACAATTCCCGATAGCGTTCCTCCGAGGCCAGCAGGCGTTCCTCAGTAGCTTTCCGCTCCGAGATGTCTTCGGCGACGCCCACAATTCTCGTCAACTGTCCGCGCTGGTCACGAACCGGAAAGGCTCGGTCCCGAATCCACTTCTCCTGGCCTTCCGGCGTGCGTATCCGATATATCGAGTCGACTTGCTCCCCTCGCAGTTGCCGGGCAAACGTCGAATGAGCTTGAGCCACGTCATCGGGGTGGATCGCTTCTGTCCACGACGTTGCGTTCCGGTAAAGGCTGTCACGGGACCTGCCCCAAACCTGTTCGTAAGCCGGGCTGACGTAGAGCATCTCATTCCCTGCAGGAGGCATCATCCAAAAAACTTCACTGATGTTCTCCGCCAGCTGCCGAAATTTCTCCTCGCTGCTCTGCAAGGCCTGCTCAGCCTGCTTTCGCAGCGTAATGTCTTCCGTTTGGGAGATGTAGTGGGAAGGCTCACCCAGATTGTTCCGTACGACCGAGATTTTCAGCCGGGCCCATATGATTTTTCCCTCTTTGTGAACGTATCGCTTTTCCAGTTCCTGGGTGTTGGTGACGCCATCGCTAAATCGAGCGGCAGCTTGCTGCGAAAGCTCCAGATCCTCCGGATATGTGATTCCCTGCCAGGCTCCTGCCAGCAGTTCTTGTTGGGAATAACCCAACATTTGGCAGAGAGCCGCATTCGCATGCAGGAATCGCCCATCCAACGCCGTCATGCACATCCCATGCGGGGCTTCTTCAAATGCGGTTCGGAATCGATCTTCGCTTTCGCGGAGTTCCGCTTCGATCCGCTTGCGCTCGGTAACGTCCTGGTAAAGGGCCAGGATCCCCTGGGGCGCGCCACCGATCATGAGCGGCACACCATACACATCCACATCGACCAATACGCCGTCCTTGCGCCGGCGGCGGCTGCTGACTTGTATGCTCCTTCCAGACAGGCATTCCTGGGTGAAATAATCAGACTCCATTGACAGTTCGCTGGAAGCGATCAGTTGGCTCAGGCTCACGCCTTGCAGTTCCTCGCGCGAGTAGAGAAACAGCCGCTCAAATGCCGAATTCGACATCTGGACCCTCTCCTCTTTGTCCAAAACGACCGTCCCTACCGGACTGCTTTCGATCAGTGTATTGAGGTAAGCGGTTCGTTCTTCAAGAGCTTTTTCTGCCCGCTTTCTCTCTGTGATGTCGAGAAAACTCTCCAGGAGATATCCGTGGCCACCCATTTCGACCGGCCTTACCGTTTTGATAATCGAGCGTTGCTCTCCCGTGAAAGTCAGCAAAACACGCTCGGAATTGTCGACGGTCTGCCCCAGATCGGTGACCGGGCAGCGTCCCGTGTCGGCCGGGCAAACAAACTTGTGGCATATTGCCCCCAGGACTTTATTGGGGGGTGCTCCGACCAGCTGAAGTGCCACCGGATTGGCGTCGACAATCCGGTGCTCTTCGGGGTCGATGATGAAAATCCCTGTCTCCACACCCTCGAAGATCGCCTGAAATTTGGCTCTCTCTTCGCTGTTCACAGCTGTCGTGTTGTTTTCCTCCGCGCTTTCGTGGACGAGCGCGATACAGTATTCGTGCTCCTCGCATCGCATGTAACTGGCAGTCACTTGCACCGGGAAAATTTCTCCCGCTTTTCGTTGATGCTGGCTTGACATCTCCCAGGAGCCACGATTCCGGGTCTCCTGCCAAAACACTCCCCAACTTAGATGCGAGCAATGCGAATCGATATCGGAAAACGACAGGGAACAAAGCTCATCGCGCGCACGACCCAGCATCCGGCAAGCTGAGTCGTTGGCGTATACAACTCGCCCTTTAGGATCTATGCAATACACCGCCTGCGGAAGGCAATTCACCTTACATATTCCTTCTCTGTCTCCATCGGCAGACCTCGCAATAAGGTTTATGTGAGGTCGGCCTCTTGTGGATGGCACCATGGCGGGCTTACTGGTCAATCCGAACGCTGTTGGCCAAATCGAGTGGCGAGCCTGTGAACGCCGAGTGGCCGGTGAGGCCAACGCAAGATTCGCACGTCGGGGCTAGTGTTATCTTTCGATCCGGCGCAACAATCTCCGTGCCGAATCACGGACCTCAATGATCAGAGCCATGTGTCCGGAGGCATGTGTGGAGCAGGAGAGACATGGGTCGAAACATCGAATGGCCGCTTCGACACGATTCAGCATGCCTTCCTGAAGAGATTGCGGAGAAACAAAATGTCTGGCCGTCTGTTCTACCGTCTTATTCATCGCCAGATTGTTCTGCGACGTGGCGATCAAGAGGTTGACCTTGCGAATGAGACCGTCGTCATCGACCTGGTAATCGTGGAAAAGGGTGCCACGGGGAGCCTCACACGATCCGATACCCTGGTTACGGTTCTGTCCTGCTTTGGCACGAATGTGCTCGCGCAATAACTCAGGATCGTCGGCCAGTTCCGCGATGCGCTCGACGGCGTGAAGCATTTCGATCAAGCGCGCCAGATGATAGTGGAACGACTGGCACACGGAGCCTTGACTCCGCTGCTTGAATTCACTCAGTTCGTGATCGGCACGAGGTGTACCAGCCGATTGGGCAACGTTCAGGCGTGCGAGCGGGCCCACACGGTACAATCCCCCCGGATAACCCAGCGGCTTGTAGTAGGCAAACTTCATGAAGGACCACTCTTCGCTCGCCTCGCCCAGATATGAAGCGTAGCGCAGAGGATCCAAGCCATCCGCCATGATATTTCCCTCAGCGTCCACGATGCGAATCTGGCCGTCGTAGTACTCAAGCGCGCCTTCGGGAGTTACCGTACCGAGGAAGAGCGTGGGGAAGTTGCCCATCTGTTCGATCTCTATAGCCAGCGAGTCGATGACGGATTTCAGGCGTTTGAGCGCGATATCCATCGACTGCAGCGCTTCCGGGATCCAGCCCCGAATCTCGTCGCGCTCGGCCGTTCCGAGGGCGCGAAGGACTCCGCCAGGCGCACCCCATGCGGGATGAATCCGCTTGCCGCCGACCAGTTCGATAATGCGCTGGCCGAACTGCCGCAGGCGAATGCCCCGCCGCGCCAGCTCGGCATCACTCTCGAGAAGTCCGAAAATGTTGCGTTTTTCCGGCGGAGAGTCCATGCCCAGCAGCAGATCGGGCGCGGAGAGGTGGAAAAAGCTCAAAGCGTGCGACTGGAGTAACTGCGCGTAGTTCACGAGTCGCCGTTGTTTCATCGCCGCCCGAGGAATCTCTACGCCGAGCAGCATGTCTCCCGCTTTGGAACTGGCCAGAACGTGGCTCACTGGACAAATGCCGCAGATCCGCGACATGAGGCCGGGCATTTCGTGGAACGGACGTCCCTCACAGAGCTTTTCGAAGCCTCGGAATTCTGTGACGTGAAACTGCGCCGAGCTCACCTGGCCCGCGTCGTCCACATAGATCGAGATCTTCGCATGCCCCTCGACGCGCGTGACAGGATGAATGAGAATGCGTTCGGTCATCTATCCAAACCTCCCATCCTGTGCAGGTGAGCGGCCTTCGAGCAGCGCCACCAGAAAACTGTGAATTGTGTCGGCCGAGGGCGGACAGCCGGGGATGAAGTAATCCACCTTAACGACTTCATGCACCGGGCGCACTCGCGCAAGCAAGAGCGGGACAACCGCATTGCCCGATGGGATGCCGGTTACGACAGTGGCATTCTCGCGATACGCGCGGTCGAGCACGTCCTCGATGGCGAACATGTTGCGCAGCGCCGTGACATTGCCGGTGACCGCGCAGTCACCCAGCGACACGAGCAGCTTGGTGCGTTGCCGGACTTTCTGGATATGCTCAAGATGCTCATCGTTGGCCACGGCCCCTTCCACCAAAGTGATATCGGCTTCGGGGAAATCCTTGTAATCGGTCAGAGGACAGGCGCAAAATTCCACTCGCCCGGCAAGCTCGATCAGCCGCTCATCCAGATCGAGGAACGACATGTGGCAGCCGGAACATCCCCCGAGCCAGAGCGTGGCCAGCCGCGGTTTGGTGCTCATCCCATCCATTGCTTCATCCGATCCATTGCTTCTCTTTCCGCGCGGTAACAATGTATTTCAGGAACCCGCGGTCCTTGCGCATCTCCGCAATCGTTTTGCCTTTATCGAAAAGCGCGCCGGTGGGACAAACCTGGACGCACTTGCCGCAACTGGTGCAGGTTTCCGAGGCTCCCCAGGGTTCGCCAAGATCTGAAATGATGAGCGACGAAGCCCCGCGTCCGCAGACATCCCACGTGTGCGCTCCCTCAATTTCGTCGCAAACCCGAACGCAGCGGGTGCACAGAATGCATCGATTGTGATCAATGCCGAAGCGCTCGTGGCTGGTATCCACCGGCAACGCCGGAAACTGGTAGCGGAAACGAATGTGATCGATGCCCAGCGACGCAGCCAACGCCTGGAGTTCGCACGCTCCGTCCGCGACGCACACCGCGCAGATGTGATTGCGTTCGGCAAGCAGCAGTTCGACGATCAGTTTGCGATGCGAGAGCAACTTCGGCGTGTCCGTTCGGACGACCATGCCCTCCTGGATTGGTGTCATGCAAGCGGCCTGCAACTTCCTCTGGCCTTCCACTTCCACCATGCAAAGCCGGCAAGCGCCGACGTCACTCAGACCCCCGATGTGACAAAGACGCGGAATGTGAATCCCATGCTCCCAGGCGACGGCGAAAATGGCGTCGCCCTCTCGTCCGGTGACCATCTTGCCGTCGATTTGCAGCGTATTGACGCTCATGCCCTGGCCTCCTGCCCGGCTGGCGCGATATGACAATGTCCGGCGGGGCATCGCTTTTCGCGAATGTGCGCCTCGTACTCCTGGGCAAAATACTTCAATGTGCTGATCACCGGGTTGGGGGCGGTTTGGCCGAGGCCGCAAAGGCTGGTTTCACGAAGCAACTCGCAAAGCGATTTCAGCATGTCCAGATCCTGTTCCGATGCCGCACCGGTGGTGATCCGATGGAGGATGTCATGCATTTGAACTGTCCCCGCGCGGCATGGGATACATTTTCCGCAGGATTCATCCATGCAGAATTCCATGAAAAAACGGGCCACGTCGACCATGCAGGAAGTCTCATCCATGACGATGAGGCCTCCCGAACCCATGATGGAGCCGATCTTGGCGAGAGATTCGTAATCGACCGGCACGTCCAGGTACTGTTCAGGGATGCATCCTCCGGAAGGGCCGCCGGTCTGCGCCGCCTTGAACTTCTGGTTGGGAATGCCACCGCCGATCTCAAACAGAATCTCGCGCAGAGTTGCGCCCATCGCTACTTCGATCAAGCCGGTATTGGCGATCTTGCCGGCGAGCGCGAATACCTTCGTGCCCTTGCTGCCTTCGGTTCCGATGCCGGCAAACCAATCTCCGCCGCGCTCGATAATCGGCGGAATGTTGGCGAAGGTTTCTACATTATTGATCAGTGTGGGCGCTCCCCATAATCCTGAAGCCGGAGGGTATGGCGGACGCTGACGCGGCTGTCCGCGCTTGCCCTCAATCGACGCGATAAGCGCGGTCTCCTCGCCGCAGACGAATGCTCCCGCGCCAATGCGCAGGTCGATACGAAACTGAAATCCCTGTTCGAAAATCCGCGTGCCGAGCAAGTGCTCGCGTTCGGCTTGTTTGATCGCGGTCTGCAGACGCTGAATGGCGAGCCCATATTCGCCACGGACGTAGATGTAGCCCTGCTGCGCTCCCACGGCGTAACCGGCGATTGCCATGCCTTCGAGCACGCGATGCGGATCGCCCTCCAGAACGCTACGGTCCATAAACGCACCGGGATCGCCCTCGTCCGCGTTGCACACGACGTACTTGGTTGGTTGAATTTGTTTCGCGACCAGTTCCCACTTCAGCCCCGTCGGGTAACCTGCTCCTCCACGGCCTCGCAGTCCGCTTGCCTTGATCTGCTGCACTACATCGCGGGGAGTCATCTCCTCTAAGGCCTTGGCCAAGGACTGATAGCCTCCGGCAGCGATGTAATCAGCGAGCTTCTCAGGGTCAACCCGGCCACTGTTCGCGAGTACGATCTTCAGTTGCCGTGAGAAGAACGGCGCTTTCAAATCGATGGAACGCGCCGCCAGCCCTTCGCGGTCGGACGCATTGTCGCTGATCAAGGCGCTCGCATCGGCCGCCGTCACGTTGCCATACAGCTGTCCATCAGACGAATTCAGCACGAGCGGCCCGCGGCCGCACATGCCCATACAGCCAGTCCCGCAAACTTCGACGCTGCCGGTGCGACCCTGGGCCTCGACCTCGGCGGCGAGAGCATGGCGTACCCCATCGGCTCCGCAGGAAATGCATCCCGCCGCGGTACAGCAGAGGATCCGGCTTTTCAGACCCTGTTGCCGTGCCAACTCCTCCGTTTGTTTTTCCAATAGTTCTTCTGCCGTCATTGTGCGCCTATCTTGTTCAGTTCTGTGTCGAGCACTTGAGGGGTCACCCGCGCCAGAACATTGCCGTCGTAGATAACCGCGGGAGCAAGACCACAGGAACCGATGCAGCGGGCGGTCTCGATGCTGACCTTCCCATCCGCGGTGGTCTGCCCGGCTTTGGCACAGCGCCGCTCAAGGTTCTCGATCAGACTCAATCCGCCAGCGACATAACATGCGGTTCCCAGACACACCACGAAAGTATGCTCGCCCTTGGGCTTGAGGGAAAAGAAGTGATAAAAAGTGGCCACCCCGAGAACGCGACTCGGAGGCAGCCGTAGCTTCTGCGCGATGGTCTTCAACAGAGGTCGCGAAAGAAATCCGAACAGCTCCTGCGCGGTATGCAGCACCTCGATGAGCGCGTCGCCCGAATACTGGTGCCGTGACATGGCACGCTCCAGCAGTTTTTCGCGGTTGTCTTTGACATTGGCAGTTGCACTGGCTGGCACGCGAATCTCTCCTTTTCCTCGACAAAGAACTCGTTCAGGAGATTCTCTGGGCTGACGTTTCCTCCCGCCGCAAGGTGTCGCAAGGTTTTTCGAAACATCACGCGGAGTCGGAAGGAACTCGTGATTATACGTGAAGGCAGTCACGTGCAGAGATCGTCAATTCGTTCAAACACAGATTGCAAAACAGAAATGGAACTCTGGTGCCAGTTCGGGAACTCGCACCTCACTTTAGTGCGATGGGAGCAGTCGAAAAAGTCCGGAACCAACCCATTACTAACGATAGTGATCGTGATCACAAACCTTCCGGCGCAATCAGGCGAAAATAACTGCGAAAGAATGGGCGAGACAGGAGCTTGTTCGAGGGAAAGCAGAAGCCCATCGCTGGTAAGGCTGTTGGACATGTGCCAGAAGGGAAGGGGAAGGTCATGAGTCTTAGTCAACTTGCCCGCTCTATCCGAGAGTCGGCGACTCTCAAGCTCAATGAAACGGCGGCTCTGCTCCGCGATAAAGGAGAGCCCATCATTCATTTGGGAGGTGGTGAACCAAAGAGCAAGGCACCCATCGACGCAGTCATTAATTGCGCGGCTTTGCTGAATACCGGAGAAATCCGCTATACGGCGCCCGACGGGGTTCCGGCGCTGAAGAAAGCGATCATCCGATACACCGAGGAGCACTACCGAAAGATGATCACGGCGGATAACGTGATCGCTTCAGGCGGCGCCAAACAATCGTTAATGGTGTTGCTGCAGGCCATCCTGGACCCGAAGGAAGAAGTAATCTTCCCTGCGCCTTACTGGGTGAGCTATCCGGAGATGGTGAAACTTGCAGGCGGAGTGCCGGTGCCGGTGACCGCGGAAGACGGAACTTTCTTTCCGACGGTACAAGAAATCGCGGATGCGGTGGGCTCCTACACCAAGGCCATCATTTTGAACAGCCCGAACAATCCCTCCGGCGCGATGTACACGAAAGATTTCGTCGAGGAAATCGTCCAGTTCTGTGAGAAGAAGAGCCTCTATCTCATCATGGACGACATCTACAACCGGCTTGTATTCGAGGGCAAGAGCGCCCCGGTCTGTTATGACTTCGCCAAGTTGCAACTCGAGGAGTCGAAGCTGGTTGTCATCAACGGCGTATCGAAGATGTACGCGATGACTGGCTTTCGCATCGGATGGGCCATCGCTAATAAGCCGCTGATCGAAGCGATGACCACGATACAGTCGCAGCAGACTTCTGGTCCGGCTTCGCCGTCGCAATGGGGCGCGGTGGGCGCGCTCAACGGCGTGCAATCGTCGGTCGAAAGCCTGCGCGTCACGCTCGAGAATAATCGCAATGTGATGATGGATCGCCTGAAGGCGTTCGATGGCGTGAAAGTGCACAAGCCCGACGGTACTTTCTATTGTTTCCCCGACTTCAGCGCCTATATGAAGGATTCGCAGCAGCTGGCTCATCTCCTGCTCGATAAAGTACGCGTCGTAACGGTGCCGGGCAGGGAATTCGGATTCGAAGGGCATTTAAGACTCAGCTACTGCGGGGCGATCAGAGACATTACGGAGGGCCTCGATCGCATCAAGTGGGCTCTCGACCCGAATTCAGCGAACGAACTTTATCTTGGGGACCGCAAGCTTGTGAGGGACTGGCAATGAACATTTACCTCGACGTCCAATCTCCGGCGGTGAAAGAAGCAGGGAAGCTGGCTTCGAACTATGGCTTGCAGAATCATGGCTTGGTCAATCTACGCCGCGTCTATTGGAACTTGCCGACGCCGGCACTCTACGAGGAAAGCATCTTCCGGTCGGAAGGAAGGTTGTCGCACCTCGGACCACTCGTGGTCGACACCGGCAAGCACACGGCCCGGGCCGCGGCGGACAAGTTCGTGGTGCACGAAGATTCAACCGAGGCGAGGGTTTGGTGGGGTCAGTATAACCGTCCATTCACCGGTGAAAGTTTCAGCGCGCTCTTTGCGCGACTGCAGGGTTATTTACAAGGGCGCGATGTTTTCGTGCAGGACTGCTTTGCGGGCTCCGATCCAGAGCACAGTCTGCCGGTGCGCATCATCACCCAGAAAGCGTGGCACAGCCTGTTTGCGCGGACGATGTTTCTGAAGGTCCGTAATCAGGATGCCCTGCAACACCACGTTCCGGAGTTCACCGTCATCGCCGCACCGGCCTTTCAGGCCTCACCGATGGTCGATGGCACACGCACAGAGACGTTCATCATTATCAATTTCCGCGAGCGGCTGGCGATCATAGGCGGGACGAGTTATGCGGGCGAAATCAAGAAAACGATCTTTACTGTGCTGAACTTTCTTTTGCCCCTGCAAGGCGTGCTCTCCATGCACTGCTCGGCCAACGTTGGCTGCGATGGCGATGTGGCGATTTTCTTCGGACTCTCGGGAACCGGAAAGACCACGCTTTCGGCCGACCCAAAGCGTCGCTTGATCGGCGACGATGAGCACGGCTGGAGCGACAATGGAGTATTCAACTTTGAAGATGGTTGCTATGCGAAAGTCATTCGTCTCTCGCCCGAGGCCGAGCCGCAGATCTACGCCTGCACGCGCCGCTTCGGAACCGTCTTGGAGAACGTTACATTCGATCCCGTCTCCCGACGGCTCGATCTCAACGATTACACAGTGACGGAAAACACTCGGGCGGCCTATCCGCTTTCCTACATCGAGAACAGCATGCCCGAGAAGCGTGCCGGACATCCCAGGAATGTGATTTTCCTGACGTGCGACGCTTCGGGTGTGATGCCGCCGATTTCGAAGCTGAGCCCCGACCAGGCGATCTACCACTTCATTTCCGGCTATACCAGCAAGATTGCCGGCACTGAAATTGGGCTCGGTGTCGAGCCGGAGATGACCTTCAGCACCTGTTTTGGTGGGCCGTTCATGGTGCATCATCCCCTGGCGTATGCGGAGCTCCTGAAGAAGAAGATCCAGAAACACGGCGCGCATGTATGGCTGGTCAACACCGGTTGGACTGGCGGCCCGTTTGGAGTGGGGAAACGCATCAGCATTCATCACACGCGCGCTCTACTCAACGCCGCGCTGAGTGGTTCACTCTTGCGCACCGAATATAAGAAGGACCCGGTGTTTGGCTTCGATGTGCCGGTTCAGTGTGAAGGCGTGCCCTCCCAGATTCTGGATCCGGCGAACACATGGCCGAGCCGCGATCAGTACTTCAATAAATACGATGCACTCGCAGCTCGCTTTATCGAGAATTTCAAGTTGATGATGGCCGAGTGCCCCGAGCACATTCTTGAGGCCGGACCGAAGCGGCTCACGGCAAGCCTGGTCGGCTAGTTAAGAACGGGTCGCGATCATCAGGCCGCTTGGCCCAGGCAGGCGCACACGGCGGACCTCGGAAAAGCCCGCCCTGCGCATCCACTCGGCATACTCCGGCTCGCTGTAAGAGCTGCCGGCTTCGGTTCCAACTAGCATATTAAGTGCGAACAATGCGGCCGCGCGGGGAGCGGTCTTGCTCGGCTCCAGGATAAAGTCCTGGACTACGAACTGTCCTTTCGGAGCCAGCGCCCGATACGCCCGTTGAAAAAGTTCGCGATTCTGCTGCGGCGAAAACATATGACAGATCGCCGATACAAGGACCAGATCGTAATTCTCTCCAAGAGGATCGCTCAGCATGTCGCCGCCCCGCGCGGTCACGCGGTCCGTGGCGCCGGCTTTCCGGATGTATTCCTGAGTAAGAGGAACGACTTCGGCGAGATCCATAATCTCCGCCTTCAGGTGGGGGTTATTCCGCGCGAAAGCGATAGAATATGCCCCCGATCCTCCACCGAGATCCAACATGCGCCGGATTCCGTTGGTCCCAATGGCTTTCACGACAGCGCCGGCTCGCTCTTTGGCGTTGCGATCCATGGCCGCAATGAAAGCCTCCACCCAGTGGTCCTCGCGGGCGTCAGATGCAGCCGGTTTGCCGGCGCGAACGGACTCGGTCAGCGTTGACCAACGATGCCAGATGTGAGCCGTATGCAGCAGTCCGCCGCGGGCATTGTCGCGCGAGCCTTCCGAAAAGAAACGGGCACTCGCAGCAGTGTTGCAGAAAGTCGCGCCGGTTTTCTGCAACAGACTAAGGCTCGCCAGCGCATTCAACAGGATCTCAGTGGCTCGCACATCAGCGTGAATCTTGTGGGCCACAACTTCGGGGGAAGCGGCTCCACCGACAGCCGTGAACACATCCAGCTCCAGCGCCGTGAGCACCGTCCGGCTCGGCATGTAAGCTCGAATCATTTCGTTGAGATCGTCTGGAAGAGAGCCGGCTTCATCGCGAGCCTTGACCATGGCCCGATAGCGGTCGCGATGCTCCGTCGATTGCGTCTTCATCGCCTGCGAATCACTCCATGCGAGCCGCGACACGATTATTCCGGACCGTAAATGCGAGGCCACGATCTCGGGCACATCCTGCTCTTTGACCTGGCGATACCAGGTGCCTTCGGGGTAGACGATCAGGATCGGCCCGTCGTCGCACAAGCCGAGGCAACCACAGGTCGTCACTTGAACCTCGTTATCGAGACCCTGAGAACTCAGTTCCTTTTCAAGCGCCTGCAATACGACCCATGATTTGTTGGCAGGGCACGAAGTGACCCCCTCGGGTTTTTCTTGTGTGCAGATGAAAACGTGGCGAGTAAATGGCTCCATTTGTATTCCTCGAGTTCCTGTTCGAATCGACGTCGCTTCCGCGTGAGTGATATCGATCAGGATAGTTTCTTGACTCGTGTGCGAACGTTCTCAAACTGATATGTGCCCAGGCCGCGCTTTGCCGCCATTTTGAGATAGGGCAGAGCATCCACCTCTAGGTTCCAATAGGCTTTTGCGACGTAGGCATCGAGCGCGACCGGATCCGTTCCCGCAACCAGCGTCTTCTTAAGGATCACGTCTTCCAGATTGCCTCCGGTTGGGCCGTTGCGCACAAGGATTCGATAGCAATCAATGACGGTCAGGGTAGGACGCACAAAATCCGCAAGATCCACCAGACTCTCGTGAATCTTCTGGTGCAACTGATTACGCTGCCCGCCCAGCATTCCGTACCAATTTTTCATGCCAAGAGTAGTACCCGTGAGGCCATGATGCTTGGCGATCGGGAGATTGATGACTTTGTCGACATTCAGGAATGGATCGAAAACCGGCCACGCCCGTAGAATTTCTCCCTCCAGGTCCACTTCCTTAAATCGGGAGGGATCGGGAAGAATGACATCGGCGCCCGCTCTCTGCGCCGCCTCGGCGATCCCCGACCGTTGAAAGCAGCGGCGCGGATCATTGCAGCTTACATCGGTGACGATCACACGCTTGGCTCCCGCATTTAAGCACTGACGGACCATTTCCGCGACCACGTCAGGATTGGTATTTGCCGCCTGTTCCGGCGTACGATCCCATCCGATGTTCGGCTTGACCAGGACAATGTCGCCGCGCGCGATGAAGCGGCGCATCCCCCCAAGCTCCTCAACCGCGTGCCCGACCAGTTGCGCGGGATCGTCGCCCTGCAGAATTACCAGCTCAGGAAGCTTCGGATCAGCCCTTACCGTGTGACCATGCTTCACGGTCATGGCGGCCGCTGGTACCGGGCGAAAGCTATGTTCACTAAGCCATAGGCCAAGCCCAGCCGCTCCAGCACCAGCTCCGGCAGCACGCAATAACCTAATAAGCGCTTCACGACGATTCAACGTAGTGTTTTCTGCCTGCATAAGAACTCCCGGTAAGCGATCAACCTCAAACTAATACTGCATGCGATCTTCACGCGCAGTGACCTGAGACACACGGTAGTTCACTCCGGAATGCGGCGTTCAATCTGACGACCCAGTACGAGCAGTGCCGGTTGTACTTCCGGCGCCTGTTTATAGGCGACAATTCGCACGAGGCGTGAACCTTTGCAGAAAGCCAGGCTGGCGGCGTGCAGCCGCGTGGCCTCGCCAATCGGAGTCGATGTTGCATCGCCCGCCGGCTCCGACTCCAATATCGTTCGCGCACCCGCATCGCTGCTCATCGTGTAGACGTCGACGACCGCATCGAACTTGTTCTCGAAGTTGTAGTCCGAGGTCGAGGTTGTTTGGACGCCAGCTCTTACATAGCGGTCGGCATCTCCGTCGATGTAGTTCCAGAGTTCGGCGGCAGGGAAGGTGCGCGTCTCTCCGCTCTTTACCCAACCCGCAACTTCGTTGGACGCGGGGAAGGGCGTGGGTTGAATGTTGGCGTGCCGGCTGCATCCCGAGCAGGCAATCATTGCCAGGCATAGGCTCGCGATCAGCGAATCCTTTCTGAATTGAGTCCTCATCAACTTACCCCCTTCTTCCGTTCAACAGGATCTGATTAGAGCGCGAGCGGCTTTCGCCGACGCTGGTCACATACACCGCAGGCCGATCCTGCACTGGGCAGGCATGCTCACACGCGCCGCAACCGACGCAATGCGCAGGGTCGAGATACGGCTGTTTGACTTGCTTGACGTTTCCCGCGGCGTCGATGACTTCAGCAGGCAGGAGGTAGATGGCTTTCGGGGATGTGGGGCACCATTCTTCGCAAACGATGCAATCGGCGGCCATAGCCCACGGGAGACATCGCCCACGGTCGTAGAACGCGGTACCTAACCGGATCGGCTTTGACGCACTTGTCAGACCGACGGACCATCCTTTTTCGTTGGCCGTAATCTCCCAGATGGCACCGGTTGGGCAAACCTGCGAGCACAGGACGCAGCTGGTCTCGCAGTAGCCGAGGCGCGGCACCAGCACCGGCGTCCAGAGGCCATCCAGTCCGGCTTCCATTAGTGTCGGATGAAGAGCATTGTTGGGGCAAACCTTCATGCACTCGCCGCAGCGAATGCAGCGGGACAAAAAGGATTCTTCATCGAGCGCTCCTGGAGGACGCAGCAAGCGCTCATGGCGCTCTGCCGCGAATCCGGGTGTGCTGCGCGCGAGCGGAACGAGAGCTGCACCCGCCGCCAATCCGGTGAGGACTTTGCGTCTCTGCAGATTGGTGCCAGCCGGTTGTTGTGTGGGAAAGAACTTGAACCGCAAACCGTGTTCCGGGCACTCATCCACACAGTTCAGACACAAGTGGCATTCTGGCTGATGCCAGGGAACGCCGCCGACCGGATCGTCCCCTCCCTGGCATCGCAGAAGACAACGGTTGCAATCGTTGCAATGCTCAGGATTCTTCACCAGCCCCAGCACCGCCCAGCGGGAAACAATGCCCAGCAGTGCGCCCAGCGGGCATAGGGCACGACACCAAAACCGGGTGACGCGGAAATTGAGCGCTACAAGGAAGATGAAGATGATGCCCAACCAAACGCCTTGCCGAAAATAGGCTTGTTTGAAACTGAGAAACAACGCTCCCAGGATAAACTGCAGCGCACCGCCAACAATCAGAACGAAATGGAATCGGCTGTGCTCGAGGACTCCAAGCGCGGCCCTGAGCCCGTAGTTCGCTGCAGGCAAAATCGCCAAGCCCGTTGAGCGCACCAACAACGAGAAGGGATCAAGCCAGCCCACGACGCCCGACCCCAGTGCGGTCGCAACCAGAGCGACAATCAGCAGGTAATACTTGGTGGTTTGCCAGCGTTTGTAGCGGTTCGATTCAAGCAGCTGCTTGCCGCGCTTTCGTTCCGATTTAAAGCTGCTGAAAAAATGGTGGATGGATCCCAAAGGGCAGATCCAGCCGCAGAAGAACCGCCCCAGAAACATAGTGGGAATCAGGACTAACAGGCTCCATAGCAATCCGTGGTAGAGGGCATGGCTTGCCAGCGCGTTCGACACTGCCAGCAGCGGATCGATCTTGAAGAAGAGCCCAACCGGATCAGGCAGCCGGACCTCGCTCGCCGAGCCCACGAACGATCCGCGAAACTCGGTTCGGAGCAGAAGAACGAGAAATAGCAGAAAGAAGATGATCTGCGAAAGAGTACGTAATCTGGCCGGTCTCAGGAAGCGCAACATTCCCCCTCATTGGCGGGGTTTAGAGTGCGCGCAAGATCGTTGAACGAATTCGGATCTTCTTGCGCGGTTCACGTTCAATGTTGATTCCGGATCACTTGACGCTTCCGTGACCGAGATCACTGGAGCCTGTGTTTTCGTCACGGGAGGCTCTCTGGACGCGTCAAAACCCCGAAAAATGACGGACTACGCACTCCATACACGAGGGAAAACCCTCCGTTGGTCTTCGGTTTGACAGCACATTCGCGAACGGACGATGATTAATCGTGAAGATGGCCTGCAAACGGAATAGAGACAGAACTTCTGGCCAGGAAGCTGTCCCCCTCGCTGGCCTTGCTGCGTATCTGACGGCCCCCTTATGATCGACACCACGTCGGATCACAACTTGACGGGTGCCATGGTGGCAGGTCGCTTTCGCGAGATATTCGGCACCGAAACGCGCATCTTTCGTGCGCCCGGCCGAGTGAATCTCATCGGCGAACACACCGATTACAACGACGGCTTCGTGATGCCTGCGGCGATCGGGTTTTACACCTGGGTGGCCGCTGCTAGGCGCTCCGACAACACTGTGGAAGCCTACTCCGATCATTTCGACGAGAAGATTGCGCTGTCGCTCGATTCCCTGGCCGGACCGCCGCGAAGGCACTGGAGTGACTTTGTACGGGGCGTCGCTGCGACTTTGCAGGGAGCCGGCCACAGGCTCTCCGGAGCCAATCTCGTCATTCACGGAGAGGTTCCCCTGGGCGCCGGGCTGAGTTCTTCCGCCTCTTTGGAGATCGCGACTGGTCTTGCTTTGACATCTACAGCCGGCGAGGCGGTGCCCCGTCTCGAGCTGGCGAAGCTATGTCAGCGGGCGGAACACGTATATGTTGGGACTCGCTGCGGCATCATGGATCAATTTATCGCGAGCTTCGGTACGACCGGAAATGCGCTGATGCTCGACTGCCGTTCTCTTGAGTATCAGCTCGTTCCTTTGGCGCACGATCTGCGGCTTGTCGTTTGTAACAGCATGGTTCGACACGAATTGGCGTCAGGAGAATACAACCGCCGCCGTGCCGACTGTGAGGCTGGAGTGAAACTGCTGGCGCAGCACCTTCCAGGAGTCAGGGCATTGCGCGATGTGCAGATTCGGGATCTCGAGAAATACAAGGCGATCCTTCCCCCGAAAATTTACCGGCGCTGTCGTCATGTCGTGACCGAGGATCAAAGGGTAATCGCCTCTGCAAACGCACTCCGGTCGCAGGATTCAGCGCGTTTTGGTGAGTTGATGTACGAGTCCCATGCAAGCTTGCGGGACGACTATGAAGTAAGCTGCAAAGAACTTGATCTGCTGGTTGAGTTGGCGGCTGCCCTTCCTGGCGTCATCGGCGCACGCATGACCGGTGGGGGTTTTGGCGGCTGCACGGTGAACCTGGTCCGCAACGATTGTGCTGCCGGTTTTGAGGAGCATATCGTTCCGGGCTACCGGCAGGCAACTGGGATCACGCCGGACATTTATGTGTGTGAACCGGCTCAAGGAGCTGAAGCGTGGCCCGCCTGAGTAGCCACGGTTTGGCGACCAGAGTTTGTTTCAACCTCCCGTTTGCCCTCTGCATGATTTCGTTGGCAGGATTCCTTACGATTTCGGCCCGTGCGCAGAATTCAGTTTCGCCGCAAGCTGCTCAGATCGAGGGTGTGGTCCGTGACTCTGCCGGAAACCCGGTTGTGGGCGCTTCTGTGACCCTTCACGATGAAGGTGGGTCAAACTCTGCTGCCACCGCAAGCAACGAGCAGGGCGCCTTTATATTTTCGATTGTTCCCGCAGGAACGTACGTTCTGACGCTGAAGAAGGCCGGCTATCGTGACTCTTCAGAGCCTGCAATAAAGCTGGCTGTGGCCGAGAAGAAGCATTTTGATTTCGTATTGCTGTCCGTCGAACCGTCCGCGCCAGTTCTGCCTTTTTCTGCGTCGGCGCTGGAACTCGATGATCGGCCTACCTTCACCCTCTCGGGTGTTACAGATTCGACAGGTTCCGGCGGGCATGGCTCGGAAACCAGGATGCGCACTGGAGACGTACTCGCCAAAGAGACTTTGAACTTGTCCCCTACAACAAAAGAAGCCGCCAAAGACGAGAGGGTCAGCGACGCACCGGGCGAGGCCGTCTTGCGGGCGCTTGTTTTGCAGAATCCAAATAGCTTTGAAGCAAATCACAGACTGGGCGAGTTTTATCTTCACTCCCAGAGGTGCCGCGAAGCCATTCCTCTGCTAGAGAGCGCAAATCAGATCAAGCCCGATGACCATGCAGGTGCCTTTGAACTGGTGCAGGCCTATGAAGACTGCGGACAATTCGAGCCGGCGCGCGAGCGCGTGAACCGGATGCTGGGAGCCGAATCTCAATTCGGCTCGAACGACGAGGCGGATCTGCATCGCTTGCTGGGCGAGCTCGACGAGAAACTCGAAGATCCGCTCGGGGCGGAGCGCGAGTATGAGCGTGCAGCCAGCCTGGCTGCCACCGAGCAGAATTATTTCGCGTGGGGAGCCGAGCTGCTGCTTCACAGAGCCACCACTCCAGCCGTCGAGGTCTTTGGCCGTGGCGTTCGCCTGCACTCGGATTCGGCTCGCATGTTGGCGGGGCTTGGCGCGGCTGTCTATACCAGCGGATCCTCGGAGGAAGCCGCCCAACGTTTGTGCGAAGCTTCGGACCTCGATCCGCAGAACTCTGCTCCATATCTTTTTCTTGGCAAGATTCAGGAAGCGTCCTCCGCCGCACTACCCTGCGCCGAGGAAAAGCTAGCCCGCTTTGCGCACGACCATCCCCAGAATGCTCTCGCGAATTACTACTATGGACTTGCCATTTGGAAGACCGATCGAGCGTCAGAAGATCCCGGGGCACTGAAGGAAGCTGCAGCCTTGCTGGAGAAGTCCTCTGCCATCGATCCTAGATTCGACGCCGCATATTTGCAGCTTGGGAATTTACGTTTTGCTAGCGGAGACTTCCAGAGCGCGGTTTCGGCCTATCAGAAGGCCGTTGCACTCAACCCTCTGAGCAGCGAGACTCACTATCGGCTGAGTATGGCTTACCAGCGGATAGGCGAGGAGCATAAAGCCCAGAGTGAAGTCGCGCAGTACAAGCAGCTCCAGAAGACCGAGGCGGCTGCGATCGAGAAGCAAAGGCGGGAAGTTCGTCAATTCCTGTTCGTTCTTAAGGACCAGCCGGAGACTTCACCACCACGATAGACTCACTGTTGCGAGCAGCGCAGGAATCGGCTCGCCAATACTACCCACGCCACCGCAAGCATGCTCCTTTAGATGATAGCTCGATCCAGGTGCACATACCCGCCATCCACAAAGAGATGCTGGCCGGTAATGTGCTGAGCTCTCGCGGAGATCACGAAAACAATCATGGCTGCGATTTCTTGGGCTGTTGTCATTCTCTTGTCCAGAGGAATCTTGGCGACGATGGTCTCGAGTTTCTCTTCAGGATTCGGGAACGTACTCAGCCATTCGCGATACATTCTAGTCATAACCTCAGCGGGCACAATCGCGTTGACACGAATGCCATAAGGAAGCAGTTCGACGGCCCACTCACGCGTGAGCGCCAGAATTGCTCCTTTCGACGACGCATAACCCGACGTACCACCCTGCCCCGTAATTGCAGTCTTCGAGCTGACGTTGACAATCGCACCCTTGGATCGCTTCAGGTGGGGCAGGGCATAGTGAGCCATGCCGTAGTAATGCAGAAGATTTCTCTCCAAGGAGCAGAGATACTGCTCGGGGCTGCCGTGTTCCAGTCCGATCCGGTCGTTGACTCCGGCGTTATTGATCAGCGCATCCAACTGCCCGAATTCCCGCACGGCGTGGGCAACGGCTTGTGCGCAGTCGGGAGCGACGCTCAGATCGATGCCGATGAACGAGCAGCGCTTTCCCCCGCGGCGCAGCTCGTCGCAGAGCTGCTCCCCAGCCTTGGCGTCGCGATCCACAATTACCGGGATGCCGCCTTCTTCCGCGATCAGAAGAGCCGTAGCTTCCCCAATCCCGTTGGCGCCGCCCGTGATCAACGCGACCTTATCTTTCAGTTGCAGGTTCATAGCGTGAGGTCTTCAACTTGTAGAATCTTGCCGCATTTCTGCCAAAGATGTTGTGCTGCTGTTCAATGGGTAAAGTACGAATATAGTTGGAAATCAATCCTTTCACGTCCGCGTACGTTCCAGCCAACAAACAAACAGGCCAGTCCGATCCAAACATGAGCCGGTCGGGCCCGAACGCGTCGAAGACGACGTCGAGATAGCGGCGAAAATCAGTCGTTCGCCAATTCTTCCAGTCGGCCTCTGTAACGATTCCGGAAAGTTTGCAATAGACATTCGGACTCGCCGCCAAGATCCGGATCTGCTCCGACCATGGAGACAGCACGCCCGACCGGATCATCGGCTTCGCGATGTGATCCAGAACGAACCGCTGTTGCGGAAGCCTTTCCACCATCTCGATCGCGGCTGGCAGGTGCCGAGGGTAAATGAGAATGTCATAGGTGAAGTTGAATCTCTGCAGTACTGCGATCCCCGCTAGAAATTCCTTCCGCAGCATGAAGCGATCGTCAGGCTCCGATTGGACGATGTGCCGAAAGCCACGAAGTTCGTCGTATTGTGAAAAATGCTTGAGCCGCTGCGGCAGATCCGGGGAACAAAGATCGATCCAGCCGACTACTCCTGCGATCTCATTGAACCTGCTCGCTAACTCAAGCAAGAAGTTCGTCTCTGCTTCCGACTGACTTACCTGGACAGCAACGCATCCGTCCATCTGGTTCATGCGCAGTTGCGGGATCAGGGCGTCTGGCAGGAAATCGCGCTTGAGAATAGACATCTCATCGGTAATCCACGTATCGCGGACCGGGTCGAAAGACCAGAAGTGCTGATGGGAGTCGATATTCATGAAAGGCAGATTGTCGGTCAGCCGCGCAGGTTCAGAAAGCCTCCGTCGAGCGGGTAATCAACTCCCGTGATGAACCCGGCCTCGTCTGAGCAAAGGAAAAGAGCAAGCGCCGCGACCTCTCGCGGTTCCCCCATTCTGCCGATCGGCAGCGACTGAGCCAATTGTTGAAACATCTCTCGTTCGCGGCCCGGATAGTTCTTTTGCAAATATCCATCGACGAAGGGCGTGTGCACCTGTGCCGGCGAAATGCTGTTGCAGCGAATGTTATGTGCCAGATAGTCCTTGGCGACGGAAAGCGTCATCGAGACCACCGCTCCTTTACTCATTGAATAAGCAAAGCGGTCAGCGAGTCCCACTCATGCCGCAACCGACGCCATGTTCAGAATGACGCCGCCGCCCTGCTTCTTCATGTGTTCCACAACCGCAAACATGCAGTTGTAAAAGCCCTTTACATTGACCCGGAAGACATTGTCGAAATCGTGTTCAGAGGTGTTCTCCAGTTTTCCGATGTGCGCGACACCCGCATTGTTGACCAGAATATCGATCCGCTCGCGCTGGAACACTTGCCGAAGGACGGCTTCCACCTGCTTCTGCCGAGTAACGTCGCATTCGTACGAGCACGCCTTTCCTCCTGCCCGCGTGATCCGGCCTGCCGCCTCGGCCGACCTGTCGGCGCTGATGTCGAGAATGTGGACCGACGCGCCATTCGCTGCAAACGTTTCGGCGATCGCCTGTCCGATTCCACTGGCTCCTCCGGTAACAATGGCCGCCTTGCCGTTCAGCCGAGATCCATTAACGTTAGCCATCGCACCTTTCAGAGCGAGACTCCTCTTTTCCACGGAATAAAATCGTCCTGGCCAAGACATTCGGCCTTGGTGCGTGCTTCACCGCTTGCGATGCGGACGACGAACTCAAGGATATTGTTTCCCATTTCCTCAACCGTGCTATTGCCGGAAATGATCGCACCGGTATCGATATCAATGATGTCAGGCATGCGCTGGGCCAAGCCGGAATTCGTGGCGATTTTCACTACAGGCGTTATCGCATTTCCCGTAGGCGTTCCCAACCCGGTTGTGAACAGTACGATGCTGGCTCCGGCCCCGACTTGTGCAGTGACGCATTCCACGTCGCTGCCCGGTGTGCATTGAAGATGTAACCCCGGTTCGGTCGAGTATTCGGGATAGTCAAGAACAGCAGTGACCGGCGATGTTCCTCCCTTTCGCGCGGCACCCGCAGATTTCATGGCATCGGTGATCAGTCCATCCCGAATATTCCCGGGGGAGGGATTCATATCGAAACCAGAGTGAACCGCCTTGGCGCGCGCGGCGTACTCGCGCATGAGTTGGATGAATCGATCGGAGACGGAAGCATTCACGCATCGGTTGATTAGTTCCTGTTCTACTCCGCAGAGTTCGGGGAATTCGGACAGGATCGTTCGACCCTTCAGGGCCACCAGCACGTCGGAAACATGTCCGATAGCAGGGTTCGCGGAAATACCCGAAAATCCATCGGACCCCCCACATTTCAACCCCACGCAAAGTCGGGACAGCGGCGCCGGTGCCCGCTTGATTTTGTTGGCGTCCACCAGTCCCAGGAACGTCGCGCGAATCGCCTTCGAAAGCATCGCGAACTCTGATCCGCTCTGTTGCTGCTCGTACACGAGCAGAGGCTTCTGAAAGTGAGGATTACGCCTGCGGATCTGCTGGCGAAGAATCGCTGTCTGCGAGTGTTGGCACCCTAGACTGAGGACGGTAGCTCCCGCGACATTGGGATGATGAAGGTATCCGGCAATCAAACCGCAAAGATTATCGGAGTCTTCGCGCGTGCACCCGCAACCGCCTTCGTGCGTCAGGAACTTGACTCCGTCCACATTCTCGAAGACCTTTGAGCGAGCTGCTGGCGGGGGCTCTTTGGGAAGCGTGTCGCCCGGCAGTTCACCCATCTGTCCGTCGCGGTATCGCCTGACAAGATGCGCGACCTGCTGCCGGTAAATCCTTGGAGGAGCAAAGCCCAACTCCTCCTCGAATGCTTCTTTTAATACTTCAATATTCCGGTTCTCGCAAAATACCAGCGGAACGACCAGCCAATAGTTGCGCGTTCCGACTTGCCCATCTGCACGGTGATATCCCATGAAGGTTGACCGCTGCCAGCGAGAGACGTCGGGCGGCGGCAGCCATACATACTCTTGCGATTTTTCATGGAACGAAGAAGCCTCGTGACGAAGATTGCGCGTCGTCACGGCCTCTCCTGCCTGGATTGGTGCTGTGGCTCTGCCGACCAGGACGCCGTACATGATGACGCTGCCTCCAGTTGGCAGGCTCTCGGTGACGAACTTATGTTTTGCGGGCACGTCGGACGCTAAAACCAGCTCTTGCGTCGAGAAGCGAATCCGCTCTCCTTTGCATAAATCCTGCAGCGCGATCAGGACGTTATCTCGGGGATCGAGTTTCAGGACAGTATTCTGCATGACAATTTCAAACGGCGGGACTCATGCGCGATCGATTTTCGCACAAAAAGTGTCCCAGCGACCGACCGTTCATTGACATCACTCGACCCTTCTTCTAAGTTTATACGCCGTGAAGAGGTCGATTCTCAGAACTGCGACCGAGGTCAGAATGAGCTGCACCATAACCCAGTTTAGACAGGTCTCAGGTTGTCTGGCGGTCATCAGCACGCTTCTGATCAGCAGTCTATGTCTCGCTGCCGAGTCCTACGACGTCACGATCGAACGAAATGTCACCGCAAAGATGCGAGACGGCGTGACGCTGAGCGCCGATGTGTACCGCCCGAAAGCCGACGGCAAGTTCCCGGTTTTACTTCAGCGCACCCCATACAACAAAAACAATGGATTGAGCTTTGGTGTGAGAGCCGCCGCGCGTGGATTCGTTGTCATCTTCCAGGATGTTCGCGGACGTTATTCGTCGGAGGGGAAATGGTATCCTTTCGCGCACGAATCCGACGACGGGTACGACTCCGTCGAGTGGGCGGCGGCATTGCCCTATTCGAATGGCAAGGTTGGGATGTTTGGCGGCTCCTATGTGGGCGCCACGCAAATGCTGGCTGCAATCGCTCATCCCCCGCATCTTGCTGGCATTTGTCCGATCGTAACCGCAAGCAACTATCACGATGGATGGACCTACCAGGGCGGAGCCTTTGAACAATGGTTCAATGAGTCGTGGACTTCCGGCTTAGCACAAGACACCTTGAACCGAGCGGTAGAAAGCAGTACGAACGCATTGCAGGGAGTTTCGAAACTTCCCTTGACCAGCTATCCGCTGTTCAGCTTTCCTGAATCTTCGACCGGACTCTACTCCAGTAGTGAACTCGCACCCTACTTCCTTGATTGGCTCGCCCATCCTAGCTACGACGACTATTGGAAGCGGTTGTCGATTGAGGAGCATCACGCAGATATTAACGTCCCTGCTCTCACGGTGGCGGCATGGTACGACATTTTTCTGGGAGGATCGCTGCGGAACTATGTAGGAATCCGCACGCGGGGCGGGGAAGCGGCTCGATCCGCGCAGCGGCTACTGGTGGTGATCGGCGGCCATGCCGGCAGTGGCGAGAAGATTGGCGACGTTGATTTCGGACCCGCGGCAGGCAAGTTCCATGAGGATGAAACCATCCTGGACTGGTACGAATTTCTCTTCAAAGGTGTCCAGAATGATTTCGCCAAAGAGAAGCCAGTCAAGATCTTTGTGATGGGAAGAAACGAGTGGCGCGAAGAGGATGACTGGCCGCTGCCAAGGGCACAAAGCACTCGGTACTTCCTTCATTCGTCTGGAAGTGCTGATTCACTTCGGGGGGATGGCAGCTTGTCTACCGTTGCTCCGCATGCCGAATCGCCGGATCATTATCTGTACGATCCTTCAAATCCGGCGCCGACCGTCGGAGGTCCGTTATGTTGCGATGGATTGCATCTTGCCCCTGGACCACGCGATCAGCGTGCAGTGGAAAGTCGTGACGATGTTCTCATCTACTCAACTCCCGCGTTCACGCAAGATACGGAAGTGACGGGGCCAATCACGCTCGACCTCTTCGTCAAATCCTCAGCCGTAGACACCGATTTCACCGCCAAATTGGTCGACGTCAACCCGGACGGCTTTGCGCGAAATCTGACAGAAGGAATTTTGCGGGCGCGTTATCGCGACTCGCAGGAGAAGCCTTCGCTTATGAATCCCGGACAAGTCTATAAGATCACAATTGATCTCTGGGCCACGAGCAACGTGTTCCTCAAGGGACATTCCTTGCGCTTGGAGGTTTCCAGCAGCAATTTTCCACGATTCAGCCGGAATTTGAATACGGGTGAGGACAACGGTTCGACGCGCAATTATGTCTCCGCTACGAACACTGTCTACCATGATGCCGAGCATCCCTCGGCCCTGGTGCTGCCGATCGTTGCTTCTCATTGATGACACTCGCACTGCGATCATGCTGCACTTGAGCGGTAACCGTTCAGCTGGAATGATCTCTGGTACTCCGCAATGCGCTCCCCGAATCCATCAAAATCCGAACCTTCCCTCGCAGCCCCGGAAACTGGGACACTCTTTCCTGCGGGCCACCTGGTTCCGTTCGTCCTGGTGACGGCGTTATTTTTTCTTTGGGGAATTCCGCACAACCTCAATGACGTGCTCATCCGCCAGTTCATGAAATCTTTCGTGATTACGCGGACGAAAGCCGGGCTGGTGCAATCAGCGTTTTACATGGGATATTTCCTCCTGGCGATGCCCGCTGCCTTCCTTATGAGGAAATCTGGCTACAAGACTGGATTCGTCGTCGGCCTCCTGCTTTATGCGAGCGGCTGTTTCCTGTTCTGGCCAGCAGCTCTCGCAGGCAGTTACGCGTTCTTCCTCTGCGCTCTTTTCGTGATCGCGAGTGGCCTTTCTTTTCTGGAAACCGCCTCGAATCCCTTCATTGCCCAGCTTGGCGATCCACATAGCTCGGAAAGGCGGTTGAACTTTTCACAGGCGTTCAATCCCTTAGGCGACATTACGGGCGCTCTGATTGGAACTGTATTCATTTTTTCCGGTGTTGAAATGAGCCCACAAGAAATTGCGGCCAGCAAAGCTCAAGGAATTTACGCGGCCTACTTGCAGGCGGAAACGCTCAGGGTCATCAGGCCCTATCTGCTGATCGGAGTCGTGGCCGTCCTGTGGGCGCTGTTGATCGCGCGAACGACGTTTCCTGCAATTCAGAGTGAGCACGAGAGCAGCAACGCAGACCATGGCCATTTCAGGGAGCTGTTTCGCTATCCTCACTTCCTGTGGGCGGTGGTCGCACAGTTTCTGTACGTCGGCGCACAGGTCGGTACCTGGAGCTACTTCATTCAGTACGTGCAGGAGTCCACTCACGAGCCGGAGAAGATTGCTGGCTATTTCCTGACGGGCACTCTGGCCGCATTTGGTGTGGGCAGGTTCACTTCCGCCTACCTCATGCGTATCATTTCCCCGCATAAATTGATGGGAGCGTATAGCATTGCCAACATCGTACTGGTGGCGCTGGGAGTGTTGTTTCCCGGATGGTTCGGACTGGGGTGCGTATTCCTTACCAGTTTCTTTATGTCATTGATGTTCCCCACGATTTTCGCCCTCGGCCTGAAAGGTCTCGGTCCGAACACAAAAATCGCGGGATCCTTGCTCGTCATGGCAATTGTCGGAGGCGCCGTGTTGACACCCGTGATGGGGCTCATATCCGAGGCGGCACATAGCATCGCAGTCGCATACCTGGTGCCCTTGGCTTCTTATAGTGGAATTGCCTTGTACTCCTTCTTGGGGGCGCAGCCAAGGCCGGCAACCTGAACGCAAACGAAGTAACCACAATGAGTTAGGAGAAAGATCGTGCTCAAGAGTGGAATCCTCAACCCGGCCATCAATTCTTTATTGAGTCGCGTCCGTCACACCAACACTCTGGTGATTGCGGATCGCGGATTTCCTTACTGGCCCCAGATTGAAACCGTCGATATCTCTCTAGTCGATGATGTGCCCCGCGTGCTGGAAGTGCTCCAGGCAATTCAAGCCAACTTTGGGATCGGCAAGATCGTGATGGCCGAGGAGTTCCGCCGCGTCAATAATTCCGAAACCTTGCAGAAGTTCGATCGGTGCTTCGGCAGTACTCCTGTGCTGTTCGAACCTCACCTGCAGCTGAAGCAACGAGTCCCGTACGCCCTGGGCCTGATCCGAACGGCCGATACGATCCTGTACGCCAACATGATTCTGGAGTCGGTCTAGTTCCTACCCCACCGTCGGCCGCAGATTCACTTCCTTCGTGGTAATCGTCACTCGGGCGCTTGTCAGGTTTGATCGCCTGTACTCCGTGTAAGCCTCGACCGTGATTCTCCCTGGAGTTCGGTTCGCCTGCACGATCACCTGAGCCAGGCCGTTGAACAGGCTGCGCCGGGATTCCTTATCGGATTCCTGGCAATTGGGATCGCCATTGCCCACGCCGATCAACGCGCCCTCGCCACTAACCTTGAAGCTGATTAGGTTGTCCGCAGTAGGAACGACGCGGCCTTCACGATCGAGCGCCTCGACCCGAAGAACCGCAACATCCGCGCCGTCGGCATCGATTTCGGTGCGATCAGACGTCAAACGAATGGACTCCGGCCCACCGGTCGTCTCGCGTTTTTCTATCAGTACGACCTTTCCGCCTTTTGTTCCTCTCGCTTCCACCACGCCCGGCTCGTATTTCACCTTCCATTCCAGATGCGTCAACGGCAGTACTTTCTGTGCGCCTTGGCTTTTCCCATTCAAGAAGAGCTCGACTGAATCGAGGTTCGAATGCGCCCAAACGGAGATCGGTTCACCTTCGCGCTGCTCCCAATTCCAGTGCGGAAACAGATGGAGCACCGGTTCCGCACCCCACCACGCCTTGTAGTAATAAAAGTTGTCCTTGGGAAATCCGCACATGTCGACAATGCCAAACTGCGAATTGATCGAAGGCCAGCCGTACGGTGTAGGCTCTCCGCGGTAGTCAAAGCCAGTCCAGGCAAAGCCTCCCGCCAGCCATTCACGCGCCGCGTAGAACTTCCACCACTCCTCGGCTAACTCCGACCAGGAAGTGTGATTCAGGTCGTACGAGCTCACCCAATTGCGGAGTGTGTCGGTTTCGTAGATGCCGCGCGTGGATAGTGTGCTTGCTGTCTCCGATCCGACGCACGGTATTCTGGGGTGCGATTGATGCCATCCATCGCACACCTTCAGGTTGTAATTGAAACCCATCACATCGAGTTGCTCCGGGAAGGGAGTATCAAAAGACTGATTCACAGCCGCCGTGCAGAGCCGTGTCGGATCAAGCTCATGAGTTCGCGCTATCATATCGTCGATCACTCGCACGCCCTGCGGTTGCGGCATCATGATCCACTCTTCATTGCCCATCGACCAGAGAATGATTGAGGGTGAATTACGGTAACGCTTCACCATCAGCTCGAGCTGAGCCATTCCTTCCGGGTTCGAGCTCATCAGGCGTGTCTCGCACATCATCATCATGCCCATCCGATCGCAGGCCTCCACCCATTCCGGCGCCGGCATGTTGTGCGAGGTGCGCACCGCATTTCCGCCCATCTCCTTTAAAACCGCCAGCCGGTACCATTCCAGTCGGTCGGGCAAAGCGGCCCCCACTCCCGCATGATCCTGATGATTACATGTACCTTTAAGTTTTACGGCTTTGCCATTGAGGAAGAATCCTTTATCAGCGTCCCACTTGATGTCGCGAATGCCGAAGGGGATGCGCTCGGCGTCGCGGACGGTGTGACCCGACATGACAAATGCCGCCGCTGAATAGAGGACCGGCGTTTCGGGTGACCAGAGTTCGGGACTATCTAGGAAGGCGACTGCACTGAATGCCTTCGACCCATTTGCGGGAACAGGCTCAGGGCCGGTCTCTGCTGCGCCCACTGCCTTGCCTGACTGGTCGAAGATTTTCCAGCGCACCAGGCAAGTCTCGGGCTGCTGGCTATCGTTCTGCACTACCGTTCCAAGCTCCATCTTTGCAGTCCGGCTTGACGAGGGGACTGGGCGCACGTAACTTTCCCACCGCCCCAGGTGCACTGCGTCGGTTTTCGTCAGCCACACATGCCGGTAGATGCCTGCACCCTCATAGAACCAGCCGTCCCCGAAGCTGGCGTCCATGCGGACAACGAGATAGTTTTTCCCTCCGAAATTCAAGAAATCTGTGAGATCGAACTGGAACGGAGCATACCCATTGTCGTTGCGGCCAATAAAGTAGCCATTCAAGAACACCAGAGTACTTCGAAAGGCGCCATCGAACTCCACCGAGATGCGCCGTCCCTCATCCGTCTTCGGAATGTCGAAGGTGCGCCGGTACCATCCGATGCTCGTCTCCGGATAGCGCCGGCCGAGCGGTTTGTAGCCATGCGAGTTCTGCTCCTCGTCGTGGACAAACGGTAGTTCGACCGCCCAGTCGTGCGGCAGGTTCAGCGGCCGCCATTTTGAATCGTCGAACTTTTCCTTGGCAAAATCGAAGTCGCCCGATTTTGCAAAGTCCCCCTGGCCCATCCCAAAGCCGAGGTCCCGCGCCGGATCGTCGGCATTCCCCTGGAAAAATTTCCAGCCAAAATCAAACAGCAGGCGCTCCCGCGGCGCTGCCGAAGCGGTGGTCTCGGCCGCAACCGAGGAATCGTCAGGAAACAAGCCCCGCGCGCGGCCTATCGATCGTGCGGCTAAAGTGGATGCTGAGAGTGCAAGGCTGGAACGCAACAGATCACGACGCGTAAGAAAAGACATTCAGAGCCTCAAGAGCGGTATTGAAAGTGGAATCCTAACGCAAGCACGCGATTCCTTGCGATGGAAATTGCTGCTCGAGTCAGACGTAGTTTGCCGACTCAAACGCCTGCCCAGTCCCGCGGCACTTCAATATACGATCGATCGAGCGCGGCCGGGGAAGGACAGCCAAGAAGTCGAATCGTGCGCTCGACATCAGAGCGCAGCATCGCCAGTGCCCACGCAACCCCCGCCGGTCCAGCGGCTCCGAGCCCGTATGCATAAGCTCGGCCGACGAGAACCGCGCGCGCTCCCAGACACAGCGCTTTTACGACGTCGCCTCCGCGTCGAATGCCGCCATCCATCAGTACTTCGATCTGCCCATTCACGGCGGCCACAACTTCAGGAAGGGCTCGCAAGGTCGGTGAAACGGAATCCAGCTGGCGACCGCCGTGATTCGAAACCACGACTGCGGCCGCACCCTTATCCACTGCGCGCCGAGCGTCGTCGCCCGTGAGCAGACCTTTGACCACGATGGGACCGGTCCACAACTCACGAATCCACCGCAAATCTTCCCATGTGACGGTGGCGTCGGCCAACGCCGCTCCTACATCGAGCAGAGCCATGGGCCCCTTGCCCGGAACAACCACGTTTTCCAGCTTGGGCACGCCTCCATCCATCAGAAACGCCGCCAGCCACCCGGGGTGGGCGAGAATGTCGGCTAGATACGGAATCTTTGCGAACAGGGAGCCACCCAGCAATTCTTTCATCCCATTGCGCGGATCCCGCTCCCGCATGCCCGCAACCGGTGTATCCACGGTGATCACCAGTCCAGAATATCCCGCTCGCCGGGCCCGCTCCAGCGAGCCTTCTGCCGCTGCGCGACCTCCCAGCAAGTACAGCTGATAAAAAACGGGCCCTTGCGAGGCCGCTTTCACATCCTCCAACTTATGTCCCGAGATCGTGGAGAGAATGTATCCGGTCCCAGCTTCTCCTGCCATGCGAGCTGCGCCAACTTCGCCTTCGGGATGCATTAATCGGCTATAGCCCACCGGAGCCAGCATCACCGGAAGCGACAGTTCCTGTCCGAGAACGCGAGTCTTGAGATCGCATTGCCCGACGGCAACCGCACCGCGAGGCCGGAATGTCACGTCGCGAAAGGCTCGACAGTTTTCTGCCAATGTGATTTCCGCCTCCGCGCCACCATCCAGATAGTCGAATACTGCCTTGGGAAGCCGTCGCTGCGCCATCCGACGCAGGTCCGCCACATTGACGACGCTTGATGGCTGCGGAGTGTGTTTTCTGTTCGTCATAATCAGCTGCTCGTAAACCCTTTACTGCAGCGCGGCGTTTTGCCGCCCGTTCTTTCCGTGACCAACCGTCGACGTTACCAGAACTAGCCGCATCAGTGCCACCGCGCTTGGCCTCCCAGAACTGGCGACGTCCTCAGCTGAATTCTCCCACAACGGCAACCAGGACTCCGGTATGCTTTCGGTCAGATGCAACGAGCGGCTGCAAGTCCGGTCATTGAGTTTCGAAACGTTTCTTATCTCGTGGACAACACGCGCGTGCTCTCTGAACTTCAACTGCAAGTTCACCGCGGAGAAACGCTAGTGCTCCTGGGCCGGAGTGGTTCGGGCAAAACCACGACTCTCAAGCTGGTGAATCGGCTGCTGGCTCCGGCTGCCGGCGAAATACTCGTAAACAACCTCCCGAACACGCAACTCGATATCACCCAGCTTCGCCGCAGCATCGGCTACGTCATTCAGGACGTTGGCTTGTTTCCGCACTTCACGGTAGAGAGCAATATTGGCCTGATTCCGAATGTTGCGGGATGGCCCAAACAGCGAATCGCGGCCCGCGTCGCGGAGTTATTGCAACTCGTCGGACTCAGGCCTGATCTGGCATCGCGCTATCCGCACCAATTGTCCGGCGGGCAGCGGCAGCGCGTTGGAGTCGCTAGGGCTCTGGCTGCCGATCCGGAGATATTGCTGATGGATGAGCCTTTTGGAGCGCTCGATCCCCTCACCCGCGACGAACTGCAGCGGGAGTTCTTCCTTTTGCAGCAGCGGCTTCACAAGACAGTGGTTTTCGTCACCCACGACTTGCGCGAAGCCCTACGGCTTGGCTCGCGCATTGCGCTGATGGAAGCCGGCCGTTTGGTCACCGTTCTCGCACCGCAGCAGTTCCTGCAATCAGCCGATCCCTTGGCGTCGGCTTATGTCAAAGCTTTTGGCGATGGACTGGAGTCAGCCGCAAACCGAGGCGCTTCATGAATGTCATTCGATTCATCATCGAAAATCACGATCAGGTTATTGAGCTCGCGCTGGAACATCTCTGGCTGGTCGGAATCTCAACGCTGCTTGCGGCGCTGATCGGCATACCGTTGGGCATCGCGATCGCACACCGCCCCCGGCTCAACAAGCCGGTGTTGGCGAGCGCAAACATTATTCAGACAATCCCGAGTCTCGCTTTATTTGGATTTCTCCTGCCCGTTCCGTGGCTTGGCGAGAGAGCAGACCGACTCGCTATCCTCGCGCTCACCCTCTACGCCCTCTTACCCATTATTCGCAACACATATACCGGAATCCGTGGAGTCGATCCCGCGGTCATCGAAGCAGGGCGGGGCATGGGCCTCACCGAGTTTCAACTTTTGTATCACGTGGAGCTGCCGCTCGCGGTCAGCGTCATCCTCTCGGGGGTACGCGTGGCTGTGGTCATCTCCGTCGGACTCGCCACGATCGCTGCCGCCATTGGCGCAGGAGGCCTCGGCGAGTTCATCTTCCGCGGCCTCGCCATGGTCGACGACAGAGTCATTCTGGCGGGAGCTGTTCCCGCAGCCATCCTGGCCCTGGCAGCCGACCTCGGTGTGGGATGGCTCGAGAGGCGTTTGCGCGCACAATGAACCTTCCCCGGTCCAATTGGTTGTTTCTCCTGTTTTCGGTTTCTCTGCTGGGCGGCAGCTTGTCGTGTTCTCCGTCGCATCAGGATCGAGTTGTTGTCGGTTCCAAGAACTTCACGGAGTCATTTCTTCTCGCCGAGATCATGGCCCAACTGATCGAGGCGCACACCAATTTGAAGGTAGAGCGGCGGTTCTATCTGGCGGGAACCTACATCTGCCAGCAGGCCATCCTGGCTGGACGGATTGACATGTACCCCGAATACACCGGCACAGCTCTGACGGCAATCCTCAAGCAAAACGCGTCCGGCGACAACCGAGCAGTCTACGAGCAGGTGAGAGACGAATATCAACACCGTTTCGGATTGACCCTGGGACCCGCCTTCGGATTCAACGATACCTTTGCTATGGAAATCCGCGGAGGAGACGCCCGCCGTCTGAACATTCGATCCCTCTCGCAGGCGGTGGAGTTTGCCCCGCACTGGCGTGCCGGTTTTGGCTACGAATTCATGGAGAGGCCTGACGGATATCGGGGCCTGGCCGCGACCTACGGGCTGCATTTTGCCGAGCCTCCACGCGTGATGGACCTCGGCCTTCTCGCGCGGGCCCTACGAGATCACCAGATTGATCTGGCTGCGGGGAACACTACCGACGGTCTCATCCCTGCTATGGACCTGTTTGTGCTCGAAGATGACCGGCACTATTTTCCCCCGTACGAGGCCGTTCCAGTCATACGGCAGGAAACGATACGGCGTCATCCCGAGATCGCTCAAATTCTCTCGGACTTGGCAGGCAGGATTTCCGACGAGCAGATGCAGAGAATGAACGACGCTGTCGACGGCCAGCATCGCGACACAAAAGATGTCGCACATGAGTTCCTGCGGCAAAAGGGACTTGTCGAATGAAGCGCGCAGGCGGATTGAACGATTTTCTGTTCTTCAAATGATCAACGAACCCCGCATCGTGAGCACGGCTGCTCCTTTGAGGATGACTCGATCCCCAGCCACCTCGCACCACAATTCGCCTCCGCGTTCCGACAATTGGCGGGCATGCAGATGCGATTTGCCCAGGCGTTCGCTCCAGTACGGAGCCAGCGCGCAGTGCACCGAACCGGTGACCGGATCTTCTGCGACGCCATAGCTCGGAGCAAAATAACGGGACACGAAATCGACATTCGTTCCCGGCGCCGTTACTGCCGCAACAAAAGGATGGAGTCGTTCAAGTTGAGCATAGTCAGGACGAATGCTCCGAATCGTCTCCTCATTTTCATATACGGCAATGTAGCTGTCATTTCCTTCGAGTATTGCAGATGGAAGCGTCTTCGTGCCCAAGGCGCCCAACAAGGCTTCCGCAGGTTTAGAACTCCGACTTGCAACCAGCCTAGGGAAGTCCATCAAGAATAGATCGTCTTCCCGACGCACCAGAAGAATTCCACTGGCACGTGTTTCGAATCGAACGCTTTCCAGTTCTGGCTGAAGGTGGTTGAGGACCGCAGCTGCCGCCGCCATGGTCGCATGTCCACAGAGCCTGATCTCGCACCGCGGCGTGAACCAGCGCAGCTCGTAGCTATCGCCTCCAGGGACCAGAAAAGCGGTCGCAGAAAGATTATTTTCTGCTGCGACCTTACTCATCGTTGTGTCATCTAAGGCAACATTGAGTGGGCAGACCGCTGCCGCGTTTCCCGCGAACGGCTGAGTGGCGAATGCGTCAAAGTGAAACAGCTCGATGCGCATCACTGTATCTTATTCCGGTTATCGTCTCCGTCGTTTCATCGAACCCGTAAGCCAGGAGGCCCCATGCTCGCCACCCAAACTGATGCCGTAGTTCGGCGTCAATTACTACAGCGAGTCCTCGATGCCCGCCGGCGAAGCGACGCCCTGTTCAACGTTGTCCGAGCTAACTCACTCTATGACCGGCCCATCCCCGAGCGCCATCGGATCATTTTTTACGTGGGCCACCTCGAAGCTTTCGACTGGAACCTGCTTCATGAAAGCCCTCTAGGCCTTCAAAGCTTCCAGCCCGAACTTGATCGCCTGTTTGCCTTCGGTATCGACCCCGTCGGCGGTGGACTGCCTTCCGACCAGCCGCAGGATTGGCCCTCTCTGGCTGCCGTTCGCGATTATGTCACGCGAATCCGCTTTGCTCTCGATGAGAGGCTCTCTGGCAAAATCATGGATTCCATCTCTCCCATGCGCGACGGTTTCCCACTCGACACGCTGCTCAACGTCGCCATTGAACATCGGCTGATGCACCTCGAGACGCTGGCGTACATGTTCCATCAGTTGGCTCTCGACAAGAAAATCCCCCGGCCACTGCCGCCGCAGTTGGCAACTTCCCCGGCGACTCCCCACATCCTCAAAATCCCCGCAGGGCCGGCAGCCTTGGGCCTCTCTCGTGAGGACGAATCCTTCGGCTGGGACAACGAGTACGACGCTCACACAATCCCTGTACCCGCTTTCGAAATCGATAAGTACAAAGTCACGAATCGCCAGTACCTGGATTTCATGCAGGCTGGGGGCTATGAAACGCGAGCTTTCTGGAATGATGATGACTGGAACTGGATCAACGGGACCGCAATTTCTCATCCGGTGTTTTGGAACAAGACTGCCGATGAGTGGCTTTACCGCACCATGTTCGACGAAATTCCGTTGCCTCTCGACTGGCCCGCATATGTGAGCCATGCCGAGGCAACGGCCTATGCGCGCTGGGCAGGGAAGTCGCTCCCTACCGAAGCAGAGTGGCATCGCGCAGCCTACGGCACTGCCACTGAAGATCATCGGACTTACCCGTGGGGCGACAAGGCGCCAAGCTCAACCGACGGAAACTTCGATTTCAACCGTTGGGATCCCACGCCGGTAAATGCGTTTCCTGGGAGCGGCAGCGCCTTCGGCGTGCACGACCTGCTCGGCAATGGTTGGGAGTGGACTTCCACTCCTTTCCGTCCATTTCCTGGTTTTGAGCCGTTTCCGTTCTACCGGGGTTACTCCGCTGATTTCTTTGATGGGAAGCACTTTGTGATGAAAGGCGGCTCGGCGCGCACCGCTCTATGCATGCTGCGGCCCACATTTCGCAACTGGTTCCAGTCGCATTACCAGTACGTGTATGCGGGGTTCCGCTGCGTGAATCGCTGATCGGAGGTCGGGATGCTTGTCCATGCGATTACCACCAATGCGAGTTGCGAATTTGCTTCTGAGGTTCGTGCCGGGCTCACACGTTTAGGGCAGAAAGAGCTTCCCTCCAAGTATCTTTACGACGACGTAGGCTCGGCTCTGTTCGAGGTGATCAGCCATTTACCCGAATACGGCCTTACGCGGGCAGACGAGCGTCTGCTACGCCGTTACGCGGACGACATCGTCGACCGGCTCGGCACTCCGATCGCCGTGGCAGAACTCGGCAGTGGCAGCGGCAAGAAAACCCGTTGGTTGCTCGAAGCGCTCTGCCGGCGCCAGCGCACGTCCTATTATCCCGTCGAGATCTCCCGCTCCGCGTTGGTCATGTGTGAGCGAGAGCTCAGGGACATCGACGCGATCAGCATTGTCGGTTTTGAGCGTGAATATCTTGATGGCCTGTTGGACGTGGCCGCTTACCGCAAGTGTGGCCAGCATTTGTTAGTCCTGTTTCTGGGCAGTACGATTGGAAACTTTGATCGTGGCGCGGCGGTGAAATTTCTTGCGGAAGTTCGACGTACTCTTGAGCCTGGAGATTCACTCCTGTTGGGAACTGACTTGGAAAAATCCAGTGCCCAGCTTATCCATGCTTATGACGACGAACTAGGCGTGACCGCGGCTTTCAATCTCAACCTGCTGGCCCGCATTAATCGGGAACTCGACGCGGATTTTGACTTGAGCCAGTTCTCCCATGTGGCTAGGATCAACCACGAAGCTCGCAGCGTGGAGATGCATCTTGAGTCAAAACGGAATCAGGTCGTGAGCATTCCGGCTTCAGAAGTTGTGGTCGATTTTCAGGAAGGAGAAACGATCTGGACGGAGAGCAGTCATAAGTTTTCGCCGGAAGAGATTTTTGAAACTGCGAGCGCTGCGGGTTTTCGTTGTGAGGCGCAGTGGATCGATGAGCTGTGGCCCTTCGCGGAAAACTTGCTGATCGCGGTTTGAGCTTGTGCTGGCCCGCGGTCAGAGGGTTTTCGGCTTGCGCCATGCTCGCAGATTCATGGCGCTTACGATGATGCAAAATGCGTTGGCGGGAACGAATCCCAATTGCTCGGTTCTGATGCCGATGATGCACATGACCACGCTATTTACAGCGGCCAATGCCCAGCCTTCCCAGCACCGCCGTCCTACGAGGATGGTTGAGGCAACGGTTAAGATGCAAGATATGTAATCGAGACGCAACACAGATGAATGACCTCCAGCAATCATTGTGACTGATTGGCTCGGCCAATTCTGTGATTAGGCCCTTTCGTTACATCACGGAGGTCACTTGACTGGGAAAGCGAGTTCTTCGAGGAACCGATGCCCAAACAATGCAGTCATCTCGACCAAATCAAATTTCGCGAGACAAACAGGCATGTCTGCGAAGAGTGTGTTAAAACTGGCGACACTTGGGTTCACTTGCGTATGTGCCTGATTTGCGGGCACGTGGGCTGCTGCGATTCGTCGAAAAATAAACATGCGACCAAGCATTTCCATCACACGAAGCATCCCCTTATCCGTTCCATCGAGCCCGGAGAAGCCTGGGTGTGGTGCTACGTGGATGAAATTGAGGCGGGGGAAATCACTTAGGACGCTGATCTCTTAGGGCTGATGATATGGCGAAACCGATATTGCTCACGGTCGACGACGACTCCGATGTTTTGCGCGCCATCGAGCGCGATTTGCGCTCGAATTACGGTGCCGAGTATCGCGTGATCGCTAGCGACTCCCCTGTAGGCGCCCTCGACATTCTCAAGGGATTGAAGCTTCGCAACGATGCCGTAGCGCTCCTCCTGGCCGATCAGCGCATGCCCCGCCTGGATGGCGTCGAGTTTCTGCGTGAGGCAAAGACAGTGTTTCCTGAAGCGAAGCGCGCGCTGCTCACCGCTTATGCCGATACCAACGCCGCCATCAGTGCGATCAACGAGGCGAACCTCGACTACTTCTTCATGAAGCCTTGGGATCCTCCCAGCGAACACTTGTACCCGCAACTGAACGACCTGCTGGATGACTGGCGCGCATCGTATCGTCCCGCCTTCGAAGGAATCCGCGTCCTGGGTACGCGCTGGTCTCCTCGCTCTTACGAGTTGCGGGATTTTCTTGCCCGCAACCACGTCCCCTATCAGTGGATCGACGTCGAACTCTCAGCCAATGATCCGGAAACGAAGCGCCTTCTGGATGCTCTCGGCCCGGAGGCGGCCGATCTCCCCGTGGTTCTTTTCCCGGATGGAACGAAACTGCTGAAGAGCGTGCCCGGCGAAGTCGCGCAGAAAGTTGGGCTGCGCACTCGCGCCCAGACCAGCTTTTATGATCTCGCTATCGTAGGGGGTGGGCCGGCCGGTTTGGCTGCCGCCGTCTATGGTGCGTCCGAAGGGCTGCACACGGTCATGATCGAGCGCGAGGCTCCCGGCGGTCAGGCTGGCATGAGTTCCCGGATCGAGAACTATCTGGGTTTCCCCAGCGGCCTCAGCGGCGGCGATCTTGCCCGTCGCGGAGTCGTGCAGGCGCAGCGTTTCGGAGTCGAAATTCTGTCTCCCCAGGAAGCCGTCAGCGTTCGCACGGAGGGTCCCTACCGCATCATCAAATTGGCCGATGACAGTGAGATTTCCTGTCATGCCTTAATGATTGCGACCGGCGTACAGTGGCGACGTCTCGATGCCCCGGGCATCGATCGCCTGCAGGGTGCAGGCGTCTACTACGGCGGCGGAGCGACCGAGGCATTGTCGTGTCAGGGAGAGATCGTCTATGTCGTGGGGGGCGCCAATTCCGCCGGCCAGGCTGCGATGAATTTCTCGAAGTATGCCGAGCGCGTCGTAATTCTTGTACGCGGCGAATCGCTTGCCAGCACTATGTCGCAATACCTGATTGACCAGATTAAGGAGACGCCGAACATTCAGCTCTGGACCCACGCCAGCGTTTCCGAAGTTCACGGCGAGACCCACCTTGAAGAAATTTCGATTCTCTGCAGGGACACCAGCAAGACCGAGCGCGTCCCGGCCAGCGCGATGTTTATTTTTATCGGCGCTCTTCCGCGAACCGATTGGCTCGGCGAACTTATTGAGCGCGATGACCGCGGATTTATTCTTACGGGTCCCGACCTGATGCAAGGTGGAGAACGTCCGAAAGGCTGGACGCTGGACCGCGATCCCTTTCTGTTGGAGACGAACGTTCCCGGTATCTTTGCCGTGGGCGATGTCCGCCACGGTTCGGTCAAGCGAGTCGCGTCCGGAGTTGGCGAGGGTTCGGTGGCTGTGCAATTCATCCATCAGTACTTGAGCAAGGTATAAATGGCGGACACACTGGAACTCCTGCGGCGCGTGCCATTCTTCGCGGATCTCCCCGACGACCAAGTCGCGTGGTTTCTCAGCCAGACACAAGAGATGCGCCTCAAAGCGGGTGAAGTCTACGCGCGGCAAGGCGCTCCCGCCGACGCCATGTTCGTCTTTCTGGAGGGAGAGTTTCAATGGCGCGGTGAATTGGCAGGGGAAGCCTTTATGCGCTCCATCAAAGCGGGCGAAGTCACTGGCGTTCTGCCGTATTCCCGGATGAAGCAGTTTACGCTGAACGGCCGCGCCCTGACAGATGCCCGCGTTCTGCGGTTCCCCGCATTGCTTTTACCCGATCTGATCCAGAAAATGCCGGAGCTCGCCAAGCGTCTCGTTGGTCTGATGTCCGATCGTATCCGCGAGACGACTCGTTTCGAGCAGCAACGCGACCGTCTTGCAGCCTTGGGCAAGCTCTCCGCCGGACTTGCTCACGAACTGAACAATCCCGCTTCCGCGGCAAAGCGCGCTACCAGCCAGCTGCGCGACATGCTCAAGCGCGTTCGCGATGCCAGCCTCGAACTCGGCAGGCGAGACCTCACTCCCCCTCAGAAGGCCGAAATCGAAAAGTTGGAATCTTCGTTTACTCAGGTCGACGTGGCCCCGCTGAATGCGTTAGCCGCCAGCGACCTCGAGGATCGGATCGATTCCTTGCTTCGCAGTCATGGTCAGGACGATCTCTGGCAACTCGCCGCCGACCTCGCCCGCAAAAACGTCAAGCCCGAAGCGTTGGAGCAGTTGTTCGCAACGCTCGACGCGGAAACGGCGCGCGCCGCGCTCGTAAGGATCTCCTCGTCGGTCGAGATCGCCGGCTTGCTGAACGAAATTGAGAGCAGCACTTCGCGAATTTCCGATCTTGTCGGCGCAATCAAGGAATACACGTTCATGGACCAGGCGCCGGTACAGAACGTAGATATCGTCAAGTCGCTCGAAACCACGCTGACCATCCTTAACCACAAACTCAAGCGAGGAATCGTGGTACGGCGCGACTATCACGACGTTCCCCTGCTCGTGAATTCGTTTGGGAGCGAACTGAATCAGGTCTGGACCAACATCATCGACAACGCCATTGATGCAATGGGGGGGAAGGGTGAGTTGCGGGTTCGCACTTATCGCGAAGATAGCTGCGTCGTGGTTGAGATCGGTGACAGCGGTCCGGGCATTTCCCCTGAAATCCAGAGCCACATCTTCGAGCCGTTTTTCACCACCAAGGGCGTTGGAGAGGGAACTGGGCTCGGCCTCGACACGGTGCAGCGCATCGTGAAAAAACACAATGGGAATGTTCAGGTTGTTTCGCAGCCCGGAGACACGCGGTTCCAAGTCTGGCTGCCGCTCTCGCAGAGTTTCACCTGACTTCGTTACACCGAATTGTCAGCACATAAAGCTGCCCCGCCGGCAATTCCGGTGTCTGCTCCGTAGTGCGCCATCACCAGCGGAATTTCGCCGGCCCGCGGATTGACGCACCATCCCGGCAGTCGTTTCTTGATCTCCCCAAAGAACGGCTTCATCATCGCCGCCACGCCACCGCCAATCACCAGAACGTCGGGATCGAGCAAGTCGACGATATTGCCCAGCCAAGGCGTCAAAAGCTCAACCGTCTCTTCAAGGACCTCGGCCGCCACCGCATCGCCGGCCGCGTAAGCTTGCCCCACGATTTCGCTGGTAATGGCGGCAATGTTTCCATGCGCCAGATCGAGAAGCGCCGAACGACGCGACGAATCTCCGCTAAACTTCGCTCGCGCTCGAGCGCCGATTGCAGGACCCGCGGCTAGTATTTCGATGCAACCACGTTTTCCACAGTGGCAGACGGGACCACGGTAGTCGATGATTACATGCCCACCTTCACCAGCAGATCCGGTGTTGCCGTGATAGATTCGGCCATCAAGAACAATGCCAGTTCCAATCCCCGTTCCGAGGGTGGCGTAGAAAACGTACCGATAGCCACGCGCGGCGCCCCAGCGTGTCTCAGCCAGCGCCGCCGCATTCGCGTCGTTGTCGAGCTTTACCGGAAGGCCATATATCTTTGCGACTCTTTCGGCTAGCGGGAAATTTCGCCAGCACGGAACGTTGGGCGGGTTCAGAATGACTCCCGTCTTGGGATCCAGCGGTCCGGGCGCACAGATGCCGATACTTCGAATGCGTTCGCCGGCCTTCGCCGTCGCGGTCACCGAGTCAATCGCAGCCGTTACCGCCTGCAATGCATCCTCGGCCGTTCCGCTCGTCGGCATTGGTTTGCGCGCTTGACTCAGGATTTGACCGTCACCGTCCACGATTCCGACGGCGACCTTGGTGCCTCCGATGTCGACTCCTAAGACGCGCCTGTTCTGTTTCGCCTCAGCAGTCATGGCATCGTCGGCTTCGCCACCTGCGTCGTCCCCATCGCTGCGCCGGAAGAGAGATGCACCTTCACGGTCTTTATCTCATAGGGCTTGGTATGCAGCTTGATCGCGTCCCCTTGCGCCGGAATTACCCCGATTGCCTTTTCCATGAGATCAGTCTCCGTCGCCGATTGCACCGTGTAGGGGAATCTTAGCGTCACCTCCCCCTCCTTGCCCGCCCATTCGTAGAAGCGCACGATCAGCGAATCGTCATCCTCGGCTTCTTTTATGGCCGACACGATAACATTGGGGTCGGTTCGCAGGAATGACCATTCTGCCCCAACTGCCCCGGTGTGCTTCGTGGTCTGCATCGCAATTAACTTGTAGTTCAGTTCATACCCTTGCCGAATCGTGAAAGCGTCCCGCCAGTTACCGCGATGCGGATAAAGCGAATACGTGAACTCGTGATGGCCCTCGTCAGCGTGAGGATCGGGCCATGCGGGGGATCGCAGCAGAGAGAGCCGCAATACGTTCCCTTTGGCGTCATATCCGTACTTGCAATCGTTAAGCAAGCTGAACCCGTGTTTCGCATCCGAAATGTCAGCCCAGCGCTGCGCCGGGACCTCGAACTGTGCCTGCTCCGCCGGTGTGTTTCGCGTGGTTGGACGGTCCACCGAACCAAATGGAATCTCGTAAGTCGCCTTGTCGTTGTGGGCGCTGACGGGGAACGCAACTTTCAGCAGAATGTGTTTCTCCTGCCATTCCGCCTGCATTTTCACGTCGACGCGCGGCACGCCAGCATAAAGCGTGACGTCGCGTACGAACGTTGAATTCTGAAAGTGATTCTTGATCTCAATGATGGCTCGCAGCGGCCCGCTCTCAAGCAACTTCACCTCATCGGCCTTGTCGAGATCCCAATGCTGCTTTTCAAAGTCCGCGTCGATATTCCAAGCGTCCCATTGTTTCGGCTTGTCGACGAAGGTCTGCAGAAGGTTTCCGCACACGCGATCTTTGGGGCCGCCCGTATCCGTTTCAGCCGGGGCAAGGGCTTCCGTATTTGTGCTCTTGTCGACCAAGCTGGTCATGCAGCCCGAGGTTGGGTCAATCTTCACTCGAACGAAATCGTTTTCCAGAGAATCCGCAGAAGCCTTCAGGGTCGAGGGCGTCCCGGCAGACTTGGCCGCGCCACGGACGAAATATGTCTGGTAGCCGAGCGCCGGAACATCGGCCAGCAACAGGAAATGCGCGCGATGCGTCCCGGCGTCGATCGAAAGCAGTTGAAATTGCGCCAGCCTTCTCTTGGAATCTACGACGGTGATTGCCTGTGCCGCGGCAGGAAGCTGCGCCTCGGTCTCAACAATGTCCGCTCTCGGCCAGGAAAGTGAGTTGAAGATGATCACTGGCACGCCTTCTCCTTCTGTGTTAGCGTGGGCCGCGATCTCGCGGAGGGCACCGTGAGTCACTTCATTCGCCGCTCGATCCACATTTTCCAGGTTCCGCTTGGCGTCCAGATAATTCACCGCTATGCCTGATCCCGGCATGATGTCGTGGAAGTGATCGAAGAGCAGATTTTTCCACGTTAATTCCATCCGGTCCGGAGGATACTCATGGCCGAAGAGCGATGCCAGCGACGCGAATTTCTCCGCATTCAGCACCGTCTCCTCCGCCTGCCGGATTCTGCGTTTGGTCTCGGCCTGTGTCGTGAACACGCCGCGGTGATATTGAAAGTAAAGTTCTCCATCCCAGGTCGGGACCTGCATGCTCGGAAGTTTCTTGTCTATGTCGCGGAAGAAATCGCTGGCGAAGCTGAACTGCAGCTTTGGAAACACCGCATCCGGTGCGCGCAGCTCATCCGCGTGATCCAACATCACGCGAGTCGGCCCTCCGCCATGATCACCCACACCGTACAGGTGCATCATCTCGGGACTGTCAGTGAGCTTGCTGCCATAAATCGAAGGCATCCAGATTGACAGATCCTTGGCCAGCGGTTCGGCGTCGATACCCCCCGCATAGTCATGTGGAAAATAAGTCAGCAGACGGCTGCCATCCGGTGCCTGCCACCAGAACAACTTGTAGGGAAACGTCGTGAATTCGTGCGCCCACAGCAGCTTCTGCGTCACGAAGTAATCCATCCCTGATTTTTTATAGATTTGCGGCAGTTGCCAGTTATAGCCGAATGAATCCGGATTCCATCCAATCTTTATATCCACTCCAAAGTTTTTCTGAAAATATCGTTTGCCCACCAGGATCTGCCGCACCAGCGATTCGCCGTCGGGCATGTTCAGGTCCGGTTCGACCCACATGCCGCCGATAACCTCCCACCGCCCCTCTTTTACGCGCTGCTCGATCTGTTGGAAGAGATCGGGATATTTTTCCTGCATCCATTCATAAGTCCGGGCTGATGACATCGTGAACTTGAAGTCGGGATATTCGCGCATCAGATCGAGCACGCTCTGAAACGTGTTTCGCACAACTTCAACCGTTTCGGTCCACGGCCAGAGCCAGGCCATATCAATATGCGAATTACCCACAGCGCGAATCGTGAATTGCTGCAGCCAGGGTTTCAGCAATGCCAGCTTGTCGTGGGCCTGCTTGAGTGAAGCATCAAATCCTGTCTGATCGCCTTTATCGAGTGGCGAAAAATCAATCGCTTTCACGGCTGCGTCCAGCTGTTGTTCGCGCTCGGCCTTTCCATCCTCATACGCCGCAATGATGGGAACCGCCGCCAGGATCTCCGTGCGCAGGAATGCCGGATCAGGGCGGGTTCGCGGTGACTGAAAGACAAGTTCACTATGAAAGAACTCCGATCGCTGATTCGCTCCTGCCACCACGCGCGCCGCCACCAGAAACTTCTGTCCCGGCTGTGCGTTTTCCGTAAGCAGGACAGGTAAAATGTCGTCGTCGTTCCCGCGGTAAACAATCGCCCCGCTCGAAAATACCGTGATCATCAAGCTGTCGGGGCTGCCAAAACGAAGATCAAGCAGGACGCGAGATCCTTGTACCGCGTAGCCGTTGATTCTTTGCGGAATCTCTACCCACCGCCGAAATACTCGCGTTCCCGTCCAATGCTCCTCGTTGGGGTTTTCCCCGCCCGGCCCCGACACATTTTTCACCGTGAAGACACCCCAATCAGCGTCGCTCACCCCCGGATCCTCGGGGTGCGGAACGTCATCATGGAATCGCCATTCGGGCTCGCTCTCGCGAGTGAGGGCTTCTAACCGATCGAGGGTAGGCTTGTAAGTATCGGGAGGGGCTGAATTTTGCGCGAGCCCCCAGGCTGCATACAGCACGATGACGCTAATCGGGAAGATGGCAGAACGCTTCATCGAAGAATTCACCTTTCACCAGTGTCAGAGTTGAAAGCGACGGACCTGTTGGGGAACCGGCGATTATCTCGCATCTCACGTCAGTACGCCCAAGCCGTTGATTCTACAGCTTTGAACGAATTTCGCGCGGGCCCGCGAGAAAAAGTGATTCCCAGCATCGAAAATATGAATCGAATCCGTTACGCAAGTTTGTTGACGGCCGCGGCTGCTCAACTTAAGATATACCCTCGAATGTCGGACCGCCGAAATCTCGCTGCCATGTGCTGTTGCACTTGTTGTTGTTGTGCATGCGTGTGCACTGGCGCGGGGAGGCTGCTGACCTAAGAATCTTTTCTTAACACCGGCACTTCATGACCCATCGCCAGATGAACCTGGCGGTGGGTTTTTGTTTTCAGGGTGGGTTTTCTATGACAGTTACAGCAAAAGAAACGAAGGCGCAGCGAGCGGAGCGGCTGAAGCGCGCGATGAATCCATGGGAGGGCCTTGAAGAGATTCGCCGTTTCGCGCGCGAAGGATTCGACTCGATCCCGCCTGAATGGATTGGAACCTATTTCCGCTGGTGGGGCGTTTACACGCAGGGCGACGGCGCCGGCGTCACCGGCGGGCACGGCGGCGAAGGCCGTGCGTTGCAACGCTTCATGGTGCGCATCCGCATTCCCGGCGGCATCGTAAGCTCCCATCAACTGCGCACCATCGCCGACCTCACCCGCCGCTACGCCAACGGAATCGCCGACCTCACGGTTCGTCAGAACATTCAACTTCACTGGGTCACCATCGAATCACTGCCGGAGGTTCTTGATCGACTCTGGCAAGTCGGTCTGAACACAACGGGCGCCTGCGGCGATGTTGTCCGCAACGTGACCGGCTGCCCCGTCGCCGGCGTCGACGCCGATGAAATCATCGATGCATCCACGCTCGTGCTTGAGGCGTCGCGATTACTGGCAGGAAATGCCGATTTTTACAACTTGCCGCGCAAGTTCAAGATCTCAATCGCGGGATGCCGTTCCTGGTGTTCCTATCCCGAGATCAACGACGTCGGCCTGACGGCAATTACCCGCAGTATTGGCGGTGAGCCTGAGGTGGGCTTCTCGCTGCGCGTCGCCGGCGGACTCTCGACCGAACCTTATCTCGGTGCGCGCTTAAATGCTTTCGTTCGATGGAATCAGGTTCTCCCGGTAATCAAGGGAATCGCAGAACTCTTCCGCGATTCTGACGTTCTCCGCGAACACCGCGAACGGGCCCGCCTGAAATTCCTGTTCCTGCGCCACGGGTGGACCGCCGAACGGTTTCTCGACGAGTTGCAAGACCGCATCGGATTCAAACTCGACACTGCCGTGGAAGAGCATCCCCCGGACGATGTTTATCGCGACCATGTCGGCATCCATGCCCAGAAACAACCCGGGCTCTCTTATGTTGGCGCGGTCGTGCTGCGCGGTCGAATCTCCGCCGACCAGTTGCGCTCCGCGGCGGATTCGGCTGAGCGCTACGCAAGCGGCGAATTGCGCGCCACCAACATGCAGAACCTGCTGGCTGTAAATGTGCCCAGCATCAACGCCGATTCCCTAGCCAAAGAACTCGACGCGATTGGCATGCGAGTCGGCGGATCTTCCTTTGCGCGCGGCACCGTCGCCTGCAGCGGCACCGAATTTTGCAAGCTGGCCATTACGGAAACCAAGAGCTTTTCGCGCTGGCTGGTCGAAGAATTGGAGGAACGTTTGCCCGGATTCGACCAGCACCTGAAGCTCCATGTCACGGGATGCCCCAACAGTTGCGGGCAGCACTGGATTGCCGACGTCGGCATCGAAGGCAAGAAAATCAAAGTTCAAGACCGTATGGTCGACGCCTACTACTTCTGCGTCGGCGGAGCGCTCGGCCTGCATCAATCCACTGCGCGTCCGGTCGGCTATCGCTGCGCTGCGACCGAAGTGCCCGACGCGCTCGAGCGTCTGCTCGGCCAATATCTGGCGGAACGCGAACCTGGCGAAAACCTGCGCCGCTTCTTCGTTCGCCACACCGATTCTGAACTGCGTGCGTTCCTGGCGGGCGAAGTGATCGACGCCGTAACGCGTGATTTGCCCTCCCCGCAAAGTCTGGTGCAATCAGCAGGAGGAATCGGTGACTAATCTATTTCCGATGTTCCTGAAACTCCAAGGCAAACCATGCCTCGTCGTTGGCGCCGGCAATGTTGGCGAGCCCAAGATCGCCGGCTTGCTGGAGACTGGCGCGCGTATTCGCGTGGTTGCCCTCGAAGCGACTCCGAACGTGCAGGATTGGGCCCGCGCAGGAAGAATCGAGCTCGACCTGAGGCCATTTTCCCCCGGCGATCTCGACCACGTATTTCTTGCCGTGGTCGCTACATCATCCGGCTCCCTGAACGAGCGGATCTATCGCGAAGCGCAGGCGCGCAATGTTCTCTGCAATGTCGTGGACGTGCCCGATCTCTGCGATTTCTTCTACCCGGCAGTGGTGCGTCGCGGCGATCTGCAAATTGCCGTCTCCACCAGCGGTCAGAGTCCGTCGTTGGCCCAGAAAATTCGCCAGCAGCTCGAAAAGCAATTCGGTCCCGGTTACGCCGCGTGGGTGGCGGAACTCGGCGAGACCAGGAGGCTCATCCTCGCGAGTGATCTCGACCAGCAACGCAAGCTGCAGCTGTTGCACTCGCTGGCCAGCAGGGAAGCGGCGGAAGCGGCTTTGGCCGAACTGCCAGAATTGGTCGCAGATGGAGAAGCACGATGAAGGGGAAAGTCTACCTGGTGGGTGCGGGCCCGGGTGATCCGGAATTGCTCACTCTAAAAGCGCTGCGGCTGCTGCGAACGGCCGACGTCGTTTTGCATGACGATCTTGTTTCACCCGGAATCCTAAAGCTCGTTCGATCGACCGCACAGCTTCACAACGTTGGCAAGCGTTGCGGCCAAAAGAGAATCCAGCAGGAAGAGATCAATTTTCTGATGATTGCGCTCGCCGATTCCGGATTGCAGGTCGTGCGGCTCAAGAGCGGCGATCCGATGATCTTTGGACGAGCCGGTGAAGAAATCGAATCGCTCCGTAAGGCTGATATTCCCTGCGAAATCGTTCCCGGAGTCACTTCCGCTCTCGGCGCCGCGGCCCAGGCTCAAATTCCGCTTACTCACCGCCGCACATCGTCTGCGCTCGTGTTCATTACGGCGCACCAGGCTTCGGAAAGCGAAGCCGCTGACTGGAGCAAGCTTGCTGGAAGTGGCGCCACGCTCGTGATCTATATGCCCGGGCAGAATTATTCGGCGATCGCCGCAAAATTGAAGGCGAGCGGACTCGACGGCACAACGCCCTGCGCGATCGTTTCGCGGGCTACTGCTCCGCGTCAACAGACCTTCCGTACGACCATCGATGCTCTGGTCCACGCTCCCTGTCTTTCGGCTCCGGCTCTTCTGGTTGTGGGCGAGGTCGTTCGCTTCGCAGACCCAGTGGCACTGTCGCAATCGTTCTCGCTGCCAGACGGCGTCATAGCCAATGACAGCGAGTTCTCTGGTGTGCTTCTTGCGAAGCCTGCCCTGGACGCTCACGGCTCACAAAATGACGAGGAGGCGATCTCGTGAACGATCATGCAAATCGTATGAACAGAGATCAGATCGCCGAATCACAGACTGCTGCCGAAGCCTGGTCTGCTCATCGCGTCCTGATCTGGGCGTTCGAGACATTCGGCAACTCCATCGCGATTTCCTCTGCTTTCGGCGCCGAGGGCATGGTGTTGATCGACATGGCGTCTCGTGCACAGAAAGACTTTCGCCTTTTCACCATCGATACCGAATTCCTCTTTCCCGAAACCTACAACCTGATGGACCGAATCGAAGACAAGTACGGCATCACAATCGAGAAGGTCTACTCCGTTTTGTCGCCTGCGGAACAGGAGCGCGCTCACGGCGCAACTCTGTGGAGGCGTGATCCCGACCTTTGCTGCAAGCTGCGTAAGGTTGAGCCGCTTCGCCGCAAGCTCGATGAGTTGAGTGCGTGGATCACGAGCATTCGCCGCGACCAGACTTCGGTCCGATCGAGCGCGCGCAGAATTGAGTGGGATGCCAAGTTTGGCTTGGTGAAGATCAATCCCATCGTTGACTGGACGTCAAAGCAGGTGTGGCGCTACATCAACGATCACGACGTCCCTTACAACCCCCTTCATAACCAGGACTACCCCAGCATCGGCTGCACGCACTGCACGCGCGCTGTGATGCCGGGAGAAGATCCGCGCGCCGGCCGCTGGCCAGGATTTGCGAAGACGGAGTGCGGCCTGCACATCATCGAGCCAGTCTCTACCTCGCCTTCCCGCGATGCCGCGAATGCGGCAAAGATCGGCAACTGATATCGCCGGTTCAACCGGATGGGCAAAAGCCATCTGCACCGGTGGCTCGCCAGTCGCGCGCAGATTCCGGCGCCTGGAAAAAGAGTCGGTGGAGTCGCTGCACGGACTCCTCCACTCTCGATTCCTCCACCAGGAACGAAATCATCCGATCCGAGCCCCCCTGGCAAGCTACCCGTACATCGAGGTCCGACACAGCGGCGAATATGCGGCTCGCCACCTCAGGCTGTCGGCGCACGTTCTCGCCGACCAGACAGACGAGTGCCTTGTGGTTCTCCCATCGCACGCTCGCCAAACCCTGCAGGTCGGCTGCAATTGCAGGCAGAGCCGCCGTCGAGCCCACCAGCAGTGTCATACGCCCAAGTGAGGCCCCCATCACGTCCACGGCACATGAATGTCGATCGAATATGCCAAATACCGTTCGCAACAACGTCGAATCGATTCCTTGCGGCGCTTCCACTTCGACCGCTGCGACTTTTCTCTTTGCAGTAATTGCGCTGACCGCGTTGCCAGTTCTTGCCCGCAGTGCAATCTCGGTCCCTTCGGCCTCCGGTCTCTTCGAGTTCAGAACATAGACCGGGATATTCTCCCGCATGGCCGGAGCCAGGGTCGCCGGATGCAGCACTTTCGCGCCGAAATGAGCCAGTTCGGCAGCCTCATCGAAGCTCATCTTGCGGATCACGCGCGCCTCGGAACAGAGCTTCGGATCGGTGGTCATGATTCCATCCACATCGGTCCATATCTCGACTCGCGAAGCGCACAATGCGGCACCGACGATGGACGCGCTCAGATCGGAGCCTCCTCGGCCCAGGGTGGTCGGAACCCCGTCGGCGGTCGCCGCAATGAATCCACCCAGCACCGGCACAAGGTTCGACTCCAGCAGCGGCACGAGATTGTCTCGAATTCGCTGACTGCTCTCGTCCCACAGCGGCTTTGCTTGCCCGTGCCTTCCGTCGGTGACGACGCAACTGCGCGCGTCCACGTGCGCGGCCTTGACGCTCGCGTCGTAGAGAGCCGCCGCTACCACCCGGCTGGAAAGACATTCCCCGAAGCCAAGCAGCCGATCTTGCTCTCTGGGATCCATCTTCCGGCTCGCTTCCAATTCGAACAGCAAAGACTCCAATTCCTGAAACTCCCTCCGCAGTTCAGGCCGCAAGGCTTCATCCCGCGGACTCTCCACCAGTTCGTCCACGAGGGTCTCATGGCGAACATAAATCTCACGGACCACGGCCAGGGCCGAGCCCAAATGGCCATTCGCGGCGGCCTTTCCCGCTTCCAGCAACTGATCGGTGACTTTCGCGAGTGCGCTGACCACAACTACGGCTCGCGCTCGAAGTCGGTCCTGGACAATCGCCACCAGTCGCCGGATGGCAGCGGCATCCTCCACCGACGTGCCCCCAAATTTCATGACCACCACATCGTCGCCTCGTTCAAATCGGCTTTGTCGCTTTGGTTCATTCATAACTTTCACTCCGGTTTTCGGTTTGTTGCGGCAAAAAGAAAAACCCACCGCCAGATCGCTTCTGGCGGTGGGTTCGGTGACTGTCAGGTTAATGAGTGCTTACTTTATCCGATCCCGTCCTCCAGAAGACACGTAATTCGTGTCGACATGCCTGTGCCTGTCGATGTAATTCGCGTTGCCTTCTGGATAATGGTGTTCATGCAGTAGGTGTTCTGGAGTGCGTGTACGGAGGTACGACAATCCAGCTCCAGCGTATCGGAGTTGGCGGGCGCCGGGAAATTCAAAATTCCGATGCGTGGTATCGAAAATCCGCCGCAAGCCACCCGGGCGGCTAGTCTTCCGCTTTCTTGCCAGCCCCCGTCATTTGCCGCAACAGGGCAATAAACGCCGTAGTTGCCACGGAGAGCGTTCGGTCGCGACGGTAAGCCAGTCCCAGTTCGCGGTAGAGCACTGCATCTTCAATCTCGATCAATTTCACTCGCCCGGCATCTACTTCGTCGCGTGCAAACGATGCACTGATGAGGGAGACCCCTAAGTCCGCTGCAACAAAGCTCTTTATCATTCCAATGCTGGGCAGTTCCATTCGAACTTGCAGTTCGGCATTGTGCGGCCGGAACAGCTTGTCGAGCAGTCTCCGTGTATGGCCTGTTTTCGGGAACAGCAGCGGGTGCTTCACAATATCGCTGACCGGCACAACCTTAAACTTGGCCAGCGGATTCTTCGGACTCACCATCAACATCAGCTTGTCGCGAAAAATCGGCTGAATCTTCAGGCTCGGAGACGTAATGGGCAAGGTCAGCACGCCGACCTCAACCGCGCCATTCTCAAGTTTCTCCACAATCTTGTAGCTGAAATTTCGATAAATGCTGATCTGGACCGGCGGATACCGTCGGCAGTATTCCCCGAATACTTCAGGCAAAACGTACAAACAGGTAGCCTCGTTTGCCCCTACCCGCAGTGTGCCGCGCGGTGTGCCGCTGTGATCGGCCACAGCTACCAGGGATTCGTCCCGCAGATTCTTCAATCGCTCGGCATATTCATAAAAGACCTGCCCCGCCGGAGTCAGTTTGACCGTTTTGCCCGAACGATCCAGCAACCGATCTCCATACTCTTGTTCCAGTTGGCGGATTTGCGCGCTGACGGCCGATTGCGACCGGAACACTTTTTCCCCGGCTCGGGAAAAGCTGCCTTGCCTGGCAACCTCCAGGAACGTAATGAGCTGATCGAAGTCCATTTTTCAGTTTGAAGCGAGATTATAACGGACTCCACCTCGTCCCGCGGTTAATTCCTTGGAATCATCCGCGCCTTCGTGCTCGTTGAAATTTGCATGACTCGCATCGAAATTCTGCGTTGTACTTTGCCATCCGGCAGGCGCTATCAAGGAAGATACGAACGTCTGTTCCTGAGCCGGAGTGTGTGCCGCTCGATGTGCCCGCGACTCACGCCTAAGAACAACATTCGGAACAACTACAGCCTTCGGACGGAGTCGAAGTCCAGGATGACGATGACGCGTCTAAACCCGAAAAATGGCCTGCTGCCGGCCCAAGGTCTCTACGATCCAGCCCACGAGCACGACGCCTGCGGCATCGGTTTTGTCGCCCACATCTCCGGACAGAAGACTCACGACATTATCCGCAAAGGGATCCAGGTTCTGCTCAACCTGGCACACCGCGGAGCCTGCGGCTGCGATCCGGAAACCGGCGATGGCGCCGGGGTTCTGATCCAGATTCCACATAAATTCTTCGCGCGCGAATGCGAGAAACTCGGCTTCGCCCTACCCCAGCCCGGTAGCTACGCTGTCGGGATGACGTTTTTGCCGGTCGAGAAGCATCAACGCCTGCAATGCGAAGGCATCCTTGAGCGGATCGTCCACGAAGAGGGCATGACCCTGCTGGGCTGGCGTGACACGCCTGTCTATGCCTCCGCCATCGGCCGCGTCGCCCGTGCCTCGCAGCCCTACATCCAGCAGATTTTTGTGCGCTGTGCTTCCGGTATGGACGAAGATGCCTTCGAGCGGAAGCTGTACGTCGTCCGCAAGCGCGCGGAAAATGAAATTCGCGACTCCGGCATCGAAGACGCCGGGATGTTCTACATCCCCTCACTCTCCTGCCGTACGATCGTCTACAAGGGCCTTTTGCTCGCTCCGCAAATCGCCAACTTTTACCGCGAACTTTCCGATCCCGACGCCGAGAGCGCCCTTTGCCTCGTGCACCAGCGCTTCTCGACCAATACATTTCCCAGTTGGCAGCGTGCCCATCCTTATCGCTACATCGCGCACAACGGAGAGATCAACACTCTCCGCGGCAATGTCAACTGGATGCAAGCCCGCCAGTCGCTCCTGAAGTCTCCGTTGTTCGGCGATGATCTGCAGAAACTGCATCCCATCATCGCTCCCGACGGCAGCGACTCCGCGAACTTCGATAACGCTGTCGAGCTGCTTCTTCAGGCAGGGCGCAGTCTTCCCCACGTCATGGCGATGCTGATTCCCGAAGCCTGGGCTGGCAATCCGCACATGAAGCCGGAGAAGCGCGCGTTTTACGAATATCATGCCTGTCTCATGGAGCCCTGGGATGGTCCGGCCGCGATCGCTTTCACCGATGGCCGCGTCATCGGGGCTACGCTCGATCGCAACGGCCTTCGCCCCGGGCGCTACCTGGTCACGCACGACGGGTTAGTCGTCATGGCTTCCGAAGCGGGCGTACTTGACATCGCTCCCGAGCAGGTAAAGCTCAAGGGCCGGTTGCAGCCCGGCAAGATGTTTCTGGTCGACACCGTCGAAGGCCGCATCGTTTCCGACAAGGAGATCAAGCAGAGACTGGCCTCGCGGCAGCCCTACGCCGAGTGGGTCAAAGAGAATCAAATCACCATTGATCAGTTGCCCGAGCCTTCGCGCATGCACAACCCCGATGCCGAGACTCTTCTCCGCCGCCAGCGCGCCTTCGGTTACAGCGACGAAGACTTGCGCATGATTCTCGGCCCCATGGCGTTGAAAGGCGAGGAACCCGTCGGTTCCATGGGCACCGATACGCCGCTGGCTTGTCTCTCGGACAAGCCGCAGTCGCTGTTCAACTACTTCAAGCAGCTCTTCGCGCAGGTCACGAATCCTCCCATCGATCCCATCCGCGAAGAGATGGTCATGTCGCTCATCAGCTACATCGGCAGTGAGCGCAACATTCTCGAGGAAGCTCCCGAGAACTGCCACATGCTCAAGCTGGCGCATCCTCTGCTCACCAATCGCGAACTGGAAAAACTGCGCCGCGTCTCAAATCGCGATCTGCTGGCCACCACGCTGCCCGCGCTTTTCCCCGCCAGCGAAGGGGAAGCCGGACTCAAGCGCGCCCTCGATGAGCTTTGCAAGAGAGCTTCCCGGTCGGTGAAGGCGGGCTACTCTTTGCTGATCCTTTCCGACCGCGGCGTCGACAAAGATTACGCCCCCATTCCCTGTCTGCTGGCTCTGGCCGCCGTGCACAACTTGCTCGTCCGCGAAGAAACCCGCACCCAGGTTGCATTGATCACCGAGTCTGGCGAGCCGCGCGAGGTCATGCATTTTGCATTGCTGAGCGGCTATGGTTCCAGCGCGATCAACCCTTATCTCGCGCTCGAGAGCGTCGAAACCCTCGCCTGGCGCGGCGAACTGGGCGATGGCGTCACTCCCGAGACCGCAGTCAAGCACTTCCTTAAGGCAATCAAGAAAGGCCTGCTGAAGACTTTCTCGAAAATGGGCATCTCGACCCTGCAGAGTTATCAGGGAGCGCAGGTCTTCGAGGCCATCGGTCTGAACAAAGAGTTGATCGACTCCTATTTCGCCGGTACGACCTCGCGTATCGAGGGCATCGGCCTCGAAGTTCTCGCGCGCGAAGCGCTCCTCAAGCACGAGTACGCCTTCCGTCCACTCACCGAATTTGAAACTGAGCTTGCCGTCGGCGGCAATTATCACCAGCGCGTCAACGGTGAATATCATCTGCTCAATCCGTTGACCATCAGCAAGCTGCAGCACGCCGTCAGGCAGGAGAGCTTCAAAACGTTTCAGGAATACACCGATCTCATCGACAAGCAGAGCGCCAGCCTGTGTACGCTTCGCGGCCTGATGAAGATTAGGAAAAGCGACAACCCGGTTCCGCTCGAAGAGGTCGAGCCCGCCAAAGAGATCGTCAAGCGCTTTACGACGGGAGCCATGTCGTTCGGATCGATCAGCAAAGAGGCTCATGAGACGCTCGCTATCGCCATGAACCGCATCGGCGGAAAATCCAACACCGGCGAAGGAGGAGAAGACGAAGCACGTTTCAAGCCTGATGCCAACGGCGATCTCCGCCGCAGCGCCGTCAAGCAGGTGGCCTCGGCGCGCTTTGGCGTGACCGCAAACTACCTCGTTAATGCCGACGAGTTGCAGATCAAGATGGCTCAGGGGGCCAAGCCCGGCGAGGGCGGCCAGCTCCCCGGCCACAAAGTGGACGACGTGATCGCTGGTCTCCGTCATTCCATTCCCGGCGTCGGACTCATCTCGCCACCCCCGCACCATGACATCTATTCGATCGAAGATCTGGCGCAGTTGATCTATGACTTGAAGAACGTCAACCCGCGCGCGCGCATCGCCGTGAAACTCGTCGCAGAAGTCGGCGTCGGCACGGTCGCAGCCGGGGTAGCGAAAGCTCACGCCGATGTCGTCCTTATCAGCGGGGATACCGGCGGTACCGGCGCTTCGCCACTGAGTTCCATCAAGCATGCCGGCATTCCCTGGGAGTTGGGCCTTGCGGAAACGCAACAGGTGCTGCTGCTCAACGATCTTCGCAGCCGCATCCGTGTGCAAACCGATGGCAAACTGCAGACGGGCCGCGACGTCGTTATCGCCGCGCTGCTCGGCGCCGAAGAGTTCGGCTTTGCCACGACTCCGCTCATCGCCATGGGCTGCATCATGATGCGCAAGTGCCATCTCAACACTTGTTCCGTTGGCATCGCCACGCAAGACCCCGAGCTGCGTAAGCATTTTCAGGGACAGCCCGAGCACGTTATCAATTTCTTCTTCTTCCTGGCCGAACAAGTTCGCCAGTACATGGCTGAGCTCGGCTTCCGCTCCGTCGACGAGATGGTGGGCCGTGTCGACATGCTCGATGTTGAACCGGCCGCGGATCATTGGAAGGCGCGAGGCCTCGATTACTCCGCCATCCTCTACAACCCTCCCGTGCCTTCGCGCGTGGCTCGCCGTTGTATTCACAGCCAGGACCACGGCCTGCACGGCGCTCTTGACCATCAACTGGTCGAGCACTCACTGGATGCTCTGCTGAGTTTGAGTTCGGTTGAAGTCAACTTGCCGGTGCGTAATGTGCATCGTTCGGTCGGAGCCATCCTAAGCGGTGAGATCGCGCGCCGCTACGGCTCTGCCGGACTTCCCGACGAGACGGTTCGCATCCATCTCGTGGGTTCGGCCGGGCAGAGCTTAGGAGCTTTCCTTACCAAGGGGATCACCCTCAGGCTCGAAGGCGAAGCGAACGACTACGTTGGCAAGGGCCTTTCTGGCGGCCGGCTCGTCGTCTACCCGCCGAGTGCCTCGACCTTCGCGGCTGAAGAGAACATCATCCTCGGCAATGTTGCCCTCTACGGTGCCACGAGCGGCGAAGCATTCTTCAATGGCGTTGCCGGGGAACGCTTCGCCGTTCGCAACTCCGGGGCAACCGCCGTGGTCGAGGGCGTCGGCGATCACGGCTGCGAGTACATGACCAACGGCTTGGTGCTGGTTCTCGGTGCGTGCGGCAGAAATTTTGCCGCGGGTATGAGTGGTGGCATCGCATACGTCTTCGACGAACGTGGAGACTTCACGGAAGAGCGCTGCAATCTGGAGTCCGTCGATCTCGAGCCGCTGCTCGAACCGCAGGATGTTCAGGTTGTCCGCGACCTCGTTGCCCGCCATGTACAACTGACCGGCAGCCGCCGCGGCAAGTGGATTCTCGACAATTGGCCAGACGCAGTCTCGCGCTTCATCAAAGTCTTCCCGCATGAATTCAAGCGCGTGCTGGGAGTGAGCCGCAGCCGGCAAGCGTACATTCCGCATAAACCTGTATCCGAGTCGATGCAACTTGAGCCGATGCAAGATGGGCTGCTGCAGAACGGATTGATGCAGAATGGGCTGGTGCAGCATGGGTAAACCCACCGGCTTCATGGACTACTCCCGTGAGTTGGCGCCTCGCCGGCCTGTCGCCGAACGCGTGAACGACTGGTTCGAGATCTATCAGGATTTCCCCGAAGAGAAACTTCGCGCGCAGGGTGCGCGCTGCATGGATTGCGGCGTCCCTTTCTGCCAGACCGGATGTCCCGTCAGCAATCTCATTCCGGACTGGAACGATCTCGTTTACCGCGGGCGCTGGAAAGACGCCGTCCGCCAGTTGCATGCCACTAACAATTTTCCCGAATTTACCGGCCGCATCTGCCCCGCGCCTTGTGAAGCCTCCTGTGTGCTCGGAATCAACCAGCCTCCGGTTACGATCAAGCAGAACGAAAAGAATATTGTCGAGCGTGGATTTCTCGAAGGCTGGATCCGTCCCGAACCGCCGAAATTTCGTTCCGGCAAAAAGGTCGCGATTGTCGGTTCCGGCCCGGCGGGACTCGCTGCGGCTCAGCAACTGTGCCGCGCTGGCCATGCAGTTTCGGTTTATGAAAAGAATGATCGCATCGGAGGATTGCTCCGCTACGGTATTCCCGAGTTCAAACTCGAAAAACACATCATTGATCGCCGCCTCGAGCAGATGACAGCCGAGGGGGTGAAATTCATCACGAACGCCGAAGTCGGCAACAACGTTCCAGTCGACGAGCTTCGCCGTGACTTTGACGCCGTTGTGCTCGCCGGTGGCTCCGAGCATCCGCGCGACTTGAAAATCCCCGGCCGCGAGCTGAAGGGAATTCACTTCGCAATGGAATTCCTTCCGCAGCAGAACAAGCGCTGCCTCGGCGATGTCCTCAATCCTGCACATGACATTCTTGCCACCGGCAAACGCGTGGTTATCATTGGCGGCGGTGATACGGGAGCGGATTGTCTGGGCACGGTTCACCGCCAGAAGGCGCTTTCCGTTCACCAGTTCGAAATCATGCCCAAGCCGCCCGGCGACCGCTCTCTGCAGACGCCTTGGCCGGTGTGGCCCATGCAACTGCGCACCGAGGCCGCCCACGAAGAAGGCGGCATCCGCGACTGGAGCATCGCCACGACAAAATTTGTCGGCGACGAGAATGGCGATGTCCGGCAACTTTGCGCTGTCAGGGTCGGCCCTCCCCCGAAGTTTGATCCGATCCCCGGTACCGACTTCGCCATGGATGCCGACCTGATTCTCATCGCCATGGGATTCCTCGGTCCTGTCCGCAACGGCATGATCGAGCAGTTGGGGGTTCAACTCGACAACCGCGGCAATGTGGCCACTGATGAGAACTATATGTCGTCCGTCCCGGGAATCTTCGCCGCCGGCGACATGCGTCGTGGCCAATCGCTGGTCGTCTGGGCAATTTCGGAAGGTCGCAAGGCAGCCGCCTGTGTCGATATCTATCTCAAAACCGTTGCCGTCCGTCCCCTGGCTTCGGCGATTTCCGCCGCCCGTCCTGTAGCCTCGTGAGCGGCCGTACGAAACATCGTCAACCACGAAGGGCACAAATGAAAGACTTCCCGAAGAGAACCACCGAATTCCCGCGTCATACTTCGCGGCCTTCGTGGTTGATCGTTCTATCTTGTAAGATGACTGCGCCGGCCTCATGATCCAACTTTCCGACGTTCAGACCGCGCTCGCCAGAATCCGCGCCGATATTCGCGTCTCCCCGTGCACCCACTCCGAAACGTTTTCCGGGCTCACCCAGAATTCCATTTTTCTGAAGCTCGATAATCAACAGCGCACCGGCGCCTTCAAGGAGCGCGGCGCGTTGAACAAGTTGCTCACCCTCAATCACGAGGAACGCTCTCGCGGCGTCATTGCCGCTTCCGCCGGCAATCACGCCCAGGGAGTCGCCTACCATGCCGGCCGTCACGGCATCCGCGCGCTCATCTATATGCCGCTTCCCACGCCGCTCACCAAGGTCTCGGCCACGCGTGCCTACGGCGCGGAAGTTTGGTTGCACGGCGCCAATTACGACGAGGCCTACGAGAAAGCGGTGGAGCGCAGCCACCACGATCGCCTCACGCTCATCCACGCATTCGATGACGACGCGGTCATCTCAGGGCAGGGAACTGTTGGCCTCGAAATCCTGCAACAACATCCTGATATTGAAGTGATTGTCGCGCCCATCGGTGGAGGCGGACTCATCGGAGGAATCGCTTGTGCCGTCAAAGAGACAAATCCATCCGTCAAGGTTTTCGGAGTGCAGCCCGCCAAGATTCCTTCGATGAAAGCTGCCGTCGCTGAGGGCAGGCCCGTCACGCTGCAATCCGCCAAGACGATTGCCGATGGCATCGCGGTCCGCCGCGCCGGAGATCGCACCCTCCCGCTGGTTCAAAAATATGTCGACGACATCGCTACCGTGGAGGAAGAAGAAATTGCCAATGCAATTCTGTTGCTGCTCGAGCGCGAAAAGACTCTGGCGGAAGGCGCCGGCGCCGCGGCCATCGCCGCCGTGCTGAACCACAAGTTGCCGCTGCAAGGGAAGCGGGTCGCGGTGCTCGTCTGCGGCGGCAACATCGACGTCACGCTGCTCTCCCGGATCATCGAGCGCGGCCTGGTGAAAGATGGACGCCTCGTCCGACTCCGGGTTCATCTCCCGGATTACCCCGGCGCACTGCATCGTCTCACCGGAATTCTCGCCGACCATCGCGCCAATATCGTCGAGACCGCCTACGATCGCGCTTATCACGGCGTGAATCTCGGCGACACTGCGATCGACATCACCATGGAGACTCGCGGCCCAGACCACATTGCGGAACTTTTGAGCGCGCTGGTCGCCGCCGGCTATACCCACGAGAGAATTCTGTGATTGGGCAGCCCGTCCTACTTACGGTTGCGATGTGCTCAGGGGAGTCTTCCCGCCGCCACCATGAACCAGAATCCAGATCAGAACGCCCGCTCCCGCTGCTCCGGCCACAATCCATTTCGGGTTCAAGCCGCTGCCGGCATTCAACGGGCCCGCGGCCCCGCACAATTGTGATTCGTCATAATTTTTCTGTTCGGTCTCGTGAACCACGCCCCGATCGGACGCTTGCGTTTCCGCCGACGGCTTGCCGTGCCCCATCTCATGCTCCACTCTCACATCCTGCTTGCGAGCCGACACCTGGACAGTTCCATTCAGATCGGTTACGTCGTATTGCGTCCACGTGTTGAGCACTGGTATCGCCGTGATGCAATTCACCTTTACCTTGAAGCCCGTCGATGTCCCCACCGACACGCTGCCATGGTCCAGAACAAGCAGGTTTTGTTGCAGCTTGGCCACCGATTCCGGCTGAATCTGAACCGTCGAACCCTCCATGTTCAGGATTGCCGAAAATCCGGGCTTCGTCTCGATCAGATCACCGGTAAAAATGGCGGATGAATCATGCGCCTCGTAACCATTCACCCATACCCCGCCCTGCGTATGCAGGACGGCCGCGGTAGCCTGCTCCGGCGGAGCCTGTCCCAATACCGACGCGGGTACCGTCACCACCATCGCCCAGCTAAGAAAACAACGTAAAATAGACACACGCATCCTGAAGGCCAATTTCTGCAAAACCGCCAACCTAAATCGTAGCGGTGGGTACGAGGGTCGTCTATTGGCACTCTGGATGACCCGTAAGAACCGCCGATGGATGGGATCGAATCTTGCGTGGCCATGCATCTGAAGACTCCCGATTCGATCATTTGTAAAGCTTGTTTTATCTGGGTAAAACTTTGTAAATCACACAGTTCCACCGCTTGCAGCAAGGTAAATTAGAAGAGGGCGTATGAAAGCGAAGAACGCAATTATCTGGACGCTATTATCTTTTCTGTTTGGCGCGGTCGGCCCAACACTCGCCGCCGCGTTTCTTTTCTCTGTCCCGGCGAGCGCGGCGCAAGCCACGCAGCCGATCGCCAAGCATCTCGGCGTCGTCAAGACGATCAATGGCAGCGTCCTCACTGTGGCGCCTGATTCCGGTCCCGAGATTTCTGTCACCGTGCAGCCCAATGCTCGCATCCTCCGCCTTGCTCCCGGCGACAAGGACCTTAAGAACGCCACACCACTTTCTTTGCAGGATCTGCATGTTGGCGACACCATCCGCGTTCGCGGCTTTGGACAGCAGGATGCCAAGGCCCTCAACGCGCTCGAAGTTATCGTCATCACTCAGTCGGCTGTTGCCGCCATGACCGATCAAATGCGGCAGGATTGGCAAAAACGCGGCGTTGCCGGGGTTGTCGATTCGGTCGATGTCGCCGCCGGAACCATCACGCTCTCGATCCCAGGCTTCGGGGAAAAGAAGACGATTGCGATCCATGCAGCCAAGAACACTGTGATCCACCGTTACGCTCCAGATTCCGCCAGACCCGAAGATGCGAAACTGGTCAGCCTCCAGGACGTCCACGTCGGCGACCAATTGCGTGCTCGCGGCAACCGCACCGCGGACGGAACCGAATTCGCGGCGGAGGAGATTTACACCGGCACCTTCCCCTACGTCGAGGGAACAATCAAGTCCATGGATGCAAGTGCCGGCACTCTCAGCGTTCAGGATGTATTGAGCAAGAAAACTGTGCAGCTGAAAATCACCGCTGACTCTCAATTGCACCAGGTTCCGGCCGAGATGGCTCAGCGGATGGCTTTCATGCTGAAACGAGTGAAGTCGCAATCAGCTTCGGGTGCGGCCGCCTCTTCCTCAGCGTCGAGCCCCGCTTCCGTATCGAGCGGCGCCCCGTCCACCCAGAGTGGCCCGTCGGCTGGTGGTGTGGCTGGTGGCATGGGCGGCGCGAGTGGGGGTACCCGAAGCGGCGGGGGTTCCGGATTGCAGCGTATGCTCGACCAGACTCCTGCCGTTAAGCTGGCGGATCTCCACAAGGGTGACGCGCTCGCCATTCTCGCCACCGAGGGCACACTTTCGAGCGGGGGTACTGTCATCAAGCTGTTCAGCGGAGTCGAACCAATCCTCGAGGCTGCTCCCGGCGGCAGCCAGGCCATGATGCTCGCCCCATGGAGTTTAGGAGGAGCCCCTGGCGGCGACGCCGCTTCGCAGTAGTTCGATCCTCGAAAGGTGCTACTTACTGTTTGCCACTACTCTTAAGAAATGGAATTGGAAGGAATGAAGATTCATCAACGGCTGATTCTTTCTTTAATATCTGCACTCATCTTGTCGATTGGGATTTCGTCGGCGCAAACTTCCTCGGTCACTCTCCGCGGTCAGGTTACTGATCCCTCTGGCGCAGCCATCACCGGCGCTACTGTGGTCGCGACACCTTCCACCGGTGCTCCGATCGCCGTCCAGACGAACGCCCAGGGCATGTACGAATTCAAGACTTTGGCGGCGGGGAAGTACATCCTCACCGTCGTGGCCCAGGGATTTACCCTTTACGAAAACGACAACGTTGTCATCGCCGACCAGCCTTTGCGATTGAACGTCTCGATGGCCATCGAAGTGGAGCAACAGAAAGTTCAGGTGTCAGACACGGCTCCCACGGTGGACGTCAACCCCAGCAACAACGCCGGAGCCATCACGATCTCCGGCAAGGAACTGGAGGCGTTACCCGACGATCCCGACGAACTGGAGTCCGACCTCGAAGCCCTTGCCGGCCCTTCTGCAGGACCCAACGGCGGCCAGATGTATATAGACGGTTTCACTGCCGGCCAGCTTCCGCCCAAATCTTCCATTCGCGAAATTCGCATCAACCAGAACCCTTTCTCGTCCGAATACGACAAACTCGGCTACGGCCGCATCGAAATCTTCACCAAGCCGGGCACGGATAAACTGCATGGCCAGTTTCTGGTCGACGGAAACGATTCTCCGTTCAACGCGCCCAATCCATTCGCCGGCGTCGAACCTCCTTACTACTCGATCCTTTACAACGGAAGCATCGGCGGTCCCATTACCAGGAGTTCGTCTTTCTTCTTCAATATTGACCGCCGCAACATCAACGAAGTGGCAGCAGTCAACGCGATATCCACGAGCGGCGAGCCTTTTGCCGAGGCCGTCGGGAACCCGCGCCAGCGCACCAATCTCGGCCCTCGCTTCGACTGGGCGATCACCAAGAACAACACCCTGACGGCTCGCTATCAGTACTATCGCGACACTCAGACCAATACCGGCGTCGGTGCGCTCAGCCTTGAATCCCAGGGCTATGACACCAAGAGCACGGAAGATACGGTGCAGATCAGCGACACGCAGGTGTTTGGCACGAAAATCGTGAACGAGACCCGCTTCCAGTACAACCGCGACAACAACATTCAGGACCCAAACGAAACATTTCCCGCGGTCAGCGTTCTGGGAAACTTCCTGGGCGGCGGCAACAGCGAGGGGACTCTCAACGATCTGCAGAATAATTACGAACTGCAGAACTACACCTCGCTGATTCACGGCAATCACACCCTGAAGTTCGGCGGCCGCTTCCGGGCCACACACGACTCTGACTATTCGACCAATCAATTCAACGGCACGTTTCTCTTCCCCTCGATTTCAGCGTTTCAGATGGCCGAGAGCGACCTGCAACAAGGACTGCCCGTTACCGGTGCTACGCAGTTTACCCAGACCACGGGCTCGCCCAATGCCGCAGTCAACTACTATGACTTCGAGCCTTACGTGCAAGACGACTGGAAGGTCCGGCCCAACATCACTCTCAGCCTCGGCCTCCGTTTCGAGACTCAGAACGCGATTCACGATCACGACGATTGGGCTCCGCGTCTGGGATTCGCCTGGGGGGTGGGCGGCAGAAGCGGACCGCCAAAAGTCGTGATTCGCGGCGGTTCCGGCATCTTCTATGACCGCTTTCAGGTGGCGCAAATTCTGCAGGCGACTCGTCTCAATGGCACGACGCAGCAGCAGTTCATTGTCACCAACCCAACCTGCTATCCGGGGATTGGCAACGCTCTCACCACGCCCGTCTCCAACTGTGGGCCGTCCACTTCCATCAGCACTACCGTGGATCAGATTGGGCCCAATGTGCACGCACCCTATACCGTGCAAAGTGCCATCAGCGTGGAACGGCAAGTCACGAAATCCGCGACCGTGACTGTCAACTACCTGAACTCACGGGGCTTCGATCAATTCATCACCATTAACGCCAATGCCCCATATCCCGGAACGCCCTGCTATCCCAATTGCGTAATTCCCAGCAGCAACGTTTTCCGCTACGTTTCCGAAGCCAATTTCAAGCAAAACCAGCTCATGGTCATCACCAATGTTCGGGTTGGGTCGAAGGTGCAGATGTTTGGCTACTACTCGCTGGGCTATGCCAACAGCGACACGGGGGGTGTTACCACGTTCCCCACGAATTCTTACAACATCAGCCAGGATTATGGCCGTGCCCCGTTTGACATTCGGAATCGATTGTTTCTGGGCGGAAGCATAGCGCTGCCCTATCTGGTCCGGTTGAGTCCGTTTATGGTGGTCAGCACCGGCTCCCCTTTCAACATCTCATCCCCACTCGACCTGAACGGAGATTCGGAATACAACGACCGCCCGGGCTTGGTCTCGACGGCGACTTGTTCCCCCGTTTCAAACACCCCTCCCAGCAGCATTTACTGCACGCCCTTGGGAACGTTCGATATCACAGGAGCTAGGGGAAAACTTCTTCCCATCAACTATGGGACAGGGCCGAACCATTTCGTGATGAACCTGCGTCTCACCAAGACCATCGGGATAGGACCGAAAACGAAGAATGCCGCGGGGGCACCTGGTCCCGGCGGACCCGGCGGTGGCGGCCATCGCGGCGGTCCGTTGTTTGGCGGTGGCGGAGGAATGAGCATGTCGTCGAACTCCGACCGGCGCTACAACCTGACCCTCGGCGTGAGTGTGCGCAACGCCTTCAATAATCTGAACGTCTCCAACCCGAATGCCGTGATCGGCTCTCGGCTTTTCGACGTTTCGAACGCGCTGCAGGGGGGGCCCTTTTCGCCCAGTTCGGCCGCCAATCGGCGTCTCGATCTCCTGGCAACCTTTAATTTCTAATCGGGAAACGGCAGGCCGGGAAGCTCCTTGGTCATATCGTCGGTGATTGGAATCGCGGTATTCTCAACCAAGCGACGGTAATGCCGTGCAATCTCGCTACGAAGGCCCTGGAACCGATTGGCTTTGCTTTCCATCACCCGGCGGAAATTTATTGGTCTCTCCGCGACAGCGGGAGTCGGAGCTGTCGCCGCCGATTCCTTTCTGATCGCGCCAAACCGTCCGCGCATCGTACGTCGTGAGATTGCTCTCCGGCGCTGGCCCGCTCTGCTCGACGGTTTCACCATCGCCCATCTCAGCGACTTCCATTACGATCCTCACTTTTCCATCCATCCACTTCACGCCGCCATCGGCATGGTCAACGGCCTGCATCCTGATTTGATCGTGCTCACCGGAGACTTTGTTTCCTTGCCTGCATTCAGCTACCGGGACGAAAAGGCGGCAGCCGCGGCCGGGCCTTGCGCACGCCTGATCTGTCAGATGAAGGCGCTGCACGGCCTCTGGGCTGTGTTGGGAAATCACGATTACTACACCGATCCGTCGCGCGTTGTCAGCGAACTGCAGGCCGAGGGAATTCAGATTCTCGCGAATCAGGCCATTCCGGTTGAATCGAGCGGGGCTCGCTTCTGGCTCGCCGGCGTCAACGATGTGATGAGCCAGACCGCAAACCTCGATTCGGCGTTGCAGGCCGTACCCAGCGACGAGGCGACAGTCCTGCTCGCGCACGAACCAGACTATGCCGACCACGTTGCGCGCCATCCTGTGGACCTGCAGCTCTCGGGGCATTCCCACGGCGGCCAGGTTCGGATTCCGTTTCTGCCTCCGCTCTACCTGCCTGAATTGGCCCAGAACTACATCTGGGGCCTGTACAAGATCGGGCCGTTGACGCTGTATACAAATCCAGGTCTGGGAACCGTCGGCGTTCCAGTGCGATTGAATTGCCCACCGGAAATTACCTTGCTCACTTTGCGGCGTTCCGCGAACGGGTAAGATTCCACCCGGTCCCGCAATCATCCCCTGCTATGTGCAACGCCTTTCACAGCCAGGCCTGTGATCCACGAGATATCGCTTGTAAGTCATTGCAATGCAAAGGTATGAATGCAGCCCCTTGTGGTCCTGTATGTGCCAGAGGAAGCTGGAGCAGATCCCTGTTCCGCGATAAGAAAAGGTGCAAGAGTCATGCTTCGTCGCATCTGGCCTGCGGCAATGTGGTTGGCGATCCCTCTGGTCGCCCTGGCGAACACTCCCACTCCCCAGCCGCGCTCAGCGACGATCGACCAGCGCGAGCGGCAGGTGTCGATGACGCTGAGCCGCGCTTCCCAGTTTGCCGATGTTCCCCACATCAGTTCCCAGCCAGAGTGCGAAGACGTCCAGCCGCCCGAGGCGCTGGCCACGCCTGATCCACTGTTCACGACGGCGGGACGAGGCAGAAAAGTGAAAGTCAGTTTCATTATCGGAACGGATGGTCGCGTTCACAGTCCGCTGATCCTGGAAAGCGCGGGCTTGGCCGGCGATCGCCATGTGCTGCAAACGGTGCGGACCTGGAGATATCGTCCGGCAACTTGCAATGGGATTCCCACCGAGACCGAAGGCAAGATCGAGTTTTTCAGCCGGTAGAGTCGGCGCCTGGGCTAGAATGAGCCCAGCAGTGGAGTGATTCGAATCCGTGGAGAAGGACAAGAAGGTTCCCAGACATTTGCCTCCAGAGCCGCCGGGCTCGGACGTGAGCGAACTCTTCCGGAAAGTGCAGCCTGAAATGCGCCGTCCCAAGCCCAGTGCCGATGCGATTGCTGCCGCGCTCGAAGCCGCGCAGCGTCTGGCGGCCGAAGCCGATGCGGAAGAAGCGGCCGACGATATGGCGGAGGATCTCATTGCAGCGCCTCCCGGCGTTTGCGGCTTCTGCGGATATCAGAATCGCGATGGGAACAAGTTCTGCGGCATGTGCGGATCGCTCGTGAACGAGAAGAAGGATGCAGTGGCCAGCGATCTCTCTCCATCGCGCGCTTCGTCGCGCGACGAGGCACGTTCCGAGGCGCATGCGATGGCACTTCCTCCGAACCAGTTCCTCGAGCCTGAGGCGCAGCCCGAAGTTCATCCCGGCGCGAACCGTCCGACGGGGCTGGAAACGCATCATTACCATCATCACTACCATCATCATTACTTTCCCGGAGGCTATGAAGGAGGCGTTCCGCGCGCGGGAGCGGATCCTGTGCGGGAAACAGAAAAACTGCGTGCGCCTTCTGCCGCGCTGAGAGGCGACATGAGCCGCGCCGAAGCCGCGGTGCGCCGCATCACGCAAGAGTGGGTGCTGGCCTGCAACACGAAGCATCTTGACGACCTGCTCGATCTCTACGTTGCTGATCCGCTCGTGTTGCGATCGAATTACCCGCCGATACGTGGCGCGGCTGCAGTGCGGGAATTCTTCTTCGGAGTTCTCGACGCAGGACTGGGAGAAGTGGAAGTGGAACCGCTGCGCGTCGATATTTCCGGCGATCTTGCGTACGAAGCGGGACGCTGCAAGGCGCTGGTTCCGGGCGCGACCGGGAAGCGGCGCGAGGAGCGCGGCAAATATCTTTGGGTTTGCGCGCGGCAGAGCAACGGCGAGTGGAAGCTGGCGGCCGATTGCTGGTCGAGCGATCTCACTTTCTCTACCTTGGAATCCGACATTCCGCCGAATGCGGGCGTAAAGACCAGAGAGCCGCGAAAGAGCTGACGGTCTACCATCCCTACTGATTTACCCCTAAATTCGCCAGATCGGCGTGCAGTTGCGCGAATGTCTGCATCTCGATGGTGTGCATTCCGAGCTTCGCAGCGCATTCCAGATTGAGCGCGCGATCGTCGATGAAGCAGCATTCGTCCGCCGGAATCTGCGTGGTTTCCAGCGCCAGGCGATAAATGTCCCGCTCAGGTTTTCGCAGGCCCACGAAGCATGAACTGACGAAGAGCCGGAATATCTTCCGCAAGCCAAACGTTTCCATCCGGTAATAATTCAGTTCGCGCGACTCGTTGTTGATTGTGGCCATGAAGAATTTTGCTGAATCGCTCAAGCGCTGAGCATAGGCGAGTACGTCGGGAAATGGCTTCGATAACGAGTACATGAAGTCGCGGAAGGCGTCGCGAGTGAACGGTCGGGAGCGATAGAAGACGGTGCGGTCGAGATATTCGTCGAGGGTGATCTTGCCGCGCTCGAACGAAGACACCACCATTTCGTGGCGATCGTGAAACTCTTCTTCGTCAATCTGGAAGTGCTCGAAAGCCTTGCGGCGTTCGGTGCGATCCCAGGCGTTGGTCAGCAACACACCACCGACATCCCAGAAAATGGCGCGAATGGCAGGCAAGGATGGTCCTCCATGCGAAGAGTACGTCCGGAAAAGTTTAGATGATATTGGGAAAGCATGGGGTTTTGCATTCGTTTTGGGATCGTGCGTTTGGAGGGGCCGGCTATCCCCGTTCCCCGGGATCTAATGGAATGTTTGGGTTAGGGGAAAATCGCGAAAAGATCAGGAGCTCTAGTTGCCTTGAAGCTAAAATGTATTTGACATATTCCGATATAGGAATATATTGTCTATACATGGCGCGAGCAGCAACTTCATCGGATGCGTTCAATGCCGTGGCCGAACCGAGGCGGCGGGAGATCCTGAACTATCTGGCGCTCGAGGAACGGCCGGTTGGGGACATTGTGGCTGGTTTGGGGATGGAGCAGCCTTCGGTATCGAAACACCTGAAAGTGCTGCGAGAGGTGGGACTGGTGCGAGTGAGGCGCAACGGACGGCACATGCTTTATCGAACGAATGCGGAGGGAATTCGTCCTCTGCACGAATGGAGCAAAACCTTCGAGCGCTTCTGGCAGCATCAGTTGAGTCGGGTAAGAGAACGCGCCGAGGCCAAGATCAAAGGATTGGAAAAAGAGTGATCAAATGATGCATGAGGAGGAAGGATGACGGCAACCACGGGAGAAGGTATCGAAAATCTGACGGTAACGATTCACCAGGAAATCCAGGTGCGCGCTTCGCTGGAGCTGACGTTTGAAGCGCTGCTGGAGCAGCTCGGTCCGGAGAACGAGACTCCAGAAGGCCGGCGGATGCAAATGAAGATCGAGCCCTGGCCGGGCGGAAGATGGTTTCGGGATTTGGGCGATGGCAACGGCCATTTCTGGGGAGTGGTGCAGGCGATCAAGCGGCCCACGCTGATCGAGATCAGCGGACCGTTGTTCATGTCGTATCCGGTGGTGTCGAATCTGCAATACCGGCTCACGGAAAATGATGGGGGGACGCTGATCAAATTTCATCACATGGCTTTCGGGTGCATTCCTGAGGATCACAAGCAGGGCATGGGCAAGGGATGGACCTACATGAATGATCGGGTGCGGGCGAGAGCCGAAGCCCGCAGCAAGAAGTGAGCGAAAGGAGATTCTTATGTGTCCAGCGTGCATGGCGAGCGCGGCGCTCATCGCGGGAAGCGTGGCTTCGACGGGTGGGGTTACGGCAATGGCCGTGAAAGTGTTTCGCCTGAAGAGGCAGGGACAGGCGGATGTTTCTGAAAATGTGAGCGAGAGGAGAAACGACGATGGCGGCAACGACGAGCAAGCAACTGGGGACGGTCGTTCCGCGAGCTGAATGGCTTGCGGCGCGACGAGAACTCTTGCGCAAGGAAAAAGAGTTCTCGCGTCTGCGCGATGAACTGAGCCGGCAGCGGCGCGAGCTGCCGTGGGAAAAGGTCGAGAAGAAATATGTCTTCGACGGGCCGAAGGGCAAGGAATCGCTGGTGGAGCTGTTCGACGGGCGGAGCCAGATGGCGATTTACCACTTCATGATGGGTCCGGGATGGAAAGAGGGTTGCCCGAGCTGCTCGTTTCTGGCCGACTCGTTTGACGGGATTGGGATTCATCTGGCGCATCGCGATGTGACGTTCCTCGTCGTCTCGCATGCGACTCTGCCGGAGATTGAAGCGTTCAAGAAACGTATGGGGTGGCGATTCAAATGGGTGTCGTCATCGGGAAACGACTTCAATTTCGACTATCAGGTTTCCTTCCCGGAAAACGAGAGGGCGAAAGGGAAGGTTTTCTACAACTACGACATGGCGGAGTTTCCAGCCGAGGAAGCTCCGGGGGCGAGCGTGTTCTACAAAAACGAGTTGGGTGAAGTATTTCACACGTATTCGACGTATGCCCGTGGCCTGGATCCGCTGGTTCCTACCTATCAGTGGCTGGATCTGGCGCCAAAAGGACGCGACGAAGAGGGGCTGACGCACACCATGGCGTGGGTGCGGCACCACGATAAGTATGACGATGGCTACGTGGTTGATGCGAGCCAGCCGTATGTGGCTCCCGCGAAACAAGACGGCGGTTGCTGCGGCGGGAAAAAGCTGGCGTAGGAAGAAGCGTGGGTAGGGAAAATCGGCGAAAACCGGCGGGCTCCTGCTCTGTCGGCCAAAGACGGATCAGGAGCCGCTTTCTCCAGCGACCGGTGTTCTGCGAACGCAGCGCCGAAGAGTCTGGTGGTACAACTTGCGGCAGAGGTCAGTCCTGGGGCGCGGCCATGCGAGCGTAATAGCCTTTGCGAGCGTGCACCTGAAGGCGCTTCCCATCTTTTGCGGCGGTGATGTGGACAGCGTGATACCTTCCGTTGGGTGAAAAATCTGCCGCTTTGTAGGCAACGAGGTAACGGCTGCGGATGAGATCGCGCAGCTTATCCAACGACTTGTCGAGCGCGATTATGTCGCCGGGAAACATGGAATCGCCGCCGCTGCGTTCCGCGAGGACCTCGAGGACCCGGTCAGCATCCGTGCTGTGCGTAGGATTCTCGCTGGTGCTGAGGGCATAAACGGTGACGCCGGAGTTTTCCGCTTCTTCGATGGCCTGCTTCAGACTCCGATGACTGGAGTTGTCTTCGCCGTCGCTCAGGATAACCAACACTCGCGCGACCCGCTCCGTGTCCGGATAGGCCGCGAGCTTCCAGCAGGCGAACGAAACCGCATCGAACAGCGAGGTTCCTCCGCCGTTGGTGAGTTTTCCGATTCCTGTCCCCAGAGCTTTCGAGTCCGCGGTGAAGTCCTGGGTAACATTCGCGTCAGTGGAAAAACCTGCCACGAAGCCAAGATCCGTAGTGCCGTTCAGTACCTTCTGCAGAAATTTTGCGGCCGCTCGCTTTTCGAACGAGAAGCGTTGCTCGACCGAACCGCTGGTGTCGATGATCAGACCCAACCGAAGAGGAAGTTTCGATTGCGGGATAAACTGCATGACCCTCTGCGGCGGCTTGGCATCGTCGAGAATCTGGATCTCGGACGGCTCAAGATCGCTGACCATTTTTCCGTGGCTGCTGACGGCGAAAAATAACGTGGTTTCATCAACAACTTTGTGGATGGTCCACGCCCGAGGGCCGGGGTTTGCAGCCGCTGCACTCACGTCGACATATGGCGTGGCGCTTGCCGCGAGGGCGTTGGTGTCGGCGGCTGGCCTGCAATTTTCGCAGTCTCCCGAGGTCGGCTCATCCTTCACCGCACTGAGCTGAGCCGCTAACCGCTCGCTGTTCGGGAAGGTTGAAGGAGGTTGAGAGCGGGAAACCGTGGCCGACGACGAGCCGGTTGCGCCAGCAGCGTGGGCCGGCTTGTTTTTCTGCCGATCGAGAATCTCGAGGTTCTTGTGGGCGATGGGAGCCAGCGGATTCGTCGGATCTTCGGACACAAATGCCATGAGCTCGCGTTGAATGGCGTCGGTGTCTTTGAGCGCCATGGCGGCTGCAGCACCGATGTAATGGACATTGGCCATGCCGCGATGGTCGAGGGCATGGACGCGCTGCACGGTTTCCAGAGTCTGGGCGTATTGATGATTGCCATTTTCCGCGAAAGCCAGGGCGCAAAGAACTTTCGCGTCCTTCGGACTGAGTGCGGCGGCCTTCTCAAGGTTCGCTTCGGCAGTGGCGAAATCGTTGGCCGAGAGGGCAAGCATGCCCAGGTTCAGGAAGGATCCGGGAAATTTTGCGTCCAGCTTCGCAGCCGCTTCAAATTCGTCCTTGGCCCGGCCGTCTTTCTGGTCAAGGTAAGCCAGCCCGAGCGTGTTGTGAGCGGTGACGAACTTGGGATACGCGGCCAGCGCCTTTTGCAGATGGGTGATCGCCGCCTTGGAGTTCTGTTCCTTCATGAACGTGGCAGCGCGATTGTATTCGTCCAGAGCTTTGCCGGGAGCGTCGAGATCAAGAGCCGAAACGGCGCCGATCTCGACCAGGTGCTGCCGGGCTGCTCGCTGCTCATTGTTCTTGGACTGTTCCCGGTTGCTGGTGTCCAGATAAGCTTGCGCGAAGTCGATTTGGGCAAAGGTGGAATCCGGGCCCGCGTTCATGAAGGGCAACATGGATTGCGCCCACAGGCTACCCCCCAGGCACAACACGACGGTAGAGATCCGCAAAACCGATACGAATCCAAACTGGCCAAAGCGAGAGTTCAAGTTAGCAAAATTCGTCATCCACATGGACTTCTGGAGCCTGCGCAGGGAGGGTAAGCCAGGACTTTCAAACCTTGAGCGGCATCATTTTGAAGGCTTCGTGCGGAATAGTCAATAGCGTCGAGACAGAGTCGGCGGGCCCGCTTGGATGCCGCTGCCTGGGACCAGGAACTACGGCGGCTTTGCAAACGCGCGGCAAAAAAATAACGGCCCCAATCGCAGAGATCGGGGCCGTTCAGGACCATCCCTTTTAGGGAGCGCTGGTGAGCGCAACCTGGTTCTGACGATAAGTCAGGTTGTCGACGTTGCGGAACATCGGGGTTCCGGGCGGCAAGTTCTGCGGCTGCGAGAACAGGCTGTCAAAGGTGTATTGCCGGTTCGGCGGACTATACACCAGGTTGCAGCACTTGAATGGGCCGGTCGCATAGGCGCTCCAGTAAAGGCTGACGATCGAGCCCTTGTAGTAGAGCTGTTGCGCCGCGCCGGTGCCGCCATACGCCGCAGGCAATCCTCCCCAGTCTTCGTCGAAGCGGAGGAAGTTGTGAACGCCGCCATCCATGCCGTAGGCGAACTCCGGATTTTGAGCGGTGTTGGTGAAGGCGATGTTCTTTCCGGCGGCAATGGCCGTGCGGTAATAGGTGGTCAGCGCGATTCGGTCTGGCGTCGTCGCCGGAGTCTGCTCGCCCTCTGGCGTCAACACCGGATTCATCATGCTGCCGGTGGTTTGGTTTAAGGTGTTTGTGCAGTTTCCGCCGGCTGGTGCGCAGCCGGCGTCCTGCCAGTTGTTCGAGAGCAACGTCACCGCATCGGCGATGATCGAAGTGGCCGAGTGATTCGGTTCGGCGGCGGCAGCACTCGTCCAGGTCGGATCATAGTTCGGGTTACCCGGAGTGCAGGTATTGCTGCCTGCCGCCGGACAGTTGCTGTTGTAATTGCCCTGAATATAAACCGGGTTCTCGGAGGCAACCGTAAAGCCGCCGCAACCGGTCGGTTGCGCTGCTCCAGTAGTTGCATTGACGTAAGCGCAGCTGTTGATGGCATTGCCCGGAGGCATCGTGGGCACGTAGCCCAGCGAGCCGTCGACCAGCTTCAATACGTGGCGCGCTCCGGTCACGCGGTTGGCACGCCCGATCGTGAAAGTCGGGATGCGATGCCCCACGGCATAAGGAGTGGGTATCCCGGCGGTGTCGGTATCGGCAGTCGTGGCTGTGCCATAAGCGTCGCCCGTGTACTTGACGCCATAGTTGTCCAGCTGGAGATTGCCGTTGACGTCTTCGTCGGAGACGCCGTTGTAGTTCACCGGATCGAGCTTGCCGTCTGGAGCGAAGTTGTTCCCGGCGTTCGCATAGTTGACGGTGTCCTCGTATCCGAACTCACCCCAGCACAGCGACGGGGTGGGGCAATTCACGGCCGTGGCAAACTGCTCTCCACGACGATCGGAGAAGTAGAGGACGTAGCCGTTCTGCGTGGCAAAGTCCACGTTGGTTCCGGTCACGCCAGTCTTGCCCAGCAGCCAGTTCGAGAGGTTGCCTACGTCGAGCTCCACCGCGTTCAGGATTCCGTTGGGCGTTCCGCTTACAACTGCAGTGCCCGGCTGTGTGCAACTGGCGGCGTTGCAGCCATTGATGGTGTACGGGAACGTGCCGCTGCGCGTGTCGTTGTTCTCGCCTTCGCGGGCGTCATACAGGTTGATGGGGTAATAATTGTACTGCGAGCCGGCGCCGTAGTAGTTATTCGTGATCGGGTTGTCGGTGCCGGCGCCGGTACCGGTGATGGTGTTGTTGCCGTTGCGATCCGCAGTTTGCTGGAAATACAGGATCGCATTCGCATGATCCTGCAGGTAGTTGCTGCCGTAGACGCCCATGGCGTTGGAAGCGGGCGCCTTATACGGTGTACCGGGTTGAGTGGGGACCTGAAGGCCGCGGGCAAAGCCGAGGCCGAGCCACTCGCTGGTTACGCCGTGCCACTTTTCGTCGGAGGCCCACTTGACTTCGACCAGCAGCCAGCCGTTGACGAGGGGCCATTCCACGCCGTTGGCGCCTGCCGCGCCAGTGTTCGCCCCCGAAAAAGATGCGGCGGCGGGGAACGCCTGCGGAACCGGCATCGCTGCTCCACCGGGGCCGTTGGAAACTGGACCGTAATAAGGCGGAATGACCTGGTTGCTATCGCCGCCGTTAGCGCTCGGACAGACGCGGTTGGCCGGGTAGATGACCAGGGCTGCGGTTCCAGCGCAGTAGCTCTCGGCAAAATAGTATTGTTTGCCGTTGATCGTGATTCCGGCATTGGGCTGCGTTCCGCCGGCGCTGCCTTGCAGCAGACCCGCAATCGCCGTGGGAAGCATGCTGACCAGTTGATAGTCCTGGGCCGTGCTTCCGTTCCAATCGTTGAGGTGAAGCTGGGACTCGTTGTCAGCCAGCAGGATGCGGATCTGAGCCAGATTCGCTTCGCGCGACTGACCCAGAACGGACGTGATGTTTTCCGACGTGGGCGGAAGTCGAATGATCTGCACCGCCGAAGTGGTCCCGCTGACGAACGGCAGGGTCAGATCGCTGGCGCCGGTAGAGTTGGGCCCATCGGAGCCATTGGCCTGGCCGTTACCGTCAATCAGATATCCCTGATAAGTGCCGGTCGATACGCTCTTCCAGCTGGCGGTGTTCTGAGCGGAACCGTGACCGCCGGTGACGCTGCCCAGGGTGCTGCCCAGTGCGGTCGTGGAGATGTCGACACAGGTGGCGCTGGGGTTCGCGGCCGCGACATTCCCCATCTGCGTGGCACAACCTGACGCCTGGGTCGGAATCATTACGGTGCCGCCGTCATCGTTGCCCGAGGCAGCGATGCCGTTATCCATTTGCTGGCGAATCACGTTGCCGAAGGCAGAGAGCTTGTCGCCGAACACCAGGTTCGCACCGTCTGCCACGCCAAGATAAAGGTCGCCGTTGGTGTGCACGCGGCCGGCGAATCCGAGGTTCGGGCTGCGGCCAAAGAAAAGATCCGAATCCGAGAAGACGCCGAACTGAAACACAGGGATCAAGGCGACTTCCGCCGTGCGCGTCATGCTGACCGCTTCACCGGTCAATCGCTGCACGGTGGCGTTCATGGTGACGGGGATGATCTGCGCGTAGAGTCCGGCGTCAGGACCAGACTGGATCGGGCCCCACACTGTGGTCAGCGGAGCTGCGCAACCGGAGACCGGCGAGATGTTGTAGGCCGGATAGGTCACCGTGTTATCCCAAGTGGGATAGTTGGAGCTGAGCGCGCAAATCTGAGCCGCAGTCGGACTTTGCACGTTCTTGAAGGTGGCGGCGAGATCTGAGGTCATCTTCTCGATGGCGCCTTCGGTGGCATGATAGCTATAGTTGTTGTTCATGTCATAGCCACCGACACGCTGCTCGGTGTTCACCATCATCAGCAGGCCGAGCGCGAACCCCGACATCATCAGCAGCAGCAAGAGGGAAGCGATCAGTGTGAATCCTCGTGAACCGAACTTCGCGTTGTGCATCTTCATTTCTCCTCAGTTTTTGCAACACCTGCCGGCGCGTGCTTAAGGGGTAGCCGACCGCCGGAAGGGTTAGTAAGCAGAACCAGAAATCGGATACTCCTGTCCCATGGTCAAATTGCGGGCGCTGATCGAAGTCTGCAGATCAAGGCCCTGGTAACCGCTCGTTCCCTTGAGCTCGCTGCGAATCTCCATATGCAGGATGTTGACCTTGGTGATCATGTTGGGGGTAACCCCAGCCGGCATCGTGGTCTGGTTGGGAGTGATGACGCCGTCATTGTCGACGTCATAGCTGAACTTCAGATAAGAAACGTTTTCCGCAACCGGCGCGGGAGTCCTGCCGCTCTGCACCCGCATCAAGCGCGGCGTCACGCCATCGGTCGGGGAAATGTCGAGGTAATAGGTGATCACCAGCAGCCGTACGGCAGAAACCAGAGTACCCGCCGTGAAAAGCTGTTTCAGGCTGCCACCCGTCGCGGTGGGCTGATTGATGTGCCCTGGATCTCCCAGGGTGAAGGTGACGATGAAGGCCGCACTGTTGCCGGCCGCGGGAGTCGTCGTCGCGACCGTGCTTACGACCGCGGCGGTTGACGTCCCGAAAAGAATGTAGTCACCGGCCTGCAGCCCAACGCCAGCGGCATTCAGCAGCGGAGGCGTTGCTAGACCCGGCGGCAGAACGCAAGTCGAAGGCAGTACCGTCGGAAGCTGGAAGGTGACCGTAGTTGCGGAAGTGACGGTGACGGTATAGCAGTTCAAAGCCAGATTGGCGTCCGCGTATGCGACGGTGATGATGTCGCTTGCACCCTCGGTCGCGTTGACGGTGATGCCAAGGTCATAGCCGGGGATGATGGAGTAAAGGTAAGGAGCCCCGGCGACGGTTGGATACGTGACGGGCGCGCCGTTCACGTAGCTGCACGTCGTCAGGCTGCAGGGATAGACCGAGTTGATGCCGGTACCGGTCGGCAAGCCAACGCTACCAGCGGCAAGGCCCTGCTGACCAAGAGCGCCAGAGCCGGCCATGCTGATGTCGCGCTGCAGGAGGTTCGAGGCGGCGCGGAAGTCTTCCTGCATCTCCGACCTTTCGGACGTAACGAAGGTCGCCTTCATCGCCTGAGTGAACATCTGCAACGCCGCGCCGAGGATGACGAGGCCAATGCCCATCGAAACCACCAGCTCGAGCAACGTGAAGCCACGGGTTGTGCGAAGTGTGCGGCGCATGCAGTCCTCTTTAGTGGTACGCAGACACGTACTCGTTGATCACATAAGTCTTGGCGGTCGGAATATTGGGCACCCAGTACTGCACGGTGATCTGGACCAGCCGCAAAGTCTGGATCGGGTTGCCACTGGTGTCGTACAAGGTCTGGATCGAAATCTGCCGCTGGTAATTGGCCAGGGACAAAATCACGTCATCGGCGGTGCCCATGATGCCGTCGGGGCCGGCCTCGGTAAGGCATTCGATTCCGCCGTTGGGGCAGGTAGCACCCGAAGCGGTGAGGCACGAGGTGTCATCCGCCGTGTCGAGAATTCCATCGGGTCCGGCGCACATCACGTTGGCCATTCCATCGACAAAAATCCCGCCGTTCGAAACGTTGTTGATCTGCGTCCACGCGATCTGCGAGGTATTGCGCGCCGTGTAGACGCTCTCCATCGCCTCGGAAGCCAGCTGGCGGGCGAGCATATCCTGCTGCGAAGACTGGCTGGCGCGGACCGCGAGTCCGAACACCCCGAGCAATCCGACCGCGCCGATGGTGAGAATGACCATCGAAATCATGCACTCGATCAGGGTGAAGCCGCGTTGCCGGGCAGCTGGTCGCGATGTAAGTCGGTTCTGCATCACAGTTGTCTCCAGGTAATCACTGTTGTTTCCAGGTGTTGACGCCGGCCACGTTGTACAGGCGCCATCCACGAATGCGCCCAGTGCTGCCCCACAGCGTGATGGCGCGCGAGCTGTAGAGGTCGCCGGGACGGCCCAGGTAGACGACTCCGTTGTTGACATTGCCGCTGGCATCCTGCGCGGTGCCGTCGGGATAGAAGTAAATGATCGTGCTGCCGCCGGGAGGAACGCCTTGATCGAAGTCGATGGCAAACGCAGCGGAGCCAAATCCATCGGGAGTGATGGGATTGACCGTCGGCGAGGTCGGCACCCCGGGCTCCACATGGTAGGTGATGTCGGAGGGCAGAATCGTGGTGATAAGAATGGGGCCGGTGGTCGTGGTTTGCGTCACAGTTATGGTTCCCGGCGTCGTGAACGAGACCACGTAGATGCGCATGTCGGCCGCGGCCTGATCGCGCGCGCGCCGCAGCGTGGTCAGCGTGTCGTTATAAGCCGTGGTCACATGCTGCGAGTTCATCACCGGGATATAAGCCATGGTGGTGATACCAGCCAGCGTGAAGGCGATGCCGATCGCGACCAGCATTTCCAGCAGCGAGAACCCGCGATTTTTCTTCGATGTCATAAGTTCTTTCGGGGAGGAGCATCGGTTCTGAAACGCGCTCGCTCCCGTCGGCACCCTTGCGATGTACACGGGGGAGGATCGCCTCATCGCCCGCAGACAACAGAACGGGCGCGCGATCCTTCATCGCGTCATGTTTCATCCTAGGAAGGGGTCGGGATGGCGTCAAAGCACGACAGGTCAAGGCCGGGGTGTTGGCCTTTTGTCACGCAGATTGGTTACTGAGGTCACGGATTGAGAACACATCAGTTAGGGTCGAGCCGATCACGCAAGAACGGTTGGGGCGTGACCCCGGTAACTTGTCGTGGAAACTGCTGGAACCTAGGATGGGGGCAAGTATGACTCTAACTGCCCTGCTAGTGTGCGTGGACGAGGCCGCGGGCCAGGTGTTGCGCCGGGTTCTCGAAGAACTCAGCATCGTGGTCGAGTCGTGTCCGGACTTTGCGCGCGCGACCATCCGGCTGGCCCAACAGCGATTCGACGTTGTGATTGTCGACGGGGAATCGAACGCCGACGTGATCGCGCTGCTGCGCGAAACCCGCCTTTCCCGGCTGAACGACGCGACCCTGGCCGTCGCCGTGGTGCCCGGGCAGGATGCGATTCGCGAGATGTTTTCGCTGGGCGTAAATTTTGTCCTGTACAAGCCGGTCGCCTACGACCGGGCACTGAGCAGTCTCCGGGCGGCGCGCGCGGTGATGCGCAAGGAGAAACGCAAGAGCGCGCGGGCCACGGTGCATGCCCACGCGACCGTGGATTACGCGAATGTGCAGCAGGAGAAGGCCACGCTGGTCGATCTTGCGGCCGATGGCATGGCGGTGTTGTTTGGCAAGAAATTTCCTCCCACCAGCAAAGTTTATTTTCAGTTCCAGTTGCCGCAGCAGTCTTCGAGTGTGCGCCTTTCAGGACAGGTGATCTGGCAGGACTGGAATGGCCGCGCGGGAGTTCAGTTCGTCGACGTGCCGAAAGCATCGCGCCGCCTCTTGACCGAGTTCCTCAGCGCCAATCTGCAAGAGGACTCCAAGCAGGGGGGGCTTCCCAATGTCACGGTTGAAGTAGAAGAACCGCTGCAACTGGCGACGGTGTCAGTGGCAGAGGAGACGCACGGACCAGAACAGACCGGGCACAGGGAACGAGAGTATGCGGCACAGGCGACGGCCGAGTCGTACGCCGCCGTTGAAGACCAGGCCAGCGCCGACAATCGGCGGACGCAGGCACGCTACGCTTGCCGGCTCGGAGCGGAAGTTTATCGTACCGGTACAGGTGTGCCGAATCATTGCTGTCTGACCGACCTGAGTTCAGGCGGATGCTATCTGGAGGTACCGCTGCCTTTCCCCCAGGGATCGTCGGTGGAAATCGTGGTTCGCACTCACCAGATGAAATTGCGGCTGCGAGGGACGGTGCAGGCTTCGCATCCTGGCTACGGCATGGGCGTGGCTTTTGAGCTGAAGACCAAAGAAGAACGCGAGAGCGTTAAGAAATTAACCGACTTCGTCGCCACAACGACAGACCCCTCCTAAGGCGCGCTCGGCAAACTCGGACAGGAAAATATCTCAGGCGCGTGCTCTCTTCGGATTCTTATTTCGAACCTCCCGCGGAGCCCTCCGCTGTAAGTCATTGAATCTTCGTGTAAGTGATTGAGTCTTCGTGGAAGTTGTTGAAAAGTCGTAGGGCGCGATTAGAAGGCGCAGGACGGGATATTTCCGCGCGGACGATGCTTTTCCTGTCCGCGACATCGATCGTCGCTGCCAGGGGCCTTTCCGGCTCCGGAAAGGGCATCCTGTGAGGCCGGCGCGCTCTTTTCTGGCAGAAAATCATCCGAGCTCAGCAATTACGTATAAATATGCACGTACAATATTATACGTACAATGCATATTTACACTGATCTGCCTCGCAAAGCCTTGTGCCTCACCTATCGGGCAGGTACTTCTTCGGCGATGGCCTTCTTGAAATAATCGAGCGACAGACGCAGTCCGGTTTCCAGATCAATTTTCGGCTGCCAGCCGAGCAGCTGGCGCGCCTTGGTGATGTCGGGACGGCGCTGCTTGGGATCATCCTGCGGCAGCGGTTCATAGCAAATCCTGCTTTTTGATCCGGTGACCTTCAAGACCAGCTTCGCACATTCCAGGATGGTGAACTCATGCGGATTGCCGATATTGACCGGCAGATGCTCGTCGGATTTTGCCAGGCGCAGGAATCCATCGATCTCATCGCTGACGTAGCAGAAGCTGCGGGTCTGGCGGCCGTCGCCGTAGACAGTGAGGTCTTCGCCGCGCAACGCCTGCTTCATGAAATTGGAGACCACACGACCGTCATTCAACTGCAGGCGCGGACCGTAAGTGTTGAAAATGCGAACGATGCGGGTATCGACTTTGTGATAACGGTGATAGGCCATGGTGACGGCTTCGGTGAATCGTTTGGCCTCGTCATAGACCGAACGCGGGCCGACGGGATTGACGTGGCCCCAATACGTTTCTTGCTGAGGATGTTCGAGGGGATCGCCGTAGCACTCTGAAGTTGAGGAAACGAAATATTTCGCGCCGTATTTTTGGGCGACTTCAAGCGCATGGAAGGTTCCGAGCGATCCGACCTTCAGCGTGGGGATGCCGTGGATCATGTAATCAACCGGGCTGGCAGGGCTGGCGAAATGAAACACATAATCGACCCGGCCGACGTCGAACGGCTCGCAGATGTCCTTTTCGATGAATTCGAAGGATGTTTCGTTGCGGAGATGTTCGAGGTTCGCAAGACGGCCGGTCAGCAGATTGTCGACAACGACGACGCTCCAGCCTTCGGCCAAAAGAGCATCGGAGAGATGAGATCCGAGAAAACCAGCGCCACCGGTGACGACCGCCCGTTTCTTACTCATGATTGAAGCTTATGCCTTGTTGCCGTTGCGCGCGCCGTTTTTCAGGACCGCGGCCGGAACGCCGTCGGGGTGGGAAGCGGCACGGCCGACACTGTAGTAGGTGAAGCCCTGAGCGGCCATGACTTCCGGATCGTACAAGTTACGGCCATCGATCACGATCGGATACTTGAGTTCGCTGCGCAGGCGGTGGAGATCGAGATTCGCGAACTCCTCCCATTCGGTGAGGATCAGCAGGGCATCGGCGCCATGCGCGGCGTCATAGGCCGAACTGGCGAAGGTAATGCCGGATTGCATCACTTCCTGAGTGCGCTCCATGGCGGCAGGATCGTAGGCGGTGATCCTGCTGCCTTCCTGCAACAGCGCCTGCACCAGGAAAAGAGCGGGAGATTCGCGGATGTCGTCGGTTCCCCCTTTGAAGGCGAGACCGAGCACGCCGAGGTTCTTGCCGCGGAGCGTCCACAAAGCGCTGCGGACTTTGCGCAAGAAGCGGTGGCGTTGTTCGTCGTTGATGCGCATGACCTCGTCGAGCAGGCGGAAGTCGTAACCGGACTCGCGCGCGACGGCGCGAAAGGCCATGACATCCTTGGGGAAGCAGGAACCGCCGTAGCCGATGCCGGGATTCAAAAAGCGCGGGCCGATGCGGGAGTCGGTGCCGACCCCGTGGACAACCTGGTTCACGTTGGCTCCCACGGATTCACAAACCGACGCGACCGCGTTGATGAAGGAAATCTTCATGGCGAGGAAAGCGTTGGAGGCGTGCTTGATGAGTTCTGCGCTCTTGGTGCTGGTCACGATGATGGGCGCTGGAATCGATGTGCGATCGGGCTGCGGGATAGCGTCGGCACGCTCGTAATAGCTGCCGTCCGTCAGAGGCGCGTAGATTTCGCGCAGCACTTCGGCGGCGCGCTCAGTGTCGCAACCGATGACGATGCGATCGGGAAAGAGAAAATCGGTGACCGCGGTGCCTTCGCGCAGAAATTCGGGGTTGGAGGCGACGTCGAACATCTCAGGATCGGTGCCGTTGCGGAGGATGATCTTGCGGACCCACTCGCTGGTGTAGACGGGCACGGTTGATTTTTCGACGACGACTTTGTAGTCGTTGATGCCGCCGGAAATCTCACGGGCGACGGATTCCACATAGGACAAGTCGGCCTCGCCGCTCTCGGTCGGTGGAGTGCCAACGGCGACGAAGATCACCGAACTGAGGCGGACGGCTTCCTGCAAGTTGTCGGAAAAAGTGAGACGCTGGCCGCGATGGCGGCCCAGCAATTCGGGAAGAAATTTCTCGTGGATGGGGACTTGTCCGTTTTTCAGTGCGGCCAGTTTGCGCTCGTCATTGTCGACCAGAATCACGTCATGTCCAAGGTCGGCGAAACAAGCGCCTGCTACCAGTCCTACGTATCCGGAACCCACGACCGCGATCCGCATGTTCAAAGTCCCCTGATCGAACGTCCTGAAAGCGCTTCCGATTGAGATGCCTCTTCGCAGAAGCTTAGGGGGGAATCAAGAAAAATGGCTTGGGAAACACCTCACACCCTGCCCCAAGATTGCTCAGAGTCTAACAGCATAAGACTACCATTGGCAGTGGAGAAA
>Ga0335073_10000074_pt1 | contig 111105 bp, 97 predicted proteins | sample Lox_Sample_22_FD_207093 | JGI IMG/M metagenome (GOLD analysis project Ga0335073, IMG submission 207093) | Soil microbial communities from Loxahatchee National Wildlife Refuge, Florida, United States - Lox_Sample_2.2 | ecosystem: Environmental > Terrestrial > Soil > Wetlands | place: USA...
CCGGACCTGAAGCCGTTCCCGGATAGCGGACTCTCCAGAAACTTGTTATCAAGACTGGGCTGGTGCGAGTTGCAAGCCGAGTCGGGCAGCTTTTTTTCTAAGGAACTCGATTTGTTGCTGGCGGTTTCGTTGTTCGTAGTATTCCGCGCCCTTATCGACGTATTGCTGACCATACTTCAGCATTCGATAGACGAGTCGGGCCAAGCGATGAGCCATGGCGGTGATGGCTTTGGGAGCGCCGAGCTTGCTGCGCAGGCGTCGGTATTGCGCCCCGAGATACGTTTGGCTTTTCAATAGGGTGGAAGCCCCGAGACGAAGAGCTGTGGCCGCACGGTTGAGCACGTGGCGGGTTCTGCGTGCGAGTACTTTGTCGCCGCTAATACGGTTGTCAGGACAGACACCCAGCCAGGAAGCAAAGTGCGCCTCGGTTTTCCATGGGCTCATGTCCAGCCCCACTTCACTGATGACCGTTTGCGCGACGATCACATCGACGCCATCGATGCGCGTCAGATCCACTCCGGTGATGCGCTGTAGTTCGTCGGCCAGATGAAAGTGTGGATTATTCTTGTTTTGTTTTTTCTTCTTTTTCGGCGGCAAGTCTTCCTTCACAGGAGGTGGGACGGTGTCGGCAAAACCAGCCAGGTGCTTTTGTAGCTGCTCGTCGCACTCGGCCACTCTTCGCTGGTAGGTGTCATACATCTCGAGTTCTTGCTGCACAACAAAGATGAGTTCTGGACGCCAAGTACCTTCTAGGCTTTTGGCAATCTCTGTGCGGCTGGCTTGAATTCGTGGATGACTGAGTTCCGCGAGCTTCCGCGGGTCGCGTTCTCCGGCGACGATGGCCCGCACGATCAACTGCCCGGTCACCCCACTTAGATCGCTGATCACATTGGCGAGCTGAATATTCATTTGCGTGAGTGCTTTCTGCATCCGTTGCACACAGGTAGCCGCTCCGGTGACGTGTTGTAGCCGCTGCCTCCAATAGGTGCGTAAAATCCGAATCTTGGACGGTGGCTGGAAGGAGTTGTTCAGCAATCCGTAGGTGTGCAGCTTCAGCAGCCACTGGCTTTCCTGCACGTCGCTCTTCCGTCCCGGCAGATTTTTGGTGTGCTGGGCGTTGACCAGATAAACCTCGAATCCACGCTCTTCCAAAATGTCGTACAACGGAATCCAATAGACACCGGTCGACTGCATCGCCACGGTCTGCACCCCACAACTCCGCAACCATTCGGCTAAGCGATAGAGATCCGCGGTGAAGCACTCAAATCGGCGCACAGGATGGGGGTCGCGGTCGGGCCGCACCGCCACGTAGTGGGCGCCATTGCCTACATCGATTCCCGCAGCGCGCGGATGAACCACTTCCAGACCCGGGTTCTCCGACTGTAACCGTCGTGCGAGTTCCTTCTTTGCTTTTCGATTTCGCCACAGCTTTTTGTCCGTGCTCATCCCTGTGCTCCTTTGATGGGAATAGGGATTCGCTTCGGCCCGGTGACGAACGGTTTAAAAAACTCTCCAACGGGGTCAAAGAACCATTACTACGAGGTCCTTGCCACCAGACTAGTGATCGCCAGTACCGGAGCCATGCTTCCCGTCGGGCACGAAGCGCCATGTCCTTAGCGGCTTTAGCTTGCCGAGGCGAATCCCGCAATCACACTGACAAAGTGGGAAACTCTAGACAAGTTTCTGGCACTAGCGACGCGTCGAAGACGCAGTTACGGCTTCCCAGGAGTTGACCACAGACTAGCCTCTTGAAAAGCGAATGAGTATTCTACGTGGAAGCGCTTGGTACGAATTGTGAAAACGGTCTGCCTAATCCTCACGTTGCTACCATTGGCCCTGCCATTTGCAGCCCAAGGTCAAAGCTGCGGCGGCAACGGGACGAAAAAGCCCAGTGTCCAAAAGCAGGTACCTTTTCCAGATACGAAGGATATTAAGTCCCTCGTCATCGAGTACGATGACGGTTCAATGAGGGTACGTGTCAACGGCAGTGCTGTTGTGAATTACGAAGGCAAATCCGGTGTGCTGGTGGAGGGTCAGCACACCCGACGTGTACCTCTCGCTGACGTTCAGGAATTGTGGGATGTCTTTCGACAGTCAGACTTCTTCTCATTGTGTGACGATTACACAGTATCGGCAACGGATGTTGGCAGCACGAGGATTTCGATTCAATTGAGCGGTTCAAGAAAAACCATAACCGATAACTGGGTGGAAGTCCCAGAAGCATTGAAGAACGTCCAGTCGGCAATTCTCAAATTCTCACACTCAGACCAGTGGACTTCAGGAAGCAAGGACACAGTGCCTGGACTACTGGACGAAATGTCGAGTCCTACCGCTCGAAGAGAGGTACTGTCCGATGTTTTGCCTCGTGCTGCTCATAGGGGAAATGGGCAGAAGGCATGCCGACATCCCGGAAGAAGCGATTCATCGCGACGCCGTAGTGAGGTTGCTTGTGGAGGCAGGAGCAAACGTCGAGGCACATGGTTGGTTCGGCGAAACTGCTCTATTTACTCTGAACGAGGACGCTGTTCACGAACTTATCCGTCAGCACGCTAACCTCGAAGCTCGTAATGAATACGGCGAAACTGCGCTGGTAGATACTGTATCAAGCTCTATCACAGACATTCTACTCAAAGCTGGTGCGAACGTGAACGCTCAAGACAACGATGGTAAAACAGCACTCATTCGCGCCGCTGAGCGCAATTATGTTGAAAAACTAAAGGTTTTGGTCAAGGTCGATGGTATTGACCTTGAGCACCGTGACAAAAATGCCGAGACAGGGCTCATGAAGGCTACGCTTGCCAACCATACAGATTGCATTGATATTCTGATCCGGGCTGGTGCGACTCGCTAAGCTGGGGCCGGTGCACCTACCTTTTGGCCCTACTGTGTTCGGTCGACTTTAAGTCCCGATTAACGCTTCTCGTTTGGAACGGAATCTCACAAAAATCTTGCAGCAGGGGACCTACCGGGACCTGCGCATTTCGTATAGGCTGGTCCCATGTCTGGGTGCGTCAAATTTGCAGTAGCAGCATGTCTACTCATCTGCGCCGGAAGCGCGGCCGCGCAGTCGGTCGACGACAAAGAGCATGCAGTAGTTGAGCTAGGGGGAGCTGGGTTCCAGAACATCACAAACAGCACATCGAGCTTCGGGATTGATGCGGCGGTGGAGGTCACGCCGGTGAAAAACTGGCTCGAATTGGAATTCGGGACGACAGGGCTGTTCAGACGCTACTCCAGAGAATGGGGCACCGACCTCCTGTTCAAGAAGCCGTGGGACCTCTCGCCGAAAGTGGAGTTTATGCTGGGTGTCGGCCCGGAATGGGACCACGCCAACCAATACGGCATAACATCAAACTCCGTCGCGGCGGAAGCCATGGCCGATTTCATGTTCTGGCCGTGGAAGAAGCACAGATTTGGCTGGTATCTGGAACCAACCTACGAATACAGTTTTGCTAGAGGTCACGAGCAATCGCTCGGCGCGACCGGCGGACTATTAATATCGTTCTGATGGCGGAATATTAAGGCCAGGCCAGTCCTGGGAACGCGGTTCCCGGACAAGTTGGTTGTAGTACGAGCGCTGAAATTGCGCTTCAGCCCCGATAGACGCGACAACCGCAGAGAGCCAGAATAGGGGCGCGATAGGAGTTTCAGGAATGAAGTCTAAATGGACCATTGTGATTACAGTCTGGCTTGCATTGGGTCTATCTATTTATTTTTCCAAGCGTCATGAATGGCTTGATTATGCGTGGCTTCTGATGTTCGCACTGTTCGTTGTGGCGACCGTCGTCAACTTTGGGATTGCTATCTATCGCAAAAAAAAACCACCCGGGAAACGAAGCGATCTGCACACGCGGCTACCCACGCTGGTTCATGCACTTCGCTTTGGACGAACCTGAGAAGCCTCCCCAAAATAAAGTGGAGGAAGTCAAGGAGCAATGTCGGGCCTGATTAACGAGCTTCCCGGACAAGTTCCTCCAGTACCCGACCGACGCTACTGCCCGGTCTTTCTCACGTTCGACCTTCCCCAGGAAAATTCACGGCGGACACCGTACCTGTCCAGGAAACCAACTGACGCCGGACGCGACTGCGCGATCGTTCTGCAAATTCTTGTGCTGCTCGCTACGATTTTGCCGCCGCGAAATAGTGTCGTTTAAATTACCTGTCCTCTGGTACGTCCGAGCTATGGACGCAAGCACTCTGTTCCGCAAAAATCGCAAACATAGCGTGATGGAAATTTGGGAAGTAGAAAGTCCTGACGGAGGGAAGCGATTATGCGCGTGGACCCGAAATACCTGATCCTGAGTTCGGCCCTGCTGCTCGGCGCCTTGCCGGTACTGGCCAATGGCGAAACCTCGGGAGTGGCGCCTTCCGCACCTCCGATGGCCGTTATCAAGTGCCCCGGAGGCACGCCCGTTCCGTTCACTTCGGACGCCGAGCAGGCGTTGCCGCTGCACATCATTGGCCCGTTGAGCTGCGGTGAAACGGTCACAGTGCTGTCGCTCACTGAAGGGTACACGGCGATGGTACGCACCGCCGATGGCCAAGTGGGATACGTTGCGCAGATGTATCTTAGCAACGAGCGCAGCGCGGCCCCGCTGGTCAAGACGGCGGCAAACAGTTCGGCAACACCCGTGAACGGCGCGGTTCGCTGGGCCTCCGGCGCACCCGGCTGCGACGAGTTCATCAGCCATGGACGTCACGTGGAATCCATCACCGCGCACGGCATCACCGTGCAAGTCTCACTGCAGGATAGCGGGTGGAAATATCGCGCCAACATCGCGGTGTCGAATCAATCGGGCGACGCAGTGCAAGTGCTGCCCGGCATCATTACCCTCGATGAATTGACACCGAACCTGCGCTCCCTGCTCGCCACGAATCCAGACAAGCTGGCGCACACCACGACGCATCAGGTGCTTTGGACTCTTGCGGACGCGTCGCCTTCGCAGAGCGCGGTAGCGAATTATTCCAACCACGCCACGGTGCAAGAACGCCTGGCCAACCGCCCCTCGCCCACGGCCGACTATCTGAACCCGCAGCTCGCAACGGTTTCTACGCACCACGTGGCGTTCGAGCGCACGGACTCCGTCAATGTGCAATCGATTGCGCTGAAAACTTCGTCGGTTCCTGCCGGACAGATTAGCGCCGGCGCGATGTGGTTCGAGCGCGACAGCAACGCACACGAACTTTCCTTGCGCGTTCCGGTAGGCGATCTGGTTTACGACTTCTCGTTTTCCCTCGAGCAGAAGAAGTAGCAACTCCCACGCGAGACGGCCCGGCGCATCCCCACGCCGGGTCGTTTTTTTTATGAATGGCGGGACCAACGCTGCTCAAGACCCAGAAGTTGAAGAGGGATTTCCCGCTATGCTCGGCAAGACGGTTTTTATTGGGAGCACGAAATGCTGGAGCAGGGCTTCCGTTCTCGCTTGCCCTGGCGCATAAGCATCAATCCGCGGGCACGGCGCGATTCTTGGCCCACTCGCGGATGGCGGTAATCTCCTCGGCGCGGGTCACGCTGAGCGGTTGCGTTGCCCGAATCTCTCCCAGCAAAATTTCCGTCGATAATTGCTGCTTCTGGTTGAACGCGGTGTAGAGGCCCGACACAATGGCCTGCTCAATCTCTGCGCCGGAAAATCCCTCGCTAATTTGCGCCAGTTTAGCGGTATCGAACGAGCTGGGATCTCTTCCGCGCTTCCTCAAATGCAAAGCAAATAGAGCTGCGCGGTTCTCGGTATTCGGCAAATCCACGAAGAAAATTTCGTCGAAGCGTCCTTTGCGCAACATTTCCGGTGGCAGGACGGTAATGTTATTGGAAGTGGCCGCCAGAAATACGCCGGCCTCACGGTCCTGCATCCAGGTCAGCAGCGTGGCCAGCAATCTCTGCGAAAGGCCCGCGTCCGCGTCGCCGCTGGAGCCCGCCGAGGCAAACGCCTTCTCGATTTCATCAATCCACAGCACCACCGGAGCCAGCCGCTGCGCTAGCTCCAGCGCTCTACGCAGACGTTTCTCGCTTTCGCCCACAAACTTGTCGTAAAGAGCGCCGGCGTCCAAGCGCACCAAATCGTAGCCCCATTCTCCCGACACGGCCCGCGCTGCCAGGCTCTTCCCGCAGCCCTGCACACCTGTAATCAGGATGCCCTTGGGTGCGACGAGGCCGAAGCGCTGCCCTTCCGGTGTCCACGCACTTTTCCGCTTCGCGATCCATTCGCGCAGACGTTGCAGCCCAGCCACATCGCGAAAAGACGCGTCGCGCTTCACGTTTTCCAGCAAACCTTCCGTGTGCAGCGCCTGGCGCTTCCCTTCCGCGACATCTTCCAGCAATCCCGCATCCGCCCTTCCGCGCGCCAAAACGCATTGCCGCAACACGCGGAGGGCCTCCACCTCCGGCAGCCCGGTGAGATTCTTTGCCAGTTGCCCGAGCGCGACTACGTCAAGGGCGTTGACGATCCTTTGTGCCGCGCACAACTCCGTGAGCGTTTGTCGCACAGGCGGCAATAACTCCTCCGCGGAAGGCAAGCTCAGTTGAAATGGCACCGCGTCCGCACTCAGTTCCGGAGGCAAATTGATTGCCGCCGCCAAGAGAATGATCGAGCGGCGGGCGGTGCGGAATCCGTCGGCCGAGTCGCGCAATTTTCGGCTGATGCGATCGCCCTCGCAGTAACGCGCAAAATCCTTCAACAGAAAAATTCCGTCACCCTGGACCGTTCCAATATTCGCCAAGGCCTGCTCCGGCTGGTCAGAATTGTAGAGGGCAGCTCCGCCACTTCGCGCCAGCCCGGCCGTTACACTCCAGATGTAAAGAGGAATTCCTAATCGCAGCGCCACCCGCTCTACGAGAGCGGTGAACCGCTGCTCTTCGCCCGTTTCGACGGTGATAATCGGATTGCGAGAATTCACCAGCAGGCATAGCTGATCTCGCGCACCATCGGTGGCATTGGTCGCGGAACCACCAGAAGCGCCTATCGACAGGCTCTCTGGCTTGGAAGCTGGATTTACGAGCGGCAGACGCGAACCTGGTTTCAGCTCGATTGACAAGCGCGGGGTCTCCCTTCAAACTATTAGTTTGAGAAAAACGCTTAAGGAGCGATAGATGCCTCAAGGTCAGGCTACCAAAGTTAAGAAAAAGAAGAAGTCCGTTTTGAAGCGTGCGGCGCAAGCTCAACAACGGGCGGAAGTGAACCGTGCCAACCGCACCCGCGTTCGCAGCGCCATCAAGCGCCTGCGCACCGCCATTACCGCCGGAGACGCCACCGCCGCTGGGAATCTTCTGAATCCCACGCTGTCGGCCATTGACGCGGCCATCGCCAAGGGCGTTTTACACGAGAATACCGGCAACCGCTACAAATCGCGCCTCGCAGTCGCCTACAACACCGTCAAGGCCAAGTCCGCAAAGTAAGCCGCAACCCATCCATTTTCCGCGGGCAGCTTAACCACTGCCCGCTCTTTTTTTGCTTACTTCGCCACCGCGACCTGCTCCCCGCTCAGCCGCCACACCAGAAATTCCATAATGGCGCGCACATCTTTCACGCCGCCTTTCAGTCGATTGTCGGCTTCCTGCAATGCGCGCAGTCCATCCAGCAATCTCTGGCGAGGTATCTTTCGCGCACAACGAAGGGCCAGTTCCGCTTGCTCTGGGCGCATCTGCAGAGCTCTGGCTGCTTGCCATCCGTTGGTCACGCCGTTCACCTCGCTGGCTTCCACCAATTTGCGGTACATCCAGGCCATGGCGCCGACCATCAGCACGGGCTCTTCGCCTTCGCGCAGGAGACGGTCGATGAATTCCAACGCTTTTCGCGGTTGGTGCGACGCCAGGAGGTCCGCCACTTCCCAAATCGTGGTGCTCTTTTCCGAAATGACCAGCAGGCTGACGTCTTCCCTGCGGATGGTCTTGCGCCCCGCGGCATAAATCGCCAATTTCTCGAGTTCCGTCTTCAATCGAAGCAGGTTGGCGTTTACATCCTCCGCCAGGTCTCCGGCTGCGCCTTTTTCGAAGCTGACTCCAAGTTCCTTCGCCATGGTGTTCGCCATTGCTTCGGCCGCGCGAATGCGTTCTTCTGGTTTCTCTCCCAGTCCCACCTCGACCACCAAGGTCAAGTCGGCCAGTTTTTTTCCCAAGATCATGCGCATATCCAGTTTTTGCGCTTCGATCACAAAAACCGTGAAGGGGGCCGGATCTTGCAAATAGGCCACAATCCGCTCAACCGAATCTTCCCGGGCCTTTTCCCCTAACTCCTCTATGGCCTCCGCTTCTTCTAAAAAGACGACTTGCTGCGAGGAAAGCATCGGTAACGTTTGGCACTGATCCAGCGCGGCCTGGGTCTCGCCTCGCTCCGCGGAAAATCGCGAAACGGCCCAGGTTCGTGCAGCCTCCGGCACATATTTTTCGATGAGTGACGCTCGGCAGGCATCGCGCAGGTATGGCTCGTCCCCCAGCAGCAGCAATGCAGGAACCGGCCTGCCCTTTTCCAGGCGCTCTTTGAGCTGATCGAGGGTGGCCCGCGCCATCAGTAGTTCTCCGTGACCGCGGCAACCAAGCGGGCCGCGAAGTCCTGCGCCATGCGCTGAAAGGCCGGATCGCTTTCCTGGAAAATCTCTTCGACGTTGCCGCGGGTCGTGGGCGAGGTGGCGTTTTGTCCGCTGGTGGCTAACTGATATTCGTTGCGGAACACAAAATTGTCGGTGTGATAGAGGACTTTCTCGTTGTCTCGCTCGGTCAAAGTGACCTCGCACTTCATATTGACAATCATGGCGGTGGCTTGTTCGGTCTGAGTGGTCGCGGTGGGCGTCTGGAACAAGAGCGGCAAAATTTCCAGGGTTAAGACCTTACCAGTTAAGACCGCGTCGGCATCGTTGGGATCGGAAACGACCTTGTATTTGGTCCTTGCGAGGAATTCGTGGATGGTTGCGGCGGTCAGTCTCTGCTCGATCTTGAAAGTCTTGGTGTCATTTTCCATGGCGGGAACGGCAATCACATGAATCGTCTTTGGCAATGCATCCGGGCCGTGCCCCGCGACGTGATACCCGCAGCCGCCAACCACCAGGCTGCCCAACACAACGCCAAGAACGCCGATCGCACGCCGTTTCATTGTTGTTCCAGCCATTCGGCAAGCTTGCATCCACTCCACGCTGGTAACCTCAGATTATCCGCCGCTCCCCAGAACCACCAGCCTCCAGTCCGCCCACTGTCCGCCACCGGGACTTGCAAAAACACGCTGGTCTCACCAGCCACGGTGACATTGCTCGGCGCTGGCTCTTTCGCAGGCACCAGCGAAAATCCGGCGTCCTTGCAAGCGTCGATCAGCGCCGTCTGTTGCGTTTCTTCCGGCACATCCGCGTAGGCGCTGAAGGTCGTTCCATAAAACACCGGGGCATGCAGCAGATTCACCGCCAGCTTGCGCTCCTCCATGGGATTTCCGAGCGCCGCGGACACTTCCGCGCGAATCTTCAACAAGATCGCGTGTAGATTCCGTCGGCTCTCCTCGCCGTAACAAGGCAGCAAATTGAACGCCGCTTGCGTCCCAAACACCGGCGAGCCCACATTCTGGAACGACAGGAGTTGCGACGTCTGCGTCTCGAGTTCTTCAATGCCTTCGCGGCCCGCTTCCGACACCGGCTCAAACAGGAGGGCAACCAGGCTCCGCAACCCAATATTCCGCAGACTCAACGCCAGCATCGCCACAGCAGTTCCGGCTGCCGAACACACGGAGAACACCTTCGACGTTTTGTCCAGCCGACGACCGCTCAGTGCTTCCAGTCGCGGGAACCAAGGTGCCGCATCCGGGTCCGCCAAACTCGCGTGGGTAAAATCGATGACACGCACGCCCGCGTCTTTTGCCGCAACCAGACATTGCTTGCCGAACGCTGTGGAACCAGTCAGAAACGCGTAGCGCGCCCCGCGGAAGGTATCCTCTTCCAGACTCTGGATGATGGTGGCCTCGCCGCCGGCCTCGGTTAACGTCCCCGCGACAACTTCTTCGTCCACCAGGCGCAAGTCCCAGGCGCCGAACTGACTCTCCTCCAGGATGGTCTTCACCTCACTTCCAAGAAGTGAAGAAGCACCGGCAATCACGATTCTTTGCGAGCGGCGGTCCGCGGGGGAAGGCATAAGTCAGGCTGTCCTGCTCGCGGTACGGTGCCGGAACGTGCGCAGAAGGTGCAGGATGATGCCGGCCACGGCGTAGGTCCCAGCGAAAATCACCAGGAAATATTCCGAGTAGCGCCAAGCAATGGCTACCAGCATGACAATCACGATGATGGTGATCGACGGCTGCTTTCGTGCCCAAGGCACATCTTTAAAGCTGTAATAACGGACGGTGCTGGTCATCAGTGCACCCAACGCCACCAGCAATACAAACCACACGTAAGACCATCTCTGGCTGTCGATCGGGCCGTACCAGTGGCAGGCGTGCACGATCGCCGCCACCACACCGGCAGCGGCCGGTGTCGGCATGCCAACGAAATTCTTGTTGCCGCCCGGCTCCATCCCTTTTACGTTGAAGCGTGCCAATCTCCACGCCGAACAAATCAGAAACGCCAGGCAGCATAACCAGGCAAAGTGCCCCAAGAAGGAGTCTGTGTTTCCCGCCACCATGCTGCGGTATCCCCACGCATAGGCCAGAATGGCAGGAGCGATTCCGAAACTAACCACATCCGCCAGCGAGTCGAATTGCACGCCGAATTCCGTATTCGTGCCGGTCATGCGCGCAATCCGCCCATCCAGCGAATCAAACAATATCGCTATACCGATCGCCTTTGCGGCGTGATCGAAATCTTCGGCACGACCCATCAGCGCGGCGATTGCCGCGTAATAGCCACACAACAAATTCAATCCCGTTAACAGGCTCGGCAGCAGGAAAATTCCCCGGCGGAGTCGACGCGGCCGGCGTTTTCCTTCCGGAAAGGCCATGCTTTGTTGTTCGATAGCGTCCATCGCGATCCCTTTACCTCACACAGAGTACTACGAGCCAGCGTTTGGTCCCACGTTCTGTTGGCATTCTCAAGATGGCAGTTACGCCGAGAGTTTAGCTTTCCGCAGAACCTGGCATGCGCGCCAAAATACTGGACCCGCCTTTTACGTTGTCGCCCACCTTCACCAGAATCTCAGGATCAGCGGGCAGCCACAAATCCACACGCGAACCGAAGCGCACTAGGCCGATGCGCTCGCCGCGAGCCACCTGGTCTCCCACTTTCTTCCAAGACACTACGCGTCGCGCCACCCAACCGGCGATTTGCTTGTACACAATGTCGCCATGCTCGGTCGACTGTGTGAACACGTTCTGCTCGTTCTGCAAGGATGCGTTGGCGTCCCAAGCGGCCAAAAACTTCCCCGGCTTGTACTCGAGATTGGTGATTTTGCCGGCGGCCGGAGCGCGATTCACATGCACATTCCAAATCGCCAGAAAAATACTGATGCGCTGTCCTGGACGACTTCCCACGTTTTCGGGCGTAACCACAACCACACGGCCATCTGCCGGAGCCACAATCAGCCCTGGCTCCGCCGGGACAACACGATCCGGATTCCGAAAAAAACTGAAGACAAACAATCCAAGCAAAACCAGTATGGCGCCGCAGCCCCATACCCAGCCGCGGCCAATTCCCAATAACAACAGCCCAATCAACAGTGGTGGTAAGCCGAACCAATACCCTTCCCGGACCATAGTCTCCCCGTCTCCGTGCTGGCAAGCAGCCAGCGGAGGGATAGAGACAGTTTACGCTACTTATTCTGCCGGGTGGGCAGTCGACGGCGGGTTACTGCGTATGTCTAGCGCGCGCACTGTGGATATGCGCGGCGATGCGCTCCATTTCATCCTTTACATGAAGCTTAAGTTTTTTGAGCTTGATTTCTTCGATGAGGTCTTCGGAATTCAGGTAGGGCGACTGCGAGAGTTTCTGAAGTTCTGCTTCATATTGCTGGTGTTTCTCTGCCAGACGCTGATACTCGGCGTCTGCTTCGAAAATTACGTCCCGAGGGCTCCGCTGCGCTGTTGCCATGCGTTTCTCCTCACGACCTGGGGAATGTGAATGCTACATGAACGCAGACTAACACCGGGATTGACGCCGTCAAGGGTAATTTCGTACCTGCTCTGTGGATTTCAGACGGTACTGTCGTTTGCGCCGGTGACCGCGTTCACATCGCGTGCCATCAGGATTGCGTCCTCCTTCGGGTCCCGGTAGTAGCCGCGGCGCCTGCCTGTCACACGGAACCCGTTGGATGCATACAACCCGATCGCGCCCTGGTTCGATTCCCGCACCTCCAGATGGACCATCCGGACGCCGTGTCTGGCGATCTGTTCGAGAAATTCCCGGACCAGCCGGTTTGCAATGCCCTTCCGTCGAACCTCCGGTCGCACCGCGAGATTCAATATTTCGACCTCATCGATAATGCGGCGTCCGCAGATAAATCCTTGTATTTCCGGTCCCTTGCACGCAACCAGAAAGGATGAGCCATAGTGGAAGAAAAATTCGCGAAGAGAGTCCTCGGACCAGTCAGCCGCCTCAGGCGCCCGTTTCAGAACCTCTCGAACCTGCAGCAGGTCATTTCCGCCGCAATGCCGTATCTGCAGTGGTTCAGCGCCCACGAGAGCCGGAGTCTTTCCAGAAGATTTCCGCATCCGAGCGGCGCACATAATTGGCATCCAACTCCAAGGAATTGCTGAGCTTCCCCTGGTAAGCTCGCTCTTCTCCAAGGATCGCGATGGCAGGCGCGAGCTCGTCGGGGGAAACAACAATTTGGTCACCTGTTTTCAGCCGGCCTTGCAATGTCGCGCTGTCCTGGATGAGCCCGGGGTCAAGACAAACCCAACCGACCGTCTGCCTTCCTGCTTCCCCGTCGACCAAGGAGATAAATTCCTCCGGAGCCGCCACTAACTCGTCACCCACCCGCAACATTCGGCCCTCCACCTGCCGATAGAGTGCGCAAAACAATTGCCCCCGCTGCCCATCGTAGCTTGCCGCAACCAACTCCAACTGCATCGGCACCGACCGGGCCATCGCCTCCAACCGCGAAACACCGGCGATTGGCTTTCCATAGACGTCCGCCCAAGCCTTCACCGTGGTCAATCCCACGCGAAGGCCTGTAAAGGAACCCGGCCCGGTGGCGACAGCGAGTAAGTCTAACTGTTCGATCTTGGTCTGGCACTCAGCCGAGACCTTCTGAACGGCGGGCAAAAGCCAAGCCGAATAGTCCAGTTCCCATGGATGCTTCACGGCCGCCAGGCAGAGGCGGTCACGGACCACGGCTACACTGCCGCGCTTTTCTGTCGTGTCGATCGCTAAAGTAATCATTTCGTTAAATTGCTGAAGGGCTCAATTCAGCTTACTCCTTCTTCCTGAACATGTTGCGACAAAACTACAGGCGGGCTCTGCAACGTACTAAGGTCTCTCCGTATAGAAAATGCAGCGCGGGCCTGAGCAATTCGACTGCCAAATTCTCAACCAACTCTCTCTATCTTCCTGATTCCACTGGATATATCTTGACTCTTTCCGCACACTTGTCTACACTCGCTTTATCTTCTTGGGGGCACCGACATTTATGGATTATAAGATCGGCGATAAAGTCGTTTATCCAAATCACGGTGTAGGCGTTGTAGAACAAATCAGTTACGGCGTCCTTAACGGCAGAACCGAACGTTACTTCATGATTCGTATTATCTCCAGCGGCTTGCGCGTCATGGTCCCTTCTTCGAACGCGCCGGCAGTTGGCCTGCGATCCGTCATCCGCTCTAATGATGCCTCCAAAGTGCTGGGCTTCCTCGAGAAGGGCAAGCTCAACTCGCACCACGATTGGAAGCATCGCTTCAAAGAGAACTCCGAGCGCATGCGCACGGGTTCGCTTCTGGAAGTGGCCGTGGTCCTCAAGAGCCTGGTTTCCCTTAGCCGCACCAAGCCGCTCTCTTTCCGCGAAAAGAAAATGCTGGAACGAGCCAAGTATCTTTTGGTGAGCGAGATGGCCACGGCGCGCAACGTCACCGCGGAGAACGCCGAAGGTTTGGTGGTGAGGTCGCTAGCGAAGGCCAAGTTGCAGTTCCCCACGTTGCAAGAAAAAGTAGACTAATCAAGTCCAATTTGGAATTGTTTGCGGGCAGCCTTCGGGTTGCCCGTTTTTTTTTATCTTACTACCGCGTGCATCAAGCCAAAGGCATAGTGGCTTTAGCGTTGAGTTGCGCATCGGCGTACAGGTGACGCTGGAATCGCGGGTACGCCGCGGCGGCAATCATTGCGGCATTGTCCGTAGACAAGTCGCGGCTCGGAAAATAAACCTTCAGCCCGCGCGCCGCAGCTTGCTCTTCGAAGGTGGCGCGCAATTGCCGGTTCGCCGCTACACCTCCGGACACCAGGATTGTTTCGACGCCGCATTGTTCCGCAGCCATCATGGTTCGCTCGACCAGATCGCGCACCACGGCTTTTTGAAATTCGCGAACCAAGCCTAACGCCTGGGGACTCGATAGCTGCAGCAGTTCCTGGAATTCCCGGCGTCCTCCGCGCAGTGCCTGTTCCCTTTTGTGAATCTCTTCGTTGTATTCGGGATGCTCGCGCACGTGATAGAGCACCGCGGTCTTCAGTCCGCTGAAGCTGAAATCCAGTGGGTTTCCGCGCGTCTTGGTGGGACCGAATTTTGTGGGCGCCGGAGCATGGTCAGCCGTCGAGGCCAAGCGGTCTAAAATCGGCCCGCCGGGATAGCCAAATCCGAGCAACTTCGCGACTTTGTCGTACGCCTCGCCGGCGGCGTCGTCGCGCGTCTGTCCAAGCTTGCGATACGCGAAAGCTTCGCCGTGCACTTCGTCGCGCGCGTTGACCTCGTACAGAACAGTATGACCGCCGGATACAATCAAGCAAACCGCCGGCAGCCGCGGGACATCACCGTTTTGTTGCGCTTCCAGAAATGCCGCGTGAATGTGCCCTTCCAAATGATTCACGGCGATCAGCGGTTTCTGCAACGCCGCCGCCAGCGTCTTTCCATAGGTAATCCCGACCAACAGCGATCCCACCAACCCGGGCCCCTGCGTCACGCCGATCGCGTCCAGCTCCTGGAAGCGCAGGCCCGATTGCTCCATGGCCTCGCGCACCACGGGCACAATCTGGCGCAAGTGTTCCCGCGAAGCCAGTTCCGGCACCACGCCACCGTACTTGCGATGGATATCGATTTGGGAAGCTACCACGCTGGACAGAATTTTCCGCCCATCCGCCACAACGGCGGCGGCAGTCTCGTCACACGACGACTCAATTCCCAAGATTCGCGATTCGGGCATTTGTTGCGCTGATTCCTTCCATTTTTATGCTAGCACAGGGGTACGTGGTTACCGATTCGCACAGTCCTATTGTCCTCTACAGGCGGGCTCCGCAAATTAGAGACATTCCCGGGGAGGCAGCCGTGAGCGTTACCGTTAACCCGCGCGCCGAAATCTTGCGCCAGCAAATGCCCGGCACAATAGCCGCCGACACACCCGTGCTGCTGAATCATCCGGCGCAAAGCACTACAACCATCGATCGCTGGGCGTCGATCTTCTTTGGCCTACTCTTTCTACCCTGCGGCGCGTTTATTATCGCTGTCGCTTTGCAGCTGATTCCCGGAAAGAAGAACGCTCCCCATGCACTTATCGGGTTAATCGGCTCGTTTTTCTTCTTGGGTGGCTTATTCTTTGTCGTGCACGGAATTCACGGCCTGATTCGCCGCGCGCTCTACCGGCGGCAAATCGCCGCACAGCCTGCGCAACCCTGGTTAGCCGATTATCATTGGCACCGCGAAGGCTCTTCCTTTTCTGCTTTTCAAGCCATGGTGTCCCGCCTGGCGGCGGCCATCTTCTGGTACGCCTTCCTGGTACCATTCTTTTGGGTTGGTATTACGCAGCCAGGCACCCGCGTTTTTCTCTTCGGCGCAGGTCTTTTCGCCCTTGTCGGCCTGTTCTTCTGGGTGCGTTGGGCAAAAATGATGCGCGACTTTCTGCATCACGGCAACAGCTTCCTGGTGTTTGACTCCTTCCCGTATATTCCATGCCGTCCCTTCCAAGCGCGCCTTCGTGCTCCGCGTCATCTCGACTCGATCGAGGAACTCACTGTGACTCTCCGGTGCGTCCAGGAAAAATACGTAGAGCGCGGTTTCGGGAACAATCGAAGCACGGAAGTCGTCTGCTTTGAACTGTACAGAGATGTGACCACATTCAACCACGAACAACTGGTTGGCGCGGCACACTCTTACTTGCCGATTTCGTTCCGCCTGCCGGACAATCAGCCGACGAATCACCTCGCAGACACCCCGCCAACGTACTGGGAAATCGAAGCTCGCGGAGGAGATTACGAAGCGTATTTTTTAATCCCGGTTTACCGCACCGTCTGAAGGTTAGGGTGCTGCTCCGATTGACAAAACTTACTTCCCACGGCTACTGTCCGTATGCAGTTAAATTCTGGAGGAGAGTCCGCACGAATCGAAGAAAATGACCGAAGAGCACAAGCCGTCCCCACAGAAGACGCCGCTCCGCAGAGTTCGTAAAGCCGTACTTCCCGCCGCAGGCCTGGGCACTCGCTTTCTTCCCGCCACGAAAGCCCAGCCCAAGGAAATGCTCACGGTAGTCGACAAACCGCAGATTCAATACGTCGTCGAGGAATGCGTCGCTTCCGGCATTCAGCATGTCATCATCGTCACCGGCAAGGGCAAAAACTCCATCGAAGACCATTTCGACTATTCCCCTGTTCTGGAGCGCCACCTGGAGGAAAAAGGTAAAACCAAGCAGGCGGAAATCATTCGAGACATCAGCGATATGGTCCAGGTCAGTTATACCCGCCAGAAAGAGCCGCTCGGCTTAGGCCACGCCGTTTTAGTTGCCAAGGACCTCGTCGGCGATGAACCCTTTGCCGTGCTTCTTGGCGACGTGCTCATCCCCGGTCCCAATCCCGCCACAAAACAGCTCATCGATGTTTACGAAGCCACGGGCACTGGCGCGATCGCGGTCGAGGAAGTTCCCCGGGAAAAGACCCATCTTTACGGCATCGTGGATGGCGAACCGGCGCCGCAGCCTCCGTTCGGCGAGCGTTTGCTTCGGATTCGCGACCTGGTCGAGAAACCAAAGCCCGCCGACGCTCCCTCGAACTTGGCGATCACTGGCCGTTACGTCCTTCCCTCCGCCATTTTTGATTGCTTGGAACGCACCAAACCTGGCGCAGGCGGCGAAATCCAGCTCACCGATGCCATGCGACTGCTTGCCAAGGAGCAGGGGCTTTGGGCGCTCATCTATGAGGGGATTTCCTATGATGCTGGCGAAAAGCTCGGGTTCCTGAAAGCTACTGTGGAACTTGCGCTGCAAAACAAAGAGTTCGGCGAGGCGTTTCGAGATTATCTTAAATCTTTGAAGCTCTAGATTCGGCGCCCCTCCCTGTACAACGGGATTGAACACAAGACGCAGCGAGCGAAGAGAGAGATTCCTCACTGGGTTCGGAAGGACGGGCTACTTTTTAGTTGGGAGACCAGACGCAACGGGCGTCAAAAGCGACAGCGAGCTACAGAACTGCAAAATAGCTCTACTTCTTTGGGGGCTTTTTCTCTTTTGTATCCTTGCTCGTGGATTCCTTCCCGGATTCCTTGGTGGTCTCTTTCGCGGAATCTTTCGCGGTCGACTTGCTGTCCGAGTCCGTGCTCTTCTTTCCGGCGTAATCGGTCACGTACCAGCCCGCGCCCTTGAACTGAATCGCGGGAGCCGAGAGCACCGATTCCACCTTGCCGCCACAGTGCGGGCACTTTTTCAGATGCGGGCCGGCAACGGTCTCAATCTTCTCGGTCCGTTTGTGGCATTTCGTGCACTCATACTCGTACAGCGGCACAGTCCATCCTCCTGCGTATTCTCAAAAATTTGATTATACCACGCGCCTTAAGCGTTCCTTTCGCCATGCTAAAATGAAGTGCGCGCCTCATGAACGGAAACGCTCATTCCGAGTCTCCCTCGCCGGTTCCCCGCGGCTGCCTGTACCTTGTTGCCACCCCCATCGGAAATCTGGAAGACATAACCCTGCGCGCGCTGCGCATTCTGAAGGAAGTCGACCAGATCGCCTGCGAAGACACTCGTCATACGCTGAAACTGCTGACGCATTTCGACATACACAAGCCGCTGGTCAGCTACCACGAGCATAATGAAATCACCCGCGCTTCAGAACTGGTGTTGGCCATGGAACGCGGTGCCAACGTGGCGCTGGTCAGCGATGCCGGGATGCCGCTGGTGTCCGATCCCGGCCATCGTTTGGTGACGCTGGCCATTCGGCATCATATTCCGGTGATCCCGGTGCCCGGCCCGGCGGCTGTTCTGGCCGCACTTTCGGCCTCGGGTCTGCCGACCGAAGAATTCTTGTTTTTGGGTTTCTTACCCGCCCGCAGCGGCGAACGACAGCGCGCTCTGGAGCGGCTGCGCATCGAAGATCGCACGCTGGTGTTATACGAGGCGCCGCACCGCATCTCCGACACGATAGCCGATGCCGTGGCTATCCTGGGAGATCGGCCCGCATGCCTCGCTCGCGAGGTCACCAAACTGCACGAGGAGTTTCGTCGCGGAAAGCTCACGGAGATTTTTCAAAGCCTGCACGAGAGTCCCGCAAAAGGGGAAATGACCTTGGTGATCGGTCCTCCGGAGAAGGGCGCGCCGGGAGCCATAGACACTGCGCAATCCTTGGCCGCACGCGTGGATGAGCTGATGCATCAGGCCAAGCTCGATCGCAAGGAAGCTCTTAAACTCGCCGCAAAGGAACGCGGCATGACCAAACGCGACGCCTACCGCCAACTCCTCGACGAAAACCCGCCCCCTACAGATTCATAAACACAGAGCTGTCAAAACAATTTCCTTCGTTTCAGAATCTATCGAGAACGCTTTTTACGAGAAGCATGGGTGAAATCCGGGATTGGATTGTCAGCCACTTCTCCCCGAAAGACCCAGATGCCGAGCTCTTTTTTTCAGCAGCACTTTCGAGCGCAGGAGACGCAAGCATCCCTGTTGGCGTCCATGCGTTTAAGCGGCGGTTTCCGGGCGGAACATGCGCTGGAAGCGCGGGCCTACAAACTGCACCCCTACGACACGCTCGCCATCGGGTTGCGATTCGCTGACGTGGACCACGCGTCCCTGCGTCAGGAAGTCGTTCTCGTCGCGCCGGATGGCCGGGCCCTGCAGTGGTATGCGGATCTGCAGGCTCGAGCCGATCGCCACGTCGAAACGCGTACGGAACGCGGCGCCTCCCCGGCACAAGTTTTCACTGGAAGTGTCTTCCTCGAAGTTGAACCCGCGCGCGTCTTTGCCCCAAACACGTAGCGGCAAGCGCACAGAGATTCTACGTTCGGACCGTTGTCGGATGGGCCTCTCGGTTGTCTGGCTCATGGCCTGAATTCCCCCAAACGGCCGCTTTCCGCTCGAAGAAGCGCTCGACGTTTTCGACCACTTCCCCCGGCGTGCGCGCCAAATGCACGATGCGTCGCAGTTCGCCGCCATTCCCCACCCCATGGGTAAACCAGCAGGCGAACTGCTTCATTTTTCCCATGCTATCGGGGGCATTGGAGTTAAGAATTTGCCGGTAGTATCCAGAAAGTAACCGGTGGCGGCCCTCTTCGGTTGGCGTGGTGTAGCGGCCCGTTTCCCGAAACTCCTGCATCTGCGAAAAAATCCATGGATTCGTGGCTGCCGCGCGGCCAATCATCACCGCATCACAGCCGGTCTCTTTCACCATGCGTGCCGCGTCTTCCGGGCACTGAATATCGCCGTTACCGATGATCGGAATCTTCGCGGACTGCTTCACCTCCGCAATAATGTTCCAATCCGCTTTGCCGGAATAACCTTGCAAGCGCGTACGGGGATGGATCGCGGCTGCCTCTACGCCAGTATTTTCGGCCATCCTTACCACTTCCTTGGCCACGATGGAGTTTTCGTCCCAACCGGCGCGCAATTTGATGGTCAGGGGAATTTTCACGGCCGCGCGCACGCTGCGAAAAATCTGCTCCAGCAGCGGCAATTCCCGGAGCAATCCGGAGCCACCGCACTTCACCACTTTCTTCGCCGGGCAGCCCAGGTTAATGTCCACCGCGTCGTAGCCCAGGTCTTCCACCATGCGGGCCGCATCCGCCATCACCTGCGGATTAGCGCCAAACAATTGCGCCGCGATCGGGTGCTCATCCTCCTGGAAATATAGGTACCGCTCGGCTTTCTTCGCGCTGCGTGTGATCCCCTCGGAACTGGTGAACTCCGTCATCAGCAGGCCGCATGCACCCAGTCCGCGAATCACGCGGCGAAACAGCGTGTCGGTCACGCCAGCCATCGGGGCCAACACGGTGGCCGGGCGGATACACAGATCCCGAACCTTGTATGCCGCGGGAATGATGGCGGCATACGTCGCGTCGATCGAGCGCTCGCTGGTGCCCAGCAGTTCGCGAGCCCGCGCGGTAAAGTGTGGATTGTCGCAGTTAATTCTTGTCTTCCTTCTTCGACGATTCCGCCGGCGCTTCCGACAGATAACGATTCAACCGCAAGAACTTGCGTCCCAGCGCCCCGCTGAACGCCGACCAGTTCTCTTCCCCGGATTCTACCGCCATGGCGGCCCGCACCGCTGCCACTTTTGAGTCCATATCATCCAAATAATGAAACACCAGCGCTTCGCGAATCATCGGCAATTTCGGCGAGCCAAATTCGTACTGCCCGTGGTGGCTGATCAACATGTGCTCCACTACCGTTTTTAGCTTGCCCGGAAAGCCTTCAATCGTGTCCATAGCCTTGGTCACGGTTTCCAGTTCCATCACAATATGCCCCAGCAGTTGCCCTTCAATGGTGTAGGCCACCGAGCGTTCGTAGCACAACTCGTCGAGCTTTCCCACATCATGCAACATCGCCGCGGTCAGCAACAGGTCCACATCCAACTCCGGATAATGCACGGCGACAAGTTTTGCCAATCCGCAAAGTCCGGCGACGTGCTCCAGCAATCCGCCGATGTATGCATGGTGCATGACTTTTGCCGCTGGTGCACGCTTGTACCGGATGGCAATCTGCGGATCGCACAAAACCTTCAGCACGAGTTGCCGCAACCATGGATTCTTGATGCCTTCCGCGTCGGACAGAAGGCCCTGGTACATTTCTTCGACATTAAACGGGGTATGCGCCAGAAAATCGGCGATATCGATCTCCGCGGGACGCGCCAAACGGAACTGCTGCAGGGATAATTGTGGCTTATTTCGGTAAATCTCGACGCGCGCCTGTACCTTGATAAAATCGTCGCGATTCACCTCTTTCGCCAAGTTTTCGAACTGCTCCCACATGCGCGCTTCCACCGAGCCGCTGCAGTCTCCCAACTCCATGCGCAGATACGGTTTTCCGGTGTTGGTATTGCGAATCTCTTTCTCGTGTACAAGGAAAAACCCGCTAATGACCTGGTCCGCGGTCAGGTCCTTGACGTAAAGAGTTTTCATGTTCCAGTCGTTTTCCCAAACAACAAGTACTTCTTGTGGCCCTTCTTTTCTTTGGTAGTCTCCGGAGTCGCACTGACTTCCTGAATTTCCGAATTGTTGCCGCCGGCCATGTCCTGGAAGCCCGGTTTCACCACGACGTAGCTTTGCTCACGCAGCGTCTTCAGGTATTCGCGCAGAGCCGGTTCCATTTTTGTGCTGTAGAGCTGCTCCTGGATTTCGTTTTCGACCTTATCGAAGGGCTGTTCCCCTTCGTCATAGTGCTCCAGCACTTTCAGGATCAGGAAGCCCTGCTTGGTCTCGATCACGTCGGTAATCTGGTTTCGATTCATCTTGAAAACGATGTCTTCGAGTTCCTTAGAAAGCTCTCCGCGCTTATAAATGCCGAGGTAGCCGCCCTGTTGCGCCGTAGCGCCATCGGAAAAGCGCTTGGCTAATTCACCGAAATCTTCGCCATCTTTGACACGATCGTGCAGCTTTTGCGCCTTGGCTTTCAGGTCCGGAATCTCCGATTCCTTCTTCCCTTCCGTCTTGATCTCGATGGCGCTCAGCGCTACTTGCTCCGGCTTGATGAAGTCCTTCTGATGGTCCTGGTAGTACTTCATTTCTTCATCGTGGGTGATATTGATGTGTGATCCCACTTCGCGCCGAATCACTTCCTGCGTCAGCAGCCGGTTCTTCAGATTATTCTTGAAATCTTCCCAGTTGATGCCCTGCGAAGTGACGGCCTTTTCCAGGTCGTCCATATCCTTCAACTTATTCTGTTGACGGATCTGGTCGAGTTGCTTGACCAAATCCGCTTCCACGTTGATATCCATGTCCTTGCCGCGCTGCGCCAGAAGCGAGCGGTCAATCAGATCGCGCAGAGCAAACTTTTGCGCATCCTCAATTGCGATTTGCAGTTGTTCCGGGCTGCATTTCCCCTGGCACTGCTGCTGCGCGTCTTCGGCTGATTCCTGCCGGGCCTTGTCCAACTCGGATTTGGTGATGATTTCGTTGTTTACCCGGGCAATGATCTCTTCGACTACCTTGCCTTCACTGGCGGGCTTCTTTGCGGCTTTCACCGTCGGAATGTCGGGCTTTTTGGAAGTTGCGTTCGGATCCGGCGCTGCTTCTGGCGGAGCTTCCATCTGGGGCTGCTCGAGTTTGGGCTGCAGGTCGGCAGGGGGATTCGCAGGTGGCTGAACCTGTTTGGAGGAACTGTCACCCGATTGCGCCGCAGGATTTTGATCCGCGGGAGGCGACGTCTGCTTTGAGGAACTTTCCCCAGGCGCCACCGGAGGCGCTTGCGCCGGAGGGTTCTGGTCCGGCGGATTTTGCGCGGGCGGGTTTTGAGCCAGCAAGGGCCAGGCAAACAAAACGACCGCGAATAATGCTAATTTTTTCATGAATTTCCCCATGTTTAAAGTTTAGCTTGGAATCCCCGCCGTGTCAGCTTGCCCTTGACCGCCCAAGCCCACCAGCACTTGCCGCAACGCCGCGGTTACTGGCTCCCCCCGCTGCACTTCCATCCACAATACCCCGCTGGGGTCCAGCTTGATGCCCTTGCGTGACCGGACGACCTTCACCACCGCCGCCGGTTCCAGCGTCGTTTCCGGATGGAACCGCAAGGCGATTTTCATACCCTGGCGCTCCACACTGGCTATGCGCAAGCGCTCACACATGGATTTGAGGGCGGCAAACTCCAGAAGGTTTTCCACGGCTTTGGGCATGGCGCCGAAGCGGTCCTGCAGTTCTTTCTGTACGTCTTGCTTTTCGGCCTCGCTGGCCACGGAGGAAATGCGTTTGTAGGTCCGAAGGCGCAAGTTCTCGCTTGGGATATAATCTGGCGGAATACGCACATCCATTCCCAGGCTTAAGGTAGTGCGCAACTCCGGTGCCGCTTCTTCTCCCTTCAGTTTTGCCACCGCGCGTTCTAGCATCTGCACATACATGTCGAAACCAATGGCCTCGATGTGCCCGTGTTGCTGACGCCCCAGCATGTTTCCCGCGCCACGCAATTCCAAATCCAACGCGGCGATCCGGAAACCCGCGCCCAGTTCGCTGAATTCCTTCATCGCGGCAAGGCGTTTGCGTGCCACGTCGGTCAGCACGCGCTCGGGCGGCACCAACAAATACGCGTAAGCACGCTGGCTCGACCGCCCTACGCGTCCGCGCAATTGGTAAAGTTCCGCCAGGCCCAGGCGGTCGGCTCGATTGATCAAAATCGTGTTGGCCCGCGGGATATCCAGCCCGTTCTCCACAATGGTGGTGGCCACCAGCACATCCGCTTCGTCGCGGATGAACTTCAGCATCACCTGCTCCAACTCCTTCTCGGACAATTGCCCATGCCCAACCACCACGCGCGCTTTGGGTACCAGCTTTTGCACGAGATTCCCAAGGGAATAGATGGACTCCACGCGATTATGAATCACATACACTTGGCCATCCCGCGCCAACTCATTCTCGATGGCTTTTTTAACGATTTGCTCGTTGAACGGCGACACCACGGTTTGGATCGCCAGGCGGTCCCGCGGCGCCGTCTCAATCACCGACATGTCGCGCAATCCAACCAGGGACATATGCAGGGTTCGCGGAATCGGCGTAGCGGAGAGCGCCAACGCGTGCACGTTTTTCCGCATTTCCTTCAGCCGTTCTTTGTGCACCACGCCGAACCGCTGTTCTTCGTCGACAACCAGCAAGCCCAAGTCCTGGAACTTCACATCCTTCGACAACAGACGGTGCGTCCCGATAACGACGTCGATCTTTCCCGTCTCCAAATCCGCCATGATTGCTTTTTGTTCCGCCGCGCTGCGGAAACGGCTGAGCATTTCGATTCGCGCCGGGAATGCCGCGAAGCGCTTCTTGAAGGTTTCGAAGTGTTGAAAGGCCAACACCGTCGTGGGCGTCAACACCGCCACTTGCTTGCTTTCCGCAATGGCCTTGAACGCCGCGCGCATGGCCACTTCGGTCTTGCCATAGCCCACATCGCCGCACAGCAAGCGGTCCATGGGCGAGGCTTTCTCCAAGTCGCGTTTTACGTCGGCAATCGCCGTCAATTGGTCCGGGGTCTCTTCAAACTCAAAGGCATCTTCGAATTCGCGTTGAAAAGCGCCATCGGCGGAAAACGCAAACGCGTGCGAGGTCCTCCGTTCCGCGTATAACGCCAACAACTTGTCGGCCATATCTTCGAGGGACTTCCGGACGCGTGTCTTTCGTGCGGTCCATGCGGTTCCGCCCAATCGGTCCAGGGTCGGATGCGTGCCCTCAACGACGCGATAGCTCTGCACCAGGTCCATTCGTTCCAGGGGCACATACAAGCGCGCGTCCTCGGCATAGCGCAGCAGCATAAATTCCCCGCTCCGGCCGTCGGATTCGATCAGCCGCAAGCCTTCGAATTGCCCGATGCCATGGTCCACGTGAACTACGAAATCGCCGGGTTTCAGTTCGGCAAAATCGGCGAAAAATCCGGACGTGCGGACTTTCCGGCTGGGCCGCTCCACTGCCGGAACCACGTCGAACAGATCGGCATTTCCAAACAGCGTGACGCCCACTTCCGGAAACGCTACTCCGGCGGCAAAAGGTGCGCGCATCAGCAGCAAACGCGCCGTTTCTGAAGCACTTTCCGCTGTGAAGCCCGCCGCCGCTTCTTCCGTCTCGCCCAGTACATACGGCGCTTCGTACTCGCGACAAATGTCGGCGTAGCGTTCCAGCTCGCCGGTGCTTCCCGCGGTAAGAAATAGGGTGCCGCCCGACGCGATTTGGGATTTCACGTCGCCCAGGCAAGCCACCACATCCCCGTGGAATCGCCTGCTTGGCCGAGAGAGCAACTCAAAGCGCTGGCCACCGGACTGCGTCAGATTTAACTGTTCCAGCTCGATGCGCGATGTTTTGTGGAGCGCTTTTTCCCACTGCTCTTCACTCCAGAAGAAGTCACCGACCACAGGCGAATTGGCTTGGCCGCGACGCTCGTAATTCTCAGTCGCTGTCTGCAAAAGCTCCTTGCGCGTTTCCCGCAACGTCTCTGGCTCGTCCAAAAACACAATTGGCTTGAGCGAACTTTCCGCCAACTCAAACAACGCGCTTCCACCCGGCTCCTTGGCCGCCCCCCACCAGCCGCCCGGCTCCCACTCTTCTGCTTCGTGGCTTCCCGGAGCCGGCACGCTCCATTCGGCGAGGGGCAAAATGGTGGTTTTCACCACCGGCGCAATCGAACGCTGCGTGCGCGGGTCGAATTCGCGCACGGATTCCACCGTGTCGCCCAGCAACTCGAGGCGTACCGGCCGCAGTGCTTCAGGAGAAAATACGTCGATGATCCCACCACGCACCGCAAACTGCCCGGGTAACTCCACCATTTCCGCGCGCGCGTAACCGATGCTCGCCAGATGCGTGACCAGTTCTTCGTGATTCGCTTCATTATCTTTGGCCAACGTGCGGGCTAGCGTGAGGTAAACATAGGGGTCCTTGTAGCGCCACATCGCCGCGGCGACCGGAGCCATCACTACAGACACTTCGCCGTTCGCGAGGCGAAACAGCGTCGCGGCTCTTCGTTCCAGAATGTCCGCGTGGGGAGCCTGCGGATCCCAAGGTAAGCTGTCAAAGGCAGGGAGAACCGCAGTGCCGCCGGTAGGCCCGGGAAAAATCTGCGCAAAGAAACGCAGCGTTTCGGCTAGTTCTTCGGCGCGCCGGTTGCTTGCCGTAACAAAGAAGGCCGGCCGGCGCAATTCGTGCACGACGTAAGCGGCCACCAGCGGCTTGGCCACATCGTGTAACCCGGAGAGTCCGACCAGATTCGCGCCCGCGCGCACTTCTCCCACCACGCCTTCCATTGCAGGGTGGCGCAGGAGTGCTTCCAGTCGTTCTCGTACCGCCGGCAGTATCATTTCCCGAGTTCGGTTCCTATTGCCCGGCGTCCTTGTTCCCGTGCTCTCGCATCAAACCGTTTCGTTAGCCCCAATGCAACTCGATTCCACAATGCCCCTGCGAGTTTTGCGGTTGCCAGTGTAGTAGCCTCGGGCGAGGCCCGTCTAAAGACTGGCCACTACATAAGCTCAAGTCAGCTTCCCGCCCCCCGGATCTTCTGGAGAATCTCCGTGGTCGAATATCCTGGCACGTTGTCAATCAGCACGACTTTCCCACCGGCAGCTTCTACTTCTTCGCGGCCCACAATCTGATTTCCCGGCCAGTCACTGCCCTTCACCAGAACATCCGGCAACAGTGCGGCAATCACTTCACGTGGAGTCAACTCGTCAAAAATCACAACACCGTCGACGCACTCCAGACTTGCCAGAATTTCCGCGCGTTCATCCTGCGGAATCAGCGGCCTGCCCTGACCCTTCAGAATCCGCACGCTCTCGTCGCTATTGATTCCCACAATCAGAAAATCGCCCAGCGCGCGCGCCGCTTCCAGACTGTGAATGTGTCCGGGATGCAGCAGGTCAAAGCATCCATTCGTGAACACAACCCGCTTACCGTTGCGTTTCTCGCGTCCAAACCGCACAATCATTTGTTCCCAGGTTATTGCCGACGGATGCAAAGGCGCTCCATGTTTGCTGAAACCACCGGGATCGCGGTTCATTTGAAACCCCAGTTTATCATGGTCGTAAATTCACCTACGCGGAGGAGTTGGCTGCTTGGATAAGAAAAAACAGGTGTGGCAGGCCCTTGCCGGAATTCTGTGTTTGGTCATTGGAGCGTTGTTGGCAGTCTATGCGGGCCGCGGCTACACCCAACACCGCTATATTGTCGACGCGGCGGCCTGTCGCATGGACCTGGTGGTCATGAGTCGCGCCGACTTGCTCGCCAGCCCAGATACCGGCTCCGTTGTTCTGTTCCACGGATTGTCGGCCAACAAAGTGATCATGGAATACCTGGCGCGCGCCTTCGCGCAAGCCGGCTTGCGTGTTTTTATACCTGATCTTCCCGGCCACGGCCGTTCGCCGGGCCCATTCACTCCCGAGCAAGCGGAAAGTTGCTCGGCATCGCTGCTCCGGGGCTTGGCGGCGCGGGGCATGATTATTCCTGACCGCACCATCCTCGCAGGCCATTCCATGGGCGGAGCGATCGCCTTGCGCTTGGCCGATAAGTTTCGCCCCGCGGGCGTGATTGCCATTTCCCCTGCCCCGATGGTAGCGGCCCACGGGATCAGCCCGGAGAATTTGCTGTTTCATTCGCCCCCGCTTCTGACGCCCAATACCCTGATTATGGCCGCGCAATTCGATGCGCCGGGCATTCGCGACAGTGCCGCCGATTTAGCCGCGCACAGCCCGTATTCCTGGGCCAAATTCTACGAAGTGCCCTGGAACACCCATGTCAGCGTGCTGTTTTCGACGACGGTGGCGCGCGATGCGCAGGCTTGGGCGACGCACATGCTTCAAATTCCCAACATCGCGCGCTTGCCTTCGCGCGCAAATGTTTTCGGTTGTGTATTGGGCATTGTCGGCTTGCTGCTGATCGCGGGGCCGTTTCTTCGCGAAATGGTCGGCAAAAACACACCCGCCGCGCCCGAAGCTAGCGAGACCAGGCAACCCGTCCAGCGTGTGCGCGGATTCGTCGAACTGGGGCTCCTCTCTGCTGTTGCTCTGGTCATTCTTCAGTTCTGGCACCCTGCGCGCATCTTCCGTCTTTTTGAGGGCGATTATCTGGCCGCCTTTTTCCTGATCGTGGGCGTCGGATTGATTTTGTTGCACCTGAAGGACGCAAGCACCGGGTTTCGCGCGCAACGCGGCGTGCTTTTCGGAGCAGCGGTCGCCGGTCTGCTGATGACGCTGCTCGTTAACGGCTGGTTTGAACTAACGCTGACGGGCGCGTGGCTAAATGTGGCGCGCTGGGAGCGCCTTCCGCTCTTTTTCCTGACCGCGTTCCTGTTTCTCTACGGACTGGAACTGCTCGCCGGCCCCGTCGTGAACGGGGGCATGCGCTACGTGTCGTGGTTTCTGCTGCTGGTGCTCGCCTGGCTGTTTCTGAGCGCAGGCGTGCTGTATTTCCACAGCGGAGAGATTCTATTGCCCCTGCTCTCTCCCTATTTCGCCCTTCTTTTCCTGTCCTCCGGTCTAGGTATTCAATTGGTACGCCGCGAGTCTGGCTCTCCGTCAGCCGCCGCTTTGTTCGGTGCTATACTCCTTGCAGGGTTTTGTCTGGTGATCTTTCCTTTGTCCTGAGACAATTCCCAGCTTGCTTAGATCCCCTCCCGAGCCGGAGACGGACACAATTCATTCGCGGAGATGCATGGCTGACTACGTCATTGTCGGTGGCGGCCCCTCTGGTGCCATGTGCGGCGAGCAACTCGCTCGCGCTGGCCACACCGTAGATATTTTTGACGAGCACCTGGCTTGGGAAAAACCCTGCGGCGGCGGTTTAACTTACAAAGCCACGCAGTGCTTCCCTTTTCTCCTGGATAATGCGCTCCCGAAGAAGCTTATTCAAAAGGTACAAATTATAAGCGCTGAGAATCACCGCGTCGCTCTGCACCTGCAGCACCCCATCGTGATTTATTCCCGGACGGTGCTGAACGGACTGCTGCTGGATCGTGCCCGCGATGCCGGCTGCCGCATTCACCATTCCCGCGTGCAGAATATCGATACTTCCATCACTCGACCGCGCTATTGCGTGGATGGCTCATGGCAGGACTGCGATTTTCTGGTGCTGGCCGGCGGAGCTCGCAATCAATTTCTCCCCGGCACACGGGCGCTGGCTCGCGACGAACTGGAAATGACCCAGGGCTACTTTGTTCCGCAGACCGCCGAGCAAATCCAGATCAAGTTTTTGCCGGAATTCGAAGGGTACATCTGGTCGTTCCCCCGCGCCGATCACATCTCGCTGGGCATTTGCGGCAGCATGCAGGCCCATACCAGCAGCGAACTGCGCGGCCACCTGCACCAGTTCGCCAGCAACGAACGATTCGAAACCAGCCATGCCAAGTTCTACAGCCACGTCTTGCCCTCTCCGCAGGTGCGCACGCTTTCCGACCGCGCCGTGATCGGCCGTAACTGGGCGCTGTGTGGCGACGCTGCGGCATGGGTGGATCCGCTGACCGGCGAAGGCCTGTTCTACGCCATGCGTTCCGGCGAAATTCTGGGCAAATCGTTGGCAGAAGGCTGCCCGGAAAAGTATCCGGCTCAAGTGCGCGCTTCGTTTTCTATGGAGTTGGAGTTCGCCGCTCGCATTGTCCGCCGCTTCTACCGCGGCTCGTTTCTGGGCACCGCGGTTACCACGCGCATGGTGCAGTTTCTGCAGCGCAACGCAGTCTTCCGTCAGCTTCTGTCGGATTTATTTTGCGGGACTCAGGATTACACCACACTGAAGCAGCGCGTTTTCGGGCATCTTGGCGGCACACTCAGCCAGTTCGTTTCGAGTGTGCTGCATTTCGATACTCCCGCCGCGAAAGCGCGTACTTCCGGAACAGCGGACTAACTCCCCAGCACTTTCTCGAAGCGCTCCACCGCCCAATCGATCTCTTCGCGGCGAATCACCAATGGCGGCGCCACGCGGATGATGTTGTCGTGCGTCTCTTTGCAGAGCACACCCTGTTCTTTCAACGCTTCACAGTATTTCCGCGCTGGGGTGTGCAGCTCGATGCCGATCCACAAGCCGCGGCCGCGAATTTCCTTGATTGCAGGGCTGTGCAGGTTGCGCAACTTCGCCAGGAAGTAACCACCGAGCTCTTCGGAGCGCTCTACCAGCTTTTCCTCGCGCAATACCTGCAAGGCCGTCCTCGCCACGGCGCAGGCGAGTGGGTTGCCGCCAAAGGTGCTGCCGTGGTCCCCCGGGCCAAACACTCCCAGGATTTCCTTCGAAGCCAGGACCGCGGACACAGGGTAGAACCCACCGCCGAGCGCTTTGCCGACAATCAGCACATCCGGCTGAATGCCTTCATGCATATAGGCGAACAACTTTCCAGTGCGGCCCAAGCCTGATTGGATCTCGTCGACCATCAACAGGACGCGATGCTCGCGGCAAATCGCAGCCACTTCGCGCAGATAGCCATCGGGCGGAATCACGATCCCCGCTTCGCCCTGAATGGGCTCGCACAAGAAGGCGCAAGTATTCGGCGTGATGGCCTCGCGCAAAGCCTTGGCATCGCCGTAGGGAATGATGCGGAAGCCCGGAGTCAACGGCCCGAAACCGCTGCGGTATTGCTCGTCGCTCGAAAAGCTGATCACCGTAACGGTGCGGCCATGAAAATTTCCCGCGCAAACAATAATCTCTGCTTTGCCGTCGGCAATGCCCTTTCGGGTGTGGCCCCACTTTCGCGCGGCCTTTACCGCGGTTTCCACCGCTTCGGCGCCGGAATTCATCGGCAAGGCCATTTCCATGCCGGTCAGTTCGTGCAAATCCTTATAAAACAGGGGCAATTGCACATTGCGGAAGGCCCGCGAAGTCAGCGTGACTTTCCGTGCTTGCTCTATTAACGATGCCACAATTTTCGGATGGCAGTGTCCTTGATTCACTGCGGAATACGCGGCCAAGCAATCCAGATAGCGCTTCCCTTCCACGTCATAAACCCAGCAGCCCTCGGCCCGCTCCACGACTACGTCAAGCGGCTTGTAATTGTGCGCGCCGTAGCTGTTTTCCAGCTCGATCAGTTCTTTTGCGTTCAGCAATTGCTCTTCTGTGAGAGCCATAATTCACCTGGTTTCTTCCATTCACCGCCTTGCCGTGCGGTTCCTATCTCGGCCTGCACCTCGAGCCACTGGAGCACCGGCTCGCAGGTCCCAAGTCCTCGGAGCGAAGGAACGAAGCGGCATACAGGCACATTCCGCCGCAGGCAGGATCTACTCAAATCATGGCACTTCCCGCACAAATAGCGCAATAGCAGCGATACCAACGTGCCACCCGGGGGCTGAACCGCTCCTGCTTTCCGTTGCTTGCAGCTTGCGCGGCGGGCGCGCCGGGTGTATCAATTTCGCCTTGCGGAGCGTCCTACGGGTTAGCACAGCCTGCAACCTGGCCACGCTGGCCATACGCGCTTTGCAAAGGCGAATCCATGAAGCTGAATATGACGACGCGTGTGACGAAAATGTACGATTCGCCGGGTGGTGCGGAATCGAATCCGTATGGAATCACGATTACGCCAGATGGAATGGTGTGGTACAGCGAATCGGGGGTGAAGCCAAACACGATTGTGCGCTTCGATCCCAAAACGCAGAGGGTCGCGCGAGCGGACATTCCTTCGGGAGGCGGCGTGGTACGCAATATGGCCGCGACGCCGGATGGCAAGATATATCTCGCGTGCAGCGGCGTGGATAAGGTGGGCGTGGTGGAACCGGCCAAAGAAAGCCATACGATTAGTGAGCCATGAGCGAATCGAACTTGTTTCGGCAAGTGCAAGGGCCGGCCAGCATCTTATTCATTCGTCTTGCGGTGGGACTGATTTTCTTCACACAGGGCATCCTGAAATTCACAGATGCGCACATGGGCGTGGAACGGTTTGCGCGGATTGGTTTCCCCGAGCCGTATTTCACCGCGCGATTTGTGGGCACGTTTGAGATTCTTTGTGGCCTCCTGGTGCTGGTTGGCTTGCGTACGCGTGCGGCTTCAGTGCCACTCCTGGTGATTATTCTCACCGCGATTGCAACCACCAAGATTCCGGAGTTGACGCGTCCCGCGCAAGGCTTCTGGTATATGGTAAGCGACGCGCGGACGGATTTCGCGATGTTGTGTTCGCTGGTATTTTTGATGGTGGCGGGCGGCGGCGCTTTTTCGTTGGATTCGCGATGGGACGGGCCGGATTGGCTGTCGCCACGGAAATAGTAACGAGCGACATGGATTCGACGCGGCGTGATTTTCTACGAAATGGCGCTCTGGCTACGGGCGCCTTGATGGTTGGTAACCCGTTGCGTAGCCCTTACGCGGAACATCCTGCTGACTATACGCTGCACATCCAGAATGCAGCGGTGGAAATTGCGCCGAAACGCATCATTGGCGTGACCACTTATAACGGACAATTTCCTGGACCGCTATTGCGCTTCAAGGAAGGCCAGCCGACAACCATCGATCTGTTCAATGACACGGACACGCCGGAGCAGTTGCACTGGCACGGGCAGAAGGTTTCGACCGAAGTGGATGGCGCTGCCGAAGAAGGCACCCCCTACATTCCGGCGCACGGGATGCGGCGCATCCAGTTCACTCCGAATCCTTCGGGGCTACGCTTCTATCACACACACATTCGCGCGGGAGCCAATCTCAGCGCGGGGCAATACAGCGGGCAGGTCGGCGCCGTTTACATTGAGCCAAAATCCTCGCCCGGAAATTATGATCGCGAAGTTTTTCTGGTGCTAAAGGAGTTTGAGCCAACCTTTAGTCGCGGCGGAGACATGCCGCAAGATTTTCTTTCGCCTGTGGCGAAGGTGAAACAACTGGAAGATTCCGGCGAATCGGCGATGAAAGCATCGCTGGCGAAGGGCATGCCTCATGGATTCGAGGTGGGCTACGGGTCATTCACCGTCAACGGACGAATGCTCGGCCACGGCGACCCGATCCGTGTAAAGCGCGGCGAGCGCGTGCTGCTGCATGTGCTAAATGGCAGTGCAACGGAGATTCGCAGCTTGGCTTTGCCCGGGCACACCTTCCAAGTGATTGCCCTGGACGGAAATCCCGTGCCGAATCCAATGAAAGTACCAGTGCTGTGGATAGGTACCGCGGAACGCATCTCGGCCATAGTGGAGATGAATCATCCTGGCGTGTGGATTCTGGGCGATACCGCCGATGACGACCGGAAGCATGGAATGGGGGTTGTCGTGGAATACGCGAACCACAAAGGCACGCCTGTGTGGGCCGCACCGCCGGCGTTTAAGTGGAACTACGCCCGGTTCGGAAGGACTGGCCCAACAGCAGCGACGGCGGACGAGTCGATCGAGATGACGTTCGCGAAGGACAATGCCGCGCAGGAAGGATTCAACCTGTGGACGATCAATGGCCAGGCCTATCCGATGACCGAAGGCGTCACGCCCGCGTCGTTCCATCTGCAGCAGGGCAAACGCTATCGATGGAAGATGCGCAACGCGAGCGACGATATTCATCCGATCCATTTGCACCGGCACAGTTTTGAACTGATACGAATTGCGGGCGTGGCCACGGCAGGCGTCTTGAAGGATGTGGTGATGGTGGGGGGATACCAGGAAGCCGAAGTCGATTTTGTGGCCGACAATCCGGGTCTGACTTTGTGCCACTGTCACCAACAATTGCACATGGATTTTGGGTTCATGTCCCTGTTCGACTACGCATAGGGAGTTGCGGTACAAGTGGGGCCGGGCCGCCGACTTCTCGCCCGAACGTTGCCGTGCACGACAAATTTAAATTAACAATTACGAGACGTGGGCGTGACAACTGCTTTTGGCCTATAGCTGATCATTTATCAGCGTCACTTCAGCTCCTGGGAGGCGCGGCGTCCTGACCTGACCCACCGCACCTCCTACCCGCCAACAGAGCACTCCATTCTCCCAAGATTTTGGCTAGCCAGGGCGCGTAGTCTTTCTCGCTTGGGGGGCATCGAACGGGGTATCCTTCCAAGGAAAACGGGACTTAACCAATGGCTATCAGGGAGCCCCGAGGCAGGGCGGAGATATGGCACGTGGTCTTTCTCGGTTTGGCGGCATCCAAGAGAGGATTTCAAGGAAATCGGAATCGATGGGCGCTGCTGCGACAAGAGCGACGGTAGCGGGCGAAGCTGCACCTAAACTTGCCAAGAAGACGATCCGCTGGAGTTCCCTACCGGAGATTTGGGAACTACTGCGTCCCCGCAAAGGTCTGCTGTTATTGGGATTGGCGCTGGTGGCCGTTAACCGCGTTGCCGGCCTGGTACTGCCCGGGTCGAGCAAATATTTATTCGACAATGTGATCGCCAAAAAGCAAGTCCACCTGCTGGGGCCGCTGGTGTTGGTGGTTGTAGCGGCGACGCTGGTGCAAGGGCTGACGTCGTTCACGTTGACGCAGGTGCTGTCGAAATCGGCGCAGCGCATGATCACGGAACTGCGCAAGCAGGTGCAGGCGCATATCGGGCGCTTGCCGGTGGCGTACTACGACGCGAACAAAACCGGCGTGCTGGTGTCGCGCATCATGAGCGACGTGGAAGGCATCCGCAACCTGATCGGTACCGGGCTGGTGGAGTTTGTGGGCGGGTGCCTGACGGCGGTGCTGGCGCTGATCATTTTGTTGCACACGAGCACGATGATGACCCTGGTAGCGTTTGCAGTGCTGGTGGGATTCGCGCTGTTCCTGAACAAGGCGTTCTCGACGATTCGACCCATCTTCCGGCAGCGCCCCAAGATCAATGCCGAAGTGACCGGAAGACTCACGGAATCGCTGGGCGGCGTTCGCGTGGTGAAGGGTTACCACGCAGAAGACCGGGAAGAGCAGGTCTTTGGCAGCGGCGTGCAACGACTGCTGGACAACGTGCTGAAGACGCTGACGGCCACATCGCTGATGAGCTTGTCGGGCTCGACGCTGATGGGCATCGTCAGCGCGATCATCATGTATCTGGGAGCAAAGAAAATCCTGTCGGGCGAAATGACGCCGGGACAATTGATTGCGTACTCGGCGTACCTGGTGCTAATGATTGCACCGGTATTCCAGATCGTGAATATCGGAACACAGATCACGGAAGCGATTACCGGCCTGGAGCGCACGCGCGAGGTGTTGAGCGAATCGAAGGAAGATCAGGACCCGAAACGGACGGTGACGCTGGAGCGGATCGAAGGCCGGGTAGAATTCCAGGATGTGCACTTCGCCTACGAAGCGAACAAAGAAGTGCTGCATGGAATCAGCTTTGTTTCGCAACCGGGAACGGTAACCGCATTAGTCGGGCCGTCGGGTTCGGGCAAATCAACGATTATCGGTCTGATTTCGGCGTTTTATGTCCCGACCGCGGGACAGATTCTGGTGGACGGGATCGACATCGGCACGGTGAAGCTGAGCTCCTACCGCACGCAGTTGGGCGTGGTGCTGCAGGAGACGTTTTTGTTTGACGGCACCATTCGAGAGAACGTGGCGTATGCGAAGCCGGACGCCACCGAAGAAGAACTTATGACGGCGTGCCGGATCGCGCGCGTGGATGAGTTTGCGGAAAACTTTGAGAAGAAGTACGACACCGTGGTGGGCGAACGCGGCGTGAAGTTGTCCGGCGGGCAGAAGCAGCGCGTGTCGATTGCGCGAGCGATTCTGGCGGATCCGCGGATTTTGATTTTGGATGAGGCCACGTCGAGCCTGGATTCGGAATCGGAGGCGCTGATTCAGGAAGGGTTGCGCTATCTGATGCGTGGACGCACCACGTTCGTGATTGCGCACCGGTTGTCGACGATCCGGCGGGCGGAGCAGATTCTGGTGGTGCAAGACGGGCGGATCCTGGAACGCGGGACCCACGCGAGTCTGTATGCGCAGCAAGGCCGCTATTTTGAGTTGTACAACAAGCAGCATGCGGTGGAGACGAATTTGTTTTTGGCGCCCGGCGAAGGAGATAAGCCGGAAGACGGGGGCGAGAATGGTGGCGGCGGAGGCGCAGGTGGAGGGGCATTGCCTGAGGCGATGCGCTTGATGAGGGGAAGCGGTAATCAGTAGATTGCAGCGATAAGTCGATCGAAGAGGGATTTCTCGCTACGCTCGAAATGACGTGTTAAGTTTTTGCCCAAACACAGCAGTACTGTGTGTGCCAGAAAATGTCAAAGCCGCGCCGGTGTAATGGCTGGGGTTTCGACCGGCTCACCCGTTTGTGGGGCGCCGTCCTTAGAGAGCGGGACGACGCAGGACGGGCTTTTTGGCTTGGGCAGCTTGCGCGGGGAGCAGCGTGGCCATCTTGCGAACCATGGCTAGGACCAGGCGCTTGTCACCCTCGGAAAGCGTGGTGCTGTACTTCTTGATTTCCGCGAGGAAGCGAATCTCGTCTTGAGAAAGTTCCCCGAGCATCTTCTGGGTCTCTTTATCGCGGGGAGTCTCCGTGCCGGGGAAGAAATCCGCGAGGGAAATTTCCATAGCTTCGGCGATCTTGGCGAGAGTTTCGAGCGAGGGGACGGTGTGTCCGTTCTCAACGCGAGAAAGATAACAACGCAGCAGACCGGTGCGGCGCTCGATGTCGCCCTGCGACAGACCGCGCTGGCTGCGATAGGTTTTGATGACTTCGCCGATGTTGACCTGGGGTTTCTCTTTAGGCACGGGTTCCTCCAACGGAAACAGTAGCTTAGTCGCTAACAGTAGGGATGGCAAGGAGGAATGACCATGGAGCGGTTCCTAAGGGTAACGTGTTACCGCCAAATGAAGATGCCGTGGAAGTTACTGGGTGGCGTGAAAGACGATGCGGGTGATGTCGGCCATGACCACCGCGGAGTCTTTTTCGTCGGCGAGCCCACGCACCAGGATAGCCAGGACGAAAGGATGGGGCGCGTAGACAATGGCTGCGTCGTGATGAATTTTCGTGATTTCGCCAGTTTTGTGAGCCACCCGCGTGCCGGGCGGAAGGCCGGCGGGAATGCCTTCGTTGAAATGCTGCTTTTCGAGGATGGCGATCATCTGGCGGGAGGACTCAGCATCGACGGCTTGGCCATTAGCAATGGCGGTGAGCAGAACGCCGAGGGCGCGGGCCGTGGTGGTGTTGTTCAGCCCCTGGTCGAAGGCTTTTTGATCCTCGACACCACGAAGGAAGTTCATGCCGTCAGCACCAAGGGAGTGCACCGTAGCGCGAATATTATCGACGCCGAGTTTCTGGATGAGGAGATTCGTGGCGAGATTGCTGCTGACGGTGATCATGAGATCGCAAAGTTGCGCTAGCGTGCGGGTTTGCCCTTCGGCGCTGTATAGCTCGGTTTCCGAATCGTCCTTGGGATCGAGCTTGTACATAGAGCCATCGACAATGGAATGGAACTCGTTGTGGATCAGGAGCGGATCGCTGAGGTGGAGCTTCCCTTCCCTGGCTTGATGGAAAAGCTCGATCATGACTGGAATTTTCATGGTGCTGGCGGCATGGAAGGAATCGTCGGGGCGCAGGCTCCAGTCGGTAGAGGAGTCGAGGGAGTGGAAGTAGACGGCGACGTCAGCACGAGACGAAGCAATGCGTTGCACGATTTGAGTTTGCGCAGCCGCAAGGGAATCTTGCGAGAAGGTTTGGGTGGGCGTGAAGAAAAGAAAGGTTGAAAGAATGAAAATGGCGGATACGCGCACGAAGGCTCCTGGGTAAATGGGATATTTTACATGAGCCAGATGCTATGTAGTTGCGTGGGCCTGCGAGACACCGTGGGTGAGATCCCTTACCGCCGAAATCCCGAGACCCGCCCTAACAAATCGAGGGTGGGGCACCCGCAAGAACACAGGCTGAAGCCCGCGCTACTAGAAGACGAAGATGCGGGCGGCGACGATGACCAAGGCCAAGGTGAAGGCGGCGATGGCGATTTCCCCGATGAAACCCACGGCGAAGGGACGCAGGCCTTGATGGCGCATCTGGCGGAAATTGGTGCGAAGACCGACACCGGCGAAAGTGAGCAAGAAGGCCCAACGCGACAAGTTGGCTAAGGATGTGTTTTGATCTTTGGTGAAGAAGCCGAGGGTGGCGAGGAGCGAAATCAAGAGAAAACCAAGAACGAATTTCGGGAATTTTTGCCAGAGGAATGCGGCTTTGTTGCTGACCGTGTGTGCTTGGCCTTTGCTGGCCCAGTAGATAGCGTACGCGAGAACGACAAAGCCGATGAGGGCGTTGCGGCAGGTCTTGGTGAGTACGGCAAGTTTGGCGGCGGCATCCGAATAGAGCGCGCCGGCGGCGGTAGCTTCGGCGGTGTTGTCGACAGCGAGGCCGGCCCAAATACCATAGGCGTGATCGCTCATGTGCAGGTAGTGGCCAATGAGCGGGAAGGTAAAGAGAGCGATGGCGCCGAGTGCAAGAATAGCAGCGATGGCGAAGGAGGAGTCTTCTTCGTCCGCATCGATGGCGCCTTGCGTGGCGATAATGGCACTGACGCCACAGACGGCAGAGCCTACGGCAAGCAGCGTGGTGAGTTTCGGTTTGAGGCCGAATAGGCGGCCGAGCCATGTCATGAAAGCCAGCGAACCAAGTATTTCTATGGCGACGAGAACGAGACTGACACCACCGAGTTTGGCGACATCTCCGAGAAGGAAGCGAGACCCGAGAAGAACGATGCCGGCTTTGAGCCAGAACTCGTAGGTAGCGACGCCGGGCTTGAAAATTTCGGCAAGGCCGAAGACGTTAGAGATGACCAGGCCAATGAGGATAGCCCAAAGGACGTACTCGATATTCGGGAACGGGAAGTGGTGGGCTTTGGCGTAGCCATTCATGTTCCTCTCGAGGAGTTTACCGGCAAAGCCGATAGCCGCGAGCAGCGCGAGGCCGGGAAGCAGACGGAAAAATCGAGTGCTGAGAGAAAGCGTGGGATTTTGTGGAAGTGCAATTGCGTCGGCCATTTGTGAGCATCCTCGATTTTTAGCTAGCAGCGATCCTGCTTCGGTAATCAGTTATCAGTAATCAGTTATCGGCAATCAACAACGTGAGGCACAGGCGGAAGCCCGTGCTACTGGGTTACCAAGGGACATGAGGAATCAGGCCGAGGCGGATCAGGGCCGCAGCGGCCAGCGCTAGCAGGACGGCCCAGGTGTCCAGCGAGAGCTTGGGTGCGGCCTTCGCTGGCGTTTGCAGCTTTGTGTCAGGCATGGCGGTTCCTCCGTCGATCAGGACAGCAGAAATCCCGAGCGAAATTCAGGGCCGAGTTGCTGCAGCCAGTCCGAAGTTGTGATGGAAGCAGCAGAATGCGACGCGACACGACCGACGATCAGCAAAGCAGGTGCCGGCAGCGGTTGGAGCGAGGCGAGCTGAGAAACGGTCGCGGCGCGAACGGATTGCTCGCGTTGCGAAGCTTTGGAAATCAGCAAGCAGGGTGTCTCTGACACTATACCGGAATCGATAAGCCATTGGGAGACTTCGCCGTAATCGGGGCCGGGCATGTAGACCACCACCGTGGTATCGGGCGCGATGGGAATGCCGGCAAAAGCGCGGACGTCGGCGGAACGCGAGAAGGTGGTGAACAGGACGCGAGAGGCCAAGCGTCGCTCGGTAAGAGAAACTTGCGCGGCAGCGGCGGAAGCGAAGGCGGCCGAAATGCCCGGGACGATTTCGAAGATGATGTTGGCAGCGCGCAGCGCGTCCATTTCTTCCGCAGCACGGCCAAAGAGCAGCGGATCGCCACCTTTAAGGCGGACGACAATCGGGTGACGATGCGCGGCGTCCACTAAAAGGGCGTTAATTTCGTCTTGCGTGAGAAGCCTGTGACCGGCGCGCTTGCCGACGTCGATGCGCTCGGTAGTGGCCGGGATTAAGGCCAGGATTTCAGGAGTGACCAGGGAATCGTGCAACACGACGTTGGCGGTTTGCAAGAGGCGGATGGCTTTAGCGGTGAGCAAGTCAGGATCGCCGGGACCGGCACCAATGAGGTAGACGGAAGCACGCTGCGAATTTACAGAGGCCCTGGGAAGCGGGATTCCTCGCTCCACAGACTCCGCTCGGAATGACAGATTTTCAGTTGTTGTGCCGGAGTGGTCATTTTGTGAAACGAAGTGATCGAAGCGTTCGCGGGAGGCGAGTTGGTGAAGCTGTTGTTTGGTTGCTTCTGAATCGGTGGAAACGGCCCGCAGGCGTTCGCGCGATTCGCCTAAGTGATCGAGCCAATCGGCGTATTCAGCGCCGAACTGTTGTTCCAATTCCTTGCGGAGTCGTTGCGCCAAGGCGGGACTTTTGCCATTCGTGGAAATGGCGATTTGCAGGTCGCCGCGCTGAACGATCGAACCATAGTAGAAGTGGCAATGGTGGATGTCGTCCACGGCATTGCACAGGATGTTCCGCTGGTCCGCTTTCTCAAATACCTGCGCGTTGAGCTCCGGGATGGCGGTGGCCGCGATGACAAGAAATTTGCAATCAAGGTCGCTGGATTCAAAGGTTTTTTTCAGCCAAGCGATTTCTTGGTTGCGAACGCGCTCGGTGAGTTGCGGGTTCAGTTCGGGAGCCACGACGGTGACCTGTGCACCTGCTTCGAGCAGCGATGGGATCTTGGACGCAGCGATAGTGCCGCCCCCAACAACCAGGACGCGGCGGTTTTGCAGTTTGAGGAAGGCCGGGAAGAGCGTCATCGGTCCTCCACGGAGTGGGGAGTGGCGCAAACAGCCAAGTCGCGTTCGGCAATTTCGGTTGGGCCACCGGCGAGGATGTTGCGCAGAGCTTCGGCGGTGTGGCGCGCCAGAAAGCGTTGCAGATTTTCGGCGGGTTCGCGTTCTCCGTTGAAATGAGAAAGCAGGCGCGCGATTGCGTCGGGTACCTCTTCAGCCGGGCAACGATAGCCCACGGGCCGAGCGATGGAAGCGATTTGGCCCACGCTGCCCCCGACGCAGAAGTAGTAGGCATCGACCATCTTGCCATTGGATTTGATTTTCTTGCCTTCGATGCCGATGTCGGCAATCCAATGCTGGCCGCAGGAGTTGGGGCAGCCCGTGATGTGAAGACGAAGTTGCTCTTGATAATCGGGAAAGCGATCTTCGAGCTGTCCGGTGAGCCAGCGGGCAAAGGATTTGGTTTCGGTGAGCGCCAGCTTGCAGAATTCGGAGCCGGTGCAAGCCACGGTGCCACGAGCAAATGCGGAAGCTTCGATGGGGAGGCCGGCAGCATTGAGTTCGTTAACCACGGTGGAAACATGAGCTTCCGGGATATTGATGAGCAGAAGATTCTGCATAGGCGTATTGCGGACGTGGCCATCGCCATAACGCTCGGCAAGATCGGCGGCCAGAGTGAGCTGTGCAGGAGTGATGCGGCCGCGAATGACCGTGGCGCCGACCGAGTAGAGACCGGGTTGCTTTTGCGCGACGACGCCCACGTGATCGCGATGAACATGCGCGGGAGGTGTTTCCGGTTCCGCAGGGTCCAGTGAGTAACCGAGTTTCGATTCCAGGATCGCCAGGAAAGATTCCGCGGTCCAGCTATGTTCGAGGAACAGATATTTCATTCGCGCTTTTTCGCGGGAATGACGAAGAACATCCGATTCGCGAAAAAGCTCGGTGATCGCACGAACGACCGGGATTACCTGATGGACTTGAACGAACACGTTGAGGCGAACGGAGAGGTGAGGCTGCGTCGAAAGTCCACCACCTACGCGAAGAGAAAAGCCAAATTCGCGATCCGCAGCCGGTGATCCCTGTTTCGTGGGGGAGATGACGAGCTCCTCGGAAATTGGAGACGGGAACGCAGTTCGATGAGCCGCGGCTGCGACGTTGAAGTCCTCGCCCGTATTCCGGCCCGCGCTCGTGATTCCCCCAGAAGCGGGAAGGCGGCCGGTGTTAATGGTGGGTTGAGATTGAGACGGTGGAGTCACCGATGGCGATGCCCAAGGACGCTGGGCCTCGCCGTCACCGGTACCGCGCCGAGCACGAGTGGTTGCGACCATGGCGATGTCGTTGATTTCAGGGTAAGAGCACCAGTCCGGGCAAGCGGTCACGGAGATTTTAAATTTGCGGGGCAGATTGTAAAACTCCGGATTGCCGCCTAGCTCTTGGTCCAGCGCCCGAATCAGGGGACGAACGTCAGCAAGTTCGTGCGCGTGGACTCCCGCGAGCGGGCAGCCGGTGATGTTGCGTACAACGTCCCCGCAAGCACCAGTGGTGCTCAGACCTATGGCGGCCAGTCGTTCCAAAATCTCGGGGACGGACTCGATGCGTACCCAGTGGAGTTGAATATTCTGCCGAACGGTGATGTCCGCGACGCCGTTACCGTGTTCACGCGACAGGTCCGCTATGGTGCGGATTTGGTGGCTGGTAAGAAGGCCGTTGGGAGTGCGGATGCGCATCATGAAGAAGGGAGTGGCCTTCCCTTCTCCGCCGGAACCGCCTACGACGCCGTTCCCGTCACCCTGGGTGTAGATGCCCCAAGTACGAAAATAGGTGGTGAGCCATTCGGGAGGGATGGAGTCGTGGCCGAGGCGTGCGAATTGGCGAATTTCGTCGAGATGATCCCAGGCGTTTTTTTCGTGTTTGAGACGCTCGACGCGCTGGGCTTTGGTTTCTTTGGTGGCGGACATTTTCCGTGATTCCCTTTCGACACCGAGTCGAAATCGCTTTAGCAAAACCTCACAGGCTGAAGCCGGTGCTACCGAAACCGCCGGCCTGAAGACCCACTACAAAAAAACGGACGATAAAAACAAAAAGGCCCACTTGCCTTAACTCTGGCAGGTGGGCTTCAAAACTGGAAACTTAGATCGAGCTACATACAGAAGCGCCTATTGCCAGAGTGGGCAAGCGGACAACAACAGCAGCAGGTGGCTTGCGCGGAGGTATTGGTCTGGCAATGGACCGACATATATAGGATGAGGTTACGTAGGGATGCGTCGAGCGTCAACCAGCACGTAGCCTCAAACATTGGATGATGTTCATCAGGGATTTGGATACACGCAAGCGGGAGGAAAAGTGGAAGCGTAAAAAAGTCCAAAAGTCACTGCAACGCAAGTGGTTAAGGCCCCACAAGCTATCCAGAATGTAGGGCCCGGCTGACCTAGGCGCGGCTACTGTTTTGGCTTCGCCGAGGCGGGCGCACCGGTGGAGGCGACTCCGCCTACGATGGTGGCGGATTTAATGGTGTCGAGCTTGGGATATTTGGTGGCGATGTACTTTTCGCCGCCCTTTTCGAAGTTGGGCTGCTCGCCGGCGTCGGCGGGATCCGGATACTGATCGTAAAACATTTCTACGACGTTCATGCCATTGCCATCAACCGTGGCGAAGGGGGAGAAGCCTTGGGGATCCAGCCCAGTGTTGTCCTTGAGGTTGATAAAGACCTCGGTGGTGCGGGAATTGGGCGCCCCGGTCTTGGCAAAGGTGAGCGTGCCGCGCAGATTCTTTTGTGTGACCGGATCGTCCTTAATGGTGGCGTGCGCCCAGGCGGCATTCACAGGAGGATTGGCGTTGATGCCGAATTGCGCGACGAAATTGGGGATCACACGATAGATACGGACCCCGTCGTAATAGTGGTGCTTAACAAGATTGTAAAAACGGTCAGCGCCGTTGGGAGACCAATCGCGATGGACAGTGACGGTGAACTCGCCGCGAGTGGTCTCAAACTTGACCTGGTAGGTGGCCGGAGCGGTGTCCTTGAGCAGTGCAGGTTTTAGAAGAGTGCGATCGTATGTTGAAGTCGTGTGCGCACTGGTGGCGGTCTTGGGCTTCGCAGGCGTTGTAGTGGAAGTTTGAGAGAGGACTGCCGTGGAAGTTACAAACAGAAAAGCTGCCGAACAAACGAGGAATTTGGCAAAACGCATTTGGACGCAAACCTCCGGATTGGTTTGGTGTTGAAGTGCTCGGGGATAGTTTAGCGCAAAAGGAAAGGCACAGGCTGAACCTGTGCCTTTTTGTTTTTGCAGCGGCCGCCTTCTGAGGCGGGCGTTTCTTTCCACTTTTCTCCAAACTCCGAAGCCTCTGCGACATCAGACTGGTGATGGCGGAGCGGGATTTGCTCATTTGTTCAGGTCGTGGGACACGCGCTGGACTTCGCTCAGGACGCGCAGCGTGTTTTCGCCGAGGATTTTGCGGATATCGGATTCGGAGTAACCCTTCTTCAGGAGGGCGTCGGTAATTTGCGGAAGGTGCGTGACGTCGTCCATGCCGAGAGGCATGTTCGCTCCGTCGAAGTCGGAGCCCAGGCCGACGTGGTCGACGCCAGCAATTTTCACGGCGTGATCGATGTGCTGGACGATGTAGGTCCAATCGACCTTGGGAAGCTTGCCCTCTTTCATAAACTCCCGGACGACCTGATCACTGGCGACACCGCTACAGGCTTCGTCAGTGCCGCACCGCTTTTTCACTTCGTCGCCAATTTCCTTTTCCATTTCCGGGTGAGCCTTTTCGAAATCGCGGAACTGCTGGCTGAGGAAGCCGACATGGTAATTGATCTGAATCACTCCGCCATGCTGGCCCAGCGCACGAATCATGTCGTCGGTCATGTTGCGGGGAGAGTCGCAGAGCGCGCGGCAAGAGGAGTGCGACGCGATCATGGGCGCTTTGCTGACCGCGAGGGCGTCGGCGAACGTTTTGTCCGAGACGTGGGAAATGTCAACGATCATGCCGAGGCGATTCATTTCGCGGACCACGTCTTTGCCGAAATCGGTAAGGCCGTTGTGTTGGGGAGCGGCGGTGGAGGAATCCGCCCATTCATTGTTGACCATGTGCGTAAGGGTCATATAGCGGACACCAAGAGCGGCGAAGGTGCGCAGCACGGAAAGGTCGTTGCCCATCATGTGGCCGCCTTCCACGCCCATCAGCGCGGCGATTTTGTGCTGCGTTTTGGCTTCGCGAATGTCGTCGGCGGTGGTGGCGAGAATGAGATCGTTGGGATGCTTCCGGACGGTTTCACGGACGGCGTCGATCTGATCGAGGGCCAGCTTCACGGCTTCGGGCCCCATGATTTTTCCGTCGATCCAGATGGAGAAGAAAATGGCGGTGAGTCCGCCATCGCGCATACGCGGCAGGTCGATGTTGCCGTCGGTGTGCGGAACGGCGATGTCGAAATGAGGATCGAGGAGGCGCTGCGTGGTGTCGTCGTGCGTGTCGACGACGATGGAGGAAGAATGGAGCTTTTTAGCTTTATCGGAGATGGGTTCGGACTGAGCAGAAACGAACATAACGGTGGCACCTATCAGGCAAACGCAAAGAAGTAGCAGTGAGCGGAACATCAAGGCTCCTGTTGTGATTTTGTGGCGTAGCTAGAGTAGCAGAAAAGCAGTGGCGAGTGGTTAGTGCCAGTGGCTGGAAAAAATGGCCCTGTCAGAACTCGCAGTTCGTGGACCCAAACACAAGCAATCCGTGATTCCGAGCGGAGCGAGGAATTTCTCTGCTAACCGGCGCCGAGGACTTCGCCGGCGGGACGTTCGGTGAACGCAGCTTTGATGTAGTCGTGGTTGCCGCGGGCGATCACTTCCAGCTTGATCTGCTTAGGGCAGACAGCTTCGCATTCGCCGATGTTGGTGCAATTGGCGAACCCCTCGACGTTCATCTGCTGAACCATGGCCAAGGCGCGACGGTCGCGCTCGACCTGACCTTGCGGCAGATGGCTGAGGTGAGAAATTTTTGCGCTAACGAAGAGTGCTGCAGCAGCGTTGGGGCAAGCCGCGACGCAAGCACCGCAACCGATACAGGCCGCGGCGTCCATGGCGAGATCGGCGTCTTGCTTGGGTACAGGAATGGCATTGCCATCGGGGGCGCTGCCCGTGGGCGCGGAGATGTAACCGCCGGCGGCGATGATGCGATCGAAGGCCGTGCGGTCAACGGCTAAATCCTTAATGACGGGAAAAGCCTTGGCGCGCCAGGGTTCCAGATAAATTTCGTCGCCATCCTTGAAATGCCGCATGTGCAGCTGGCAAACCGTGGTGCCTTTGAATCCACCGTGAGCCTTGCCATTGATCATGAAGCCGCACATACCGCAGATGCCCTCGCGGCAGTCGTGATCGAAAGCGATGGGATCTTCGCCCTTGGCGATGAGCGCCTCGTTCAGCACGTCGAGCATTTCGAGAAAGGACATGTGCTCGTTGACCGTGGGGTGCTCGTAGCGGACCATGCGGCCCTTGTCTCGGGAGTTTTTCTGGCGCCAGACGTGGAGAATAAGTTTCACTTGTAGCTCCGCTGAGAGGGGTGCACGTAGTTGAAGGTAAGAGGCTCCTTGTTGAGGAGCGGGGATTGGTTCGGGCCCTGATATTCCCAGGCGGCGACATAGGAATAGTGGTCATCATCGCGAAGGGCTTCGCCTTCGGGCGTCTGGAATTCCTCGCGGAAATGCCCGCCGCAGGATTCCTTGCGGTCCAGGGCGTCGATGCACATCAGTTCGGCAAGTTCGAAGAAATCGGCCACGCGGCCGGCACGCTCGAGGGATTGATTGAACTCCTCGTTGGCACCGAGTACCCGTACGTTCTTCCAGAAGTCCTCGCGCAACGCGGGGATCAAGGTGAGGGCCTTTTTGAGGCCGGCTTCATTGCGGCCCATGCCGCAATAGTCCCATACCATCTTGCCGAGTTCGCGATGGAAGGAGTCGACGGAGCGGGTGCCGTTGCCATTGAGCAGCTTTTTCGTGATGGCCGTGGCGTTGGCAACAGCTTGTTTAGCTTCTGGAGCGTCCGCGGTAACCTTGCCGGGCTTGGCGTTGGCAAGGTAGTCGCCGATCGTATACGGAATAATGAAATAGCCGTCGGCGAGGCCTTGCATGAGGGCGCTGGCGCCGAGGCGATTCGCGCCGTGATCGGAGAAGTTCGCCTCACCGAGAACAAACAGCCCCGGAATCGTGGACATTAAGTTGTAGTCGACCCACAGGCCGCCCATGGTGTAGTGCGTGGCCGGAAAGATGCGCATGGGAACGGTATAGGGATCTTCGCCGGTAATCCGCTCGTACATTTCGAAAAGATTGCCGTAGCGTTCGGCAATTTTTTGCTTCCCGAGGCGCTTGATGCAATCGGCGAAATCAAGATAGACGCCGAGGCCGGTCTCGCCCACACCGCGACCGGCATCGCATTCGGCCTTGGCGGCGCGTGAAGCGATGTCGCGAGGAACGAGGTTGCCAAAGCTGGGATAACGGCGCTCCAGATAGTAATCGCGCTCGGCTTCGGGGATCTGGTTGGGCGAACGCTTGTCGCCGCCCTGCTTGGGAACCCAGATGCGGCCGTCGTTCCGCAGTGATTCGGACATTAGCGTGAGTTTGGACTGATATTCGCCAGCGACGGGAATGCAGGTGGGGTGAATCTGCGTATAGCAAGGATTCGCGAACAGCGCGCCACGCTTGTAAGCCCGCCAGATCGCAGTAGCGTTGCAGCCCTTCGCGTTGGTAGACAGGTAGAAAACGTTACCATAGCCGCCGGTCGCGAGGATGACAGCGTCCGCCATATGCACTTGCATGCTGCCGTCATAAAGACTGCGAGTAACGATGCCGCGAGCCTGGCCGTTGATGACGATCAGGTCGAGCATGTCCATGCGTGGATACATGGTGACGGAACCTGCCGCCACTTGACGCTCGAGGGCTTGATACGCGCCAAGGAGAAGTTGCTGGCCGGTCTGACCGCGAGCGTAGAAGGTGCGGGAAACCTGCGCGCCACCGAAAGAACGATTGTCGAGAAGGCCGCCGTACTCGCGAGCGAACGGCACACCCTGCGCAACACATTGGTCGATGATATTCACGCTGAGCTGCGCAAGACGATAGACGTTGGCTTCGCGCGCCCGGAAATCGCCACCCTTCACGGTGTCGTAGAACAACCGGTACACGCTATCGCCGTCATTGTGATAATTCTTCGCGGCGTTGATACCGCCCTGAGCAGCAATCGAGTGAGCGCGACGTGGGCTGTCCTGATAGCAGAAACACTTCACGTTATAGCCAAGTTCACCGAGACTGGCGGCGGCCGCACCACCGGCGAGGCCGGAACCGACCACAATGAGATTGTATTTGCGTTTGTTGGCCGGATTGATGAGCTTGAGTTCGAACTTGTGCTTGTCCCAAGCGTTTTCAATGGGGCCAGTCGGAGAGTGGGAAATCAGTTCCATCGCAAAGGGCTCCTAGACGGGCTTGATCAGACCGGCCAGAACCGCAACCGGGATTGAAATGTAACCAATGGCGAGAACGATAGCGACAACCTTGGCCAACACTTTGAGAATCGGCGTGTAGACAGGGTGGCTGAAGCCCAGAGACTGAAACATGCTCCACAGCCCGTGATAGAGGTGATAACACAGCATGCTCATCGCGATAATGTAGAAAAGCGATACAGGCCAGACCTGAAAGCCAAGCACCACGTTGTTGTAGACATCGTGCTCGACAAAAGGCGCGCCGGGGTGCACAGCGCCGAAGGTGAATTGCAGAAGGTGCCAGATGAGGAAGGCCAGCAGGATTGGGCCGCTCCACTGCATGGTGCGCGAAGCGTACGTGGAATTGATATTAGCCTTTTTGATGTACCCGATGGGGCGCGCTGCGCGCTGCAGCAGCCAAAGCTGCCAGGACGACCAGATATGCAGAATGACGGCAGCGAGCAAAACAATGCGAGTGGTCCAAAGCAAGGCTGGCAACGACTTCAAGAGCGCCGCGTATTTGTTGATTTTTTCCGGGCCCTCAAAAATCTGCAGATTGCCGGCCATATGGCCGACGACAAAAAGGAACAGAAGCAGGCCAGTGATGGCCATGATCGCTTTCTTGCCGACGGTGGTTTGCCAGAAGCGTAAGCTGCCGGCGGGAAGTTGAACCGCAGTAGCGCTCATGGGACGAAGAGATCCTTGTGTGTGCGATGGGTGTTGCTAGATAAAAATCGTGCGCGCAAAAAATCTGAATCCGGCTGGGTTGTCGTGGAAGACATGCCCTCTCCGCCGCCAGAGTCCCGAAAAAAGAATGTGGAGCTTTCCGTGCAGAAACGCGAATGGGAATTGCGGCAATTTCAGTATAGGGAAGTTAACACAGAGTATGCAAGCGCACTATGGCTCGGGAAGGCACAGGGAAGCTGAAAAATGTTGCGACGCCAGAAGGAAAAGCCCAAGATGGAAAGAACGTGATGGCGTAACCGCCGTCCTAGACCCCGCAAGTGCCCTTCCTGCGGAACGGAGATTCGAAAAGTATGGCGACGAGCTTGGTGTCGGAGCTGGAAAAGCTCACGAGGGCTCTGGAAAACGATGAATCGAGTGCCGCGCAAGTTTCCATGCCTTCGTTGGCGGAGAAAATCGCAAAGGAATTGCGCGTCAAGGTGGACGAAGTGGCCATACTGGCGGTGTCGAATCGCTGGAGGCACCTGCATTTTCTTGTGCCGACCGCGTTGAAGAATGTCGGATTCGTCCCGTTAACCAGCAATTCGGCATTGGCGGCGCGCACAGCCAGGGAAAGCCGGCCAGAGATCAACAATAACTTTTCGGCGGTGCGCCACGCGACGGTATTCGAAGGAGTGAAAGCGGCAACGACTTCAGGAGAATCGATTCAGAAAATTATCAGCGCGCCAATTCTGAATGAGGGAAAAGTTGTGGGCGTGATGCAAGTGAGCCGGAAAGCGGGAACCGCAGAACACGCCGGACCGGATTTTACCGCGGAAGATTTGGGAAAAGTGCTGGCGATCTGCCGCCCGCTGGGAAAACTCGTTAATTTTTTGGCGGGAGAGTGAGTGAGCGGAAGCTGTACGAAAGCAAAGACCACGAATCTGCGAGTTGTGAAGTATTTCGGCCCCGAAGCACGTTGACAGTGACGAGCAACCTTGTTACTTTTTGAACGGTGCAAAATAATTTTGCGCAAAATTTCCCATTTGGATGGTGATCCAGCACAATGGCGTTCGTAGCGAAGAAGATTTTCCTGACAAAAGGCGTGGGGAAACATCGCGAGAGGCTATCGAGCTTCGAATTGGCACTACGGAACGCAGGGATCGCCGCATGCAACATTGTGCGAGTCAGTTCCATCTTCCCGCCTAACTGCAAGCTCATTTCGCGAAGTGAAGGACTGAAGCTGATTAAGCCGGGGCAAGTGGCGTTCACCGTCATCAGCGAAAATTCCACCAAGGAACCACACCGGTTGATCGCGGCGAGTATCGGGTTGGCGTTGCCGAGCGAACGGCCCATGTACGGTTACTTGAGCGAGCATCACTCGTTTGGCGAAACGGAAGAAGTGGCGGGCGAGTACGCGGAAGAACTGGCCGCGGAAATGTTGGCCACCACGCTAAACGTGGAGTTTGATCCGGATCTGTCGTGGGACGAAAAGAAGGAAGTGTACCGGATTTCGAACAAGATCGTACGAACCATGAATATCACACAGTCGGCCGTGGGAGACAAGCGAGGCTTGTGGACCACCGTGCTGACGGCGGCGGTCCTGCACGGCGACGACGACTAAAGAAACGCGAAATTCAATTCTGGATAAGGCGCTTCGAGAAATCGGGGCGCCTTTTTTTTTCGACCAGAAGACCAGCGTATAGCTAACTACCGGGCCCGCGCCGCGCTTTGCCCGTGTCGCTCGCACCCAAGAGCACGGGCAAGGGTGCCTGTGCCACGAAAGCAGTTAACGAAGTTGGATTGCTATTTTGTGTCCGGCAGAGTGTAAGCAAAATCGTAGGAGTGCTTGCCTGCTTCGATGATGATTTTCATGGTGCCAGCCAGGCCCGCGAGTTGGCCGGTGCCGGAACCGGGAACCACGCTGACGTCGAGATGGTATTGGCCGTTGTCCATGGTGCCGTTGTGCTGGAGAGCGAAGGTGCCGGACCGGCCGTGCAGCGTGCCGCTAACGCGTTCCATGGCCACATAGCCGCCAGACCCCTTGGCCTGATTCCCTGCCGCGAGCATTTCGCCTTTGCTGACGGCGTCCAAGTCCCCGTGAAATTGTTTGTCCAGGGAGAAACGGGTGATGGGATTCTCGTCGAATTTGAAAGCGGGATCGAGCGGGGCGATTTTAACCTCAAACGTGCCGGTGGCGTGCTGCGTCATAGCGGTATCCTTTTGTGAATTTGGCAAAGCCGAGATGCAGAGAAACACAAAAAGTGCGAAGAGCGAACGAGTCGGAAGCATATAGACCTCGAGAGGCGGGAAATCGGGAGCACGAATGTAGCACAGATGGGGAAGATAGCGGATATTGGTACCGCGCCGAGATCGTGTGGACGTACAAAGGATTCTGGGACTTCACAAAGTAACGATGGGTTTCAGCGCATGGGCGGCGAGAAATATTGGGCGACCCTTCAGACGCGTCGTCCAGTTCGAGTTTGGCCAACACCAACGGCTGCCTAGAGATGGTGCTGCCGCTACTTCTTCAGGTAGCCGATGCGCTGGAGGACTGCGCCGACAACCAGTGGCAACGCCACCGTGGCATCTTCGAGAACTTCGGCAAATTGGCCGCCTTCTTCGGGCGGAACGAATTTGCCCCAACTGACGGCTTCGGTATACGTACTACCGCTGAGACCGCCCCAGTGAACCGGCTCGGGACAGATTCGCACGCCGTAGCTATAGCGCTTGAGTGGAAGTTTTTCGTAGCCACGCCGAGCCATCAGTTCCGCATACACCCCGAACTGTTGAGACCAGTTGCGCGGAACGCCGCCACCGATGGTGAAGATGCCCATCTTCTTGGTGGCCATCATCGTGGAAGCAAATGTTTCGAAATCCTCGAAAGGATCGAAGCGCAATTGTGGGCGCTTATCTTTTTTGCGCGCGTATTGATTGAGGGCGAAGTCGAGACCGAGTTCGGAATCGGAGAAGGCCGGCACGAAAACGGGAACGTTGTGTTCGTACGCGGACTTAAGAATGCCCCGGCCTTTGGTATTTTTCTTCAGGTATTCACCGACGCGTTTGTGAAGTTTCCAGCTACAAACGAGTTCGTGCGGTTCCCAGTCATCGAGAATGGCATCCACGACCTGCTCGACGTGATCCAGATTGGTTTCCGGCTCCAGCGAATCGTAGACACGGTTGTAGCCGGCAAGGAACAGCTCGTTGTCGTCCATCTTGGCGGGATCGTAGCGGAAGTGCGAGCGGCCGGTGGCTTCGACGAGACCATGCGCCATAAGTGCGCCGGTGGAAACAATGGCTTTGACGATGCCGGATTCGATGAGGTCGCAGAAAACCAGTCCCATTTTGCCGACGGTAAGAGCGCCCGCGAGAGTCATGACCACGAAACAGTCTTTGTCGCGAGCCATGGTTTCGAGGACATCGGCGGCGTCACCGATCTGCCGTGCGGTGTAGGCCGTGTCGCCCATCGCGCGGACGAGATCGTCGATCGTTTTGATTTTGGAAAGGTCGAGCGGATAAATCGGGCGAAGCTTATCTTTGACAGGATCGTGGAGAACGCGACCCGTAACGGTCTTATCGGAAGATTTGGTCATCACGACTCCTTGCACAAAATAGGAACGACCTGTAATGAGTACGACCACACGGTTTTGCAGAATGCGGGCGACCGAATTGTATTTCTAATGGAATTGATAGTACAAACAGAAGAAGAAGGAAAGTAGAATTCAGTGGCGAGTGAAAGCAGGTCCTTCGGGACGACAGAGTTCGCTGTTGTGCCGACCCCGACTGGAATCGGATACCGCGGCGCCAGCGACGAACGATCAAAGGTCAGATGGAGAGGATCGGGAATGGCAAATAAGTTTACCGTGGGATTGGTGCAGATGAAGTGCACCACGAATAAAGAAGAGAATCTTACTCGGGCCGAAGAGAAGATTCGCGAGGCCGCCTCGCGTGGTGCGCAAATCGTTTGCCTGCACGAATTGTTTACCGGTGAATATTTCTGCCGGACGGAAGATGCGGAACTTTTTAAGTTGGCGGAAGCGGTACCGGGACCGACCACCGAGCGGCTGAGCGCGGTGGCGAAGGAAAAGAAGGTTTCGTTGATCGTGTCGCTGTTCGAACGGCGGGCTGCGGGCGTCTATCACAACACGTGCGCAATTTTGGATGCGGATGGAAAGTATTTGGGGAAATACCGCAAGATGCACATACCGGACGATCCGCTCTATTACGAAAAGTTTTATTTCACGCCCGGTGACCTGGGATTTTTGAATTTCGATACGAAGTATGCCCGGATCGGCGTGCAGATCTGCTGGGACCAGTGGTATCCGGAGGGCTCGCGAATCACCGCGATGAAGGGCGCCCAAGTGATTTTTTATCCCACGAGCATCGGGTGGCATCCGTACGAGAAGGCACAGTACGGCGCGGCGCAACTCGATTCCTGGAAAACGATTCAACGCGCGCACGCGGTGGCAAATGGCATGTATGTGGCGGTGGTAAATCGCGTGGGCTTCGAAGGCAATCCGGCGAAGGGCGATCCCGGCATCGAGTTTTGGGGTAATTCGTTTGTAGCGGATCCGTCGGGCCAAATTGTGGCGGAGGCTTCGCAGGATAAGGAAGAGATTTTGGTGGTGGAGTGTGATCCGGCGAAGAGCGAAGAGACGCGGCGAAACTGGCCGTTTTTCCGGGACCGCAGAATCGATGCGTTTGGGCCCTTGACGGAGAGGTGGATTGAAGAAAAGCAGTGACTACTCTGTGTAGCACAGGCTTTACCCGGTGTCCCGATAAATACTGGAGAAGAGTCTTCCGATACTCATGACAAAGAATAAGGATGGCAAGACGCCGCGAGAGTTGGGGTTTCGCATGCCGGCAGAGTGGGAGACGCATGAGGCGACATGGCTGGGGTGGCCGCATGAGTTGACGGACTGGCCGGGGAAATTCGCGCCGATTCCGTGGGCCTTCGCGGAAATGGTGCGATTGCTGTCGCATGTGGAGCGTGTGTTTCTGTTAGTGGAGGATGCCGCCGCGGAGAAACGGGCGCGGGCGATTTTACAGAAGGCTGGGGCGAACTTGGCTGCGGTGGAATTCTTCCATGTGCCGACCGATCGCGGTTGGATGCGGGATTCCGGGCCGATCTGCGTGAAGAACGCAGCCGGCGAGGTGGCGTACAACCACTTTGTGTTTAATGGCTGGGCGAAGTACGACAACCACAAGAAAGACGCGCTCGCGGTGCGTAATGTGAATGCGCGATTGAAGCGACCGCTGTTTTTGCCGATGCGGGATGGGCGGCGGGTGGTGCTGGAGGGCGGCTCGATTGACGTCAATGGCAAAGGGACGCTGCTGACGACAGAAGAGTGTTTGCAGAGCAAGGTGCAGGAACGCAATCCCGGATTCACCAAGGAAGATTATGCGCAAGTTTTCCTGGAATATTTGGGCGTGACGAATGTGTTGTGGTTGGGGAATGGCATTGCGGGCGACGACACCCACGGCCACGTGGACGATCTGACACGCTTTGTAAATGACACCACGGTGGTGACAATTGTCGAGGAAAACCCCGCGGACGCGAACTATGCGGCTCTACAAGACAACCTGGAAAGATTAAAAAAGATGCAGGACCAGGATGGGCGGCCGTTGCAAGTTGCGACGTTGCCCATGCCAAAGCCGGTAGAGTTTGCGGGACAGCGTCTACCAGCCAGTTACGCGAATTTCTACATCGCGAATGGTCTGGTGATTGTGCCGACGTTTAACAACTCCACGGATCGTGTGGCCTTGAATACTTTGGCGAAGGTGTTTCCGGGGCGCGAAGTGGTGGGAATCCATTGCCGGGACTTGGTGCTGGGATTGGGAACGCTCCATTGCATGACCCAGCAGGAACCGGCGCGCTCGGAGATACATACCCGCTGAAATTGTTGGGAGGATTTTACGTAATAGGGAGTAGGGCCGGGGTGGTGTGGATATTCATGGAGGAGGGAAGATGGTCGGGTTGAGTCTGTTCGCGATGCTGCAGGAACGGGTGGTGGTCGTTGAGTGGAGGCGCGGGTTGTTGGGCTGGCTGATTATCGGGTTGTTGGCGGGATGGCTTGCAGGAAAGATCGCGCGGGGCCGTGGGTTTGGGTGCATTGGGGATGTCGTGTTGGGGCTGATTGGGTCTGTGATTGGCGGGTGGATTTTTACAAAGCTGGGGATCGTACACGCGGAGACATTTCTGTTTTCGCTGGCAGCGGCGACTGTGGGAGCGGTGGTGCTGGTGTCGATCGCCCACTTGTTTTTTGGGGGACATGAGGCGCGGTAACGTTGCCGGTCGCGCCACACCGAAACGAGCGATGTGATAGCATCTAAAGTTCGGTGAAGGAGCACATCGCTTCTTGAGCAAGCTGACACAGACGCTGACCGCCATTCCACTGGGCGGTCTTGGCGAATTCGGAATGAACATGATGGTGTTTCGCTACGGGGACGACATCCTCGTAGTGGACGCGGGAATGATGTTCCCCGAGTCCGAATTGCTGGGCGTGGACCTCGTGATTCCAGACATCACCTACCTGAAACAAAACCTGGAACACGTTCGGGCCATCGTGCTGACTCACGGGCACGAAGACCATATCGGCGCGTTGGCCTATATCCTGCGCGATCTGAACGTCCCGATTTACGGAACACGCTTCACGCTAGCATTGGCGCGAAAACGACTGGAAGAAGCGGGCCTTCTGGAATCCGCGAAGATGTTTGAAGTAACGCCCGGCCGTCTGGTGGAGATTGGCCCCTACGAGATTGAGTTTATTCCGGTGACGCACAGCACCGTGGATTGCGTAGCGTTGGCCATCCGCACGCCGATTGGCGTGATCATTCATACCGGTGATTTCAAGATTGATCAGACGCCGGTCGACGGCGCGCCATTTGATCTGCACGCGTTTGCGCGCTACGGGAACGAAGGCGTACTGGCGCTATTCAGCGACTCCACGAACGTCGAGCGCCCGGGATTTACGCCGTCGGAACGGGCCGTGGTACCGCGAATCGAGGAACTGACGCGATTGGCGCCGCGGCGCGTGGTGCTGTCTTGCTTTGCGTCGTCGATTCACCGCATCCAGCAGGTGATCGATATTGGAGAGCGCGTCGGACGAAAAGTTGCGTTCGTTGGGCGCAGCATGGTGGACAACGTCGAGATCGCCCATGATTTGGGACTGCTGCGAATTCCAGATGGCATGGTCGTGCGTCCGCAGGATATTCGGGGATTCGATCCGAAGAAATTGCTGCTGTTGGTAAGCGGATCGCAGGCAGAGCCCATGTCCTCGATGTCGCGGATCGCGGTGGACAATCACCGCCTGGTGACCATCGACGAGAACGACACCATTATTCTGTCGGCCAGAATCATTCCCGGGAATGAGAAGGCGATTTTCCGGATGTTAGATCACATGTTCCGGCGTCGCGCGCTGGTGTATTACGACAACACCAGCGGGCCGATCCATGTCAGCGGACATGCCAGCCAGGAAGAGCAAAAGTTGCTGCTGCGCCTGGTGAAGCCGAAATATTTCATTCCGGTGCATGGCGAATACCGGCATTTGTTCCGGCACGCGGCGCTGGCACACCAGTTGGGCTGCGTGAGCGAAGAGATCATGCTGCTGGAGAATGGCAAGGTCATCGAGTTTACCGAGGATGGAGCCTACCGGCGGGATCCGGTGACGACCGGGCGGGTGCTGGTAGATTCCGGCTCGCTGGAAGAGATCGAAGAGATGGTGGTGCGCGACCGGAAACACCTGTCGGAAGAAGGCGTGGTGATCCCGATTATCGCGATTGATAAGCATACCGGTCAGGTAGAGTCGGCGCCGGAAATTGTGACACGAGGCTTGATGAGCGAGAACGGAAACGACTTTTTGGCCGGAGCGCGGGACGTGGTGTCGCGGACCGTGGAATCGTCGAACCTGGAAGAACGGGCGGACTGGTCGGTGATCAAGGAAAAGATCCGCGTGGACCTGAAGAGGTACATCAATAAGCAGACGCAGAAGAGGCCGCTAATTTTGCCGGTGATCCTGGAAGTTTAAGAGGCCCTCGCTCGTGGCGAGTGGCTGGACAAGAGCACAGAGCTCAACTCGGATTTATCGAACTAAAACGCAATGATTGAGATCTTTCGTCGCGTACGAAAAAACTCTAGAACTGCGCGTTTTCGTGGCACAGGGCACTCCTGCCGGTGCGGAGCGCGCTGCACTTAGACTTGGTCACAGACGAGCGTCGCAGTGCCACTGGAGTTTTCTGCAGTTTGAAACCTCTACGCGGGCATAAAGTTGCTGCTATAAAACCCTCGAACGAAAATAGGCTAGAATCTACGGACCCATGAGCGAGTTTCCGGAACACATTTCGGGGAGTGAGCAGTTCCCTGCCCCGACGAACACGAATGCCACGGGCACGCGGGCAGCGATGATTTTCATCATCGTGACGGTGCTGCTGGATTTTCTGGCGTTCGGGATCATCGCGCCGGTGTTGCCGGACCTGATCAAACAGTTCGAAGGCGGGGACATTGCGCGCGCCTCGGACATGGTGGGCTATTTCGGGCTGGTCTGGAATCTGATGCAGTTTCTGTTTTTGCCCTTGCTTGGCGCATGGAGCGACCGATTCGGGCGGCGGCCCGTGATTCTCATTTCGTGTCTGGGACTGGGATTGGATTACATCTTCATGGCCGTGGCACCGTCGCTGAAATGGCTGTTCGTGGGGCGCCTGATTTCGGGCATTACTGCGTCGAATGTAACCACCGCGTTTGCATATATAACGGATATATCGGCGCCAGCGCTACGAGCGAAACGCTTTGGGATGCTGGGAGCGGCGTTTGGTGTGGGATTCATTGTGGGTCCGGCGGTGGGCGGACTGCTCGGACAATATAATTTACGGGCACCGTTCTGGGCTGCCGCGGCGCTCAGCTTGGCGAATTTCTTGTATGGCTTGCTGGTCCTGCCGGAATCGCTGGCGAAAGAAAAACGAGCCAAGTCCGCGTGGCATATGGCAAACCCGCTCGGCTCATTGACGCTGCTGCGATCGCATCCGGAATTGATGGGACTGTCGGTGGTCGCGTTTTTGTTTTACTTAGGGCACCAGGCACTTCAGAGCGTGTGGGTGCTGTACACGGAATACCGGTTCGAGTGGAACCAGCGGGATATTGGAATATCGCTGGCGGTGGTGGGTGTGTGCGCGGCGATTGTGTCGGGCGGGCTGGTCGGTCCATATGTCAAAAAGTTCGGGGAGCGCTTGAGTCTGACGAGCGGAATGTTGTTTGGGGCGCTGGGATTTGTGGGATTCGCGATGGCGTGGAAGGGCTGGATGATGCTCGCATCGATTCCGTTCATCGCGTTGTGGGGAGTGGCGGGTCCGTCGATGCAATCGCTCATGTCACAGAAAGTAGACGCGACTTCGCAGGGGAAACTGCAAGGGGCAATTAATTCCTTGCGGGCATTGACGGGGATGACTGGACCGGTGGTCTTTACGCAGGTGTTCGCATGGGCGATCGCGAAGAATCGGACCGTGCATGTGCCGGGAGCGGCATATTATTTGGCGGCGGGTTTGTTGGTTTTGGCCATGGGGATGGCGATGGTGGTGACGCGGCGAGGTGCGCCAGCGGGCGGGGAAAAAGGACTTACCGCAGAGGGAGCCGAGTTGCCGCAGAAGTAGCGGAAGCTCGATAGAGACGCGGTGGCGCGCTGCGGCTGTACAAAGAGAGAAAAGTAATGAGATGCATCGGAAAAGTTGATTCGGCGGACGCACAGGTGTAGCCTTAGCTCCCACCCGGAGTGAGCCGCTGCTTCCGGAAGGCCGAGCAAAGAAGGACGGCCGGCAAAACAGAACGATTCGAAGGAGAGTGTTATGGCGACGGCGTCAACAGCATTTGAACCCAAGGTGAAGGTTCGCGCGACAAAACTGCTGATCAATGGGCAGTGGGTAAACGCAGCGTCGGGAAAGACGTTCCCAACGATTAATCCGTCGACCGGCGAAGTGATCTCGCAAATCGCGGAAGCGGACGCGGCGGACGTGGACAAGGCAGTCGCGGCAGCGCGGGCGGCGTTTGATCACGGCCCGTGGCGGAAGAAGATTACGGCGTCGGGACGCGGCGTGTTGATGAACAAGCTGGCGGATTTGATTGAGAAGAACAAAGAAGAATTGGCGGAATTGGAGTCGCTGGACAACGGCAAACCCTACCACGTGGCGCTGGCGGCGGATTTGCCGCTGACCATCGCGTGTTACCGCTATTACGCGGGCTGGGCAGACAAGATCCAGGGCAAAACCATTCCGGTGCAGGGCCGCTATTTCAGCTATACCAAGCACGAACCGGTCGGCGTGGTGGGACAGATCATTCCGTGGAATTTCCCGCTGCTGATGCAGGCGTGGAAGTTGGGACCCGCCCTGGCCACGGGTTGCACGGTAGTGATGAAGCCCGCAGAACAGACGCCTCTGTCGGCGCTACGCGTGGGCGAGTTGATTCTGGAAGCAGGGTTCCCGGAAGGCGTGGTGAACTTGCTGGCAGGCTATGGACCTACCGCAGGCGCGGCGATCGCGCGGCATATGGACGTGGACAAGGTGGCGTTTACCGGTTCGACGGAAGTGGGCCACTTGATTATGAAGGCTTCCGCGGAATCGAATCTGAAACGCGTCACTCTGGAACTGGGCGGGAAGAGTCCGAACATCGTGTTCGCGGATGCGGACATGGATCAGGCCATCGAAGGCGCGCACTTTGCGCTGTTCTTCAATCAAGGACAGTGCTGCTGCGCGGGCTCGCGGTTGTATGTGGAGGAAAAGTGCTACGACGAATTCGTGGCCAAGAGCGTGGAGCGCGCCAAGAAGCGGACCGTAGGAAATCCATTCGATAAGACTACCGAACAGGGCCCGCAGGTGGATCAAGACCAGTTCAACAAGGTCATGGGATACATCGAAAGCGGGAAGCAGGAGAAGGCAAAACTACTGGCGGGCGGCAACCGCGTCGGCGATAAGGGATACTTTATCGAGCCGACGGTTTTCGCCGACGTGCAGGACAATATGAAGATTGCCCAGGAGGAAATTTTTGGGCCGGTCATGTCCATCCTGAAGTTCAAGACGATTGATGAAGTAGTGGATCGCGCCAACAAGTCGCTGTATGGATTGGCCGCCGCGGTTTGGACCAAGGACATTACCAAGGCCCACGCCATCGCCGACGGCGTACGAGCAGGGACAGTTTGGGTGAACTGCTACGACGTGTTTGACGCGGCCGCCCCGTTTGGCGGGTTCAAGCAGTCGGGGATCGGTCGCGAACTTGGCGAATATGGGCTGGCGAACTATACGGAAGTGAAGACGGTAACGGTGAAGCTGTAACGACGTTTTGCGTTTGCGGTTATCCGTGTTCCGTTACGACGAAGAGGGTACGCGATGCGTGCCCTCTTTTTGTTTGGGCCTTGGATGAGATCGCTTGCTACTCTGTGGGAGTCGCGGTGTAAATCGAGCAGGCTGGGTGGGTAGATGAGGACCAAGATTTCAGTGGAACAGAACGGGTTCGTGCGGGCGGCTGGCGAGGCCGCCCGTTGCGTTTTTGTGGCGATTTTGGCGCTCACCCTTGGCGGGGCGCTTCTTGCACAGGACACCTCGCAGGCGTTTCGGCACTCGAAGCATCTGCGGCATGGCATCAATCTAAGCCATTGGTACTCGCAGGTATTCGATCCGAAAGGGTATACGAAAGAACATTTCGACACCTACGACACAGCGCAGGATATGGCGCTGATCAAATCGATGGGCTTCGATCATGTACGCTTCACGCTGAATTGCGCGCCCATGTTCCAGCACGGGCAGGCCGACCATATCCCCGCCGATTATCTGGCCATGGTGGATTCGGCGGTGAAGATGATCCTGGATCAAGGGCTCGCGGTGATCATTGATATTCACCCTGACAGCGATTTTAAGGGGAGGCTGGCAACGGACGACGCGTTTGTGGAGCAGTTCGAGGATTTCTGGCGAGCCCTCGCAAAACATTATTCGACCCTGGATCCGGACCGGGTATTCTTTGAAGTTCTGAATGAGCCGGAGTTTCACGACCGCTACCGTTGGGAAGGCGTGCAGTCGCGCTTGGTGCGGGCGATTCGGGAAGGCGCGCCGAACCACACGATTATTGTAGCGGGCGCAAATTGGTCGGCCATCAGTGAATTGCTCTTTCTGGAGCCGCTGCGGGATCCGAACATTATTTACAACTTTCATTTTTATGAGCCGCACATCTTCACGCATCAAGGCGCGACGTGGAGCACGAATTTTCAGCATTACCTGACGAAGGTGCCGTACCCTTCGACGCCCGACAATGTGCAGAGCGCCGTAACCGAGGCACCGGACGCGGTGAATCAATTACAGATTGTGCAGTACGGGCTGGACCGTTGGAATCCAGAACGGGTGAATGCCGAGATTGCCATGGCCGCGGCGTGGGGAAACCGTTGGAATGTGCCGGTAACGTGCAATGAGTTCGGAGTGTACCGGGCCGCAGCGGCGCCGGAGGACCGCTTGGCGTGGATCCGCGATGTGCGTGCGGCACTGGAGAAGAACGGGATCGGGTGGACGATGTGGGATTACGCCGGGGGATTTAGCGTGGTGGTGACCAAGGATGGGGCAAGAGTGCCGGACGAGGGAGCTCTGACCGCGCTCGGATTAAACAAGTAGTTGGAAGCCCGAGGTTGGCATCTTGTAGCAGCGGCTTTACGCTGCCGCCCGGCGGGATAAACCCGCCGCTACCTTTTCACCGCCGAGAGTTCCAGAGGAGCTTTGAAGGCGTGATAGGATTGCCCGCAAATGGCGGCATGGGCGATACGGGCTTACGAGGCGCGTGACTTTGCGGCGCTGTACAAGCTCGACCAGGCTTGTTTTCCACCGGGAATCTCCTACAGCAAGTGGTCCCTGCAGTATTTTCTGAATCTGGCGACCGCGGATTGCCTGGTCGCGGAAGAAGACAAGCCCTTCGCAACTCAGGGCAAGCGCATCACGGGTTTTATTTTGGCCGAGAAAAATCCACCGCTGGCGCACATCATCACATTAGACGTTGCGCCGGAGAAGAGGCGGACCGGACTTGGCTCAGCGCTGATAGACGAGATAGAGAAACATTTTCGATTTCATGAGGTGAAATCGGTGCTGCTGGAAACGGCAGTGGACAACGAAACCGGGATTGCGTTCTGGCAACATCATGGATATCGTACAGAAGCAGTATTGAAACGGTATTATTTGGGCAAAGTAGACGCGTACGAAATGCGCAAACGATTACCGTAATCGCGCAATTCGAGCACAAAGCAAGCTTCCCCGAAGCCGCAACAGATGGCGAGCTTCATTTTTACAGCCGCAATGGCAGTGGAGTGCGTCGCAGGCAATGGAAAACACAGGCTAAAGCCTGTGCTACTGGGAGAGCAGCGTGAACGATTACTTGATCAGCGTGATTCTGGGGATTGTGGAAGGGTTGACCGAGTTTATTCCCGTGAGTTCGACGGCGCACCTGCGGCTGTCGGAGGCATTGCTGCACTTTCATTATCCGCAGCTGAGCTTGGATAACGGGTACTGGAAGATGTACACAATTGTGATCCAGCTGGGAGCCATTCTGACGCTGCCAATTTATTTTCGAGAGCGCATCGCTAAGTTTCTGGCGACCTTTCCGCAGGGCGAGCGCGGAGACCGCACGATTTTCACGCATCCACTCAGCCTGGTGATGCTGGCCTTTGTGGTAACGGCGATCCCGTCGTATTTGCTGACAAAAGTGGTGGGAAAAAATCTGGAGAGCCCATATGTGATTGGTTCGGCACTGCTGATTGGCGGAATTGTGATGTGGTTCGTGGACGCGCGAAACGCGAGGTCCGAGACAGCCGGCGAAGGGGCGCCCGGGAGTTTGATTCACACTTGGCACATGGAGGATATGAGCCTGGGGCAGGCGGTGTGGATCGGGGCCTGCCAGGTTCTGTCGGCGGTGTTTCCCGGGACGTCGCGGTCGATGTCGACCATCGCCGCGGGACAAGTGGCGGGTATGTCGCGGGCGTCGGCGCTGGAATTCTCGTTTTTCTTGTCGATGCCCACGATGGCCATGGCGACGCTGTACACCTTGTATAAGTCGCTGCACGGGACGAAGACGGAGAATCCGATTGGGGTATCGAGTATCGACGCGCATGGATGGATCGTCCTGGCCATTGGCTTTGTGGTGTCGTTCATCGTGGCGTATGGCAGCGTGGCGTGGTTCATGGCGTGGGTGCGCAAGCGCGGATTCGGCCCCTTTGCGATCTACCGGATTGTCGTTGGGATTTTGGTGCTGTTCTTCGCCGCAAAGCTGGCGGGATGAGAGAAGACAGCCGACTGGAACGTGTGAAGAAATTGGCTTTTCACGATGATTCACGTTGCTCCCTGCTAGGGCGAGTTTTCCCTGCGGCTGTTCTCTTGCTTCTGTTTTGTGTTCCTGCGCTTTACTTACGGTGACTGACCTACACCGTGACTGCTTGGGGATGCAACCCGCGCCGCAGGGCGAACCAACGGGCTAAGTTGTAGCTCAGGCACGCCCACGTCGCTTCCATGGTTGCTTTCAGGCGTCCACGACAACGGAACTGCCGCAGACCGCAGCGTTCTTTCATCCACGCATGCACGAACTCCGCAACACGCGATCGTTGGGCGTAGACCTGCTGCGCTTCCTCGGTTTTCATCTTGCTTTTGAATGCAGTTGTCGCACCCGGTTCTTCCGTACGCGTTACCGACCGGCGCCACTCGGGCTTCGCGCCGGGCGGCGCGCAGTCGTCCCGCAGTGGACAAGCGCTGCAGATTCCCTTTGGCGCGCGATACACATGTGTACGCACGCCATGTCCGCGGTTGAGTCGTGCGCGGTGTTGCAGCTTCTTTCCCGCCGGGCACACGAAATGGTCTTGTTCCGCATCGTACGGAAAGGCGGTGCTCAGGAAAGCGGCCTTGCGCCCGTGCGCGTCCTTCTCCTCTGGCTTCCAGCTGTTCTGCCAGGAGCCGTAGAAGTCTACGCCATGTTCCGCCGCGCTCTGAACCGAAGCGTGATTCGTGTAGTCGCCGTCCGCGATGATCTGCTGCGGCAGTTGGCCAACTTTCTCCTCGCAACGATCCAGCGCTGCATTGAGTTGGCGATAATCGATCGCATCGGTTGTGGCTTCCACGTTCACGACCAGACCGTGCTTCGTGTCGGTGACCACCTGCACGTTGTAGCTCGGCACCGTGCCACCTTCGCCGTTCCGCATCACGTGCGCTTCCGGGTCCGTCGTGCTGGCGCGCGCTACATAGTCCGTGCGGTCGTGCCTCTTCTCCTGCTGCAGCCGTTCGACCTCGCGCCATGCCACTTCTAGGCGACTCTCCCGCTGCCTCGCGGCACGTCGCCGTGCCGCAGCCCGGCGCGGTGCCAGCTTCTCTTCGTTCTCGGCTTCTTCGTTCAGAAGCCGCACCTGTTCGCGGGCAGCAGCTAGATGCGCGGCGATTTTCTCCTTGCCGCGAAATGTGTTGCCACCCGCGTTGGCCTTCACCTTGGTTCCATCCAGCGTGACCCGCTCCAGCGTGATGAGGCCTTCCGCGCTCAGCATCCCCAGCACCTGCGCGAACAGATCATCGAGCCCCACTTTGTTCTCCGAACGAAAGCCCGAAAGGGTGCGATGACTCACCGCCTGCAATCCGCACAGCCACTGGCACGCTGGCTCGTATTCGCTCTGCCGCGCCAGTTCCCGCGCCGAACTGACTCCCCGGCTGTAGCCATACAACCACAGGCTGATCAGCAGGCGTGGGTCCGTGTGCTCCCGCCCAGCACTGCCTTCCACCGCAGCAATCCGCTCATAGTAACGGCGCAAGTCCAAACGCCCCACAAGTTCCCAGATCGCACGCACGCAATGGTTTTCGTCGATCAACTTCTCGACATCCATGCTTCGCAAAACAAGTTGTTGCCGGTTAATCGAAACCAGGCGAGGAATTACGGCAGGCTCGTTCGTCATGTGCGCAGTCTACACACTAACTCTCACCCACGACCGTTAATTTCTTGACACGTTCCGGTCCCCAGTCAACAGGGCCATCGCGATCGGTGCTCCCAATTAGCCATTGCTGATGAGAAACCGCAGCCGACTTGCATGGAAACTCCTCGCTAAGTTGGACTTGTGTGAGGGGCGGCCAATGGTATCATTCCGGTGTTCCTCCGATTTGGGGTGCAACAGCGCCGCACCCCGGAGAATTGGCACGAACGCGAGGTATGCGTGCGTGTACACTCAGCCTTCCCCCCAAGGTCGTGTGGCTCGTCCTAAAGACGTGCGACTGCATGGCCCAAGCTGAGGAGACTATTTCGTGCGCTTTCTGACACCTACCGAGAATAAACGGCTGAATGAGTTGATTGGGTTTGTGTGCGTCATGGCGGCTGTGCTGCTGGCGCTGTCTTTGATTTCCTATTCCCCGAACGATCCTTCGTTCAATGTAAGCACGGCATCCATGGTAGACAATCCCGTACGCAACTGGATTGGGCCTGCGGGATCGTATACAGCGGATTTTAGTTTCCAGGTGTTTGGATTTGCGGCGTTTCTCTTGCCGGTGGCGGTAGGAATCCTGGGGTATCGATGGTTCCGAAGCCAGGAGATCCATTCGCAGTGGGCCACGTTGGTGGGCTACTTGTTATTGCTGCTGTCGTTCCCTTCCCTGTTAGCCATGACGCATTTCCCGGATGTGCGCGGAGCGATTCCCGCGGGCGGACTATTGGGCGGAGTGGTGTCACGCGGACTGCAAACCGGGTTCAATTTTTGGGGTGCGCTGCTGGTAGCGATGGCGCTCTTGATTGTGGCACTGTTTCTGACCACGAGTTTCAGCTTCAGCGGGGCCCACGCGTGGGCCAGCAGTTCGAAGGGGCCACTGGGGAAGATTGAGAAGTTGGGGCTGCTGCAGCGCGCGCGGGCTCGCTGGGAGGAATGGCAGGAGGAGCGCGAAGAGGCGCGGATGCGGCGCGAAGTGGAAGAGAGAAAACTCAGCGGACGCAAGCCGGTGGCTCCGCAGATTGTCGGCAAGCCGGACCCGGAAGCGCCGAAGACGATTCACCTGGAAGATTTGGGCGACGTATTCAAGGGCAAGAAAGCCGCGGTGGCGGAACAGGATGACGAAGAAGACGCGGCGAAGGAAACCGGGCACAAAGCGCCGGTAGTCATGTTAGGGCCGGACCGTACCGAGAAGCCCAAAAAGGTTGAGGCCAAGGTGAACAAGGGCCCCACGAACTACCGTTTGCCGTCGGTGCAATTGCTGCGGCAAGGCGAAGGCAGCCAGAAGCTCGACGAAGACGAACTGAAGATGCGCGCGCGGGCCATTGAGAGCAAGTGCCACGAATTTGGCGTGGAAGGTCGCGTAACGCAGATCAATCCCGGACCGGTGGTCACCACGTTCGAGTTCAAACCGGAAGCGGGCATCAAGTACAGCCGAATTATTGGACTGACCGAAGATTTGTGCCTGGCGCTGCAGGCAGAATCCATCCTGATTGAGCGCATCCCGGGCAAGTCGACGGTCGGCATCGAGGTGCCAAACGACCGGCGACAGACCATTGCACTGCGCGAGATCGTCGAAGCCACGGAATTTGCCAATTCGCCAAGCAAGCTGACGCTGGCAATGGGCCGCGACCTGCACGGGCGCATCCGCGTGACGGATTTGGCGTCGATGCCACACTTGCTGATTGCGGGTTCGACGGGCACCGGTAAGAGCGTGTTCATCAATTCGCTGATGATGTCCATTTTGTATAAGGCGACGCCCGACGACGTAAAGATGGTCCTGGTGGACCCAAAACGCTTGGAATTGAGTCTGTACGGAGACATCCCTCACCTCCTCGCACCGGTAGTCACGGATCCCAAGGTGGCGTCAAACGTCTTGCGCAACGCCACCCGCGAGATGGAGAACCGGCTGAAGCTGCTGGCGCAGCGCGGCGTACGAAACATTGATCAGTACAACCGGACCTTCCAGAAGCAGCAGTCGCTTTCGCTGTTCGAAAATGTTGAGGAGAGCGAACACAAGCCGCTTCCCTACTTGGTGATCATCATCGACGAATTAGCGGACCTGATGATGGTGGACACGAACAATGTGGAAGAGTCCATTACCCGGCTGGCGCAAATGGCGCGCGCGGTGGGCATCCATTTGATCCTGGCGACCCAGAGGCCGTCGGTGGACGTGATTACGGGTCTGATCAAGGCAAACTTCCCTGCCCGCATTTCGTTCCGGGTGGCCAGCAAAGTGGACTCGCGAACCATTCTGGACTCCAACGGTTCGGAATCGCTGCTCGGCAAGGGCGACATGCTGTACCTGCCGGCCGGCTCGGCGCGGTTACACCGCATCCATGGACCGCTGGTGAGCGAGGACGAAATTACCGCGGTGTGCGAGTTCTGGCGAGAACAGGCGCAAGCAAAGTATAACGAGGCTTTACTGGAGGCGCCTCGGGAAGAGGACGGCAAGGACCCGGCGAAGAGCGGCGGCAAGGCTGCGGCGCGTACGTACGAAAACGAGGGCGGCGCGGGCGGAGACGATGATGTGGATGATGAGTTGTATCAGGACGCGGTGCGCATCTGCTGCGAGATGGGCCGCGCTTCGACGTCCACGTTACAGCGGAGATTGCGAATTGGTTATGGCCGCGCGGCGCACTTGATCGACTTGATGGAGAAGGACGGTATCGTGGGCCCGCCAGACGGCACGCGTCCCCGTGAGATCCTGAAAGGCCGGGACTGGATGAAGGAATTCGACGATCGGGAAAGTTAGCGTAAGTCGCGCCAAAAGCCAGACATTCATTAACTATCCACGCTCTCACGTAGGCTACCTGTACCTCAGTTCAGGTCCGAGAGCTAAAGGATTGCTTGCACCGAAGGCTGCCCAAGAAAGCTCCTATTGGTCAGTAGATTGGCCCGAGAACCGTCCTTGACACTGGGATGGTTATGAAAAATCACGGGCCCTTGAAGGCACATACCGGACTCATTCTTAATGCCGCAAGAAATCGCAGCGGCAAAGCTACCTATCTAACCCTCGCAATTTTTCTAACCGCGTTGCTGTTTGCGGGCAGCGCCCCTCGCGCACAGGCGGCGGGACAATTAACGGTGAACGAGACCTGGCTCTCATTTGCAAACGTCAACGTGGGCCAGACGGAAACCAAATCCGTCACCTTAAAGAATACCGGAACCGCGGCGGTGACCGTGTCGGGTGACACGCTCGTTGGGGCAGGTTTCCACATCAGCGGCATTTCGTTTCCGAAGGCTCTGAGCGCCGGACAATCGGTGTCATTTTACGTGGAGTTCGCACCGACCACCGCGGGGAGTGTCAGAGGCTCACTGGAGCTATTAAGCAACGCGACGGATCGCACCTTAACGGTGGGGTTCAACGGGGCAGGAGTCGGGGTGGCCACGGCGGCAGGCTACGCTACAGTGACGCCACTGAGCGCTCCGTTTGGCAATGTGCCCGTGGGAACCAAAGACAGTGAAGTCATTACCGTGAAAAACACGGGCTCGAGCACGTTGCAGGTGGACAGCGTAACGACTAGCGCGAAGGGCTTTTCGATCTCAGGAATAACGACACCCCTGTCGCTGGCGGCAGGCGCCGAGACCCACTTCACCGTAGCCTTCTTGCCCGAAGCCTCGGGAAGTGTGACCGGATCGGTTGTTGTGAAGTCCAATGGATCAGACAGCAGCGTTGCGGTTGCGGTATCTGGCGCCGGCGAGGTGAGTTCGCGAGAATTGAGCGTTAGCCCGACCAGTGTGGCGTTTGGAAGTGTGGACACCGGCAGCTCCGCGACAAAACAAATCTCGCTCAAGAATACCGGCAACTCCAACCTCGCCATTTCCAGCGAGAGCATCACGGGTACCGGACTCACCGAAGCAGGTATGGGCGGAGCGGTAACGCTGACGCCGGGACAGAGTGCGACCCTGACGGTGGAATTTGCACCGAAAGCGGTTGGCGCTGTGAGCGGAGGAGTGACTATTGCGAGCAATGCTTCAAATGGAACGAGTATTACGGTTCCAGTAACAGGCACCGGCGTGTCGACTTCAACGCCTCCTCCGTCGTCCAAAGTGGTGGCGCTAAGTTGGAAAGCCAGCACATCGTCGGGAATCGTTGGCTATGACGTTTTCCGCGGAACCACTTCGGGAGGGCCCTATACGAAGCTAGTGAGCAGCCCGGTGGCGGGAACCAGTTATAGCGACAGCACCGTGACTGCGGGGGATGAATACTATTACGTGGTGGCGGCAGTTTCGTCGAACGGAACAGAAAGCAGCTACTCAAATGAAGCTGTCGTGAGCGTGCCGTAAGTGCCGTCAGCAGCAATTCCGTATGTTCAGCTGTGGCGCTCCAGAAATTTGCCGAGCACCGCGGCGGCGTGTTCGCACAGCTTGCGATCCTCGGGACCAAACGCCGCAAGGAAATGGGAGTCGATGTCCAGTTCACCAGCCACTTTGCCGTGAACGAAGACAGGAACGACAATTTCGGATTTGGTCTCCAGAGAGCACGCGAGGTAACGGGAATCGGCGTTGACGTCGTCGACCACGATGGTCTTGCCGGTGGATGCGGCGGCGCCACAGATGCCCTGATTGAGCGGAATCCGCGTATGAGGGGTCATCGTGCCCTTGAAATGACCGAGCACCAGCACGTCGCGGTCTGCCTCTTTTTCCAGCATGTAGAAGCCGACCCAATTGTAGCGTGTAAGTTTCTCGTGGAGCAGCGCGACGATGCTTTTCATGAGCGCGTCGCTGGTCGTGGCCGCGCGCGCCAGGGCATCCAGATCAACGATCAGATCGGTGGCTTTGGTGGGTGTTGTGGTCATGGAAAATAGTGCACCACAGGTCCGGTAGGAAGAGCAACCTCAAGGCAACGCGAGAATGGCGCGAAGGTCACGGGCCAGGAGCCAGCACTGCGGTAATGGCCTCGAGCGGTTTGACAGGCTGAAAGGCCGCCCCTAAACTAAATAAACTGTGTGCCGGGGTAGCTCACCGGTAGAGCGCCGCCCTGAAAAGGCGGGCGTAGCCAGTTCGATTCTGGCCCCCGGCACCATCCTTTCAGCGACTTACAAATTCCGAAAATCCAATTTACGTTCCAAAACGTTCCACATCTTTAGCACGGACGGAGTTTGTCTCACACGCAATTGCGCGACACCGTTGTGCGCATTCTGGAAGCGCTACCTGCGATAGTTCTTGAGATTGTGCTGCTATTTTTTCCCGGCGCAACTATTCGTCTTAGTTTCTGGCTCATTGTGCTGCGATTTTTGCCGGGCGCGATTCTTGGCCTTGGTTTCTGGCTCATCTATCGCCTGACCAAGCAGCCTACACTACGGCTGTGAGTTGCCGCACAGGTACTTCTATCTCGTAATACGTGACGTGTAATTATTTTTGACCCTGCAGCAACCCTGAAACATCTGATTGTTGAAATTGTGGGCTGAGTAGCCCGCGTGTTCTGGCCATCGATGCGACCGGGACGGATCGATTCGCTGATCTTCTTGGTCCGCCGATGGGGGGACGTAATGTCCTTTCTGCAGAAGGAATTAGACTCGTTCCATGTTCAAGTACTGGTCGACTCGATTCCTACGCTGTCACGCTCGTCAGTCAGAAAGCCGTGGAGTTTCTCAGCCGTTGCGAGGCCAGCAGCATCCAGCTCCGGACATGATGGGCCAATGATTTCGCCCAGGCGGATAACGCGGTGTCCAGTCTGCGCTCGATGGAGGAGTTTTCTATGAGCTTGAAATCGCTGGCGAACGGGCCAAAAGCGGAAATCAATGTCTCTGAGCAAGACATTCGGGAACAAGTCTCACGCCTGCTCGATAGCCCCATCTTTGTGCAATCCGGCCGGCTCAGCCGCTTCCTTCGGTTCACCATCGAAACGACTCTGGCCGGGAACTCCGAAGCACTGAAAGAGTACCTGATCGGAACCGAAGTTTACGACCGTAAGCCTCCTTATCATCCCAGTGCGGACTCGATTGTTCGCAGCGAGGCGCGGAGACTGCGCAGCAAACTAAGGCAATATTACCAATCCTTCGGAAAAGACGATCCGGTCTTCATTTACTATCGGCTGGGCAGCTACATACCTGTATTTCGTCTGCGACCCAAAGGACCGCCGAATAGTCATTCGGAGACGCATGAGGCGCTGGACGATCTTCTACGCGAGAGTCTGGCCGCCCAAGATTTTGATTTCCCCTCCGCCGAACTCAATGTTCAAATCATCTTCGAAGGCACGGTGCGCGTGTTGTGCTCGACCTCAACATCATCGACAAAGGACAAACCTTTTCACAAGGCAAGACCGAGTGCGTTACGCAAGGTCATTTCCATGTCGCTGAAGAAACCTGCCTAACGCTACTTTTCGTAGGCGGAGCAGATTAGGGAGTCACTCCTTCCGCTTCTAACATCTCGTCTTGGGCTTCCAGGTACTCGAGCTGCGACTCAAGCAAGGCTGTTTTGGCGTTCAGTTCTTGCGCGGTGGCATCGTCGACTTGCGACGGCATTGCTGCTCCCTCGCGCAACTGCTGCACCGCGACGCGGTGTACCTCCGTGCGAAGTGCCACCAGTTCCTCGGACACCTTCAACATCTCTTTTGTGCGTTCGCGTTTGTTGTATATGGTTTGGATCCGCACTTCGACGTCGTCTTTCATTCGGGCGAGATTTTCCTCGGCTTGCGCCAGTTGGGCTTTGCGTTCTCCGATCTCCGCGTTTCGCTTTCCGCCGTCGAACAGGTCGTACTGGAAATGCACGCCGAACGTCCCGAAATTGCGGGCCAGGAACGGGATATTGTCTTGATAGCTGTAGCGTGCAAACGCTTCCAGGTCCGGTATATATTGGCGTTTGGCGAAGCGCACGCCCGCCGACGCCTTCTCCACTTCGGCTTGCGCTTCACGAATTTCTGGATGAGACCGCAATGCGGCTTTCAGGCACTCCTCCCGTTCGCACTCTTCCCGTGTTTTTTCTACCGCTGGATCAAGCACGAGTTGCGTCCTCAGCGGCAGACCGACTACGTCGTTCAACTGGGTCACCGCATCGGAGAGTTGCAGTTCTGTACTTAGCAGTTCTTGCCGCGCGTCCAGGGTCTGCGCACGCGCTTGAATCGACTCCCGTTCCAGCGATGCGCCGTATTTGACTTGCTGCGTTCGCTCTGTGCCCAAGTCCTCGTTTGCCCGAATCTTGGCCTGCGCTGCCGCGCGCCGCGTTTGCAGAATCAGCACCTTGTAATAAAGCTGGTGCACCTGCAACGCCACCTGGTTCTCCGTATCTTGCGCTTTATCGCGCATCGCTTTGGTGCCCGCGGCCGCAGCGTCGTTTGCGGCACGCACCTTCCACAACTCTAAAATAGGCTGCGTGAGTTGTGTGCCGCTGGCGACGAACGTTAATCCGCCTTGGTTAATGATTGCTGTGCCTTCGGGAATTGGTGTGCCCACAGCCGTCCCCAAACTGCCCTTGTCTAGCGCGATGAACTGCGTATCGGTTAGCCGTCCGGCGGTGGTGTCGTTCCGGAGACTTGGGTAATACGAACTACGCGCGGCATCTTTTTCGTGTTGCGACTCCTCAACGCGGTAAGCTGCCAGGCGCACGTTGTGGTTGTGTTTGAGCGCCAACTGAACCGCTTCGTCGAGCGTCAGCGTCTTCTCTTCTTCTTTTGCGGTGTGCTCTTCTTTTGAGCTCTTCGCTTCCTGCGCAGATGCGGCTCCGCCTAATGCCATACAAATCCAAAACACTGCAATCGGAGTTTTCATGGGTTCGCCTCCCTGGGATCTCGCGGGCCGAACGCGAGCTCTTCATAATCGAGAGGTGCACCGCGAAGCAGCGCGATCAGCAGCAAAGCGGCGACACAGGCCCAGGCGACCAGATGAAATCCATCAATAAACGTCAACGTATACGCCTGCAAACGTATACGCGCACCTAAGAGATCAACCGCGCGCCCTACCGCGGCCGGTAAACCGGCTGACTTACCGTATAGCCCGGCGGTTAGATGTCGGATCGAGCTGTCCGTAATCCACTCGCCGTGTTGTACGTGCAACCCCAGTAGGTTAGAGTGCACGCGTTCGCGGATGGCTATGAAATGCACCATGACCGCTACCCCTATCTGGCCGCCAAACAGGCGCAGCACATGGAAATAAGCAGAAAACGTCAGGGTATCTTGTGGTTTTGCCAGCGCTCCAGAAAATACCGCCTGCAACACGATGTCAGCGACAAGGCCGATAAACGCGAAGGTTTGCCCTACACCCATCAGTAGTTCCGATCGGTAATAGTTCGCTGCGGACCAGGCACTCGTGTATTGCGCATCCAGGATGGCCGCTACTGCCATGCACAAGAAGCCTGTCGTCATCAGCAGTCGCGCATCAAAACCCTGCAACAGCAGCAGCGCCGCCGCGAATGCCAGAACCAAGAGTGGGACAGCGCCCCAAATCACCGCCGGTCCGATTTGATCCGCCTCGAAGCCATGAACAGAAAGTGATTGAGGTACCAGAATGATGGTGGCGAGAAGGGAGAATCGAAACAAGATTAACGCTAGACCAAGAATTATTGTGTTCCATTGCCGAAGAAACGGCAGATCCACCAGCGGATTCGGCCTTTGCAAACGCCGCAAGAGCGACGCACCCAAAAAGAAAATCCCGCCAAAGAATAACGCTTTGAATAGTCCCGACCGCCACCAATCGAGTCGCTGTCCCTGATCCAAGGCCGCGAATACCAACGCAAATCCGGCACTCGCATATAGAAAACCCGAGAAACTCGGTGCCGGTCCGCGCTTTCCTGCCGGAGGACTCGACGGAATCCCGCGACAAATACACCACAGCATAATCGGCGTAAGCACCGCCATACTCCAGAACATCCATCGGTACGATAGATTGTCGCGGAACCATCCGTATAAAGATGGCGCCAGGTTCACTGCGCCATCCACGAACGCCGCGTACAGGGCTAAGGTGAACGGAAGAAACCGAACGGGGATATTGCGCAGCGCAAAGGACAGCGTCAGAGGGTAGAACGTACCCGAGGTCAATCCAGCCAAAACAAGTGCTACCAGCAACAGGCTGTAGCTATGGACAAACGGTAAAAAGCAATTGATCAATGTGTAGCCGCTAGCCGCAATCACGAGAACTCGTCGCGCACCCAACAGTCCACCCAAATAGACGGTGAACGGCCCGATGAACATGAGCGCCACGTTAAATGCGCTCCCTATCCACGCTCCATCGTCGTAACTTAAACCCAAACTGCCTTTCAAGTCGGCGGTGCCAAGACTCAGGAGCCTGCCGGCCAGCGTCACGATTCCTGCGCCCATCACCACGCCGAGAATTCCGAGCAGCGGGCTGGCTGACAATTCCCCGGGTACCGCACCGGCCAGTATTTTGGCAATTTGCCACTTCGTCGGAACTCGCAACGGTGTGCTTGCGGACGCCATCTTTCGCTCCGGTCACTGCCTGGTCCGAACTTTTACCACAACCGACAAACCAGGCCGAAGCTCCTCCGCATGACCGGCATCGTCAAAGGCGATCTTCACCGGCACCCGTTGCACTACTTTCGTAAAATTTCCCGTGGCATTGTCGGGCGGGAGCAGGGCGAACTGAGATCCACTGGCCGGCGCAAGTTGAACGACGCGCCCCTTCCAGACTCTCCCTGGGTAGACATCGACACGTATCTCGGCCGGATCACCCACCTGCATGTGCGTGAGCTGCGTTTCGCGGTAGTTGGCCTCAACCCATTTCGTGTCCGCAACGAAGGTCAGGATTTGTGCTCCAGGGGAAAGCAACTGCCCTGGCCGAACCTGCCGTTCGCCGACAACTCCGTCCGCCGGCGCGTGAATCTTCGTGTATCCCAGATTGACTTGCGCTACGGTGAGTGCCGCTTCCTTAGCGTGCAAATCGGCAAGGAGTTGTTGGTCTTGCGACTCGAGTACTGCTTTCGTTCGCCGTTCCGATTCCACACCAATTTCGCTGCTGTGCAAGGAGGTCTTGGCCTCTTCTAAGTCGGCTTGGCGACTTGCCAGCCCTGCGGCGGAACGTTCCTCATCCGCTACAGCCTTTTCCACCTGCTGCTTGGTCGTGGACTGACTCGTAAGTAAGGCTTCCTGGCGAACCCGTTCGGCGCGGGTTCGGGTTACATCCGCCTGAACCGCATTGATTCCCGCCTCAGCGGCGGCAATTTGTGCCTTTGCCAAGTCAATCACAGCAAGAGCTTTCTCAATCTTTGTATCTTGCAATTCACGCTGTCTGCGATTGTTCTCCAGCGCCGCTTTCCCTGCTTCCACTGCCGCGGACGCCTGCGCGACCTGCGCCCGGTAATCGTCATCGTCAAGTTCCACCAACAGCTCACCGGCGCGCACCTTCTGATAGTCACCGATGGTCACAGCGCGCACGATTCCAGGCACCTTGGTGCTTAGCGGTGTGAGATCGCCCCGCACATAAGCGTCATCGGTCGCCTGTTCGACGTGTCCGCCTTCCCATGCATTCCAGTTGCGCGTAAGCGTGATCACCAGGGCAGCCGCAAGGAGAAGGATCACGACAGGCGTAACCCATTTAAGCCACGGCCACCGGGCATTTTGCCCGACAGCGGGGTGCTCGTTTTGTTCCTTTGAACTGTCTGGGCTTGGTCTCGCTGCGCTTGCTGCCAAGTGGTTCTCCTTCGTACTGCGAACGCCGAGTCGATTCCCGATTGAGCAACTCAGAGTGTCACTTTCGTTAGGAGCTTGTGAACGTGAGCAACGGTTAGCTCACAGTGATTAGCAGTAGCAACCGGGCCGATCTTAAGTACCTCATCTCAGTCGCTCAGCCGCCGTTCGATACCCGTCCCTCAAAGCTCTCCGCCGCCTGGCTTACCGCGGCACAGATCTCCTCGTCGGAAAATGGTTCAACGATGACGTCGAATCCCCCCGATTCCAGTACCCCGGACCACAACTGAAACGTTACTTCTCGCGCATACACTAGGATCGCGGGACGCTTGCTAAGCAGTTCCAGCATGCCCCACAGCTTCCACCAAGCTGTGTCCGTGAGTGTCGCGGGGAAAATAGCAACGTGGAAAATGTCGTCTTCCTGGATCGATTCTTCGGTTTGTCCCGATGGATCGGCGAATACGAGTTGCGCGCCGAGGGGCAGCAACTGCCGAGAAATTTCCCGGCGCCGCTCCGCAGCTATCACTAAAAGGATCCGCAAATGTGCGCCAGACCTGTCCACGATTTTCGTCCGCAATTGCAATGCGACATTTGCATGCTTCCGGAAAATCGGTAACGTGAGGAACGGTTAGCTCACAGTGATGCTCATGCCTCGCAAGACCGCAATAAATGGACGCTTTCGGAATACGTCTCTGACTATCTGCCGGCTGAATCAGCCACGGCCGGCCTGGCGAGTTGCGCATTCGCTGGGGACTATTCCCGACCCAGACCGACCCGCCGCTTAACCTTTCTTGTCTGAGTCTTTCTCTGTGGCGCTGGTGCCGCGATTAGCAGCGGCTTTTTTTACTTTGTAGGACGGGCCCCATTTGATACCGGGATGCGAAGCGTCGTGTGTTCCAGTTTGCATGCCTTGGTTCAGATCTTCTTCCTCGTCTCGTTCAGTTTCCAGGCGAGCGTCTTCACGATCCTCCATCTTCGATTCCAGTTCATCGGCTTCTTCCTGTGCCTTGCGGTCCTTATCGTTGTCCATAAAACCTCCTCGATTTGCTCCATGGTACAGAGCCTGCTTCGCGGGCCAGCCATCTTGAAGTTGCGGAGCTAGCGATAAGATGTCGGGGAGCGGATGATGGTCAAAACTTCTTCCACGCTGTCAAAGCGACCGCATGGTGTTGGGCATACAGGAAATACTTGGGGCAATGGGCTGCTCGCGAGCAAAAAGTCGAGCAGGTAAGCAGCGTCGGCTTTCTGCTCGCCGGCGTTCGCGGGCAGGTCGACGCCAGTTGACAAGCACGTCGCCTACCGCGAGCGGCGCGATATAGTTTCCGGTGAACTCATCACTAAGCGGCCGTGCTGCACGCCTTTGGTGCTGATGAGTTGGTCGGCGAGTTTCTGTACATCTTTGGACTTGCCACGCAGGATGACCACTTCGAGGCAAGTTTCGTGATCCAGATGCGCGTGCAGGGTAGAGATGATCAATTCGTGATGATCGTGCTGAAGGTCGGTAAGCTTTTCGGGTAACAGGCGTGCGTGGTGATCGTAAATCAGCGTGACGGTACCGACGACAAAAGCATTGTCGGCAATGACCACAGAATTGACGAGTTGGTCGCGGATCAAATCACGGAACGCCTCAGATCGATTGTCATAGCCTTTGTCCGCAATGTACGTATCGAAGCGGCTGAGCAAAGCCGAGTCGATGGAGACTCCAATACGGCTCAAATCTGCCATACGTCCCTCTTCCTGGAGCTAGATGCGGCTAGAGTAGCACATCACTCGAACTCGGTAGCACGGTCCGCCGAACGAGCCCGTTCCGGTACCAAAGCCAGTTCGTCGAACCGACACCATTTGTACACGGCAATGGAAATAATCCAGCTCAAGATGAACAGACCAACGATGAAGTACCCAAGCGTACCGAAATTGTCGTTCAGGCGTAGGATGCCTTCCCAGAAACGGCCGGTAAGATGGAAATGGTCTGCGAATAAGCCCAAAGCTTCTATACCGCCAACGACAAGAGCTACCACCACCGAAACGCAAGTGATGGTCATGTTGTAGTAGAGCTTGCGCACCGGCTTAACGAACGCCCACCCATAAGCACCCAGCATCAGGATGTTGTCAGTCGTGTCAATCAGCGACATGCCCGCAGCGAAAAGCACCGGGAAAACGAGGATGGACGCGAACGACAGTCCCTTGGAAGCTTCCGCCGCCGAAATGCCCAGGACGCCAATTTCCGTGGCAGTGTCAAAACCCAATCCAAACAGAACACCAAGCGGGTACATGTGCCAACTTCGGCGAATCATCTGAAACATGGGTCGAAACAGTCGCGCCAGGAAGCCACGATTGCCCAGCAGCATGTCGAAGTCTTCTTCGGTATAGGGCTCGCCGCGGCGGACGCGCACAAATGCGCGATAAATGGAACGAAGGATGATCAGATTCACAATGGCAATAGCGAGAAGAAAAAACGAGGAGACCGAAGTGCCAATCACGCCTCCGATATTTCTGATGGCGTCGACGCGATGTTGCAGCGCAAGGGCGGTGCCCGCAATGGCCGCCGAGCCGACGACAACAATAGTGGAATGCCCAAGGGAAAACATCAGGCCGACCCCGACCGGCCGCTTCCCTTCCTGCATCAACTTACGTGTGACATTATCGATCGCGGCGATGTGATCGGCGTCGACGGCGTGACGCAAACCAAAACTGTAGGCCAGCAACGCGGTCCCCAGCAGCACGGGATAATGGCGGAACGCGGCAACCGCCCAGAACCATGCCCCAAGATTGAAAACGAGCAACATCCCATAGATGGCGATGATGCGATGACGTAGGTAGTCCGGAGCGTCATTGAACAGCAGTTTTAGCTGAAAGGCCATGCGGTTGCCGCTTACCATCGTGCTACAAAAGTCTAGCCTGTGCTACCCCCAGTTGCGTTTGCCTCCGTTTGTAACAGGCATTCTGGAACTGCCGCGGTCTTTGCGTCAAAACGTTCCCCCAAAGGTTCTTACCAACGTCAATCGCAGTTGGAAGGGCTCGGTGGGGTGCATAACGTCTCCGAATGCTGCGGCGTCCGCCGGCGTAATACGGTAGATGTAAGCGTAGTCGATGTCATGATCGTAGCGGTTAAGCAGGTTCAACAGTTGAGCCGAAAGCCTCCATTTCTTGTTGAAGTGATATCCGACCTCCATATTGACCAAGATCGTTGAACTGGATTGATAGATTGCGTCCGACGTCAAATTGCGCGGGCCAAAGGCGCGCACGCGCAAACTCCCCCAAAATCCTTTATAACTCTGCACGGTGGCGCCTGCGGAAAGCACGACCCCAACGGCTTCGGGTACCCATCTACCACCGGGGCCTTGCACCGGATAGTGGCCAGGCACGTCCGTGTACGCGGCGTCATCCGGGTCGACTTCGGTAAAAAGAGCCTTAGAATCGGCGAAATCCAGATCGAAAGCCACGTTCTTGAACGGCGTATAGTAGTTTGCCCATTCGACGCCGTATCGATTGCTGGGGGATGTAGAAGGAACCGTGGCTCCGGTATCGCCATCCTGCTGTAGTTCGGATTCACTGTGTAGATACCAGAGCGACAGCGTGCTTTGCAGATGGGGCACCGCCAGCGTGCGCACGCCCACTTCTGCGCCTTTGGTTTGAACCAGCGGCGCAATCGGGGTAGTAGGAGTTGGAAAAGGAAAGTCGGGCGAAATCGGCTCCATCCGTTGTGTGGCACCGCGCACGTCGTTGCTGTGAAAACTGAATCCACCCTGCACATAGAATTCCGTGCTGGACCACGGTCCGAAAATCACACTCTCTTTGGGGCTGGGCAGAAACTTGCTCACCGAGCCGGAATTGAGCTCGGCAAAGTTGATTACCGGAGCGCCCGGTAATTCTGAGGCAGTGTAAGATGGGGTTAGGTTTGTGTTGGAATAGATTGCATCGTCGCCGCGGAAGGCCAGGACCGAGCGGATTTTTTCTGTCCACTGGGTTTTATTTTCCACATAAAAACTCACCATCGTATCCGTAAACCGATTCACGTCCGTGTTCGCAGGCAGCACCGCGACCAGATTCGGATTGCTCTCGCAGGCGGGAATAGGTTCGTCATTGCAGGCGTTGATATCATTCTTGTCCGTGCGTATGCGATTTTCCGTCCGGTAAAGACCGTTGTTAACCCATTCGTTGCGCAATTGCATGCCGAAGGTATTTTCCATCTTGCGCCCGAACCAATGGTTAAAAATCGTGTGAGCCGCCGCAAATCCCGCCACCCAGCGATTATCCTGCTGTTCGAACTGATCCCCCTTTACCGGGTCATCCAGGTAGTACGTGAAATCCGAAAATAAATTCAGATAATAATAAAAGCCATAGCCCATGATGGTGGTCGCGGAATCTTCGCTCTGGCGGTGCCATTCCCCCTGCACGCTGTAACGCGCAGAATTTCCGCCGTCGACTGGGTTCAGCGCGCCGAAGAAGCCAACCAGAGGTATGGCGCTCTCAGGAATTTGATCGCTGGAGTTCCATTTTCCATGGTAAGCGCGCCCTGTGATGCTGAACCCATTGTTGGCGTCGCCCTGGCTGTAAGTGAGCAGGCCATTGAATTTCGCGTAGGCATCTGGATGCGTCCACGGGCCGTTATCGTAATACGCTTCTCCGCCGTACAGCAGAGTACCCGAGCCGAGCTTTTGCGAGATGCCGAAAACGGCTCGGCCAAAATCATACATGCCCAGTTCCACTTGGAAGAAGTTCTGCGGAAACGCCTTATAAAATTGAATGTCGGCCGACCCGGCCGAGCTATAGTTGCCGACCTCCGGGTAATACGGCCCCTTCTCGTAATTCAAACGCTGCACAAATTCCGGGGTGACGGTGTTCATGTCCGCATACCCCTCGCCGTGCGCGTGTGACGGCAAGTTCAGAGGCATACCATCCAGGAACACGGCGAAGTCTGTGCCGTGGTCGAGATTGAAACCGCGAAGGAAATACTGATTGGCCTTACCGCCGCCCGCGTGTTGCGTAATGATCAGGCCCGGAATCGTCTCCAGAATTTCACCCGAACGGAGAATCGGACGATCGTCGAGTTCTTTTGCGCCCACGGTTCCCTGCGTGGCGGAATCGGCGATCCCGATGAGGCTATCCTCGCGGCCCTGCACGGTTACGCTAGTGCTCACGGTGCTCACCGCCAGAGAGATGCGCAACGGGGCCACCGCCTCATTAGGGCCGATGGACACGGGCATTTCTTTGGTCTCAAATCCCGGACTAGTTACGATAAGTCGATAATGTCCCGCCGCAATTCCCGAAATGCTGAAGGAGCCGTTCGCATCCGACTGTGTCGTCCTTTGTACCGAACCATCCGAAGTCCGGATCAGCACAGTCGCACCGGCAATCACCGCGCCAGATGGGTCAACAATGGTTCCCGAAAGCAGGCCGGTCGTTTGTGCAAATAACTCCACAACAGAAAAGATCAGGGCGAGAACGACAAATCGAGGATTCATAGAGCCTTTCGGTTAGCGGATGCACCGATCGGATACGGGCCAGTGTAGCACATATATTACTTTCGTAGCACGCGCATCATAACAAACGGATAGTTGGCGAGCTAGTGATAATCGTGCGACTCGATTTCCGCCGCGGAGATGGAGACGGGTGCGATGTGAGAAGCTTTGACGGAGATGACCCGGTCTTGATTTTGCAGAATGCCGCTGACACTGAGGAATTTCTCGCGATTAATAATCAGGCGATATTTCTGGTAAAGATCCGGATTGATGATGACGTTAGCGATGCCGGTTTCATCTTCGAGACTGAGGAAAACGAAGCCCTTGGCGGTACCGGGACGCTGACGCGCGATAACGCATCCCGCAACCGTAGTGTAGGCACCGTCCGAAATACCTTCGAGATCGACAGCGCGCTTAATGTTCATGGAAGTGAGCGATTTCCGGCAGTAAGCCATCGGATGGGGACCGGGCGTCAGTCCGGAACCGTGAAAATCTGCCACCAAACGCTCCTCGTTGTTCATGCGCTGCAGGGGCGAGGATTCCGAGTCATCGGCAATGGAATCGAGCAAGGGCCCAGCGGGACGAGTGGCGCGCGCGACTTGCCAAAGCGCAGTGCGGCGGTGAACGGCTTTGCCAAGAGAATTAAGCGCGCCAATTTCGCCGAGGCACTCGAGTTCGGCTTTCTGCAGTTCCGGAACGTGGCGCACTAAATCGTCAATGCCCGAAAACATTTGCTGCGTTCTGGCAAGAACCACGGCTTCGGCCGCTTTTTGGCGCAGACCACGTGCATAGCGGAGACCGACGCGCAGGCACGGAACAAGGTTGCCTTCTTTGTTGGGCGCGTTTTCGATGGTACAGAGCCATTCAGACCTAACGATGTCGATGGGCTTTACACGCAAGCCATGGCGCTGCGCATCTTTGACAATCGTAGCGGGACTGTAGAAGCCCATAGGCTGGTTATTCAGCAGCGCCGCCGTGAATGCGGCAAGATAACGGCACTTCAAAAAAGCGCTTGCATAGGCGATCAAAGCAAAACTGGCGGCGTGGGATTCTGGAAAGCCGTAGCGGGCAAAGGAAGTGATTTGCGTGATGATTTCTTCCTGCACGTGGGCATCAATGCCGTTGCGCCGCATCCCCGCGCGCAACTTGGTTTCGATCTGCCGCATGCGCTCTTCCGAACGCTTGAAACCCATGGCGCGACGCAGATCTTCGGCTTCGCCACCGGAGAAATTGGCCGCGACCATGGCCATACGCAAAAGCTGCTCCTGAAAAAGTGGAACGCCAAGAGTGCGTTTCAGAATGGGCTCGAGCGAAGGGTGCGCGTAGTGAACTGCTTCCTTCCCCTGACGGCGGCGCATGTAGGGATTCATCATGTTGCCGACGATGGGGCCGGGGCGAATGATGGCTACCTGCACCACCAGATCGTAGAACTTCACCGGAGCATTGCGAGGGAGCGAAGCCATTTGTGCGCGGCTTTCGACTTGAAACATGCCAACGGTATCCGCACGGCGTAAAGTTTCATAAACCAAAGTGTCATCGGCAGGAATTTGCGCCAAATCGACGGACTGGTCGTAGTGCTTAGGGATCAACTGCAAACATTCTTCGAGGACGGCCATCATGCCAAGGCCGAGCAGATCGACCTTAACGATGCCCATGTCGGCACAATCGTCCTTGTCCCACTGAACAACCACGCGGCCCGGCATGGTGGCGGGCTCCAGAGGAACAACGGAATCCAGCTGGCCCTGGCAAATCACCATGCCACCGGAATGCTGGCTCAAATGGCGCGGTAAATCCTGGATGCGATCGCAAAGCTGCAGATATTTTCGGATAAGGAAATGATTCACGTCGAAGCCGGCGTGTTCGAAATAGGTTTGCCAATTGTCTTCGGGACCGCGCCATTCGAATTGGCCGACCAGACTGGAGAGACGGTCAATTGTTTCCGTATCAAAGCCGAGGATCTTGCCGACTTCGCGGGAGGCGGAGCGGCCACGATAGGTGATCACGTTGGCGGTCATCGCGGCGCCGAGTTGGCCGTAACGCTCGTAGACATATTGAATCGCCTTTTCGCGCTGATCGCCGCTGGGAAGATCGAGGTCGATGTCGGGCCAATCGGCGCGTTCTTCCGAGAGAAAACGTTCAAAGAGAAGCTCCATGCCGACGGGATCAACCGAAGTGATACTGAGCGCATAGCAAACGGCACTGTTTGCGGCAGATCCGCGGCCTTGAACGAGAATGCCGTGCTTGCGGCAAAAGCAGACGATGTCCCAGACAATCAGAAAATAGCCAGCAAGATGGAGCTTTTCGATGAGGTGCAATTCTTTTTCGACTTGCTTGACCGCCTTGGCGAAGAGCTGGTCGTCATTTTTGGGGCCATAGCGTTCGTGAACGCCTTCCATAGCGCGCTTGCGAAGGAAGGAATCCATAGTTTCGCCGGCAGGAACGGGATAGCGGGGAAATTCGTAGCCAAGATCGGCCAGGGTGTAACCGAGGCGTGAAGAAAGCTCGGCAGAATTAGCGATGGCTAGGGGAAGATCGCAAAACAGTTGCGCCATTTCTTCCGACGAGCGGATGTGGCGCTCACTGTTTTTTTGCAGCAGGCGTCCAGCGGAAGCGAGTTGGCAATGATTGCGGATACAGGTGAAGACGTCAAGAATTTCGCGGTCGATGGAACGCGCGTAGCGGACGCCGTTGGTAGCGAGAAGAGGCAAATCCAGAGTCTCCGCAAGGCGGACGGCGAATTGATTCCGTTTTTCTTCGATAGGATCGAAATGGCGCTGTAACTCCACATAAACATTTTTACGGCCGAACAGTTCGACGAGTTTTTCCGTGTTGCGATGAGCCAGTTCGGCTCCACCCTGCGCGAGAGACGCGGCAAGAAGGCCTTCGTCTCCACCGGTGAGGCAGATTAAACCTTCCGCATGTTCGGCAACTTCGGCAAGCATGGCCGCCCCGGTAAATTTTCCCTTTTCGCGCATTTTGTAGCGCGTGATCAGGCGGCAAAGATTGCGGTAGCCGGTTTGCGTTTCAACCAGCAACGGCAAGCGGACGAAGCGCGCAGGAAATTGATTGGGAAGCCATGAGGGACAGCCTGCCTGATTGCCAAAATCGGCGACGGAGATTTCCGCACCGATATGCGCGCGAATTTTGCAGCGTGTGGCCGCGGAATGAAAACGAGGTCCGCCGTAAACGCCATCGCGGTCAAGCAAGGCTATGGCGGGCATGCCAGAGTGAGCAGCCGCTTCGGCAATTTCCTCAGGAAGTGAAGCGCCTTCAAGAAAGCTGAAAGCGGAAGCGGCATGGAGCTCGACGTACATCAGTCGTAGATTCCCTCGACGAACCAGTGATTCGAAAGCAAATCGCGATAGATGCGATAAAGGGCGGTTTCTTGTGGCTTAGTGGAGTTGTCGGGAAAAAGCCGGTTGTTTTGATATTTGGGACGAGTGAACGGAAGGAGAACGTCCCATTCATCACGGGCCCACGGAGTTTCCGACCACCATTCGCCGGCGGATCGGAAAGGTCCGGCAAAAGCCAGAATGGATTTTCGGGCATAGTCGAAATAGATGCTGTGCGGCTGGTCGTGCTGCAACTGGACCGTAGCGGGCAGCGGAGGACGGTAGAGACGGAGAGCCGTTTTGGGCGAATACTCCGCGGGCGGGCAAGCCAGGCATGTTTCGGGCAAAACAAAACGCCGCTGCTCGAAAGCGTTGGGACGATACGAGTCGAGCAAAACGGGGACACCGGCGCGGCCTTCCCCAACCACGCTCTGAATGCGGGCCAGCGTGACTTCCAGTGCTTCCGGTTCAGGCGCTAACGGAAGGAACAGGCCCATTTGGCGAGTGCGCGGACGCGTGGGAATGGCCTGAATGTGAATGGCGGTGACTGGAGCACCGGGAGGATGCGCTTGCAGATCCAATTGCAGCAACTTGAGCAGGAATTTGCTTTCGTTCACGGGAACGGGCAGACGGAGATTGCGGATATGCAGGCCGTTCGTAGGGGTGCAGCACGCTGCGCCCCATGTCCGCACGAACTCCGCGCCTTGAGCCTCGGGGAGCGAAGCAGGCTGCTCACACACAATTGTCAGGTCCAGAGTAAGCGTAATTTTCAGCTCGGCCGTGGCCAGTACATGCATGCGGAGACGAAGACAGAGCTGCTCCAGAAGACGATTCAAGATGAAAAGGAGAGGCTCAAGAAGATCAACGGAAAATTCCAGGTCCATGGATTCTTCGAATTGATCCGAAAATTGCTTGGGGAGAAGTGGCTTAGGGTCGCCTCCCTGGCTGAGTTGGTGCCAACGCTTCCCTTCCTGGCCAAAGCGCTCGATAACAGCGATTTCCGGAAGCGCGGCAAATTCGGCGTAAGTGCGAATCCCCCAGCGGTGCAAAGTTTCCAGCATTTCGGCGGGGAGGCCGAGAGAAGCCAGAGAAAGCGCGCCGAGAATGCCGGCTTCTTCGCCCGGGGAAATCAGCGTAACGCCAGGAAAGCCGCGCGCAGCAGATAGGGCGGACTCGGGATTTCCAGCGATCGCGACGTTGGGTTGCAAGCCGACCGCGGTCACAATGCGCTGCAGGTGATGGGCAATCTGTTCGGGCGCGCCGAACAGTTTTTCGCAGCCGGCCAGATCGAGAACCACCGCATCGCAAAAATCGACGGCACTTCCCTTTCGCGGTTGTTCGATGAGGGGAGAAACGGTCCAAGCACAATCGAGCAAAGCGGCTTGTGCGGAAGCTTCTTGCGCCGGAGAGCGCCAGCGCCATTCCAGCGGGCCGCAGGATTCGGCTTGAAGTTTGGTCATGCCCAGTTCGACTCCGCGATCGCGCGCACCCTGATTGGCGGCGAATACTTTTGTGAGCGGAGCGGCACCTTGCAGGACAGCGACTGGTTGGCTGCAAAGTTCCGGTTCTTGGCGCGTGATGGCCTGAACCGGAAAATCGGGAATAAAGATGCATGCGAAAACCACATGGCCCCCTGAATTCGCGGAAGAGGAAAACGGGGAGGAAAGAAGTTAAGCCCGTTCTGAGGCCCTAAGATGGCCTGTGTGACAACTCTCGTTTCTCGTCAGCTACGGCTTCAGTTCACCCTGAGCAACGAAAGGCCGTGCCGTAAATCACGCATCTCAACTCGGCATCAGCCGCAAAGCGCGTTCTTGTAGCGGCCGCCTTCTGAGCGGGCGTCTAGTCGGTTTCTTCAAGTTCTCACACACGCTCTAAAAGCCGGTTTAAGCCTCCTCGCAGCTCGAAAAAAGCAGCGGCATAAAGCTGCTACCCCATAGCGTGTTAGCTGTCCATTGGGCGGAATCCATCAGTGGCAACCCGGTACGCGAAGAAACAATTTTGTTTTCGACTTGAAAACCGTCGAGCGTGGCCATGCCCGAAGTTCTCTTTTGCACATCCAGATGAGTCCAATTCTCCTGTTTGCGCCGGCACTGCAGTACCAGAGAGGAGCAGCTTTTCGCGCAGGATTCCTCGGCCAATAGAACCAGGATCGTGGGAGTGTTCTCAATGGTGCGGCGAAAACGGAACCAGGTGCTGAGCTCGATGCGACGCGCGTCGATCCACGGAACGCCACCCAAATCAAAAATGACGACGCCCCAGCCTCCACTGTGAAGGAGCAAATCGGTGGTTCGCAACGCTTGGTCGAGGCGTTTCCAGGGGCCTGGGGTCCCCTTTTTTGTGCGCAAATTGTTGGTGGAGGGAGTAGCGGGCGAAGATGGCTTGAGGGTGGTGATGCGTGGAACGGCTTCGGGTTCGGGGAAAGGCAAAGTGGCGGATTGCGGCCTGCGCAAACTGGTCGCGTTTTTCGGCGCTTCGCTCTGGCTCATGATCGAGGGCAAAGCCGATTCTATGCCACGGATTTGATCCCGTGGATGCTGCCAGGATTGCGAATGCTTGTGTTTTCTGCCGGTATTTTCGAGAAATGGAAGAGAGGCTTTTTGTGGCTGGGATTGTAGGGCGTTGTTTGCAGGCTGGGAGCCGCAGCGAATCCATAAGAGGCGGGCAAGGTCGACTCCAGCAGAAGCCAGGGAGAGTGGATCTAAAGAATCGGACACATCGACATAGGCACAGGCTTCCTGGCGCTGGGTGGCCGCAGCAAGCAGAGAGAAACTGACGCTGGTGCGGCCAGAAGAGGAAGAGCCGCACAGTTCAATCAGGGAGCCGCGGGGAACACCGCCAGACAAAAGAGCATCTAACTCAGAAATGCCGGTAGGCTGAAGCTGGGTGGGAAGACGAAGGCGGAAGCCATCAAGGCCGCGCGCGAAAGCGGAAGAAGGAGTGAAACGAAGGTTGAGGGGTGTGGCCATATTCGCTTTTTGTTCGCCTTTCAAGGACACAATAGCGCTTCAGTTCGTTGCTGTCAATCGGGGTCAGTCGCGCAGACTTCCCTCCGTGCGCTACACCCAGAACCACCTGTAAAACCAATAAGATTAGACCCGCATACAAAACAAACCACTTACAACCCCAGCTAAATATTAGATTCAATAGATTTTCAAATCCAGGCATATTGTTAACTAGGAATTGGCCTACAAAACCGAGTGAAGAGCCTAGATTTTGAGTTTGGCGATTTGCGCCATGTCGCGCACGAATTCTTTCTCTTGCTGATGACGGGTTTGTTCGTCGGGCGCCCGCAGAATGGAGGAGGGATGAACCGTAGCCATCACGTGAGGAGCCAGCGAGGAAACAAGAAATTCGCCACGGTGCTCGGTGACCCGAAAATCGCGGCCAAGTAAGGCTTGCGCGGCCGTAGCCCCCAGACAAACAATCACGGTTGGTTTCACCGCCGCGATCTCGGCATCGAGCCAGGGACGGCAGGCGGCGATTTCCCGCGCGTTAGGCTTTTTGTGAATGCGGCGTTTGCCCCGGGGCTCCCACTTGAAATGCTTCACCGCATTCGTCACATAGACTTTCTTTCGATCGACCCCGGCTTCAGCGAGCAGCCGATCCAACAGATGGCCGGCCGGACCGACGAACGGCTTGCCCTGTTTGTCTTCTTCGTTTCCCGGCTGTTCCCCGACAAACATGATTTTGGGATGGTCCTTCCCTTCCCCGAAAACGGTTTGCGTGGCATTACGCCAAAGCTCGCAATTCCGGCAGTCTTTCGCTTCTTTGGCCAATTCAGAAATAGAGCCAGATGGAGTAATCAAGGTGCGTTGGTTCGAGAGAGGCGTTTTCTGTTTCACCGATCGATCCCGTTTGTCATCGATCACGCAGGCAGTACCGATGGAGGTGGATCGTGATGCTGCTCGGGGCCGATGTCTGCGTCGTATCGTGACCTGCCAAATGTCGAGGTGATCGGTGCGAAGGCGGCGCAAAGACTCTTCGAGTTGCTGCATGGCGATGTCTTTGCCGCGGCCGTGCGTGCACACCTTGGTCATGAGAAAGATTTTTGTCGCGCTTGCCCTTGAGCGCCATGCCCATCCAGTCTTCAGTCTTGCCGCGATGGTATTCCCAGCAGTTATCGAAGAAGGTGATGCCATGATCGATGGCTTCGTGGACGATCTCCGTAGCAGCAGCCGAGTCTTCCGCATCGCCGAGATGGTGACCACCTAGGCCCAGGGCAGAAACTTTGGCATCGGTATTACCGAAATTCCGAACAGGAATAGGTTGATTCTCTGCAGGCATGATGAGCGATTGTAGAGATTGGACGGCGATGAAACGCTAGGGAGAAGTTGGTAAAGCCGCGAATCCAGCGCTGTAGGTCGAGCTTCTGAGGGTTGCGCGTAACAGAAAAGGCCAGAGCCGATTTATAGTTCGGTCAGTCCGGGGGCGTTGCGGATCGAGGCATCGAGGAGCTCGATGGTGTGGAACACCGGCACCGGGTGATGGATTTTAGCCAGGGAGGATTGGAGCTGCAGGAGGCAGCCAGGATTGCCGGTGACGACAACGTCAGCGCCGAGGTCGGCGATAAACCTGGCCTTGCGCTCGCCGAGTTGGGAAGCAGCTTCCGGTTGAACCAGATTGTAGATACCCGCGGAGCCACAACAAATCGGGCCTTCCGGGATTTCCAGAAGTTGAACGCCGGGAATTTGCGCGAGGAGTTGGCGGGGCTGCGCGGAAATACGTTGCGCGTGTTGCAGGTGGCAGGAATCGTGAAAGGCGACCCGAGCGGAAAGCGGATGGCGCATGGCCCGCGTGGGAAGTTCGCCAAGCAGTTCGCTGATGTCGCGGCAGTTGGCGGCGAAGCGTTTGGCGCGATCGGCATAAGCAGGATCGTTGCGCAGAAGGTGGCCGTAATCCTTCATGTTGGAGCCACAACCGGCAGCGTTGATGACGATGCTGTCGACGTTTGCTTTTTCAAAGGTGTCGATGGTTTGGCGAGCCAGGTCCAAGGCCCCCGCTTCTTCTCCGGCGTGAACGCATAATGCGCCGCAACAGGTTTGTTCGGGCGGGGCAACGACTTCGCAACCCTCAGCGGCGAGGACACGTACCGTGGCAGCGTTGACGTGAGAAAAGAAGGCGCGTTGCACACAGCCCAGAACAAGACCGACACGTTTACGTTTTTCGCCTTGGGCCGGAGTGACAGGAGAAATGGATTCCACGGGCTTTGCGGGAGGAAGAAGTGCGTCCATGGCCCCGACAGATTGCGGCACAAGTTTCAAAATGCCGAGCGCCCGAACGGCGGATTGTAACCCGGATTTTTGGTAGGCGAGCAGGGGCCAGCGCAGGAGCCGGAGCCGGTTAGGCTTAGTTAGCGTCTCGAGCAGAAGGCGTCGGTGAAGCTTGTCGAAAACGGGTCGCGCGTAATTCCGTTCGATTTGTGCACGAGTAGCTTCGATTAGTTTGCCGTAGTCCACGCCCGAGGGGCAGGCGGGCATACAGGCAACGCAGCCGAGACATGCGTCAAAGTGCTGGACCCAATCCTTCTGGATCGTAGCTTCACCTTCGAGGGCCCTTTTCATCAGATAAATCCGGCCGCGAGGGGAGTCCATTTCTTCGCCCCACAGAACATAAGTTGGGCAGTTGGGCAGGCAAAAGCCGCAATGAACACATTTCTCGATAAGTTCGAGCGCGGGCGGTTGATGAGAATCGAAGGCGCCAGTTTCGCTCGGTTTCCGTTGGTCGGAAGACATGCGTTAGATGCCTCCCACAAAGCGGCCGGGATTGAGAGTGTCTTGGGGATCGAGTTGGGCTTTTATGGCACGCATGAGAGGAAGCGCGTCACCCGCCGAGCCCCAAGCGTCAAAATCGGCGTCGAGGACGGAATTGCCAAGAACAACGAGAGAGCCACCGGCAGATTCGATTTTTTTGCAAACAACTTTGCCGGCGTGAAGAAGTTCGTCGCGAGCACCGCTGAGGAGAATTGTCGCCAGACCTGTGGCCTGCACGACAGCCGAGGCGGTTGCGCGAGATTTGGTGATCTCGGTGAGTGTGGCGATGGCGGCGAGAGCGTCGCCGGGACACGTGGATATTTTGAGAAGGGCGCTGGAGGACGGATCCACCAAATATTGGGAATGGAGAGCTTCTCTCGTCTTCCAAACATGGTGATCAACTTCGAACACAGTTGCGAATGATGCGAGTGCCTGCAGCTGCGCGATTTGGGCGGTGATTCCCTGCTCCGTTCCTTCAAAGAGGACATCTACGAACAATTCGTGTGGGTTTGCTGAGGGAATGCGAATTTGCAGGGCGGAATAGACGAGAGTGGAATCGAGCAAGGCAGCAAGTAAGCGTTCGGCGCTAAGGAGCTGATTGGTAACGCAGGTGACCGTGGTAGCCATACGGGGCAAGGGATGCAGACGGAAGACCGCGCGCGTGATTACCCCTAATGTGCCGAGCGCGCCGGTGGCGAGTTTGGGCAGATCGTAGCCGGCAACATTTTTGACGACTTTGCCGCCGCTGCTGGCCACTGTTCCATCCGGAAGAACCAGAGTGATGCCAATCAGAAGATCCCGAAGAGCCCCGAAGCGAATGCGCAAGACGCCGCTGTCATTGGTGGAAAGCGCGCCGCCGATGGTAGCGCGCTCGGGCCACAGAGTATCGAAGGCGAGACGCTGGCCGTGCTGAGCGAGGGTCTGTTGCAGGGCTTGAAGTGTGCAGCCGGCTTCCACGGTCACAGTGAGGTCGGCCCAAACGTGTTCGAGAATACGATCGAGACGGGCTGTAGAGAGGACGAGGTCAGCGCGCTTGGGCGGATTGCCCCAGTCGAGCTTGGTCCCTCCGCCTCGTGGGATAACGGCAAGGCCGGATTCCTTGGCCAGCGCGAGGACCGCAGCGAGTTGCTGCTCGTTTTCGGGCGCGACGACGAATTGCGGTTGGATGCCAGAGACGCTGTCTGCGGGAGTTGCTGGGCGCAGATTCTGCATGCCGACGAATGCTGCAAGTTGTTGTTCTACCGAACTAGTTGGCGGCATGGCGGCAGTCTGGCATGGATTTCAGAAACGTTCAGCAAGGCCCGAAGACTCCAACTTGTGCGGAACGTACTCTCCCGGCTTTTCACCACAGAGGCGCGGAGTGGGAAACACCTTGGTGGGATTGCAGAGCTGAAGCGGATCGAAGGCCGCGCGGACTCGCTGCATGGTGGCGAGATCCGGTTTGCTGAACATCTTGGTCATCATGCATTTTTTCTCTTCGCCAACGCCATGCTCTCCGGTGATAGATCCTCCGGCCGCAAGGCAAAGCTCCAAAATTTGAAACGAGAGAGCTTCCGCGGCTTTTTCCTGGCCAGGAATGTGGCGATCGTAGAGTACGAGCGGGTGCAGATTGCCATCGCCTGCGTGAAAGACGTTGGCGACACGCAGGCCGGTTTCGCGGCTGAGGCGAGCAATTTCGTTCATGAGTTGAGGAAGAGCGGTTCGCGGGATGACTCCGTCTTGCACGATGTAGTTCGGCGAAATGCGGCCCATGGCGGCGAAGGCAGCTTTGCGGCCTTTCCACACGAGGGCGCGCTCGGAATCGGATTGCGCGACGCGAATGTCCCACGCACCGTTCTTGCGGCAAAGTTCGTCGACATGCACCATCAGGGTTTCGACTTCGGCGATAGGCCCGTCCAGTTCAACCAGGAGCAAGGCGCCGCAATCAGGATAGTTGGCGTGAACCGCGGCTTCCGCGGCTTGGATGGCGAGGTTGTCCATCATTTCGATGGCGGCGGGAAGCATGCCCGCGGCAATGATATCGCTGACGGCGGCACTGGCTTCGTTCGTGCCGGGAAACGCAGCGAGAAGCGTGCGAGTACATTCTGGGCGCTTGACGATGCGAAGAATGATTTTGGTGGCGATACCGAGGGTGCCTTCCGAGCCCACGAACACGCCGGCAAGGTCGTAACCCGGGGCATCCAGACACTTGCCGCCGAGATGGACGAGCGAGCCGTCCGGAAGCACAACTTCCAAGCCCAGCACGTGAGTGGTGGTGAAACCATATTTCAGGCAATGCGCGCCGCCAGAATTTTCCGCCACATTTCCGCCGATGCTGCACACCGACTGGGACGAAGGATCAGGGGCGTAAAAATACCCATGCGGTTGAACTCGGCCGGTAACGTCCAGATTGATGACGCCTGGCTCGACCGTGACGCGGGCGTTGGGAATATCCACAGCGAGAATGCGATTCATGCGAGCGAGGCTGATGACGATGCCATTTTCAACCGGAAGCGCACCGCCACTAAGTCCGGTGCCAGAGCCACGAGCGACAAACGGAATGCGCTGCGCGTGGCACACACGAACGATTGATTGGACCTGTTGGGCGTTGGCGGGCAGAAGAACAGCGACGGGCAGGACGCGAAAATTGGTAAGGCCGTCGCACTCGTAGGTGTGCAGATCTTCGGAAGACGAGATGAGGCCTGACGGGCCAACAATGGCGCGAAATTCCTGGAGAATGCGGGCGTCCACGGTGTTCCCCTGAAGCGACCGGCCCCACGCGAGTTTGGGGCACGCAGAGCAGCTTGCCGTATTAGCGGACGAAGGTCAAACCGTGCGGGATGAGGTGGGGGAAGACGTAGGCGTAGAGCATAACGATGACGCCGACGATGGCAGCTAGTGCGATGGAATGCCAGAAAACATAGCGGAAAATGAGCCCTTCGTTGCCGACTTGATTGGTAGCGGCGGTGGCGACGCAGATGGATTGCGCGTCGACCATTTTGCCCATCACCCCACCCGCGCTGTTGGTGGCGCACATGAGGATGGGGCTGAGGTTGAGCTGCTCGGCGGTGATGCGCTGGAGGCCACCGAAGAGCGCATTGGAGGAAGTGTCGCTACCTGTGAGGGCGACGCCGAGCCACCCGATGTAAGTACCGAAAAATGGAAAGAGCCAGCCAGTGCGCGTGAAAGCGAGGCCCAAGACCGCGTCCATACCGGAATAGCGCGTGAGGTAGCCGAGGCCGAGCATGAAAGACATGGCGACGATGGCGTGGCGCATACGATAGAGAGTATGGACAAAAATCTTGACCAGCTTCTGCGGAGACACGCCGAGGAGCAGGCCAGAAACGAGCGCAGCCAGAAAGCACCCCGTCCCAGTGGCCGTCAGCCAGTTGAAATCGAACTTGGCGCTTTCAGGCGTGGGCTTAGAGACGACCGGTTGGGCTCGCAAGATCGCTTTGTGAAGGTGCGGCACGTTCCAGCCACCGGAATGGAAGGCGGGAGTGGTGGCGGCGCCCATGGCGTTTTTCACGGATGGAAGCCCCCAAACGAGAACGACGATCGAGAGAATCGCGAAGGGGAGCCAAGCCTTGGCGATTTGCGCGTGAGTGTAGGAGTGGGGAGCGGAGGTGCGCTGAAGCTGGCGAATGTCCCACTCGTCGTCCATTTGATCGCCGATGATGGGATTTTTGGCGACACCCGGGGCGATGATCATTTCGGAATAGCGAGGTTCCGTGGATTCGTCGGCGAAGCGCCAAATGCGTTTGGGCTTCCAGAAGCGCAGGAAAAACAAGGTGAGGATGAGTGAGGTAAGGCCGGCGGTGATATCGACGAGGCTGCTGTTCATGTAATTGGACCAGAAGAATTGGACGCCAGCGAACGAGATGCCCACGACGAGGATCGCGGGCAAAACCTCAAGAGTCTCGCTCCAACTCACCATGGCGCGTACCAGCCAGAACGGCACGAGAAGAGCGGTGATCGGGAGGATGCGGCCGATCATGGCGCTGAGGTCGCTTTCCGGAAGCGCAGTCACCAGAGCTAAGGTGTGAACAGGAATTCCGATGGCTCCCCACGCGACAGGTGCGGTGTTCGCGATGAGGTTGAGCGCGGCGGCGTGAAATGGCTTGAATCCCAGACCAATCATGAACGCGCCGGCAATGGCGACGGGAGCACCAAATCCCGCCGCGCCTTCGATGAACGCGCCGAAGCAAAAAGCGACGAGGAGAAGTTGCAGCCGTCGATCGGGCGTGATCGCGGCGACCGACTGCTTCATGATTTCGAATTGCCCTGTTTCGACGGAAATGTCGTAAAGGAAAACCGCGGCGATGACGATCCACACGATTTTGAAAAGGCCGAAGACCACACCGAAGAGAAGGCTGGCAAAGGCAAGTTCAGCGGGCATGCCAAAGATAAACATGGCGCAAAGCATGGCGGTGGTGGCGCCGGCGATGGCGCACCAGTGAGGACGCCACTTGAAACCGGCGAGAAGGCCCAGCAACACAATGCTGGGGAGTGCCGCAGCGAGCGTTGAGAGCCACCAGTGGCCGAGGGGATCGTATACCTGCGTCCAAGTCATCGGTTGTCCTGAGAAGAAAATGGCCCAGCAAGCATACGTAATCGAAGAAGCGAGAATCGCCAGCATGCGCGAGAAGTTGTACGGGATGAATACATGGTTTGGCGGGGCAAAGTCAAGAAACGGCGATAGGCATTCACGGCTTGCCAGGGTAGTTTGGACGGCGTACCTTTCAGGCAGCGAGGCGGGCCCCTGTGAGGCGATGAGCGCGTGGGGTGAGAGACGATGAGTGTGCTATCGATGAGCGGAGTTGAATTCTTGGCCAGGCCGCACCCGCAACAAGAACGTGTGCTGACGCCGGATGCAATGGGATTCGTAGTGGAGTTGCAGCGGAGATTTAATGGCAGGCGCGTGGAGCTGTTGGCAGAGCGCGCGGCCCGACAAAAGCGGCTGGATGCGGGAGAAAAGCCGGATTTCCTCGCCGCGACGCGAAACATTCGAGAGTCAGAGTGGACCGTAGCGCCAATTCCGGCGAACTTGTTAGACCGGCGCGTGGAGATCACCGGACCAGTTGACCGGAAAATGATAATCAACGCGCTGAATTCGGGCGCAAAACTCTTTATGGCGGATTTTGAGGATTCCAATACGCCGACATGGACAAATCAGATTGAGGGCCAAGCGAACCTGATGGACGCGGTGCGGCGGAAGATCACTTATTCCGATGGCGCGAGTGGAAAAGAGTACAAGTTGAATGCGGACACAGCGGTACTGTTTGTGCGTCCGCGGGGATGGCATCTGGAAGAACGGCACGTGCGCGTGGATGGGCAAGCGCTGTCGGGCTCGCTGTTTGATTTCGGCCTGTTCTTCTTTCACAACGCAAAAGAATTATTGGCGTCGGGGAGTGGCCCCTATTTCTATCTGCCAAAGCTGGAAAGCCACCTGGAGGCGCGCTTGTGGAACGATATTTTTATATTTGCGCAGAAGGAATTGGGAATCGCGCTGGGAAGCATTCGAGCCACCGTGCTGATTGAGACGATTCTGGCGGCGTTTGAGATGGACGAAATCCTGTACGAATTGCGGGAGCACTCCGCGGGCTTGAATTGTGGGCGGTGGGATTACATTTTCAGCTACATCAAGAAGTTCTCCAATGACGCACACGCTGTGCTGCCGGACCGAGCGCAAGTCACCATGACGACACACTTCCTGCGATCATACAGCAAGCTGTTGATTCGCACCTGCCACCGGCGGAACATTCATGCGATGGGAGGGATGGCCGCATTCATCCCGATCAAGAATGACCCTGTGGCAAATGAAAAAGCAATCGCGCAAGTGCGGGCGGACAAGGAGCGCGAGGCGGGCGACGGGCACGACGGGACGTGGGTAGCGCATCCGGGACTGGTGCCCGTGGCCATGGAAGTGTTCGACCGGTTGATGCCGGGACCGAATCAAATCGATAACAAGCTGACGGACTACCATGCTACCGCGGCGGATTTACTGAAAGTACCCGACGGCACGATTACAGAAGCGGGATTGCGGCAGAACATTGCGGTGGGTTTGGGCTATGTCGAGGCGTGGTTGAGGGGGACGGGGTGCGTCCCGCTGTTCAATCTGATGGAGGATGCCGCAACGGCAGAAATCAGCCGGGCACAGCTCTGGCAGTGGATCCATCAAAATGCGCAACTGACGGATGGTCAAACAATTGACGTTGGTTTGTGCGAACGCATCATAGAAGAGGAGTTGGGGAAAGCGAAGCAACGAAGCGATCCAGCGCGGATGGCGACGTTCGAGAAATCCGCGCAATTGATGCGGGAATTGATTCGAGCACCGCGGTTCGTGGAGTTTCTGACCGTTCCGGCATACCAGCAGATTCTGAGTGAAGGCAACTAAGACGGGCGATAGCGAACTGAGTAAAACACGAACTGATTTCTGAAGACGAAAATGAGCGAGGCGCTACAGCTATGAAGAAAAGGATAATTGGCTTGCTGCTAGTTTCCGGGATTTGCCTGATATCGTGTTCGAAGAAGCAGCAGAGCCAGAACCAGAACCAGAATCCTGCGCCCGCTCCCGCAAACGTCAACCCCAGTCCCGGTGGCACTGCCACAGGACCTGCCGAGACCACGCCGGCTCCGAATATCCAGAGTGTTAAAACCGAGATGCGCAATGTGATGTTTTATCTGACGCCAACTGCCGCAGCACATCTGCAGGTATTGTCGGGAGATCTTTGGCCTGTCGGAAAGAACACCCTGGTCGTGTTTGATAACAAAACTTCGTTCGAAGTGCGGGTGAGCAACGGAACCGTCTCGATCACCCCCGCGGCGCTCACCGAAATCATGAATGGCTATGTATTTGCCAAGAGCGATGCTCCGTTGAAGGACCTGGCAGTTTCCATCGATCAAGGCAGATTGATCATTAAAGGAAAGCTGCATAGCAAGGGCGATCTTCCGTTCGGGACCGCGGGCACGCTCAGCATCAGCGACGATGGAAGGATTCGAGTGCACACGGAGAAGATCACCGCGCTGAAAATTCCAGTAAAGGGACTGATGGGTTTGTTCGGAGTGGAACTGGCGAAGGTGGTGAACACCAACAAGATTGCCGGTATAGACACGGATAAGAACGACTTGATGATGGATTTGGGAAGCCTGTTACCACCTCCCCATATCCGCGGCAAGCTCACCGGCGTGCGCGTGGCAGCGAACGAGATTGTCACGACGTATGGAGACGGAGGAAAGTCCGTGCCGCCGAGGGACGACACAAGTTACATGAGGTTTTCCGGGGGCCGTGTGCAGTTTGGAAAGCTAGTGATGGACCCGACGGATTTGACGGTCTTGGATTTAGACGCAAAGGGGAGGTTGGATTGGGACCAGGACCAGTATCAGAAACAGCTGGAAGCGGGATATTCGAAGATCACGCCAGACTTTGGGTTGCGGGCGTATGCGAAGAATTATTCGCAATTGGGGAAAAGCGGCAAAAGCGCAAGCGAGGCGACAGCGGGAAAGTGATGGTAGCCGGCAAAGGCCGCCGCACGCCTCGAAGACCACAGGATAAAGCCTGTGCTACTTAAGGGTCGCCATATCGACGACGAAGCGATATTTTACGTCGCCCTTGAGGAGGCGGTCATAGGCCTGGTTGATCTGCTGAATCGAGATGCGCTCAATGTCGGAAGTGATGTTGTGCTGCGCGCAGAAGTCGAGCATCTCTTGGGTTTCGCGAAGGCCGCCAATGGCCGAACCGGCGAGGCGGTGGCGTCCGAAGATCAAGTTGAAGCAACTAACGGGAGCGGGCTTTTCGGGAGCGCCCACCAAAACCATCGTGCCGTTCCGCTTGAGAAGTTGCAGGTAAGCGTTTAGATCGTGCTCCGCAGAAACGGCGTCGATAATAAAGTCGAAGCTAGCGGCGTGTTTCTGCACTTCCTGAGGGTACTTCGAAATCACGACTTCATCGGCGCCGAGACGCTTGGCGTCCGCGGTTTTGTTGGGAGAAGTAGTAAATAGGACGACGTGAGCACCAAAAGCGTGGGCAAATTTGATGCCCATGTGGCCGAGACCACCAAGACCGACGATGCCGACCTTCTGTCCCTTGCCGACGTTCCAGTGGCGCAACGGCGAGTAGGTGGTGATTCCGGCGCAAAGCAAGGGAGCGGCCCCTGCAAGGTCGAGTTTCGGGGAAACGCTAACAACAAAGCGCTCATCGACCACGATGCTATCGGAGTAGCCGCCGTAGGTGACACCGCCGAGAACTTTGTCTTCCGAGTTGTAGGTGAAGGTGGCGCCGCTGGCGCAGAACATCTCTTCGTGATCGCGACAGGCTTCGCAGGTTCCGTCGGAATCGACCAGACATCCGACGGCGGCAAGGTCGCCTTCCTTGAATTTCTTGACGGCGCTGCCAACTTTCACAACGCGCCCGACAATCTCGTGACCCGGAACGAAGGGGTAAGTGGTGGGCATGAAGCTTTGCCACTCGTCGCGAGCCTGGTGGAGATCCGAGTGACAGACGCCACAGAAGAGGATCTGGATTTGGACGTCTTGAGGACGTGGTTCACGGCGAGGAATAGTGAACGGGGCGAGCGGGGTGGTGGCGCCGTGAGCGGCGTAAGCCTTGGCCGTATAGGTCTGTGGTTTGGAAGGGACTTGTCGTGCAGCTTCACTCATGATGCCTTCTTTCAATAGCGGCTGTGGAGCGGCAGACGCTGGAATGTGGTGAACGCGAACTAAGGAGACCCTGGCGCTCTAAGCGTTAGATACGAATCTCTAACGCTGGGATACATTTTACCGCCAAAAGCGCACCAGGATCGCGACAAGATCTTTTCCCAAGGGACGATTCAAGAATCGCAGTCGCCGCCGATGCGTCAGAGAGGCACCGGCTACCGGGCGAGCCTACAGGTGCTGGTAATCGGAATTGGTGGTGTTGACCTTGAGCTGCTTGCTGACGCCGTCGATCGTGCTCGAAGCCACGTGGTTCGTGCCGTCGGGAAGACGGGCAAAAGTGACCGTGAGATTCATGGCGTCTTTCGGATCACTCATGTAAGAAGCAATGGCAATCGACTGAAGTTGTTTATTGGCCTTGTCGATTGTCAGGGTGACGGAATCGCCCTGCTTATAGTAGTTGTGCATGACGAGCTTGACTTGCCCCGGAACGCTACCGCCTGGAATGAGCTCGATATTGCCTTTGGCGTAGGCGGCTTGGATGTCATCTTTGTCGGGCGGGACGTAGTGTTGGGCGAGCTCCTTCATTTGGTCCGCGTAGTCTTTGTACTCTTCCTTCTTTTTCTCGACGACATGCTCTTTCAGGCGTCCGCCTCTGCCGCTGGGTTGCTGGGGCGGGGCAGCCGGAGCATCGAGCGAGGTTTTGACGGGCTTCCCGTCCGGGCCCTGCTTGACTTGGAAGTTTTCTGTCTTTTTCAGGTCGCCCTTTAAGTAGATTTGGACGGTTTCCTTCCAGGTATATTGCGCCAAGGCCTGCTTGTTCTTGGCAGAAGCTTCTTTTAGCTCGGCGACGCGCGCTTGAAGATCGGGATTGCCTTGGGCGCGAAGTGCAGGGCAGGAGAGGAGCACAGCAGAAAACGCAAGGAAAGTGACTTTGCCGCCGAAACAAACGATGGGGTTGTGACGCAATAAGCCTCCTTGAATCCGTGGCTGTCGGGCGAAAAATTGACTGTGCGCGTTTATACGTCGAGACCACTAGGTTGTAAAGCAGATTGTTGCGTTTGCAAACACTGAGACGTGTTGGCCGAGGAAGGGCTACATGAGAGAAGCGTTAAAGCTCCCACACGCAGACTCGACAGCAGCGTAAAGCCGCTGTTACGTAGGACGTGAAGCGGTCACAGTGGCGGCGCGGGACTGGCCTTGCGCGATGGCTTCTTCTACCTGAGCCGGAGTGGGTCCGGTAATGATGCGAGCGCCACGGCTGAAGGTCAGATATTCGAAGCCCCACTGGATGAAGACCTGAACGCGACTCTGGAATTGAACGATGTACATCAGGTGAATGAAAAGCCAAGTCAGCCACGCGAGTAGTCCAGAGATGTGCAAGCCGAAAACATTGGCGACGGCCGCAGCGCGACCGATGACAGCCATATCGCCCTTGTCGAAATAATGAAACGGAGCAGGTTTGGATTCCTTACGGAGCCGAGAAAGAATGACTTCTGCGGCGTAGCGGCCTTCTTGAATGGCAGGCTGCGCAACGCCGGGAACCGGGTGACCATCCTGGACGACGTAGGCGAGATCGCCAACGACGAAAATATCGGGAAAATTCGGGATGGTGAGGTCGGGGAGGACTTTGATTTTTCCGGTCTTGTCGGTTTCGGCAGAGGTGCACTGGGCCACGCGGCGACCAAAAGAAGTAGCGGTCACGCCGCCGGTCCAAAGGATGGTCTTGGCGTCGAGACGCTTGACGGCGTTGCCTTCTTTGTAACTGATGCCGCGACTGTCGATCTCTGTGACGAACGTGTTCTTGCGAATTTCAACGCCGAGGTGTGAGACAAGTTTTTCGGCTTTGGCGGAAAGATCCTCGGGGTAGCCAGCGAGCACGCGGGGGCCACCTTCGATCAGGATGATGCGGGCCTCCTCAGGACGAATCCGGCGGAAATCGTGGCGCAAAGTTTCGTTGGCGATTTCGGCGAGGGCGCCGGCGAGTTCGAGGCCAGTGGCTCCGGCGCCGACGATAACAAAGGTGAGCCAGGCGCGGGCTTCTTCTTCTGTGGCAGCGCGTTCCGCGCATTCGAAAGCCACAAGGAGTTTGTGACGGATGGCGGTGGCTTCCTCGATAGTCTTGAGGCTGGGAGCATTTTCGCGCCACTGATCCTTCCCGTAATAGGAGGTTTCCGAGCCGGTAGCAATGATCAGGGAATCGTAGGGAAAAACACCACCATCTTCGAGGGTCACCGTTTTGGTGACGGGGTCGAGATCGGCAGCCCGGCCCAACAGAACCTCGGTGTTCTTGTGGCGGCGGAGAACGGAGCGAAGGGGCGCAGCGATTTCGCCGGGGGAAAGCGAGCCGGTGGCTACCTGATAAAGCAGAGGTTGAAAGAGATGGAAGTTGCGCTTATCGATTAAGGTAATCTCTGCATGAGCATGCTTCAGGGTTTGCGCCGCAACCAGGCCCGCGAAGCCACCGCCGAGGATCAGAACGCGATGCTGCTCGGGCATATTTCCCCTTCCGGTGTCTAATAGAAACGCAACCTTGTGCCAACAGGCGCGCCTATCCCATTATTGGATGATGGCCGTGATAAAGAGTCACAAATGAGTCATCAGGCCACACGCGAGGAGCTGGAGCGAGACGCGATACGCTTGTTGTGCTCGGAGCTAATCGATCCGGAGACACGACAGCGACTGGGAGGACTGTTGAAGACGTATGTCTTCGAGGGGGAGCTGAACGACGCGGTGTATGAGGCGGTTTTGAGTGTGGGAGCGGTGTCGAGTAAACGGTTGCGGGAATTGTTACCCGGCAGGGTGACGAATTTGGGGTTTCCCGACTTTGATTTGAAGGAGTATTTGGGCCAAGGCGAGGCCGTCGACGACATCGATCGGCTGTTTGAGCATCTGCTGGAACTAACAGACGATTCTTGCGAAGACAATCACAAGGCCATGGGGCAGTCGGCGTGAGGTGGAGCGTCTACCGATGGTCTTGCCTGGTGGAGGCACTGGCGTTCGGAGGATTTGTCGCAACGTATATCTGGAGGTTGCAGACGACCGCGAAGTGGGCCTGGAGCGTCCTGCTGATTTGGTTGGTGCTGAGCTTTGTGGTGCGTCGCGACACGCCGAAGACCATGGGTTGGCGCGCCGATAATTTCTGGCCGGCGACGAAGCGAGCGGCATGGTTCTTCGGCGTTAGTTCCCTGCTCATTTGTTTTGCCGGGTTGTTTCTCGGAATGCTGCACCGCTTGCCGGAACACCTGATGGATGCAAAAAGGTTCGGGGGCTATTTTGCGTTTTGCCTGCTACAGCAAGTGGGATTGAACTCTTTTTTGATGAACCGGCTGTTGGCAGCGTTTGAGAAGCCGTGGCCAGCTGCGTTGGTGGCGGGTTCAGTGTTCGCGGTGCTGCATTGGCCGAATCCGGTGCTGGTGCCGCTGACATTTATTGGCGGCGTGGCCATGGCCTGGCTGTTCGCGAAGGACCGAAACATTTTGCCGTTGACGTTGGGACAAGCTCTTCTGGGCTCGCTGGTGTGGTGGGCGTTCCCGATAATGTGGCATCACTCCATGCGGGTGGGACCCGGGTATGGGGAGTTTCGCGTGGGAAAGTAATCAGTAAACGGCAAGCGTAATCGGTGATCAGCGATCAGGAACGGCATGCGGATAGGGGTAGCGGCGGAGGAGGAATGTGTCGAGAGCGAATTTGCCTGGGCCGAAAATCAGGATGAGGAGCGCAGCGAAAAGAATGGTGTAGGGGGCGGCTGCGGTGAATTTGTCCGGGTCAGAAAAGATCGAGACGAATGCTTCGCGATCCGCGGTGATGTAGGCCATCAGCATGTCGATGGTCAGCACCAGACCGACGAAACGAGAAAACAGACCGATGGCAAGAAAAATGCCGCCTGTGAATTCGATGCTGGCGACAAAAGCGGCGGTAAAGCCCGGGGCCGGGAGACCGAGGCTGGCGAAAAATTGGCTGACGTGCGAAAGATTATGAAGTTTGCCCCAACCGTTTTGTGCCAGTTGAAAACCCCAATAAACACGCACGAAGAGAAGAAACGGCGACTGTAGAGCGTTGGCGGCGCGTACGGCCCAAGCATAGATGTTGCGAATTTGTGCGGAGAATGAGTTCATTTTTGAATTACTCCTCGTCGCCTCTCGAACAGAACGGGATCTAAAACGTTAACGGTCCGACTCACCCTTCGCTTTGCTCATGGCAAGAAACAGCGGGGGCTACAAACTCGGCCCAAGACGGCTTACCCTTGATAAGAGCGGGAAAAACCCACAAGGTTACGAAACAAACCAGCCCAGGGAAGACCAATTCTGAAACCATGCCGCGACTCGTGGAGCACGCTCGGCAGGCGGGATTTTGCTGGAGCGAAAGCCGGCGACGATGGCACGCTCGAGAGTGCGGCCCTTTTGCAGGCTTTGAAGAATGGTGAACTCTTCGCGATCGAGGTGACGGAAATAGACCATATTGTCGACGCGGTGAATAGCGAGGTACACAGGAACGGGTTTGAGACGCGCGACTGCGGCAACCTTCTTGCGTTTCTGGCGTTCTTCCATCGCATTGCTGGCCATATCGGGCGGAGCATCGTGCTTGACCGCGAGCAGAAGATCGTCAACAGGGTAACGAAGATCGAGCAGGCGAATATAGGGCTGCAGACGTAAACGCAATTTGGTGGGGTCAGCGCCGGCTAGTTTTGCCTTATTTATTGGGGCATGGGAGGCCCCGTCGAAGGTTTCAATTTCTGCCCATTCCAGGCGAACCATATCGAGCCCCAACCGAAAGCGACCACGAGCATAGCTGGGGTGTTTGCGCAGCCAAGTTTCCAAACGAGAGCCGAGGTCCCGCATGGTGAAGGAACGCGATGGGCAAGCAGTTAAATAATGTTTGGCGAGCGAGTCAAAGGCGCGATCGCCGAGAACCGCGCGAAGGCCTGGAAAATCGTCAGAAAAGCCGTCGAGCACACGGAACCAGTATTGGCGATTGTAGATTTCGAGCCGTTCGAAAGAGGTGAGGCGGTCGTTAGGCTTGATGATTTTCTTAGCGACTGGAGAGTTGGAGCGTCGCATGCGCTCTGCGGGAGTGAGCGGAGTCATGACGGCGCGGGCGACTTGCTTTTGGAGAGTAGCGAGGTTCATGGAGTTTCCTCAGCCGATGCATTCGTTCTTGCGTGGAAAGCCAAGACCCGCAGGTCGCCGAGCGGTCCTCCGGTTTGCCCGGGATGACGGGACGACAAAACCTTGTGGACATCGGGCACAGCAGTGCGGCGCCCGTAAGAAAGAATCGAAGGTCATACGGCAGCCGCGAGGGAGACGCTGGCCAGGTACTTGTTGGCTTTGAGTGCTTCGTGGTGCACTTCCACGAAGGGGGGGATGCGGTCGTCCCACTCGAGGAGTGTGGCGGTGTGGCCAATGCGCTGGATGGCGCGATCGTAAAGCTTCCAGACAGGATCGATCACCGGATGATCGTGGGTGTCCAGAATGTATTTGCGATATTTGGAATGGCCTGCGATGTGGATCTGAGCGACGCGGTCGGCGGGAACGCTGTTGACGTACAGCGCGGGATCGAAACTGTGGTTCTGCGAGGAGACGTAGATATTGTTGACATCCAGAAGAATGCCGCAATCAGCGCGCTCGACCACCTCGTTCAAAAACTCCCACTCGGTCATTTCGGACACGTGATATTCCGCGTAACTACTGACGTTCTCCACGACGACCGGAACTTCCAGGAAATCGCGCACTTCGCGGATCTTTTGCGCGGTGAGGCGGGCGGCTTCAAAGGTATAGGGCATGGGCAGAAGATCGTGTGTGTAACGCCCGTCGACGCTGCCCCAGCAGAGATGATCGGAGAGCCAAGGAGTCTTCGTGCGTCGAACAAGATTCTTGAGGCGGCGAAGATGCTCACGATTTGGTTTTTCCGCCGAACCGAAGTACATAGAGACGCCGTGCTGGACAACTTTGTAGCGCTCGAGAATCTGATCAAGGATTTGCAGCGGGCGCCCGCCATCAATCATGAAATTTTCGGAAATGATTTCGAACCAGTCGCACGCAGGCTTGCGCGTAAGAATGTGGTCGTAGTGAGGAATGCGCAGGCCGATACCGACGCCATATGTCGTAAAATTATTAAAGCGATTTGCAGGCATGAGAGAGTTCTCAGTGTTCAGTATTCCGTTCTAGCTTTTGAGTTCTGAGTTTCAACTTCAACTCATTGTTGGTGTGAATGTTCGGGGGAAAAATCCCCGGATTCCGATGGCGGATTCTTGGCGGCAGTTTCAAATTTTCTATCCAGCAGAGGGCAGGTGAGTTGGCACCCACCCTTTGCCAGATGTAAACGAAGTCGGCCGACTCAGTGACCCGGCATTTTGGAGCCGTCGGTAGCGCAGCCGCCCTTGCCCTTGCAGCTGTTCTTGCCTTTGCAGCCGTTGTCGCCGCTCTTACAGCCGCCATTGCCCTTGCAGGAGTTCTGGCCTTTACAAGCATGCTTTTCGGGCTTTTTGGAAGTGTCCTGCTTGTCGGAGCTGAGTGCCGAGAAAGAGGCCTTGGCGTTGTTAAGTGCGGTAGATGCATGGACGGCAGCCCCAGTGCCCGCGAGCAGGCCGGCAACTGCGGCGCTAGTAATGAGAGCCTTGGTGGTCTTAGTCATGGGTGAATCTTCCCTCCAGGTGAAGTTTATCGAGACTAGAATCGCCATCCGGACAAAGACCAGCCTCGAAAAACCAAAGCGGAATCTCGGCCGGGAGGGTAAGCGAGGTTCCGGAGGAAGCCGGAGCCCGTCAAGGCTCGCGCACCCAAATGACCGAAAAGCGATTGCCCCCGTGTGAGTCGAGAGCAGGGGGAAGGTTACACCCGGAAGTGCTAAAAATGAAGGACCTTAATTGTAAAAAGATGTTGTGAGCTGTTGCGAACAAGTGACAATTTCCTGTTACCTTTGTTGCATCTGGGAGTCGTATTTGGATGGGTCGGCCGGAATGCCTCTGACGCAGCCGGGATGAATGACGGGATGAAAGCGGCAACCGTTACAAACGAATCGGCGTTGATCGGCCGGGTGCTGGCGGGCGAGACGGAGCTGTTCCACGAACTGATCCGGCCGTACGAGCGGCTGGTGTATGTGACCATTTTTGCCATCCTGAAAAACGAAACCGAAGCCGAAGACGCCGCGCAAGAGACGATGATCAGCGCCTACCGGAATCTGAGGAGCTTCCGGGGCGAGGCGAAGTTCAGCACCTGGCTGGTCACGATTGCGATGAACGAGGCGCGGAAACGCCTGCGGAAAGCCAAGAGCGCCGCCGAGAACTCGCTGACCGAGCCGACCGAGGACGGCGATGGCGATTTTACTCCGGCAGTGCTAACCGATTGGCGAGAAATCCCACTGGAAGCATTGGAGCGGAAGGAGCTGAAAGACAAACTGCGCGAGGCTGTAGCCATGCTGCCGGAGAAATACCGGGAAGTGTTTGTGCTTAGGGATATTGAGGAATTAAATCAGGAGGAAACCGCGGCGGCGCTGGGAATCAACGTGACATTGGTGAAGGTGCGGCTGCATCGGGCTCGGATGATGCTGCAGAAACTGCTCGTGCCGTACCTGAAAGGCCAAGCGCCGGCCCGGACAGGATTCTTCCGAAGGTGGTTCCAATGAAACTGGACTGCAAGCACGTTTGGGAACACATTTCCGGTTACCTGGATAAGCAACTGGATCCGGAGTTGCTCGCCGCGGTGGAACGGCATCTGGAGAACTGCGAAATTTGCTCGGCGGTGCTGGACTCCACGAGAAATATTTTGATTTTGACGGCGGACGACAGAACGTATGAATTGCCCGTCGGATACAGTGAGAGGCTGCACGAGAAGCTGGCGCTGGCGATTGCAAAAGCTCCAGATATGGGCGGGTGAGGCGGGGCGCCACGCCAGCCTAGGTATCCTCTGAATAATTTCTACAAAATGCGGGGTATCGCCGGGAAACCCGGAAATCATGTAATCGGTGACCGGAGACATCGATGATCCGCAATTTGGAACTTATCTGACGAAAACAAAAAAGAGCTGGTAACGCGGCGCGGTCGACCGGTGGTCGAAGGTAATCAAAGTGAACCCTTCAGCTTGAAATGAGCGATTTCCTCAGCGAACAGTAAGACAAGCGTGAGCACGGAAAGCGCGAGCTGAAGAGTTTGGGAGCGACGTTTGGAGGTAGTGAGGGGTTGCTGGCGCCATGCCGAAGCCGGACGGTGGCGCAGTCTGTGCACTTGCCATAAGGCCAGGAGATTCAAGAGCGAGCCCACCAGGGCAATGAGCATCATGGGAACGCGAATGGCGTCGGCGTGGAGGCGTTCGGCGAGATGCCAGGCGGACGAGGCGAGGACCACGGCGCCGATACCAACGAGCAGGCGAATGCCGTGAAGGGCGATGAATGTGCTGCAGACGCTTTGCAGAAACGCGAAGAAGAAGCCGGACCAGTTGAGCCAGGAGAAACGTGCGGGAGGGGGAGCTTGCTTCCGCTCATTGGAAGTGACGGGCGATTCGACAGCTTCAGACATTGCAGTAGTTTGCCCCGTTAAAGCGCGTTGGGCAAGACGATGGATAGAAGACTCACAGGCTGAAGCCCGTGCTACCTGGGTAGGACCAGCGGCCTGGGATCCCGGAGGAGCAGTTGGGGCACTTCCCTGCTTTGAGGTGATTTTTGAGCACATCGTGCCAGGAGCGACGGATGAGAAGTTCCCGGCACTTAGGGCAATAGGTGTTGGCGGCTTCGGAGTAGATGTTGCCCTCATAAACGTGGTGGAGACCGGCCGCAAGAGCAATTTCGCGCGCGCGATGCAGCGTTTCGGGTGGAGTGCGGGGCTTGTCCTGCAACTTGAAATCCGGATGGAATGCGGTGAAATGCAAGGGTACGTCCGGGCCGAGATTGGTCAAGATCCAATCAGCGAGTTTGCGAGTTTCGGCGGGATCGTCGTTGAGGGTCGGGATCATGAGGTTGGTGATCTCGAACCACACGTTGGTTTCGTTTTTCAGCCAAGTGAGTGTGTCGAGCACGGGCTGCAGATGAGTCAGCGTGATTTTGCCGTAGAAATTCTCGGTGAAGGCTTTCAGGTCAATATTGGCGCCATCGATGTGGTCATAAATGTCGTGGAAGGCTTCCCGGGTGATGTAGCCGTTGGAGACCATAACGGTTTTGAGGCCGAGAGGCTTGGCAGCTTTGCAGATATCGATGACGTACTCGCCCCAGATGGTGGGTTCGTTGTAGGTAAACGCAATGGAGGCACAGCCGTATTTCCTGGCGAGCAGAGGCACTTCTTCCGGGGCGAGGTCGCGAGAATTGACCTGATCCTGATGGGACTTGGAAATATCCCAATTCTGGCAGAAGAAACAGCCCATGTTGCAGCCAGCGGTGCCCATACTGAAGACACGCGAGCCCGGCAGGAAATGGTTCAGCGGCTTCTTTTCGATGGGATCGACCTGGATCGCGGCAGGGGAAGCATAGCCAAGAGAGTAGAGCTTGCCGTTTTGATTGGCGCGAATGTAGCAGAAACCGGATTGCCCGTGGCCGATGTGGCAGTGACGAGGACAGAGGTAACAGTGGACGCGGTTGTTGGGTTCGGGCTCCCACCAGAGCGCTTCGTGGAGCGAGGGCGCGGATTGCAGAATCTGGAGGGTCGACATAACGCGTGAACCTCCCTCTCATTATACCTTGATGACTCGGTCGAAGCTGAAAACGGGATCAGGAGTCCGAGTCTTGGGCGCGGCGTCGCGCGGCGGCCCAGTCTGCGAACGATTTCAGATTGTGGCGATACTTCCAGGAAAGGCGAAGAAACTCAGCGGCGTCCAGATGTTCAGCTTCTTTGCCAAGGAAGGTTTCAAAGCGCCATTGAATATAGGGGCTTTTCCAGGGTTGCAGGCGGTAGCCAGGAGAAGCGAGCCAATAAAATTGAAGGAGATGCCACACGAAATTGTAGGTTACCAATTCTGCCGAACAGGCCGCTAGTTCCCGGGCAAAGGCACAGAAAGATGTTCGTGGACGATCAGCCAGGATTTGCCGTGCTTTTCCCAAATGCCGGTGTAGCGTATTTGCAGATCCTCGGTTTTCCCGTCCTTTTGCTTCACGACGGCATTCATGGGCACGATGGTCCAGGCAATATTACCGTGGCGGGTGACCTTGAGTTCTTTTCCAGCCGTCATGGTGATGGTTGAGCCGGAGCTAAAAAATCTCTTGGAATCGGCGTCGTATTGCTTCCAACCCGTGTAAGAAAAGGGGTCAACATCGTAGAAAACGAGGCCATCATCCTTGGCGTAAAACCTAGCGGCGTTGTCGGGATTACCGGAACTCCACGCGGCGCAATAAGAATCGATGAGCTTGCGGAAAGTGGTGTCGTCGGCCGCTTTTTGTTCGGCACGGGCCCCCACGAAGGTAAGAAGCGCACCGGAAAAAGCTAAAAGGACATAGAGAAACCAATGATGGCGCGGAACAGTCGAACGCTGGGCGGAAAACGAACGCTGAGACATTTGTACCTCTTCGAAAAAGTCCGCCGGAGATTGGGGCACTCGACAGGCGGTTGTATGGATAGCTTGTGACCCTACCATAGACCGATTCGGCAGGGTTTTCAAGCTGGGCGCCAACCGGCGACCCGGCGGCATTCGCCGATTCCCGGGAGCAATTCGCCGATTTGCGCGTGTAGGGGGATAAAGGGGGACCTAAGCTGGCCTTGGTCACGGAAACGAAGTGAAGTTGGAGGGGACCATGGCAGCAGTAATAGCAACAGCGGGGCGGCGGCAAAGCGGGAAGAACTGGATGATGTGGACACTCTGGGCAGTGGGGATTGGTTTGCTGCTTGTGGAAGTGAGCGCTGGGATGGAATATTTGGAGGCAGGTCTGCGGCAAAATGTGGGGAACCTGCTGGGATGGCTCCCGGCGATGGGCCTGATCACGCTGAAGGTAGCGGAACAAGCGGTGTGGCATTGGGGAACGCTGGCGGTTGCGTTACGAGCCGTGCCGTTGACTGCCATGGGTCTGATCTTGGTGGGCATCAGTCTAAGCCTGCGGAAGTAGAGAAAAAAGGTCAACGCGAAGGATCACGGGAGAGCCGAGTGAGCAGCAACGACAGATTCGATCCAGACAAGTTCAGCCAGGACCTGCACGATCGGATTCACGCCGACATTCATGAGCGCATTCGCGAGCGGCGCCCGCGGTGCGGAGACGGCCGGTCGCGATTACTGCCGGGACTAGTGCTGGTGGCCATCGGCACGGTGATTCTGCTGGATCACATGGGAATTTTGTCGATCGATCATGTATGGAAATTCTGGCCGGTGATTTTGATTGTGGTAGGGGCCATGCGCTTCTTGGAATCGCACAACCGGGTGTTTGGGGTGCTGCTCATGGCGCTGGGTGGATTGTTTTTGCTCAGCACACTGGGCTACTTACGGCTGACGGTAGCGGATTTTTGGCCCATCGTGTTGATTGCGGTTGGCTTGGGACTGATCTGGAGCCGATTCGAATTACCGCGTTTCGGAATGCCGATGGGGCCGAAAGGGCCGGCCGAACCCGACAGAGTGAACGCCCTCGCAATGTTTGGAGGAGTGGAACGGCGAATTACGACGGCGAGCTTGTCGGGCGGCACGGTGCAAGCGATTTTCGGCGGGGTGGAGTTGGATTTTCGAAGCGCGGACATTGCGGGCGAGGAAACGGTGTTGGTGGTGGAAGCTGTTTTCGGCGGGATTGAACTGGTGGTTCCGGAACGCTGGGCGGTGATTTACGAAGGGCAAAGTATTTTCGGTGGATATAACGACGAAACGCGAGCCCCCCTGCCGGATGTCCCGGGTGCGCCGGCGCGGAAAAGGCTGGTACTACGGGGCCAGGCTTTGTTCGGCGGAATTACCGTGAAGAACTAAATCAGCCATGAAAAGTTCGAACATCAGCAGATCCGTGTGGGCGGCGCTCGGGATTGCCGGAGCGCTGTTTGCGGTAATCATGGGAACGCTGCTGGTGACCAGTTGGAAGATGAACTGGTTGGCGGCGGTGCTGTTGTCCATACCCATGGCGGTGCTGGCGCAGATGATCGCTTGGACGGCACAGTTTACCTGCCGAAGTCATCCACTAGGAAAGAGCGATGTGTGGAGGACGGTGCTAACGCATATTACCGCGGCCCTGGTGCTGAGTTATTTGTGGGTAAGCGCCGGCTGGATGGCGGCAGGGTGGATAGACAGCGTCTTGGGAACACACGCAAATTACAAGTTATATGGCGAGTTGCAGGCGCGATTGTACGGCGTTGGATTTTCGTATTACCTGCTCGGCGTGGCGTTCCATTACATGCTCTTTGCGCAGAAAGCGAGTCAGGAAGCACAAGAACGCGCGTTGGAATCGAGCGTGCGGGCACGGGAAGCAGAGCTGAGCGCGCTGAAGGCACAAATCAACCCACATTTCTTGTACAACAGCCTGAATTCGATTAGCGCGCTGACCAGCATTGATCCGGGACGTGCGCGGGAGATGTGCGTTTCGCTCGCAGACTTTTTGCGGCTGACGCTGGGCATGAGCGAGAAAGCGGTGATCCCGCTGAGGGAAGAAGTGAGCTTGCTGGAGAAATATTGTGCGATTGAGAAAGTACGTTTCGGCAATCGCTTGAAGATCGAGGAAGAGGTGCAGGAAGAGGCGAAGGATTGCCTGCTGCCGCCGCTATTGCTGCAACCATTGTTTGAAAATGCCGTGGTACACGGAATCGCGCAAATGGCGGAAGGTGGATGGGTCCGACTGCGGGCCGTGCGAAATGGCGGGCGCATTTCCGTAAGCGTGGAGAATTCGTGGGACCCGGAGGCGGGGAGTTCGCG
>Ga0335073_10000075_pt1 | contig 109864 bp, 90 predicted proteins | sample Lox_Sample_22_FD_207093 | JGI IMG/M metagenome (GOLD analysis project Ga0335073, IMG submission 207093) | Soil microbial communities from Loxahatchee National Wildlife Refuge, Florida, United States - Lox_Sample_2.2 | ecosystem: Environmental > Terrestrial > Soil > Wetlands | place: USA...
GACCGCGGGCGGGGTGCAGCTCGAGCTCGCGGCTGCCGAGCGCGCAGCGGCCGGGGACGGGCAGCGCCTGCAACGCGCCGAGTGCGAGCGGGCGCGGGCGCTCGATCAGCAGCTGTTCGTCAAACGCGCGCAGCTCGCGCTGGGCAGCGCCAGGTGCGGCCTGCAGGCGCGCGAGAGTGCTGGGCGCGCAGCCCAGCACGAGGTCCGGGAAGGCGAGACGTCCGAGCAGATGATCCCAATCCCCGTGGGTCGCGAGCAGCGCTGCCGGCGCCGGAAACCGCGCCTGCTCGACGAGGGCCGGCAGCGCGTCCAGCTCGTCGGGCAGGATCGGGGAGTCGATCACGAACGTCTCGCCGACCGCGCTGCCAGCAGCCACCCCCCCACTCGCGGCGCTCGCGCCCGGCCCACTGCCGACGGCGCTGGTCCTATCAGGCTCGCCCCCTGCGCCGCCCGCGCCGGCGGGCTCCGTCTGCGGGGAGTCGCCACGAACGAGTACGCAGTTGACGCCGAGCACAGCGCTGGTCGCGACCAGCACGTCGGCATGGAGCGCTACGGCGCGCACGCCCTCAGGGAGCGCCGAGCAGCTTGGCGGCCTCGCGCAGGTTGGGGACCTCGGCGGTGGGCTTGCGCTGCGAGGAGTCGAGCGTCTCTTTCGTGCGGTTCACCCAGATCACGGGGACGCGCAGTTTCACGCAGGGCACGACGTCGTGGTAGTGGCTCGCGGCCACGTGGACCCAGCCGCGCTTGCCGCCCATGCGCCGAGCGCACTCGGTGAAGTGCGCGGGATCCGGCTTGTAGGAGCGGACCTGTTGTGCGGTTACGACGAGGTCGAAGTCGATCGGTATGTGCCGGCGGGTCTGGCCGAGCAGCTTGTCGTCGATGTTCGAGAGCAGGCCCAGCTTGTATTTCTTGGCGAGCTTGGCCAGCTGGGTGTTGGTCTCGCGAAACGGTTTCCATTTCTGTACAGAGTCGGGCAGGAAGCCGGAGCGCGAGGGCTCGAGGCGCCAGTTCATGCGCTCGGCCACCGCGATCGCGGTGCGCCGCAGGACCTCCGCGTAGAGCTCGTAGGAGCCGCCCTCGATCTCGCGGCTGATCTCGCGAAAGGTCGCCAGCAGCTCGGCGCGATCCAACTCGACCCCGTCGCGCGCGGCCTCTTTGGCAAACGCTTCGTAGATGCCCGTATCCCGGTCGATCAGCGTTCCGTAGACATCGAATGTGACGAATGTGACGTTTTTTGGGATCGGCATCGACGGCGCATTATGCCCTGGGGCCCGCCGGAGCGCGCCCTGGCGCGGTGTGATGCCACGCCGCGAGACCGGTTTCGGCTAGAGTCCCGCGCCGCAATGGACCTGCTCGAGTATCAAGGCAAGCAGCTGTTTGCCAGGCATGGACTGGCGGTGTCGCCCGGGCGGGCAGTCAACACCGTCGAGGACGCGGTCGCGGCGGCCAACGAGCTCGGCTATCCGGTCGTGGTCAAGGCGCAGGTGCTGATCGGCGGGCGCGGCAAGGCGGGTGGGGTGAAGCTCGCCGATGACGAAGCCCAGGCACGGGAGCACGCGCAGAACATCCTCGGCATGGACATACGCGGCCATACGGTGCGAACGCTGTGGATCGAGCACGCGAGCGACATCGCCACCGAGTACTACGCGTCGGTGCTGCTCGATCGCTCGGCCAAGAAGCCGCTCGTGATCTTCAGCGTCGAGGGCGGGGTGGAGATCGAGCAGGTGGCCGAGGAGAGCCCGGAGAGGCTGATCCGCCGGCACCCGGACGCGTTGGGCGGGCTGACGCGCGCCGAAGCGATCGAGATGGCGACCGAGGGGGGCGCCGACGAGGACGTGATCGAAGGTGTGGCCGACGCCCTGACGGCGCTCTACGAGGTGTGGAGCGAGGAGGACGCGATGCTGGCGGAGATCAATCCGCTGATCGTCACGCCCGAGCGCGAGGTCAAGGCGCTCGATGCGAAGGTCACGCTCGATGCCAACGCGCTCTTCCGCCACCCCGAGAACCAGGGCTTGTCGGATACCGAGAACCAGGACCCGATCGAACGCAAGGCCAACGAAGAGGGCGTGCAGTACGTGGCGCTCGACGGCGACATCGGCATCCTCGGCAATGGCGCCGGCCTCGTGATGTCGACGCTCGACGTGGTGGCCCGGGCGGGCGGTCGTCCTGCCAACTTCCTCGACGCCGGCGGTGGCTCGGACGCCGCGAAGATCAAGCAGGCGGTCGAGCTGATCCTTTCCAACGACGCGGTTCGGGCGGTTCTGTTCAACATCTTCGGCGGGATCACACGCTGCGACGAGGTCGCCCGCGGGCTGATCGCTGCCTTCGAGCAGATCAAACCGTCGGTGCCGTTCGTGGTGCGTCTCGATGGGACCAACGACGTCGAGGGTCGCCGGCTGCTGAGCGAGGCGGCGCTGCCTAACGTCCACGCCGCCAAGACCATGAACGAGGCGGCCGAGATGGTCGTGGCCCTCGCGGCCGGACGCGCCCCCGAGCCCGCGCAGATGAGCAGCTGATGTCGCGGCGCGGCCGATCTGGACGTTCGCTTGCGGCGACACCACGCGGACGTTCCCTGGCGGCGGCGCACGCGCGGGCGCGCGCGCGTGGGGGGTCGTTCGCGAAGGTGCTCGCACAGTTCTCGAAGGTGGTCGCATGAGCATCCTCGTGGGCAGCGACACGCGACTGGCGGTGGCGGGGATCACAGGCAAAGAGGGCGCCTTCCACGCCCTCAACAACCGGCGTTACGGCACGGACGTCGTCGGCGGCGTGACTCCCGGCAAGGGAGGCCACGACGTCGAGGGGATCCCCGTGTTCGACAGCTGGTACGAGGTCGTACAGGAGACGCGGCCGAACACCGCGATGATCTTCGTCCCGCCGCGCTTCGCTGCGGCGTCGATCCTCGAGGCGGCACAGGAGGGCGTCGAGCTCGTCGTGGCGATCACCGAGGGCATTCCCGCGCACGACGAGCTGCGCGTCTACAACACGCTGCGCCGCGACCACCCCGGGACGCGCCTGATCGGCCCGAACTGCCCGGGGATCCTGTCCCCCGGCAAGGCCAACGTCGGCATCATCCCCGCCTCGTTCTTCAAGCAGGGAAACGTGGGCGTCGTCTCGCGCTCGGGGACGCTCACCTACCAGATCGGCAACGAGATCGCCCAGGCTGGGTTCGGCTGCAGCACGATCGTGGGGATCGGTGGCGATCCGGTGCCGGGCAGCTCGTTCGTCGACGTGCTCGAGTTGTTCCAGGGCGACGAGCAGACCGAGCTGATCGTGCTCTCGGGCGAGATCGGAGGCTCCGCGGAGGAGGAGGCGGCGCAGTACATCGCCACCAACATGAGCAAGCCGGTGATCGCCTATATCGCCGGGTTCACGGCGCCGGAAGGCAAGCAGATGGGCCATGCCGGCGCGATCGTGTCCGGCTCGTCAGGCACTGCGCGGGCCAAGGCGGAGGCGCTCGAAGCTCACGGCGTGCGCGTCGGGCGGACCCCCACCGAGGTGGCACAGCTGGCCGTCGAGGTGCTGCGCAGCGGGGCTTCGAGCCCAGCTGTGTGACGACATAGGCGAGCCCGGGTGCCGCACCGACGGGTGGCGTCTGCGCATGCCGGCCGCCGATCTGCGAACCGGGCCGCCAGCAGCGCCGCTGACCAGCTCGCTTCCATGCATAGGCGCCGCGCCTGGCCCGCTACGCTTGGCTGATCGTGGACAACGAGATGGCACGGGCACTCGGTGAGCTGGAGCGCAAGCTCGGCGAGCTCGAGCGCGAGCTGGCGGCCGTTGGCACCGGCCGACTCGTGGACGAGGCGGCCGAGGAGGGCGACCCGGTGACGGCTCAGCGCGAGAGCTCGGCGTATCTGAGCTTCGCGTACGAACCGTCTCCGCCGGAGACACAGTCCGCGGCATCGCTGCAAGGCACGACGCCAGCAGAGCAGAGCTCCGCGTCGGCGCCGCAGGGCGCCACGCCAACAGCGCAAAGCTTCCCACCACCGGCACAGACCTCCACGGCTGCCCCGTCGCAAGGCCCCCCACCGCCACCGCAGAGCCCACCGCCACCGCAGAGCCCACCGCCACCGCAGAGCCCACCGCCACCGCAAGGCTTCCCACCGCCACCGCACGGCGCCCCACCGCTGCCGCACGGGTTCCCGCGACCGGCGCGGACGCCCCCGCCGGCGCCGCAGAGCGCGCCAGTCTCACCGTCGCCGACGGCAAACTCGCGCCCGTGGCCACGGGTCGAGCAGCCGGCGGCTGCACTCGGCGGCGCGGGCACCGGAGCAGGGGCCGGCGTGGGTGCGCAGGAGCTGCTGCAGTTCCGCGAGCGCCTGGAGCAGAGCACGGCCGAACTGACGCGGGAATACGACCGATTGCTCGGACGCATAAGCTTCGCGCCCGCAATGAGCGCTTCCACGACTCAGCCGGTGCAGACGATCTCGTTCGCGCGCGGGGCGCCGTCCCTGGACATCGTCGACGTGAACGGGCTGAGAGAGGCGGCGGCACGAGCGCTGGAGAACGACCCCGCCGGCGCAACGGCCTACGGGACCGCGGTCGGCTACCCGAAGCTGAGAGCTTGGATCGCGGACAAGCATGGCGTCGAGCCCGAGAACGTGCTGGTCACGAACGGGTCGCTGCAGGCGGACGCGTTTCTGTTCGATCAGCTGCTGGGCCCCGGCGATGAGGTTGTGGTCGAGCGGCCGACATATGACCGCACGCTGCTGTCATTGCGCAAACGCGGAACGCTCGTGCATGCGGTCGAGCTGGAGCACGACGGTATCGACACCGGCGCGCTGGCGCGCCTGTTGGAGGGCGAATCCGGGGCGAGGCCGAAGCTGGCTCACGTGATCCCGAACTTCCAGAACCCCGCCGGGTACACGCTGTCGGCGAGCAAGCGTCGGGCGCTGCTGGGCCTGGCGGCCGAGTACGGGTTCGTGGTGTTCGAGGACGACCCTTACGTCGAGCTGCGCTTCACCGGCGAACCGCTGGCGACGATGGTCTCGCTCGATCCCGAGCGCGTTGTGTACGCCTCGTCGTTCTCGAAGACGGTCTGTCCGGGGATCAGGGTCGGATACCTGGTGGGTCCCAAGGATCTGATCGCGGGCGTGGCGGAGCTCGCGACCAACACCTACATCTCGCCGAACATGGTGTCGCAGGCGATCGTCTACGAGTTCTGTGCGTCGGGCGCGATCGAGCGATCGATCGAGACGGTCAAGCTGGCGCTGGCCCAGCGCGCGCAGACGCTCGCGGCGACCCTGCGCCGGGAGCTGCCCGAGGCCCAGTTCATCGCGCCCGAGGGGGGCTACTTCATGTGGGTGACCCTGCCACAGGGCAGCGACGTGAGCGCGCTGCACAGCGCCGCGAAAGACCTGGGCGTGGCATTCGTCAAGGGCAGCGACTTCGTGCTCGAGGGCGGTACCAACACATTGCGGCTGGCCTACTCCGGCGTCACGCCCGAACAGATCGAGCAGGGCGTCGAGCGTCTGGCCGCGGCATACCGATCGCTCCCTGCCTGATCTGACCCTGCGCCTGACGCGTTCGGTGGCTCAGCGGCCGTACTTCTGGCCCAAGACCAGCTGCTCCGGCAGGGCGGTGCGCGCCGGCGGCGAGGGATCGGCGATCACCGAGACGGTCTCGGCCACAGACGGGGTGACCGCACAGCGGCGTCCTTCCGCGGTCTCGAGCGCGACCTCGGCGTCGTCGCGCGAGGCGAGCGTGCCCTCCAGGCCCGGCTCGAGGCCCGAGGCCTTGAGGTACTGCAGCAGATCCTCGGCCTCGTTCTCGAAGCGCAGCACGCGCACCGACGCACCGACCGCGACGTCCGCCAGGGGCACTCCCGCGAGGCGCTCGCCCGCGACGATCGGATGGCCGTGCGGGCACGTCTTGGCGTCGCCGATCGCAGCCAGCATGCGCTGCTCGAGCACCGGTGACATCGCGTGCTCAAGCCGCTCGGCCTCCTCGTGGACCTCGTCCCAGGGGACTCCGAGGATGTCGGTCAGAAAGCGCTCGATCAGGCGGTGGCGGCGAACGATCTCTTCGGCATGAGCGGCGCCGTCGGGCGTGAACGAGATGATCCGATCCTGCGCGCGCGTGATGTAGCCGTCGCGCTCGAGACGCCCGACCATCTCGTGAACGGTCGGCGCGGACAGCTGCATCGCGCGGGCGACGTTCGCGCCGGTCATCGGCAGGCCGGCCTCCTGCAGCCAGAACAGGATCTGCAGGTACTCCTCCTCCGCGACGGTGGCGGTGTCGGAAGTCATCTGGCCTGCTGATCGGAGTCGGAAGTCATCTGGCCTGCTGATCGGAGTCGGAAGTCATCGGTCGAGCCGATCGACGTCGAAGTCATCGGTCCAGCTGATCATAGGTGCAGTCGCTCGGCGGCTTGTCATCGCGCCAGCGACGCAGCTTGGCGCCGTGGCGGATGCGCCCGGCGGAGACATGGTCGAAGTCGATCTCGACAACCAGCTCGGGCCGCAGGGCGACCCACTCGAGCTCGCGCCCCGAGGTCCAGCGACTAGGGTCGGCGGTGCCGCGCTCGCCCGTCTGGTAGGGAGCGAAGAAGCCGACGAGACGGCGCTTCTCGGCGGCGCTGAGACCCGAGCAGTGCCCCACGACGCGCAGGTCGGGGCCGTCGTAGAGCCCGAGGATCAGCGCGCCGACGGTGTCCGGCTCCTTGCCCGGGCGCCAGCCGACGACCACGGCGTCGATCGTGCGGACGCGCTTGACCTTGAACATGCCCGTGCGCTTGCCCGGAACGTAGGGGGCCGAGCGCAGCTTTGCGATCGCGCCCTCGGCCTCGGTGAGCCAGCGACGCGCGCTGTCCGGATCGCCGGCCGCGGGCATCAGCTCGATCGGGGCGGCGGCGAACGGGCCATCGGCGAGCAGACGCTCGAGCGCGGCGCGCCGCTCGCCGAAGGCGGCGTCGAGCAGCGAGCGGTCGTCCCACGCGAGCAGGTCGAAGGCGACATAGGTGGCCGGGATCTCACCCGAAAGCAGCTCGATGCGCGAAGCGGCTGGATGGATGCGCTGTTGCAGCAGGTCGAAGCTCTCGCGCCCGCGGGAGTCGCGAATCACGATCTCGCCGTCGAGCACATAGCGTCCGGGCGGGAAGACGAGCTCCGGGAAGTAGCGCGCGAGCGGCTTGGAGCCGCGCGACTGCAGATACACGTCGTCGCCGTCGACGAACGCCAGGCAGCGAAAGCCGTCGAGCTTGATCTCGTAGCAGAGGTCCTCGCCGACCGGCAGCTCGCGGCGAGAGAGCGCGAGGGCGGGCGCGATCGGCGGCGCAAGCGGGAGCGTCACAGCCAAGCCTCGCGGCGGGAGGGCACGGAGGTGATCGCCGGCATCATCGCCCGGCGAGCCGACGAAAGAGCGCGACTGACGAGCGGCAGCGCCCTCATCCGGCCCTGCGACGGGCGCGGCTGGGCTGGACGCGCGCGGGCTCGGAGGGCTGCTTGCGAAAGTGCGGCGGCCAGGGGGCGTCGCCGAGCCCCTCGCGCTCGTCGCGGGCGGCGAGCTCGAGCAGCGAGTCCAGGCGCGTGGGGTCCTCGTCGATCGTGGCGGCGGGGTCGCCGCGCTGGCGCAGGCGCTCGGGCACGGTGTCGAGGCGCAGCTCGGCGGGGTCGGCGTCGGCGACCTCGTCCCACTCGAGCGGACACGAGACGCGTGCGTCGGGGACGGCGCGCACGGAATAGGCCGACGCGATCGTGCGATCGCGGGCGTTCTGGTTGTAGTCGATGAAGACGCCCGTGCGTTCCTCCTTCCACCAGCGGCTGGTGGCGCGACCGGGCATGCGGCGCTCGACCTCGCGCGCCAGGGCAAGCGCCGCGCGGCGGACCTCGGAGAAGCCCCACTCGGCGACGATGCGCACATAGATGTGCATCCCGCGCGAGCCCGATGTCTTCGGATAGCCGCGCAGGGAGTGGTCGCTGAGCACCTCGCGAACGGTCAGCGCTACGGCGCGGACCTCGCTGAATGGGACGCCGGGTCCGGGGTCGAGGTCGACGCGCAGCTCGTCGGGGTGGTCGAGGTCCGCACGGCGGACGGGCCATGGGTTCCAGTCGATGACGCCGAGGTTGACGCCCCAGATCAGGTGGGCGCCGTCGGTCACGACGAGCTCGCGGGCATGGCGTCCGCTCGGGAAGCTGACGGTCGCCGTCTGCAACCACGCCGGGGCGCTCTGTGGGACGCGCTTCTGAAAGAACGGCTCGCCGGCGACCCCGTCGACCCAGCGCTTGAGCACGGTCGGGCGCTCGCGCAGGTGGCGCACGACGGCCTGTTCGCAGTCCAGGTAGTAGCGCACCAGGTCGAGCTTGGTCAGCCCGGGGTCCGGGAAGAAGAGCTTCGAGGGGTTGCTGACCGCGACCTCGCGCCCGCACACCTCGATCTCGACGCGATCCGCTCGAGCGGGGTTCATTCCTGAAAGCATGCCCGATCGAGATCGGAGGTCCTGTCTCGTGGCGATGCGGATACCGGACACGCTGCTGATAACGCCCCTTCCCTTTGGGCGCGGACTGCCCGCCGTGCGGGTGGGTCAGGCGCTGGCGCGCGGGGTGCGCGCGGCCGGCAGGCCCGAGCCGGACGTGTGTCCGCTGCAGGACACGCTGGCGGGCGCGGAGCTGGCGAGCTTGCTGCGGGCCGCGGACTTCGACGCACGCATGGGGCGCGCCCGCGCCGTGGTCGTGGCGGCGCGGAACATGAGACGCGAGACGCTGCGCACGAGCGTGGCGTTCGAGATCGCCACGCGCGCGCGTCAGGCTGGGGTCCCGGCCTATGCGATCGCGCGCGAGAACCGGCTGGACGAGTTCGACGCACGCATGCTCGACCTGCAGCTGATCCTGAGCGCCCACGACGAGCCGACGCTGAGCGCCGCCGGCCGCGAGCTGGCGCTACTGGCCTGACTCGGCCGCTCCTCGCCTGACTCGGCCGCTCCTCGCCCGACTCGGCCGCTTCTGGCCTGACTCGGCCGCTCCTCGCCTGACTCGGCCGCTACTGGCCTGACTCGGCCAGGGCACGCGCGACGTCGTAGACCAGGCGCGTGGTATCGGCGACCGTGGCGTAGTCGAGGTTGGCCGGGATGTCGCTGGGCAGGTGATAGTTGGCCGGAGCGCGCCAGTCGGTCATCGACACGAGCGTCGCGATCGGATAGCCGGCGCGGCTGGGGATCACGCTGTCGGTCGACGCCCGCGCGCGATAGCCGCGGTGCAGCGGGATCGAAAGCGCCGCGGCGCGCGCGGCGATGAGGTCCCGCAGCCAGGGGCCGCGGTACTCCTCCATCCGGATCGGGCCCTCGGCCTCGAGCATGACGAGGTGCGGCGAGCCGACGGCATCGAGGTTGATGAACCGCGTGGTCTGAGGATCGAGCTCGTGGCGGTGGCGGCCGACGAACGCGCGGATGCCGTCCTGCAGCGTCTCCTCGGCGCCGCAGGAGACGAGCAGCACACGCAGGCCGGGGATCGGGCGCTCGTGCAGCAGCTCGGCGAGAGCCACCAGGCAGGCGACGCCCGACAGGTTGTCGTTGGCGCCCTGAACCGTTTCGCTGCGCCACATGTCGGCGACCAGCGCGGTGCCGACCAGCCCGAGGACCAGACCGACGCGGGCACCGAGCGAGCGCTTGCCGGCATGTCCCGCGCCGATCAACGTCGCGAGCGGACCGGCGAGGCCGAACCACCATTGCGGCAGCGGTGTCTTCACGCCTTCGATCAGCTGCGGGGCGCGTTCGTAGGCCTTGCGCTGCAGCGTCTGGTCGAAGACGATGCCAGTCTGCGGCGCGTCGTGATGGGCGAGCACGACGACCGTCAGCGGCGCTCGAGCGTCGCCCGCGCGCGCGACCAGATTCACGGTCTTGCGGCGACGACGAGCCAGTCGGCGCACGAATCGCGGGCCGTTGTGGGCCTCGTCGACGATCCCGGCAAGGGTCGCGGCTGCCAGCAGCCGGCCGAGGGCGCGGTGGCGGCGCAGGCTGAGAACGGCCGCGAGCACCCCGGCCAGTCCGAGCCCGGTGGCGGTCGGCGGGAAGGTCCCCCACGACGGCTCGTCCTCGAGCTCGACCTCGACGCCCGGGACCCCGCGCAGGCGTGCGGCCAGCCACTCAGCCGCGGCGCGCTCTCCCGGCGAGCAGGGAGTGCGCTCGATCGGGGCGAGCGTCTCGACGACCTCGTGCAGGGTCTGCTCGATGCCGGCCGGATGGATTGACGTCGAGCTGAGGCTCACAGAAAGCATTGTCCCTCGCCGCGGTAGGTTGGGATCTCCTCCACGATGCGATCGCCCGCGAGCAGGTGGAGCGTGTTGAAGTGCTCACAGAGCTCGCCGGCCTTGGCGTGGCGAAACCATACGCGCTCGCCGACACGCAGGCGGGCGGAGCGGGCTCCGAGCAGCGGCGTCTGCACCTCGCCGGCTCCCTCTTGGCGGTCCAGGCGCAGGCCGGCGGGCAGGTCGGGCCGGGGCAGACGATCAGCTCCGGCGGGGCCCGATGCGATGTAGCCGCCGCCGAGCACCGTGGCTACGTCGGCGCTGGGCCGGCGGACCACCGGCAGCGCGAACAGGGCCGCCGGACGGGGGCGAAACGAGCGATAGGCATCGAACAGGGTCGGAGCGTAGAGCCCGGAGCCGGCGGTGACCTCGGTGACCGCCGGCTCGCGCGCGGTGAGCTGCAGGCTGCCGGTGCCGCCGCCATTGACGATCTCGAGCTGGGCGAGCGCGTCCACGGCCGCGACCGCCTCGGCGCGACGGGCGGACAGCTCGCGCGCTGAGAGCGATTGAATCGCGCGCAGCGCGAGCGCGCGGGCGGGCCGGCCGGGCGGGGCGTCGCCGAGGCCGGCTGTCTGGGCCTCGTAGGCCATGATTCCGACGAGCGCGAGCCCGTCACGCGCGAGGACCGCGCGCGCAAGCGCGACCGCCTGGGCGGGCGTGTGCACAGGCGAGCGCTTGACGCCGATGCGGATGCGCCCGCCGAGCAGGCGCAGGCCGGCGTCCAGGTCGATGCAGACGCGGACCGGCGCGTCGGCGCGCGCGCGCGCGCGTGCGGCCTCGATCTCATCGAGCTGGGCGGGACAGTCGACCATGACCGCGATGCGCGCGCCGGGACGCTCGGCGCTGAGCCGGGCCAGCGCGCACAGCGCCCGGCGATCGACGGTCGGGTACGCGACGAGCAGATCCTCGAAGCCACGCTCGGCAAGCCACAGCGCCTCGGGCAGCGTGTAGGCGAGCGTGCCGCTGAAGCCGGGGCGCTCGAGCACTCGCCCCTGCAGCTCGCGACAGCGCACCGACTTGCTGGCGAGCCGGATCGGCTTGGGCGAGGCGCGGCGTTCGAGATCGGCCGCGTTGGCCCAGAAGGCGTCGAGGTCGACGAGCGCAAACGGCGGCTCGAGCTGGGCGGTCGCCGCTTCCAGGCGCGCCAGCCGGTCAGGCATCGACCGGGCCGAGGACGCGGTCGGTGAACTCGTTGGCGAAACGTCCGTTGGGATCGAGACGCGTGCGCAGCGCTTGAAAGCGGTCCCACTCCGGGTAGCGCTCGCGCAGCGTGGCGGCCGTCTGAAAGTGGCGCTTGCCCCAGTGCGGACGGCCGCCGAGCTCCTGCATGATCGCCTCGACGGCGCGGAAGTAGGGCTCCCAGACCATGCCCTCGAACATGTGCACCGCCACGAAGCCGCTGTCGCGGGCGCAGGCGGTGCTCAGCATCGCATCGTCGGCCGCGACCGTGCGAACCTCGATCGGGAACGGCACGTCAAAGCCCCGTGCGGGAACGAGCGCCATCACGCGACGGACCGCCTCGGGCGTGGCGGCGCGTGGGAGCGCGTACTCCATCTCGGTGAAGCGGACCAGGCGCGGGCTGGCGAAGATGCGATCGGAGCGATCGACGCGCGTGCTCGAGCCCGCGAGACGCGTCACGACCCGGTTGATCCGCGGGATCGCGGCCGGGAACCGACGGCCGATCAGGCAGGCGAGCGCGAAAGCGTGGTTCGTGAGCAGGATGTCGTTGGCATAGGCCGAGACCCGGCCGCGCGGCTGGGGCGGAGCATCGACGCGGTTGTTGGTGCGGGTGAGCGCGACCTCGGCGTGGGGAAACACGAACAGCTCGAAGTGGTCGTTGCCGAGCGCCAGCTCCTCGAAGCGCGCGAGCGTCTCCAGCAGCGGTCGCGGCTGATCGACGCCGCGCAGCGTGAAGGCGGGCACGCAGCGCAGGGTCACCTCCGCGATCACGCCGAGCGCCCCGAGCGACACGCGGGCGGCGCGAAAGACCTCGGCGTCGAGCTGCTCGGAGCAGCGCAGCGTGCTGCCGTCGGCGAGCACGAGCGTCAGCTCGGCGACCTGGGCGGAGATGTTGCGCAGGCGCGCGCCCGTGCCGTGCGTGCCGGTCGAAATGGCGCCGGAGATCGTCTGGGAGTCGACGTCGCCGAGGTTCTCGAGCGCCAGTCCGTGGCGAGCGAGCAGGCCGTTCAGCTCGCGGATCGTGATCCCGGCCTGGACGCGCACGAGGCGCGCGGAGTGATCGACGTTGAGGACGCGCTTGAAGCGGGCGAGTCGCAGCTGAATGCCGTCTGTCAGTGCGATGTCACTGAACGAGTGCCCCGATCCGGCGACGCGCACGCGCTGTCCGCCCGCCGCAGCCCGCCTGATCGCACCGCAGATCTCGGCGACCGAGCCGGGCGTCTCGACGCGCGCGGGAACACACACCTGATCGCCCGTCCAGTTGCGCCAGGGCGTCGACGATCGGCCCGGCGTGCCCGGGGCGCCGCGTCCATGTGCGGCGCCCTGCGCCCGGGTCGTCTCGCGCGCCTCGGTCTGCACATCCGTATCGCTAGGCTCGCCCATCAGATGACCGAGCCGGAGCCTACTCCGAGCCCGATCGCCCGAACATCACGCGCTCCGCGCCTGCCGACCCCCGGCCCCAGGCGCGCGAGCGTGATCGGCGCGGGCTCGTTCGGGACGGCGCTCGCAGTGCTGCTGACGCGCGCCGGGCTGCGCACGACGCTGCTGGCCCGCACCGCAGAGCAGGCTGAGCGGCTGCAGGCCGAGCGCGAGAACCGAACGTATCTGCGCGGCGTGGAGCTCCCGGTGGAGCTGCGCATCGAGCCGTTGCAGGCCGGGCTGACGCGCGCTGACTTCGTGTTCCTCGCCGTGCCGTCGCACGGTCTGGGCGAGGTGATCGAAGGGCTCGACGCGGCCGGCCTCGGCCGCCGCGCGTCGGTCGTGTCGGTCGCGAAGGGGCTCGTGCCGCCGCACGGACTGCCGCCCACCTCGGTGCTGATCAGCCGCTTCGGGGTGGAGCACGTCGCCTGCCTTGGCGGGCCGGCGCACGCGCAGGAGATGGTCAGCGCCGGCGCCGCGCTGGTCGCCGCCTCGCACTCGGAGGAGCTCGCGAGCACGCTCGCGCAGATGTTCACGCGCGCAGGCGTGGTCTGCGAGCGCTCCAACGACCCGGTCGGCGTCGAGCTCGCCGGCGCCGCGAAGAACGCTGCGGCGCTTGCGGCGGGCGCGACCGAGGCCCAGGGCATGAACGCGGCGGGAGCGGCCGCGGGCCACATCTTCGCCGAGGTCTGGCGCCTGGCCGAGGGCCTCGGCGGCCGGCCGGAGTCGCTGATCGGTCTGGCGGGCGCGGGCGACCTGGTCGCGACCGCGCTGGCGCGTGAAAGCCGCAACCGGCGCGCCGGCGAACTGCTCGCCGCGGGTGTGGCTGCGCGGGAGATCCCGGGGCGAATCGGCCAGGCTGTCGAGGCGCTCGAGTCGGTGCCCCTGCTGGCGCGGGCGGTCGAGCAGGCCGGCGTGAACGCACCGGTGACAGGAGCGCTCGCGAGGCTAATATCGGGCGAGCTGCCACTGGCCGAGTGGGTGGCGCTGGTACGCGCCACCGTCCCTCCACCGGCCCGTTGGCGCAGGCGGCCCCAGCCGGGTTTCTGGCGACGGCTGTGGCAAAGACGCCTCAGGCGATGAGAAATACTATGGCTATCCCACGATGGAGGGACCACCATGCCCGCTCCCAGAACGCCTCGTCGACGCGCCCCGGAAGTCGATCCCAGCAAGGGCCTGCCGCGCGACCCCGATGAGTTCCTTGCCGCGCACGACAAGCGCGAGAAGATCCTGCGTATGCAGAACCTGATCCGGCCAGGCCGCACGACCCCGATCGCAGTTCGCTTCGACCAGTTCACGCTCACGCGCCTGAAGGCGCTCGCGGCCCAGCGCAACACCGGCTATCAGACGCTCCTCAAGGAGTTCGTGATCGAGCGCCTGTACGAGGAGGAGAAGCGCGCCGGCATCATCGACTGAGCACGCGCCGAGCCGCGACCGGCGAACGTCCGGGAGGCCAGGGCGGCCATCCTGGGGGCGGGCAGGGACGCCCGCGCCAGCCCGCCCGGCGAGCACGCATACCCGCGTGGACGCGGCCCAACCCATCAACCACCCATCAGGGTGCTCACGACCGCTTCGTACACCCCCGCGCCGTAGGACGCCTCGGTGGCGCGCGCGTTCGGCTGCGCCGACAACGGACCGGCGATCGAGGGATCGCGCGCGAGCGCGTTCGCGACCAGCCAGAACGAGCTCACGTGCTCGGCGCACGCCATATCCTCGCGAGAGTCGCCGATCGCGAACGTCTCCTCGCGCTCGTAGCCGCGCGCGCGGCTGAAAAACGCGACCGCCGCCGCCTTCGAGACGACGGCCGGCACCAGATGGTACCCGCGCACGTGGGGCAGATCCGCGAGCGCCGGCGAGCGCCGGCTGACGACCCCGTTGTCCATCAGGCGCAGGTGCTCGTGGCCGTGCTCGACCAGGACCGCGTCCACCTCCGCCACGTCCACGAGACCACGGAACAGGTGCGAGGCTTCTCGCGCCACGTGCCACGGCTCGTGGTACTCGAGCCGTCCCTGATAGCGCTCGAGCAGCAGCTGCGGCGCTCCGCAGCGCTCGATCTGCTCGGCGATCGTCAGCTCCCCAGGCATCAGCTCCCCCGTCAACCAGTGGTCCTCGCCTCCATACTGCGCGCCGCCGTCCAGCACGACGCACGCCCCCCCTTCGAAGATGAACGAGTCCTGGCCGAGCAACCGCGCGTCCTCGTGCACCGGCGCCCGCTTGCGTCCCGACATCAGCACGATCTCGACGTTTGCTCGCAGGCATGCCTGCATCGCGCGTACCCCGTCGATCGAGACGGCGCCCTCGCCATCGTGCAGCAGCGAAGCGCCCCGGCCCAGCAGGGTGCCATCCAGGTCGAGGTAAAGGCATCTGATGCTCATCGGGTCGATCTGCCGCCGACGGCCCTGACAGGCCGGCCCACGCGCGTGCAAGCACCCTCGATTCGGTCGCTCATCGCGCTCGCCGATCGTTCATCCCCACGCATCGTCTCCGGTCCATCAGCCCGTCATCGCAGCGCGGGCTCCTCGGCCAGCGCCGGGCGCTCGATGGGCGCATCGACCAGCTCGACCTCCGCCAAGCGCCCCTCCTGCACGAGCCTGCGCGAGATCGTCGCGAGCACCGTCAGCGCCATCGGGCTGAGCGCCCGCAGCGACTGATGGCGATTGCGATGCTCGTCCAGATCGACCTGCGCCATGCCGTCCAGCCCGACCGCGCGCCAGGCGTCGATCAGCATCCCGATCTCGACGCCGTAACCGGTCGCGAACGGCAGCCGTTCGAGCAGCTCGCGCCGTACCGCGACCTCGCCCGCGAGCGGCTGACGGACCCCTGCCAGCTCGGGATAGAACAGCTCGAGCGCCGGTCGCGCGAGCAGATGGTTCACACGCCCACCTCCCTCCGCCAGCCGGACGCCCGCCTGCTCGAAGGGACGGCGATAGAAGGCCTTCACGAACGCGATCTGCTGCGGCTCGCACAGCAGCGGCCCGAGCAGGCCCGTCGCGTAGTGGGTCTGGAAGTCGCTCGTATCCGCGTCCAGAAAGCAGATCAGATCCCCACCGAGCCGTGGCAGCGCGCGCCACATCGCGTCGCCCTTGCCCAACACGTCGCCGAGCGCCGGCATCAGCTCGGCCTCCTGATAGACGACGGCCCCGGCCAGCTCGGCCGCCGCAACGGTGCCGTCGGCCGACGCGCCATCCACCACCACGATCTCGTCGATCGCGCGCAGCTCACGCAGCTCGCCGAGCGCGCGCACGATCGTGCCGACGGTCCCGGCGCATTCGCGTGCCGGCAGGCACACGGACACCGCCAGGCCCTGCTCCGCGCGCGCCGCAGCGATCATCGCCGGCGCGTAACGCGAGTGATGGAAGCTGCGCATTCGCAGCCATTGCTCCGTCGCCGGCGTAAGGGCCATGGCTCTACTATCGCAAGCCATGGCCACGACACCGCAGGCGCGTGCGCGCGCGCGGTCCGTCGGCAAAGAGCGCCAGCTCGAGCCGTGGAGCGCCTTGCTCGACGAGGGCAGCGCCGATGGGCGGCTCGTGCGCGAAGCGCGCGAGGGGCCGCGCGGACCACGGCTCGCCGATCTGCCCGGCGAGCTGCATCCGGATGTGCTCGCCGCTCTGCACCGCGCGGGCATCGAGCGCCTGTATCGCCATCAGGAGCGTGCGCTGCAAGCGGCCTGGCGGGGACCGACGATCGTCACCACCGGCACCGCTTCGGGCAAGTCGCTGTGCTTTCAGCTGCCGACGCTCGAGGTGCTCTGCCGCGACGCTCGCGCCCGCGCGCTCTACCTCTATCCGACCAAGGCGCTCGCGCAGGATCAGGCGCGCGCGCTGGGCGCGTTCGGGCTGCCCAAGCGGGTGCGCCCGGCGATCTACGACGGCGACACCCCGCGCGCGGCGCGCGCCGACATCCGCCGCAACGCCAACGTCGTGCTCACCAACCCCGACATGCTGCACGTCGGCATCCTGCCCAACCATGCCGCCTGGGCTGAGCTGTTCGCCAACCTCGCGGTGGTGGCAATCGACGAGGCGCACGTCTATCGCGGCGTGTTCGGCTCGCACGTGGCCTGCGTGCTGCGCCGGCTGCGCCGCATTGCGGCCGCCTACGGGACCGAGCCGCGGCTGCTGTTGACGTCCGCGACGATCGCCAATCCGGGCGAGCTCGCCGAGCGCCTGACCGGACTGGAGGACTTCGCCTTGATCGACGACGAGGACTCCCCCGCGCCGGGGCGGCGGATCGCGATGTGGAACCCGCCGTTGACCGACGAGGCACTCGGGACGCGGCGCTCGGCGCTTGCCGAGGCCGCCGAGCTGCTGGCCCGCCTGCTGTGCGCCGGGGCGCGCGCGATCTGCTTCATGAAGTCGCGCAAGGGCGTCGAGCTGCTCAGCCGGTTGGTCACCCAGGAGCTGGCCGCCGGCGAGCACCCCGAGCTCAGCGAGCTGGTGGCGCCATACCGCGCCGGCTACACCCCGCAGCAGCGCCGTGAGCTCGAGCGCCGCCTCACCAGCGGCGAGCTGCGCGCCGTGATCGCGACCGACGCGCTCGAGCTCGGCATCGACATCGGCGAGCTCGACGCGGCCCTGGTCGTGACGTTCCCGGGGACCGTGGCCTCGCTGCGCCAGATGTGGGGTCGCGCCGGCCGGCGCGGGCGCGGACTGGCGCTTTACATCGCCGGCGAAGACGCCCTCGACCAGTTCTTCTGCCGCCATCCCGACGAGTTCCTCGAGCGCCCGGTCGAGGCCGCGATCCTCGACCACGAGAGCCCGCTGATCTTTCGCGCTCACCTGCTCTGCGCCGCGCACGAGGGGCCGCTCGAGCAGCGCGACGAGGAGTTCTTCGGCCCCCGCCTGCAGGCCTACGCCGAGCAGCTGCTCGGCGCCGGACTGCTGCGCCGACGGGCATCCCGCGCAACTCGCGGAGACACCGCCGTGAACGTGAGCGGCGACACCTTCGTGCCACGCCGCGCCGACCGCTATCCCGCCGCGGAAGTCTCGTTGCGCTCCGCCGGCTCCGAGCGCTTCGCGATCGTGGACGTCGCCAGCGGCGAGCTGCTCGGCGACACCGAGGCCGCGCGCGCCCACGCGACCGTTCACGGCGGCGCCGTGTACCTGCACCAGGGGCGCTCGTACGAGGTGCGCGAGCTGGACCTGGACCACCGCCGCGCGCTCGTGGCTCCATTCGACGGCGACTGGTACACGCAGCCCAAGCGCGAGACCGAAACCACGATCGAGCGCCTGCTCGACCGGCGCGACACGCTCGGCGTGACGCTCAGCTTCGGCACCGTCGCGGTCACCGAGACCGTGCTCGCCTACCAGCGCAAGCGCCTGGCCGACCACAGCGCGATCGACCTCGTCGGCCTGGACCTGCCCGAAACGAGCTTCTCCACGCAGGCGCTCTGGTACGAGCTCGACAGCGCCGAGCTCGCCGATACGATCCCGCTCGAGTCGCTGCTGGGCGCGCTGCACGCCACCGAGCACACGCAGATCGCGGTGCTGCCCCTCTTGGCGATGTGCGACCGCTGGGACATCGGCGGTCTGTCCACCAACCTGCACCCCCAGACCGGCCAGCCGACGATCTTCATCTACGACGGACACCCCGGAGGCATCGGTATCACCCGCACGGCGTTCGCGCGCTTCGATGAGCTCTGCCGCGACGCGCTCACGTTGATCAGCGGTTGCGGCTGCGCGGAGGGCTGCCCATCGTGCGTGCAGTCGCCGAAGTGCGGCAACCTCAACGAACCGCTCTCGAAGGCCGGCGCCCGGCTGCTGCTCGAGCGTATGCTTGCGCCGCACCGATGAGCCTCCGCCGCTGTTCAAGCAACGTGGTTCACCGCCGCAGATATCGCATCCTGGCCGTGATCGTGGCCTGCATCGCGCTGGGCGGGAGCGCCAGCCAGGCGCAGGCGCCCTCGAGCTCGTCGCTGCCCGCCGAAGGGCCGAGCGGACGCTCCGAGCTGACGAGCTGGACGATGCGCCAGGATCCCGCCAACCACGGCCTTGCGGCAGGCTGGCAGAAGGGGGGTTTCAGCGGCAAGAGCGTCAGCGTTCCCGACGTGATCGATCCGCTGCTCTACTCCGGCCGCGTCGCGGTGTCCAACTACGAAGGCTCGATCGCCTGGTACCGCACGACCTTCGACGCCCCCGCCGCCGGCGCCTACGCGCTGACATTCGAGTCGGCCAACTGGCAGGCCACCGTGTGGGTCGACGGCCACGAACTGGGATCCCACAAGGGCTCGTATCTGCCCTTCGAAATGCGCACCATGCTGACGGCGGGCAGACATACCGTCGTCGTGCGCGTCGACTGGCAGAACCCCGACGCGCAGGAGAAGCTCGGCTTTCACCGCACCTGGTTCAACTGGGGCGGGATCGACGGCGAGGTCAACGTGCGCCCGGTCGGCGAAAGCGAGCTGCAGAACCCGTCGATCCAGACGAGCCTGCCGGCGGGCGCCGTCACGACAGCCGCCAACGCCACCGTCACGGTCGGCGTCGAAGTCCGCAACGACGGCGTCTCGGGGCATCCGATCGTCCCCGAAGGATCGCTCGCGCACGGGACCCAATCGATCGCGCTGCACTTCCCCGAACAGCGCCTGGCGCACGGCCAGACCGCGACCGTGAGCACCACGGTCACCGTCCCAGAACCGGCCCTGTGGTCGCCCGCCAGCCCCAACCTCTACCAGCTCACCCTCGATAACGGCTCCGAAGCCGGCTACTCGGCGCGCGTCGGGCTGCGCCAGATCAGCTGGCACGGCGGACGCGTGTACCTCAACGGGGCACGCCTGGTCCTGCACGGCGCGACCGTCCAGGAGGACGCTCAGGGCCGGGGCGACGCGCTCACGCCGGCCGATGAGAACACGATCGTCAGCGAGCTCAAGGCGATCGGCGCGAACGCCGTGCGCACCCAGCATCCGCTGTATCCCGGGCTGCTCGAACGGTTCGACGCCGCGGGGATCCTCGTATGGCAGGGCATCGGCCCCGTCGAAGGCGCCGGCAACTGGTACTCGACCACGCCGTCATTGACCGCCGCTGCGGAGAACCAGGCGCGCACAGCTGCGATCGCCGAGCAGCTGCACCCCTCGGTCTTCGCATGGAACTTGGTCGACGAGATGGCCGGCAACGGTCGCGACAGCGCCGAGGACACGTACATCGAAACGATGGCGCGCTGGCTGCACGCCCACGACCCGGGGCGCATGGTGGCGGTCGATGTCTGGGGCGATCACCCGCCGACACATCCCGGGGCCGTCTACCGCGAAGTCGACGCCGTCGCCGAGACCGACTACTCGGGCTGGTACGACCACCCGCACAACTCGCCCGCCGCGGTGAGCGCCGAAATCTCCAAGCGCCTGGCGGCGATGCAGCGCACCTTCGCCGGCAAGGTGCTCGTGGTCAGCGAGTTCGGGGCCGAATCGAACGGCCTGAACCCGAGCTCGAGCCCGGGCGGGTACGGGTATCAGGCGCAGCTGCTCGCGCGCCACATCCGCATCTACTCGGCCGACTCGCAGCTGAGCGGCATGTTCGTCTACCTGCTGCGCGACTACCCGCTGAACCCGACCTTCTCGGGCGGCTCGATCCACGAGGTGCTGCCGCACATCAGGCTGATCGAGGGGCTCGACCAGAAGGGGCTGTTCATGTACGACGGCGCCCCCAAGCCGGCCGTCAGCGCCGTGGCAGCGCTCTACAAGGCATTGCCCCAGGTGTGAGCCCACGCGTGCGCGTCCGTGCGTGCGCGTGCGCGCGTGGGTCGGCTCGTGTGACCGGTGACCCGTGACCGGTGGCCGGCGGTCGGCGGCCGGCGCGCTCGGCGTGTGACAGGTCTGAGCCCACGCGCGCGCGTGGGCCGGCTCGATCCGGTACGCAGGCCTGGCCGGCCGGTCAGCCGAGGTTCCCGCGCGCGATCCGAAGCAGGTCGATCGTCTCGTCGTAGAGCTTCACATCGACGCCCTCCTCGAGGGCAACCTCGCGCAGCGGGCGTCCGCTTGCCGTGGCCTTCTTGACGATCGCCGTGCCCTTGTCGTAGCCGATCGCGCCGTTGAGCGCGGTCGCGACCGCCAGCGTGGCGCCGGCCGACGCGTCGGTGCCCGCCCGGTTGACCTCGATGCCGTCGATGCACTTCTCGGCAAAAACGCGCCCAGTCGAGCTGAGCAGCTGCAGCGACTGCAGCAGGTTGCGCGCGATCAGGGGGATGCGCACGTTCAGCTCGAACTGTCCCTGCATCCCCCCCACCGTGACCGCCGCGTCGTTGCCGATCACCTGCCCGCAGACCTGCAGGACCACCTCCGGGATCACCGGGTTGACCTTGCCCGGCATGATCGACGAGCCCTTTTGCAGCTCGGGCAGCAAGATCTCGCCGATCCCTGCGCGCGGACCCGAGCCCATCAGCGCGAGATCGCCCGCGATCTTCGTCAGCGACACGGCCAATATCTTCAGCGCGCCCGACAGCTCGACCAGCGCGTCGCGGTTGGCCTGCGCCTCGAACGGATGCGCCGGCGGCGCGATCTGGCGCAGCCCCGACTCCTTGCGCAGGCGCGCGCGGACCTTCTCGGCAAAGCGCTCGTGCGTGTTCAGGCCGGTACCGGTGGCGGTGCCGCCGAGCGGGATCTGCCCGACGTGCACGAGCGCGGAGGCGATACGCTCCTGGGCCAGCGCGATCTGCGCGGCGTAGCCGGCGAACTCCTGGCCGAGCGTCACCGGCACCGCGTCCATCAGGTGGGTGCGCCCAGACTTGACGACGTTGCGAAAGCTTTTGGCCTTGCGCGTCAGCGAGCGCTCGAGCTGTTTGAGGGCGGGCAGCAGCTCGTTCTCAGCCGCGTCCAGCGCCGCGAGATGAACCGCCGAGGGAAACACGTCGTTGGAGCTCTGGCCCATGTTGACGTGGTCGTTGGCGTGCGCCCCGTCGCCCGCCAACGCGGCGATCACCTCGTTGACGTTCATGTTCGTCGAAGTCCCCGAGCCGGTTTGGAAGACGTCGATCGGAAACTGCCCGTCGTGCTTGCCTTCGGCGATCTCGCGCGCGGCTTTCTCGATGCTCCGTGCCTTGGTGCGCGGCAGCAGCCCCAGTTCGGCGTTGACAGCCGCGGCTGCGCCCTTGATGCGCGCCAGCCAGTGCACCACCGCGATCGGCACCGTCTCGCCGGAGATCGGGAAGTTCTCCACGGCCTTGGCGGTCTCGCCGCCCCATAGCTGCTCGTCTGGCATTCACGTCTCCTTTGTCCGGGCGCGCTCGCGGCCCCGCTCGCGCGAACCCTATCCCCATCCCTCGCCTGCGCGCCCTACCCCCATCCCTCGCCTGCACGCCCTACCCCTATCGCTGGCCTGGGCGCCCTATCCCTATCGCTGGCCTGGGCGCCCTATCCCTATCGCTGGCCTGGGCGCCCTATCCCTATCGCTGGCCTGGGCGCCCTATCCCTATCGCTGGCCTGGGCGCCGATCTGGCGTGTGCGCGCGGTTCACCGCGATCCGGCACATCCCCTCCGACCACCGCACGCGTGCGCGCGCGCGCACGCGCCTCCTACCCGCAGAACGCAGCCAGCTCGCGCGCGAGCCCGACCGGATCGTCGTAGGCCATCAGAAAGCCCGTGCTCGGCAGCACGCGCAGCTCGCCGTGCGCAAGCCGGCGCAGCGCGTCCTCCGCGGGTGCGATCGGGTGAAGACGATCGTGATCGGCCCACAGCAGCAGCACCGGGACATCGAGCCGCGGGTAGAGCTCGAGCAGCTCGGTGCGGGCGCCGCGCGGCCAGCAGCGCGCGCACTTGGCCCAGGAGCGGGCCCGGCTGCGATTGCCCGGCGCGTCGGCGAAGGCGTGCCGCAACAGATCGCGCGCCGCCGGGTTGGCGCGCACGGTCAGGCGATCGACGCTGCCGGGGCGCGTCAACAGGGTGCGTGTCGCGCGCCCGACCATGCGGTCGAGTCCCGGAACGGCGCCGGCCATGAAGCCCGCGCGCCAGGCGGCGCGCGCGAGACGATGCTCCGGCTGGGCATGCAGGCTGCTCGACATCAGCACGAGCCGCCGCGGTCGCAGCTGCCCGCTCTGCATGGCGCGCAGCGCAATGTCGGCGCCCATGCCATGCCCCCCGATCGTCGCGTTCGGCCCGAGCACATCGGCGGCGAAGCCGGCGATCACGCGCGCGTACCAGTCGATCGTGTAGGGGTGACGAGGATCGTCCTCGGAGTCGCCGTGCAGCGGCAGGTCGGGCAGGACCACGCGGTAGCCGCCGGCGAGCTGCTCGGCCGACGGCTCCCACTCCCGATGCGAGAGCAGCGCCGAGTGAAGCAGCGCCAGCGGGCGGCCGGCGCCGAGCTCGCGATAGGCCACACGCGTGCCGTCCGAGTGGTGGTAGAGGCGCAGCCTCATCGACCGATGATCCCAGGGTTCGTCGCGGCGCCCGGCACGGTTCCTGCGCATGCAACGAGCGTTCCGAGCTGCACCGGCCGTTGCGGCGGTTGCCCCAAAGCTGCGCAAACCTGACCATCTCTTGGGATGACCGCGATCCGCACGAATGCCGCCGCGGCGATGCTGGGGGTGAGTCCAAATACCCTGCGCAGCTGGGAGCGGCGCTTCGGCTACCCCAGGCCGCAGCGCACCCAGGGGGGACACCGCCAGTTCGAGCTCGCCGAGATCGAGGCGTTGCGCCAGGCGTTCAGCGAGACGGGCGACATCGTCTCGTCGGTCTCGATCGCGCGCGAGCGTGGCGAGGGACCGTCCTCGCCGATGCGTCTGCAGGCGGCGCTCAGCGAGTTTCGCGAGGACGCCGCGGATCGCGTGCTGGAAGAGAGCCTGGCGGTGCGGTCGGTCGAGCGCACCGTCGAGTCGGTGCTTCTGAGCGCGGTCGAGCTGCTCGAGCCGGGCTCGCCCGAGCGGGCTTTTGCCCGCCGCTACGCCGCCGGCTGGTTGGCGGCGGCGACCCGCGTCGCGCCGTGCGCCTCGCGTGAAGAGGGCACGATGATCCTCGACGCCTCCGCGCCGGCCGGGGTCGACGGGCTGTACGTGCAGGCGCTCGAGCTGTTCCTGCGCCGCCGCGGGCTGCGCGTGCTGACACTGACACTCGAGCTCGAGCCAGCGCGCGTCGGCGCGGCCCTGCGCGCGCTGCGTCCGGGCGCGCTGGTGCTTGCCGGGGCAGCGGCGGACGCCACGCCGCAACGGCTGAGCCGCCTGGTGTACGCCGCGCGACGCGCCGAGCCGGGGATCGCGATCTTCGACTACCGGGCCGCGCTCGCGCAGGGAGCGGCATCCACAGTCACGTGTGTCGGCCCGGGCGCGCTGGACGCGGCCGAGCAGCTGCGCGAGCGCCTGACGGGCGTCGTGCTGCCAGGTCACGCCGCATCCGCTTCCTGAACCCGAGCGCCAACCTAGAATGGGCCGCCCATGTCGGACGGCGCTTCACGGCATCCGCTGATCCCTGCCCGCGCGGTCGATCCGGCGCGGGATCTGCCGGAGCTCGAGCTCGAGGTGCTCGAGCGCTGGCGCGAGCGCGACGTGTTCAGGGAGTCGCTGCGTGCGCGCGCGGATGCGCCGCGATGGGTCTTCTACGAGGGACCCCCGACGGCGAACGGGCCCCCCGGTGCCCATCACGTGCTGGCGCGCGTGTTCAAGGACATCTATCCGCGCTTTCAGACGATGCGCGGCCGCCTGGTCGAGCGCAAGGGCGGCTGGGACTGTCACGGGCTGCCGGTGGAGATCGCCGTCGAACAGGAGCTCGGGTTCACCAGCAAGGCCGACATCGAGCGTTACGGGATCGCCAAGTTCAACGCGAAGTGCCGCGAGTCGGTGTTTGCGTACCTGCAGGAGTGGGATCGCCTGACCGAGCGGATCGGGTTCTGGATAGACCTCGACGACGCCTATCGCACGCTCGATGAGTCTTACATCGAGTCGGTCTGGTGGGCGCTGGCGGAGATCGACCGCCGTGGGCTGCTCTACGAGGGACACAAGGTCGTTCCCTACTGCTACCGCTGCGGCACCGCGCTGTCCTCGCACGAGGTGGCGCTCGGCTACCAGGAGGTGGTCGACCGCTCGGTGTTCGTGCGCCTGCCGATCGACATAGCAGCGCCCGACCTGGCATCCCCGTTGCGCGAGGGCGACGAGCTGCTGATCTGGACGACGACGCCGTGGACGCTGCCGGGCAACGTCGCGGTCGCGGTCGGCCCCGAGATCGAGTACGCCCGCGCTCGGTACGACGGGGCCACGTTCGTGCTCGCGGCGGCGCTGGTCGCGCGCGTGCTCGGCGAGCATGCGGAGATCCTCGAGCGCTTCCCCGGCTCACGCCTCGTCGGCGCCCACTACCAGGGGCCGATCTTCCCCGAGGGACCGTTCGGGCCCGGCGAGCGCGGCGCCTTTCCAGTCGTCGCGGGCGAGTTCGTCACGACCGATGACGGCACCGGGCTGGTGCACATCGCGCCGGCGTTCGGCGAGGATGACTTCAACGTCGCGGCCGCGGCCCGCGAGGTCGCGTTCGACCCGAGCGATCCCCACTCCCTGTTCAACCCGGTCCGGCCCGACGGCACCTACGACGGTCGCGTGCGCAGCCACGACGGCGGCTCGTACGAGGGCCGCCACGTCAAGGATCCGCAGCTGACGAGCGACCTGATCGAGGACCTGCGCGCGCGCGGGCTGTTGCTGGTCGAGCAGCCCTACGAGCACTCCTACCCGCACTGCTGGCGCTGCGGGACGCCGCTGATCTACTACGCCAAGAGCGCCTGGTACATCCGCACGACCGCCCTGCGCGACCAGATGCTGGCGGCCAACGAGACGATCACCTGGCACCCGGAGCACGTCAAGCACGGGCGCTTCGGCGACTGGCTGGCGAACAACGTCGACTGGGCGCTGTCGCGCGAGCGCTACTGGGGCACACCGCTGCCGGTCTGGCGGTGCGCGGACGGGCACACGCACACGATCGGCTCGTTCGCGGAGCTCGGCGAGCGCACCGGCGTCGCGCTCGAGGACCACCACCGTCCATTCGTGGACGAGGTCCAGTTCGCCTGTCCTGAGTGCGAGCGGCCGATGAGGCGCGTGAGCGAGGTGATCGACGTCTGGTTCGACTCGGGCTCGATGCCGTTTGCTCAGTATCACGATCCGTTCGAGAACCACGAGACGTTCACCGAGCGGTTCCCCGCCGATTTCATCTGCGAGGCTCAGGATCAGACGCGCGGCTGGTTTTACTCGCTGCTGGCGATCTCGGTGCTGCTCGGGCGCGAGGCGCCTTATCGCAACGTGGTCTGCCTCGGCCTGATTCTCGACGGCGAGGGCCAGAAGATGTCGAAGTCCAAGGGCAACGCGGTCGAGCCGTGGCAGGTGCTCGAGGCCTACGGCGCGGATGCGTTTCGCTGGTACTTCTTCACCTCCAAGCAGCCGTGGGACGGCTATCGCTTCTCCGAGGAGGCGATCGCGGAGGGGGTGCGACTGTTCCTCAAGCAGCTGTGGTCGACGTACTACTTCTATGTGCTGTATGCGCGGGCGGCGGCTGACGTGCTCGCCGACGCACCCGCGCTGTTCACGCCCGCGCAGTTGACCGACCTCGACCGCTGGGCGCTGTCGCGCACGGAGTCGGCGGCCCGGTTCGTGGCGGCACGCCTGGACGCCTACGACGCCACCAGCGCCGGCCGAACGATCGCCGAGCTGGTGGACGAGCTGTCGAACTGGTACGTCCGGCGGTCGCGCGCTCGCTTTTGGGACGGTGACCTGGCCGCCTTCCAGACGCTGCGCACGTGCCTGCTGGCGGTCGCCAGAATGCTGGCCCCGTTGTGTCCGTTCATCGCCGACGAGATCTACGACAATCTCGATGGAACGCTCGCCAGCGTGCATCTTTGCGACTTTCCGAAGAAGGGAGAGATCAGCGAGCGCGACGAGCTATTGGAGTGGAACATGGCGCTGGCGCGCGAGACCGTGCGCTTGGGCCTGGGCGCGCGCGGCCGGTCGAAAGTCAAGATCCGCCAGCCGCTCGCTGAGGCTGTGGTCGTGGCCTCGGAGCGAGAGCGCGAAGCAATCGAAGGTCTCGCGGAGGTCGTGCGCGCGGAGCTGAACGTGCACAGCATCCGGTTCGTGGAGGTGGCGGACGAGCTCGGCACCTACGAGATCAAGCCGAACTACCGGACGCTTGGCCCACGGTTCGGCAAGGACATGCCGATGGTCGCTGCGGCGGTTGCCGCGCTCGAGCCCGCGCACGTGGCGAGCGCGTTGCGCACCGGCAGCGAGATCGGGATCGCCGTGAACGGGCACGACCATTCGCTCACAGCAGACGACCTGCTGCTGACGCTCCGCCCTCCCGAGGGCTATAGCGTCGAGCGCGAGGGCACCCACGCGGTGGCGCTCAATTTGACGCTCGACGATGACCTGCGTCGCGAGGGGCGCGCGCGAGAGATCGTGCACGCGGTCCAGAACGCGCGCAAGAACGCGGGTCTGCGCGTCGAGGATCGGATCGAGCTGTGGCTGGCCGGCGATCCGCAGCTGATCGAAGCGGCATCAGCCCACAGCGACTACCTCACCGGCGAGACGCTGGCGCTCGAGCTGTCGCTCGGCAACGGCGCCCCAAGCGACGGCTTCGGCGAGCAGGCCCAGATCGACGGGCTGACCTTGTCGATCGCGCTCAGAAAGACCCGCGCTCACTGAGGCGGTCGATCGACGGGCTGAGCCTGTCAGTCGCCTCCAGGAACACCCATGCGCCGCGCCGGCCGCCGCCTCAGGCCGCCAGGACGGGCTCGAGCTCCTGCTCGAGCTTCTTCTTCGGATAGGCCCCGACCACGGTCTTCACCGGGGAGCCGCCCTTGAACAGGATCATCGTCGGAATCGAGAGCACCTGATAACGGGCGGCCGTCTGCTGGTTGTCGTCGACGTTCAGCTTGACGATGCGCAGGTCGGGGCGCTCGCCCGCGATCTCCTCCAGGACCGGAGCGACCACGCGGCAGGGGCCACACCACGGGGCCCAGAAGTCGACGAGCACTGGGCTCGACGCTTCGAGCACCTCGGCGTCGAAGTTGTTGTCGGTGACTTCTGTGAGGCCTGCCATGTCGTCTCCTTCGAAGATCGGTGTCTGCTGGCTTGCGGTCCGCTGGGCCCGGGAGGGCTCGAGAGAGCGTTACGTTCGCCTATCACTATACAAAATGAAGCAACATCCTCCCGATGGTCTCCCTCACTCCGGGACCGGCGCGCGCGCCTCAGCGACGTGCGCAGGCGCCGGCGGCTGGCGGCCGAGGCGCAGCAGCGGCACCAGCCACATCGCCTCGGCCGCGATGCGCCAGGACATCTTGCTGGTGCCATGCTGGCGGTCGCGGAACACGATCGGCACCTCGACGACGCGGAAGCCGGCGCGCACGGCGCGATAGGTGAGCTCGACCTGGAAGGCGTAGCCCTGCGAGCGCACCGAGTCGAAGTGGATCGCTTCGAGGACCTCGCGGCGAAAGCACTTGAAGCCGCCGGTCAGATCGCGCACCTGCAAGCTCAGCACGAGACGCGCGTAGGTCGAGCCGCCCTCTGAGACGAAGCGGCGCAACAGGCCCCAATCGGCGGTGCCTCCGCCAGGGACATAACGCGAGCCGAGCGCGAGATCCGCGCCCGCGCGCACGGCGTCGAGCAGGCGGGCGAGGTCCCGGGGATCGTGCGAGAAGTCGGAGTCCATCTCGAACACGAAGCCGGCACCGTGCTCGAGCGCGTGGTGGAACCCGGCGAGGTAGGCGGGACCGATGCCGTTCTTCTCAGTCCGGTGCAGCACGCGCACGTTCTCGTCTGCGCTCGCCATCCGGTCGGCGATCTGGCCGGTGCCGTCCGGCGATCCGTCATCGACGATCAGGATTCGAAAGCCGTCGGGGGCCGCCTCGGCCAGCACCTCGCCGGCGGCGGCGACGATCGCCTCGATGTTCTGCGCCTCGTTGTATGTCGGCAGGATCAGCCAGGGAGCTCCGGACATCCGTCGGCGTACCCTAGAGCAGTGGACCTCTCGAACGGCGCGATCGCTGACGCGCTGGAAGAACTCGGCGATCTGTACGAGCTCGACGGGGCGATCGTTCATCGGGTGCTGGCGTACAGGAGCGCGGCGAGGGCGGTGCGCGACGCGTCGGTGTCGGTCGCGACGCTGGCCCGCGCAGGGCGCGCGACCGAGCTGGCGGGCATCGGCAAGGTCCTGCAGGAAAAGATCCAGGCGCTGGTCGAGACCGGCACGATCCCGGCGGCGGAGAAGCTGCGCGCGAAGTTCCCGGCGGGGCTGATCGCGATCATGCGCCTGCGCGGGATCGGGCCAAAGCGGGCGCGGCTGCTGTACTCGGAGCTCGGGATCGACTCGCTCGAGGGCCTGCGCGAGGCGGCCCTGGCGCAGCGCGTGCGGAAGGTCAAGGGCCTCGGGCCGAAGTTCGAGGAGAACGTGCTTAGCGCGCTCGACCAGGCCGCCGCCGAGGGCGATCGGGGACGGGCGCGGCTGCTGCTGCCGCAGGCGCTCGAGCTCGGCGAGGCGCTCGCGCGGGGGCTCGAACAGGGCAGCGCCGGCGCCGGGGCAACCGTGATGGTGGCGGGCTCGGCGCGTAGGCAGGCGGACAGCGTCAAGGACATCGATCTGGTCGCCATCGTGCGCGGGCGAGCGGCGCTGGCGCGCAGCCTTGGCGAGCTTGCCGAGATCGAACGCGTCGGCTCGGCGAGCGCCACGGGCGCGAGAGCGGTGACGCACGCGGGTGTCGCGGTCGACCTGCGAATCGCCGCTCGCGCCCAGCTCGGGAACCTCTGGCAGCACTTCACGGGATCGGGCAGGCACAACGCGGCGCTCCGCGAGCAGGCGGTGCGCAACGGGCTGCACGTCTCAGAGCACGGGATCAGCAGCGATCACGACGCGAAGGTCAGGGGCTGCACGACCGAGACCGAGGTGTACGAGGCGCTCGGCTACGAGTACATCGAGCCCGAGCTGCGCGAGGACAGGGGCGAGCTGCAGGCCGCACGGATCGCGCCTGCAGGCGAGTCGCAGGCGACTGGGAGCGCCTCCGGCTCCCCCCGCGCGCGGCTGCCGCGGCTGATCGAGCTGGACGACATCAGAGGCGATCTGCACTGCCACACGGTCGCCTCCGATGGACACAACACGATCGAGGAGATGGCGCTAACCGCGCGCGAGCGCGGCTATGAGTACCTGGCGATCACCGATCACTCGGCAACGCACGGTTTCGGCAACGACGTCTCGGCGGACGAGCTGCGCCGTCAGATCGAGCGCGTGCGCCGAGCCGACGCCACGCTCGAGGGGATCAGGGTGCTGGCGGGCAGCGAGGTGAACGTTCTTCCCGACGGCGAGCTCGACTACGAGCAGGAGCTGCTGCAAGAGCTCGACTGGGTCGTGGCGAGCGTGCACACTGCGTTCGGGATGGCGGAGCAGGCGATGACCGAGCGGATGGTGGCGGCGGTCGAGCATCCGCTGGTGGACGCGATCGGACATCCGACGGGGCGGCTGATCGAGCAGCGCGAGCCTTACGCGATCGACCTCGGCGCGGTGTTCGAGGCGGCGGCGCGCAGCGGCACGCTGCTGGAGATCAACGGCAACCCGAGACGGCGCGACCTCTCCGAGATACACGCGCGCAACGCAGTACAGGCAGGCGTAGGCATCGTGATCGACTCCGACGCGCACCGCACCGAGACGCTCGCGAACATGCGCTGGGGGATCGCGACGGCGAGACGCGCGTGGCTGGAGAAGCACGACGTGGCGAACACGCGTCGCTGGGACGAGCTGGAGAGCGCGCGCAAACGCAATCGCACGCGCGCGGGCGCACGCGCGCGCTGACCTCTACGAGTCGGGTCCGTCGGTTCGACCCTTGGTGCGGATCCGCCGGGCTTCCGCCTGTGGCAACGATCTGCCGGGTTTCAACCCTTGGCACTCGCTATCTGTCGGCCGCCCATGGCTTCGGTTCGGCCGCCTGGTCCAGCAGCCGCGGGAGCAGCTGGTCGCGGACGAGGCGGTCGATCGCGGCGCGGCTGAACGGTGCGAGTGCGCGGGCGGCGCGTTCGCTGTAGCCGGGGGCCGGCCGATCGAGCGCGAGGCGCAGCGCGCCCGCGAGGTCCTCTGACACGAGCCGCGCATCGAGCGTCCTGGCGATCGCCAGCGCGACGTAGGGGCCGGGGGCCGGAGTGGTGACCAGCTGGCAGCCGTCGGCGAGCGACTCGAGCTGAGCGATGCCGTAGTCCTCCCGGCGGGGGGCGCAAACGAACACGCGCGCCCGGCGCAGCAGGGCGCGGTACTCGTTGGGCGGTAGCGGGCCGGCGAGGCGCACGCCCTCGCTTGGCAGCGCGATGCGCGCCGCCTGCAGCGCATCGGCGGACACCCCTGCCACGAGCAGCTCCTCGCCCGGACGGCGCGCGCTTGCCCACGCGCGGAGCACGCGATCGAGTCCCTTCTTCAGCGGATTGGCGGCGTAAGTGAGCGCCGCGATGTCGCGCTCGGCGCGAGCGCGCGGCGGGCCCGAGGGCTCCACAGGCACGGGCAACACGAGCGAGAGAGAGAGAGAGAGCGCGCGCGCGCGCGGGGGCCCCCCGTCGAGTGCTCCCTGACCCCCGTCGAGTGCTCCCCCACCCTCGTCGAGTGCTCCCTGACTCTGCGGCAGCAGCAACGATGCCTGCCCGAGACGCCGGCGCTCGAGCGGGCGCTGCCAGAGGCCGTGGCGGCCAGGTCGGTTGGCGGCGCTGAGGGCGTCGAAGCGGATCGCGCCGGGACGGGGCCAGAGCAGCGCCGCCGTGGTGGTCGAGTAGATGACGGCGCCAGGTTCGTGCTCGGCGAGGCCAGCGCGCGCGGCTCGGCGCGCGGCGAGCGCCCAGGCGAGATCGGTGAGAGCGAGCGTGCGCATGCGCCGGCGCGGCGGCTCGGCGGATGCCAGTGCGACGGAGGCGCCCGCGCGATTCAGCGCGCCGGCAAGCTCAGCATCGACCGCCCGCAGCCCCCCGGTCGAGCCGAGCGAGACGACGAGCACGTCGACCACCGCTCAGCCGAGAGCGCCGTTGGTGGCCTGGGGGCGCAGCGCCTTGAAACCCGGCGTGCGGTCGAGCGCGATCGGGCGCAGCGGCGAGGTGCGACGCACGTAGAAGCAAATGCCATCGCGTTCCTCGATCGCAGCCACGGCGGCGTGCTGGCGACGCCAGGCGAGCGCCCAGATGATCGCGAACCCTGCGGCGATGCCGGGGATCTGGGGTGCCAGGAACGCCAGCCCGCCCGCGATCAGCGTGAACGCGAGCAGCGGCCACAGGCGGTTGAGCAGAATCGCGCCCGGATGCTGCTCGGGCAGGACCGTGCTCGTACGTGCGCTCGCGAGCAGACGGGCGATCGGCGGGCTGGTCTCGTTGCGTCGGCCCAGGCGCAATCCGATCAGGGCCGCGACGATCCACCAGCCGACGGCGATCTCGAGCAGGCGCCGCTCTGAGCTGCCACCCGGGGTCGCGGCGGCCAGCACTGTGACCGTCGCGAGCGCCGTGGCGGCACCGGCGCTGAGCATCACCGTCGTCTTGAGAAACTCCACGAACCGCACGTACGCAAGAACATACGACGCTGTCTAGAGCAGCGCCTCGAGCAGTTCGCGTACGCCGCCCGCTCCGTCGAGCAGCAGGTCGGCCTCGAGGGCCAGCTCGGGCGGCGTTTCATCCGAGCCGACGGCGACGCAGACGGCGCGGGCAAGCTCGCCCGCCTGCACGCGTTCGCGCAGACCGCGGAAGGCGTCGAGATCGGTGGTGTCGTCGCCGACGTAGACGGCGGCCGAGACGGGCTGGTCGCGCAACAGCGCGGCGACGCCGAGACCCTTGTCGAGCTCGACCGGGGGCCGAATCTCGAGCACCTTGCGACCCCAGTGCACGACCAGGCCCTCCTCCTGCGCGCGACGGGCGATCTCCGCGACGGCGGCATGGGCGGCCTGCTCGTCGGGGGCGCCGCGCCAGTGAAAGGCCGCGATCGCGTCCTTGTCCTCGTGGCGGATGCGCAGGCGCTGATGCTCAGGCGTGTAGGCGGCGGCGGCGAAGGCGCGCACGCGCGTGGCCCAGGCCGCCGTGTCGGGGTCGAGCTGTGGGCGCGTGGCACCTGGCAGCAGCAGCTCGCTGCCGTGGTTGCCGACGTAGGCAATCGTGCCGATCGCGACGATTTGACGGGCAGTGCTGGCGCGTCGGCCGCTGACGCAGCCGACGATTCGGTAGCGGCGCGAGATCTCGATCAGCAGCATGCGCGTGGCCTCGGGCACATGCGCATCGGCGGCGTGGCGCACGATCGGCGCGAGCGTGCCGTCGATGTCGAGCAGGACCGCGGCGTGGCTCGGGTCGGAGCGGAGGGGCTCGAGCGCCTCCACGAGCGTCGCAGCGGGGGACACGGACACTAGTATGGCGCGCACTGTGGCCCGCGGGACCGTGTGCAAAGGATCTACCTCCACGCCAGCGGTCGCGACCGGGGCGCCCGGCAACGAGCCGACGGCGCTTTCCGGTCGCCTTTGTCCCGCGCGCGGCGGCGGCGGCGCACTGCCGGGATGAGCCCGGACAGTACGGCCGGCGCGAGCTCTGCAAGGTCGCTCAAGCTGATCGTGATCGGCACGGTCGCGGGCCTGTTCAGCGGCCTGTTCGGCGTCGGTGGCGGCAGCGTGATCGTGCCACTGCTGGTGCTGTGGCTGGCGTACGGCGAGCGCGAGGCGACCGCGACGTCGCTGGCGGCGATCGTGTTCATCGCCGGCTTCGCGGCGGCCGTGCAGGGGCTGTACGGCAACGTCGACGTCGGCTACGCGGCGCTGATCGGCGTGCCGGCGATCGCCGGCGTGCTTGTCGGCACGTGGTTGCAGCAGCGACTGCACACGCGTTCGATCGCCCTGCTGTTCGCCGCGCTGCTCGTGGCAAGCGCAGTCGAGCTGGTGCTGCGGTGATCGGCGCCGTCGCAATCGGTCTCGCGGGAGGCGTGGTGGCGGGCCTGCTCGGCGTCGGCGGGGGGGTGCTGTTCGTGCCGGGGCTCGTGATCTTCCTCGGCCTCGGCCAGCATCAGGCGGAGGCGACATCGCTGCTGGCGATCGTTCCCGTGGCGCTCGTGGGCACCTACAGACAGGACCGCTACGGCCACGTCGAGCGCCACGACGCGCTCATGCTCGGGCTGCTGTCGCTGGCGGGCGCGGCCGGGGGCGTGGCGCTCGCGAACGTGCTGTCCGGGAGCGTGCTGCGCGACGCCTTCGCGGCGTTGATGGTGCTGATCGCGGCTCAGCTCGTGTACCGCACGTTGAGCGCGGGCGACGACGCGGCGCCGGCCCCGAAGCGCCCGTCCACGCTACCTGCGAGCGATGACCCGGCGCCGGCCCCCAAGCGCTCGTCGAGCGGCGGTCGGGATGCTCTAGACTGAAGCTTGCGATGGGACTAGACAATCCTCTTCACATCGCGTTCTTGGTGGTCCTCCTGCTGTTGGTCTTCGGCGCCAGGCGGCTGCCGGAGATCGGGCGTTCGCTCGGCAGCGGGATGCGGGAATTCAAGTCGTCGATCACCGGCGAGGCTCACCAGGGACAGCCGACGCTGACGTCAGGGCAACCTCAGCAGCCTCAGCAGGCGCCTGCACCCGTGCAGCCGGTTCAGGCGGCCCAGCCGGTGGCCGCGGCCCAGCCGGTCGGCACAGCCCAGCCGGTCGGCACAGCCCAGCCGGTCGGCACAGCCCAGCCGGTCGGCACAGCCCAGCCGGTGCCGGCCGCGGCGCCACAGCCCGTCGGCGCGGCGCAACCCGCCCCGGCGGCGTCGCCTTCGGACGAGCACCCCGCCGGCTAGCGCTCCAGAGCAGTCAGAGCGTCCGTCAAGCGTGGTCCGCGGAGAGCACGGACGGACGCGCCTCTTGTAGGAGCGGAGCGCCGCAGTGCCAGCAGTAGGCGGCGCCGCGGCTGTGGACGGCGCCGCAGGAACGGCACTGCCCATCGACCCCGGCCTCGGCGGTGGCGAGCAGCCGCTGCAGCTCGCCCAGCTCGGCGTCGGCCTCCTGCAGCTCGGCCGCTTTGCGCGAGAGCACGTCCAACCGATAGTGATCGCGGATCGCCATCTCATACGCGAGCCCGCCGAGGTCCAAGGTGAGCGCGGCAACGCGCTCGGCCAGCTCGAGGCGCCGGCGCCGCAGCTCCGACATCGAGCCGGCGGACACCTTGAGCTCGGACGGGGTCGCCGGCTCCGACCCCGGCCCCGACCCGTTGGCCGAGGTCGCGCTCATTTGACTTCGATCGGCGCGGTCGTGATTTTGTTGAGTTCTTGCTCGTGCGCGCGGCCGGTGCTTTTTTCGAGTTTGGTCACGGCTTTGGTGCTGAGTTTCTTGGCGGGAGGCGGTTTAGCCGCAGCTTTTTCTTCGGCTTTTTCTTCGGCCTTGGCTTCGGCCAGTTCCTTGGCTTCTTCGCTTTTGGCGGACGCCGCCGGTTTGGCTTTGGTCGTCGGGATAGCGGGTGTGCTTGCCGCTGGCGTGGTGGTGGCGGCGGCGGCAGGCGCGCTCGCGAGACCTTCGATTTTGACGACCTGCGGGCCGGTCGAAGCTTTGTTCTGCGTGACCCAGTGACCAACGAGCAGGCCGGCGATCAGCGCGAGCAGGAGCACCGAGGCGACGGCGAAGAGGGGCGCGTAGCGGCGCAGCCAAGCCGGTCCGGCGGGCGGCTCGGCGTAGGGCGCGTAGGCCGCCGGCATCACGCTCACGCCGGGCGAGCCGAGCTGCGGCTGGCGCTCGCTCTCGAGCACGTCCAGGAAGGCGAGCCGCACCGGCGAGACCGGCTGGCCGCAGGACAGGCAATAACGCTGGTCTGGTGCGAGCGGAGCGGAGCAGTTCGCGCAGACGGCGCTCTCGGTGGGCACGGGGGCGAGGTTCGTCATGCCGCAGACGACCTCCCGTCGCCCCGCGCTGACTCTCGCGGGCCGCTCATCCGAACGCTCCCCGCACGTATTCGCGCGTGCGCTTGGCGCGCGGGTCCTCGAAGACCTCTTCGACGGAGCCGTACTCGACCAGGTCTCCCAGGTACATGAACGCCACCTTGTCGGCGACCCTGTGAGCCTGCGCGAGGTTGTGGGTGACGATCACCACCGCCAGGTCGCGCCGCAGGTCGCCGATCAGGTCCTCGATCACGCCGGTTGAGATCGGGTCGAGCGCGCTGCACGGCTCGTCCATCAGCAGCACCTCGGGCCGCAGCGCGATCGCGCGGGCGATGCACAGCCGCTGCTGCTGCCCACCGGACAGGCGCAGCGCCGGCCGGTCGAGGTCGCCGCGAACCTCGTCGTAGAGCCCGGCCCGGCGCAGGGCGTCGACGACCAGCGGCTCCAGCTCACGGCGACCGGGACGCTTGCGCCCCTGCTCGCGCAGCGCGAACGCGACGTTGTCGAAGATCGACATCGGGAATGGGTTGGGCTGCTGAAAGACCATCGCCACGCGCGAGCGCAGCGTCGTGTCGACGAGCTCGTGGATGTCCTCGCCATCGAGCAGCACCTCGCCGGTGCGCCGCGCGCTCGGGGTCAGCTCGGTCAGGCGGTTGAGCGTGCGCAGCAGCGTGGTCTTGCCGCATCCCGACGGGCCGATCAGCGCGAGCACCTCGCCTTGATGGATCGACAGCGAAACCGACCGGACGGCCTCTTTGCCGGCATACGAGACGCCCACGTCGCGCAGGCTCAGGCGCTCGGGTCCGGTCGTGGAGGTGCTGCGGATCGTTTCGCGCTGAGGCAGCGGCCGCGCCGGGGAGGGCGGGCGGTCGAGGACGATCGTGCGCACCGGGGGCACGGCCTGGCTCACGGCGGTCTCGGCCGCGTTCGCGTCGGGGCCGCCGAGACGGGTCTCGGCGAGAGACCCGCGGTCAGCAGAAAGGTCTTGTTGGCGCTCCGTCACCAGGCTCACGGGTTCGAGAAGCATCTCCTCAGGACGCATCGAGCACTATCTCCATCGGCTTGACTTTGACAATCGGATCACTGAGGTTAGCGGTTCTTCGGCGATTTGTGAAATCGGTTGGACCACCGTCGGACCGATGGGGGTCCGCTCCAAGTCGGAGCGACCGTCCGCTCCAAGTCAGATCCGACCCACGGCTCCAAGCCAGATCTGCGCCACACAGAGTCCGCTACACCATCCCGCCGGCCACCGTCAGCCCCTGCGAGCTCGCGTGAGCGCGACCGATCCGTTCAACCAGCAGGTTGAGCAGCAGCACGAAGATCAGCAGGATGAAGGCCGCCGCATACGCCTTTTCGGGCGCGCCGCCTTCCCCGGCCGGCGAGTTTTCATAGACGTAGCTGGTCAGCGAGGAGCCGGTGCCGCGCAGCAGGTTGATCCCGGGCACCGATCCCTGCGTTTCGATGCGCAGCGTGCTGCCGAGCAGGATCAGCACGATCGCGGTGGAGCCGATGATGCGGCTGATGCCGAGCGTGGTCCCGGTCGCGATGTTCGAGCGGACGCTCGGTAGGAGCACGCGCCGGATCGTCGTGATGCGCGTCTTGCCGAGCGCGAATGCCGCCTCGCGCATGTGCCCGGGCACCGCCTGCAGGCCGTCGCGTGTCGCCGCATAGAGCGGCGGCAATGCCAGCAGCGACATCATCGCGCCGGCCGCGATGAACGAGCGTCCATAGACGCCGCCGCTTTCGGAGGTGAACGAGAAGGGCGCCATCAGCGACAGCTGGAAGACGGCGAGCCCGAAGATCGCGATCACGATGTCGGGCGTGCCGGCGACGATCTCGATGCTCGACTCGACCACCCGCGCGAGCCAGGCCGGGCGGCCGTACTCGACGATCCACACCGCGCTGCACAGAGCGAGCGGCAAGGCGATTGCGATGCCGATGATCGTCAGCACGATCGTCCCGATCAGCGGATCCAGAAAGCCACCGGATCCGGCCTGTGTCGTGCTGGCCTGCGGGCGGCCGAAGATCAGGCTCGGACGCAGGTACTGAATTCCCCGAACCCCCATGTAGATGACGATCGCTGCGGCGATCAGGCACAGCAGCGTGCCCGCGGCCCAGGCCGCCACCAACACAAGGCGATCGCTCCAGCGCCAGGTGAGCGGCGAGGAGCGCCGCCCACGCGTGCCTCCGCGGCGGCCGCCTGAACCCGCGTGCCGACCGGAGCGTCGTTGCGGACGCGGCGCAGGCCGACGAGCGAGCGTGGTGCCGGCGCCCGCGGACCCCTCTTCCGCTCCCGATGGCTGTGAGGAGAAGATGCTCATCCGAGCCGTGCCCGTCCGTGTCTGGCCCCGCCCGCCGGCATCATCCGAGCGTCTGGTACTTGCGCAGCGGCAGCTTGACGAGGTAGCCGGCCACGGACAGGAAGAACGCCGAGAACAGCAGCAGCAGCGCGAACGAGTAGACGGCGGCGTTGAGCGAAGGCGAGCCGATGCCTTCGCGGAAGTCGAGGATCGCCGAAGCGAGAGTGCGCAGCGGCTCGAGAAAGAACACCGGGGCGCCGTGCTCGAGGTTGGGGGCGAACGTCTTGCCGCCGGAGACCATCTGGATCATCACGGCCTCGCCGATCGCGCGGGCGGCCGCGAGCACCGCCGCCGCGACGATCGCCGGCCGCACCGCGCGCAGCGTCACCGCGCGCACGGCGCGCAGCGGGTTGAGCCCAAGCGCGACGGCGCCCTCACGCCAGGACGAGGGCACCGCGGCGAGCGCCTCGCAGATCAGCGCGATCATGATCGGCGTGATCATGATCGTGAGGATCACGACGGTCACGCCGAGCCCGGCGCCGGTGAGCTGTACGACGCCCTCGACGGAATGGCGCTCGTTTTCGCTGACCACGTGGTTGCCGACGAACGGCACGAGCACGAGAATCCCGATCAGCCCGTAGATGACCGACGGGACCGATGCGAGCAGCCGCACGACCGGGATCACGACGGCGCGCACGCGCGCCGGCGCGAGCTCGACGATGAAGACCGACGAGAGCACTCCGATCACCATGCCGAGCACGACCGCGATCGCGCTGGTCAGCAGCGTTCCGTAGATCAGCGGCCACGCGCGCAACTGGTAGTCGGCGTTCGTGGGATGCACGCTGGCGGCGTTCATGCGCGCGATCTCGGCTTCGAAATCGCCTCCGCCGAGCAGCCAGCTGAGTCCGTTGTGCTGAAAGATCGGCCAGGCGCGAACCGCGACGAACACGATCATGGCGGTCACGCCGGCGCCGATCAGCAGCGACACCGCGCCGAGCGCTCGCTCGGCGCGGCGGTCGGACCAGGGCTCTTTCAACCGCTCCAGCATCTGTCTCGAGGACCTCTGGGGTTTTCCCTGTGACCCGCGGGTTTCCTTACGATTCCAGAGCTCGTTTGCGTGCCCGGGAGGGCATCAGCCGATCGCGACCCACTGGCTGGCGATGATCTTCTTCGCCGCCGCGGAGTGGTCGACCCAGGTGATGAACGACGCCGCGGCGCCCGTTGCCGGTCCTTTGGTGACCTCGAAGAAGACCGCCACGCCGGGGTACTGGCCGGACGCCGCGGTCGTCTTGTTGCAGGCCACGCCGTTCACCTCGACGGGGTTCAGGCCGCCTTTGTCGGCCTGGTAGTTGGACAGGAAGCCGATCCCGCTCGGCGCGCTTTCGACGGCCTGGCGCATGAGTCCCTCGCTGGCCTCTTCGCTGGCGCTCGACTCGACGCTCTTGCCTTCGAGCAGCAGCGACTTGAAGCTCGTCAACACCCCGGCTACCGAGGTGCGCGTGAACACTTCGATCGGACCGCTGGAGCTTGCGCCGGGCAGGCCGCTCCAGCTCTTGGTCTTGCCGGTGAAGATCGATTTGACCTGAGCCGCGGTGAGGTTCGTGACGGGGTTCGATTTGTTCGTGACGACGCAGATCGCGTACTTGGCGATCGGGTAGAAGTCGAGGCCGGCATCGGCGCTGCTCGGTTCCTGGGCTACGTCGGCGATCGTGACGCTGCCGTTTTTGACGTCGTTCAAGCCAACGGTGGTGCCGCCCTGGGCGATCTTGAACCTGGCCTTGCCGGGGTGCAGCTTGACGTACCTGGCCGCGAGCAGAGACACGAGCGGATAGGAGGAGGTGGCGCCGCTGATGGTGACCAGGGCGGTGGCGCCGGCGGCGGTAGGCGCCGCAATCCCGAGCACGCCAGCCACCATGAGGGCGAGGGAGAGACGGCGGATTCGATGCATTGAAAGGAAGCTCCGTTTCGATTCGCTTTGACAAAAAGTTGACAGCGTGAGGCGCCGACCATAGCATATCCCCACAGATCTGATCGAGATTGGTTATTTTATTGACTTAGTCGAGAACCTGCCGCCAGTCGAGGCTCACTCAATGGACAATCCACCGGACAACACCCCCGAGGACCCGGGCTCGTCAGGCCAGAGCTCCGGCGCTCCCCCCAGCGCCGGCGCCGAGCGCGTGCGCACCCCGTCGACGCGTTGGGTGCTCGCGCTGGCCGGCGCGATGCTGGCGATCGGCGTGGTCGTGGGCGCCGCGATCGGCCCGGCGCCGAGCCCTTCCCTGGCCGTCAACCGGTTGCTGCCGTTGCTGCCGTCGCTGCTGGGATCACAGAGCAAACCGACCACGACGAGCCCGCCGGCGGCGGCGGCCCAGGCCACTCCCTCGGCAGAAGCGAGCCCGGCCACGAAACGCAGGCGCAGGCGGCGCTTGCGCGGCGCCGGTCTCGCCGCAACGGCTCCGGCGGAAGCGCAGGCGCCCGCCGAAGCCTCGGCGCCGAGCTCGACCGCGCCGTCGAGCAGCGGCAAGACCAAGGCGGCGACGCTGGCGCCGGTGACGAAGGTCTGGCTGATCGCGCTCGACGGGGCCGGCTTCGAAGAAGCCGCGGCAAACGCGAGCGCGGCTTCGTACATCGACAATCAGGCGCTGCGCAGCGGCACGTTGCTGGGCGGCTGGTCGGCGCTCGATGGAAGCTCACTCGCCGGCGAGGCTGCGCTGCTGGCCGAACCTGCTCCGCAGCTGCTCGACACGATCGTGCAGCCGCCCTGTCCCGAAGGCGCCGCCAGCGCACAGTGCCAGCCCGGTACGCCCGGCGCGCTGACGGCGGCCAACGAATTCCTGCAGGCGACGCTTCCGACGATCACCTCGAGCGCGGCCTACCGCGAAAACGGCCTGGTCGTGATCACGTTCGCGTCGGTCGGCCTGGCCAGCGCGACCGGCCTGCCCAGCGGCGCCGCCACGGCCACGTTCACCTCCCAGCCGCCCGCGGGCGTGCTGGTGATCTCACCCTTCGCGACCGCGGGCGCCAGATCGTCCGTCGCCTACGACCCAGCTTCACCGAAGCAGAGCCTCGAAAAGCTCTTGCGGCGATGACAGACCAATCAACCAACGAACGGAGACTTCCGTTGTACGCATTGAAGCCAGCTCACCGCAAAGCGACATGGTGGCTTGCCGCGATCGTGGGGGCTGTGACCCTGCTGCTCGCGATCCCGGCAATCGGCCACACCGAAGAAAGCAACCCCAACAACTACAGCTGCCTCGGCAGCATAAGCGCCGGAAGCGCCGAAGAAGGCAGCGAAGAACAGCAGGTTCAGTACAAGTTCTATTGCGACGGGCCGATCACCGGGTATCAGCTGCAGGCCCAGATACCGCTGACCGGTCTCGCGGGTCAACCGACCCTCACCAACAACGCGAGCGGCAAGGCCGTGAGCGACACGTTCTCCTGCTCGGGGGAAGTTCCCGGCTACGCGCTGAACTGCGTGGGCCTCGCCAAGGAAGGCTATGAGACCGTCAGCGGTCAGTTCGCGATCGGGAGCAAGCTGTGCGCCGAGCCGCGCGTCGATCCGCTGTTGACCGTCACGTATGCGTATCTGGAAAAGGGCGCGGTCACGCAGGCGATCGCCGGACCGTTCGATCTCGGTCGCCCGGAGGGTTGCCCAGCAGACGCCAACTCGGGCTACACCCGCCTGAACCCGAAGCCGGTCTCGGCAGACAAGAAGCACAAGGGCAAGGGCAAGGACAAGGGCAAGAAGACGGGGTCCAAGGACAAGCCCACCAAGAAGAAGTAGTCGCCGGCCAGCCGGAGCTAGCAGCGATCGCCGGGAGCTAGCAGCAATCGCCGGCCCACGCGCGCGCGCGTGCGCGCGTGGGCCGCCGGCGGGGAACGATCGGCCGGGCCGTCGGGGAACGGTCCGCCGGCGGGGAACGATCGGCCGGCGGGGAACGATCGCTCAGACCCTAAGACAGCAGGCTGCTGGTCATGCGCTCGATCTCCGCGATCGTGGTGAGCCCGGCGCGAACCTTCGCCAGGCCGTCTTCGCGCAGACGCGACATCCCGCCCGCTTCGGCCGCCGCGGCGATGTCGTCGACCGAGGCGCGTTCGAGCACGAGCGCGCGGATGCGCTCGTCGACGGTCATCACCTCGTACAGTCCCAGGCGGCCTCGGTAGCCCATGCCTCCGCAGCGCGAGCAGCCGACCGCCTCGAGCGGCTGCGAGCCCTGCAGCCCGTACTCGGAGAGCACCGCCTCGGACAGTTGCTGCGGTCGCTTGCAGTGCTCGCAGAGAGTTCGCGCGAGTCGCTGAGCGACGACGCAATCGATCGCCGAGGACACCAGGAACGGCTCGATCCCCATGTCGATCAGCCGGCTGAGCGCGCTCGGAGCGTCGCGCGTGTGCAGCGTAGAGAGCACGAGGTGCCCGGTGAGGGCGGCCTCGACCGCGATGTGGGCGGTCTCGCGGTCGCGGATCTCGCCGACCATGATCACGTCGGGGTCGGCGCGCAGCATCGAGCGCAGGCCCACCTCGAAGGTCACTCCGGCCTTGGGCGCGATCTGCATCTGCTGGATACCGGCGATGCGCTGCTCGACCGGGTCCTCGATCGTGAAGACGCTGTGCTCGCCGTCGTTGAGCGCATGCAGGGCGCCGTAGAGCGTCGTCGACTTGCCCGAGCCGGTCGGTCCGGTGACGAGCACGGCTCCGCTCGGTTTGGCGATCGCGTGCTCGAGGCGGGCGAGCTGCTCGGGCGTGATCCCGAGCGATTGCAGGTTCTGGACGCTGACGCCTTTGTCGAGGATGCGCATCACGACGCCCTCGCCATGCACCAGCGGCAGCGTCACGACGCGGATGTCCACGCGCCGGCCTTCGACGTTGAGCGCGAAGCGACCGTCTTGCGGCAGGCGTCGCTCGGCGATGTCGAGGTCGCCCATGATCTTGATCCGCGAAACTACCCCGGTGGCCATGCGGCGTTTGATCGTCGCAGCCGGCGCCAGCACGCCGTCGACCCGGAACAGGACCTTCGTGTCGCCTTCTTCGGGATTGATGTGGATATCGGAGGCGCCCTGCTGCACGGCCTGCGCGACGACGGAGTGCACGAGCCTGATGATCGGGGCGTCGCGGTCGGCTTCCTCGACGAACCCTTCCTGCTCGGCCTGCGCCTCGGCTTCGGCCTCGTGCTGCTCGTCGACGATGTCTTCGATCGATTCGTCCATCCCCGCGAGCCGCGTCATCAGCAGGTTGAGGTCCTCTGCCGAGGCAACCGCGACTCGCACCTTGCGGCCGGTTATCACGGCGACGTCGTCGATCGTCAGGACGTTCGTGGGATCGGCCGTCGCGAGCAACAGCGAACCGTCTTGGCAGAAGCCGACGGGCACCGCTTTGTAGCGTTTGGCGGCGGTCGCTCCGATCATCTGTACGGCGCCGAGATCGAGCTCGAAGACCGCCAGATCGATGTAATCGAGCCCGAAGCGCTCGGCCACGACGCGCGCCAGCTGATCCTGGCGCAGAACGCCCTGCTCGACGAGCACCTCGCCGGTCGGCTTGCGCCGCTCGCGCGCGGCCGCAACGGCGCGCTCGACGGTGTCGCGATCGGCAAAGCCGAGGTCGACGACGACTTCGCCGATCATGCGGCTCGAGCGCCCGCTCTTGTGCGCCGGGTACAGGCCCTTGGGGACGTGGCTGGCCGCCTCGCCCGCGCCCTCGCTTCGGACGCCCGCTTGCTTCACCGCGCCGGCGGCCTGCTCCACCATGTCGGCGGCGGGATCGAGCGCCACGTCGGCTTGCGCGGCATGGGCGTGGTCCGGCACGGCGTCGTCGGGCTCGCTGTCGGCCTTGTCGTTGACCGTGTCGAATGCGGCTGTGCCCATCACGGTTCCCATCGGCATCTCGGGGCCAGGTCTTGACAGGTTTGGCTAAAGCTGCGCGCCGCGCGATCGTGCGAGCCGCTTGACCGCCATGAGCTACCGTCTTGGGCAATGACGCCGCTGATTTGGGATCACCGCCCGAGCGGCTTGCGCGCGCCGGCGATGATCTGCGCGTTCCAAGGCTGGAACGACGCGGGCGACTGCGCCTCGGGCGCTCTGGCGTTCCTGCGCTCCGCGCTCGAATCCCGCCGCTTTGCCTACTTGGACTCCGAGGAGTTCTTCGACTTCCAGTCGAACCGGCCGTGCATCCGTGTCGATGAGCAGGGGGCGCGCGAGCTGGTGTGGCCCACGGTCGAGGTCTTCGAAGCGCACGCGCCACGGGCGAGCCGTGATCTGGTCCTCGTCCAGGGAGCCGAGCCATCGATGCGCTGGCGTGCATTCAGCTCGCATCTGATCGACCTCGCGGAGGCGCTCGGCGTGCAGGTGATGGTCTCGCTTGGGGGCCACCTGGGCGATGTGGCACACTCGCGTCCGGTGACGATCAGCGGGTTCGCCTCGGAGCCGACGCTGATCGAGCGCATCGGCATGACGGCGTCGCGCTACGAAGGTCCGACGGGCATCGTCGGGGCGTTGCACGCAAGCTGTATGGAGGCTCGTCTGCCTGCCGTCAGCATGTGGGCGGCGGTGCCCCACTACGTGGCCGCCGCGTCCAACCCCAAGGCCGCGCTCGCGCTCGTGCGCCACGTCGAAAGCCTCGTGGGCGTCTCGATCGACGTGACCGAGCTGGAAGAGGCCGCGGGCGAGTACGAGCGGCAGGTGACGCTGGCCGTGCAGGGCGACCCCGACGTTCAGGCATTCGTGGAGCGCCTCGAGCAGGAAGCCGACAGCGAACAGGAGCTGTCACCCAGGCCGGTGCCCTCCGGGGACATGCTCGAGCGCGAATTTCAGCGCTTTCTCAAGCAGCGCGGCATCAGATAGCGCTCAGAGCGCCGCATCACATAGCGCTCAGCGCTCGGCCGCCGGGCAGACGATGCGAAAGTCGCAGAGCGCGCAGGCTCGCTTGGACGGCGTCGGCTCGAAGCGCTGGCCGAGGATGCTTTCGCCGATCTCCTCCACGACGTCTCTGACTCGCTCGAAATCGGTCTCTCCGGGGAGCGTCACCTTGAGGTCGTCGAGTACGTAGTAGTAGGCCCTGCTGGTGGTCTGCAGCCCCCAGGACTCGCGCGCCGCGAGCGCGTAGAGCGAGAGCTGGATGTCGTCCCGGGCATCGCGCGCGTCGCTCGGTCGCGAGGTCTTGTAGTCGATCAGCTCGTAGGCCTCGGGGCGTGATTTCAGGCGATCGACGCGATCGACGCGCCCGCGCAGATGGTGCGGGCCGACCCGCAGGGAGAACTGGCGCTCGAACCACACGGGCTCGGAGTCCTGGCCGTGCAGTTGCGCGTGGTAGCGCGCGAGCGCTGCGCGCGCCTTTGCGTGCAGCTCGCGCTCGTCCGAGCTTGCGCCGAAGCCCGCACGGCGCCAACAGACATCGAGCAGCTCCAGCAGCTGCGCGAGCGTCTGAGCCTCGGCGGAGTGGTAGCGCTCGAGCACCTGGTGCATGACGATCCCGAAACGCTGGCCAGGCGTGGGGGCGGTCGGGATGCGCAGGACGCGCGCGAACTTGTACCTCAGCGGACAGCTGCGATAGGTCTCGATGTCCGAGGCCGAGAGCGCCAGCCCGACGCCTCTGCGCGGCAGGAACGGGCTGAGCGAGGGCTCTCCGCGCGGAGCCGTGGCCTGCGTACGTGCGGCCTGCTTGTCGTAGCGGGCCTGCCGGCCCTCTCCCTGGTCCGTGCCGGCCGGCTCGTGGCCCGCCGTGGGCGACGTCGCTGCCGCGGCGAGCAGCGTGGCATCGAGCGGTGAGCTCTGCAGGATCTCGCGCTGCAGCGCGGTGGCCGCCACGAGCAGTCTCGCGTTGATGTCCTCGAGAGCATCGGCGACGCTCTGCTCGGCGGGCCGCCGGGCCAGCGCCGAGAGCTTGAGCAGCTCGAGGTAGCGGGCGATGCCGTGGGAGATGTCGAGGTCGGTGTCCAGGCGCAGCTCGCCCATGCGCGCCCCGATGCGCGCCACGTCGGCGAGAACCTCTTGGCTGACGATCTGCTGCATGTCGCGAAGGGCCTGGGCCAGCGCTTGGCGTGATTCCGAGTCGGAGTGTTCGGGGCCGGCCTCGCGCTCGGCCCCCAGCGCGGCTCGCGCCAGCAGATCGGGGCGGGCAGCGTCGAGCGCCGCCGCGGCCGCGGCGTGCAGCTCGAGGAAGCGCTGCATGCGGGCGCGCGCCTCGGGGGGCACGTGGGGCGACTCGATCGCGGCGGCGAGCGCCGTGACCATGTCGAGCTTGCGCCGTCTCGCAATCTGGATCACGCGCGCCAGATCGACCTGGCGCAGCTCGATCGGCGGCCGCGCGAGCGCGCGCACGACCGCCGAGGCATCGCTCGGATCGGTCAGCAAGCGCGTCCACGCCACGACGTCCTTATCGAGCGGCGCTTCCACGTCCCCACTCGGCGATGCGGCAGCCCTGGTGTCCCTCACGACCGGCAGATCGCGATCCGGGGGTGCAATCGCTCCCTGCTCGGCGGGTGCGATCACGTCCGTGCCGGGCGGCGCAAGGGCATCCTTGTCGAGCGAGGGCGGCACCCTCCTAGGATATGTGCATGGGCGTCAGACCGGCCATCGACTGGGGTACCGCCCAGCGCGTCGGAGAGCTCGTGGCCGGGTCCCCTCCGTACGGCGGCGTCCTGGCCCGCTCGGTGCAGCCGCTGGCGCACGACTTTGCGCGACGGGTCGGCGAGTACACCGGGCTGCAGCTGCCGCCCGAGCTCCCACCGCTGGAGACGCTCGACCGGCCGGGCTGGATCGCGGCGAACCTCAAGACGATGCGCCCGTTGCTCGACTCGCTGACCGAGTCCGCCGCCGGCGAGAGCCAGAGCCCGACGGGCGCGTCCGAGAGCGAGGGCTCGACGGGCGGGTTCGAGAACCAGAGCCCGACGGGCGGGTCCGAGAGCGAGGGCCCGACGGGCGGGTTCGAGATACGCGGTCTGGCCGGCGCGGCCGAGAGCCGGCTCACGGGCTCGCTGCATTCTGCTGCGGGCCACATGCTCGGCGCCCAGCTCGGCGGGGTGACGGGGCTGCTCTCCCAGCGCGTGCTGGGCCAGTACGACATCTCCCTGCTCGACCCTGCGGCGGCGCCCCGACTGCTGCTGCTGGCTCCCAATCTCGCGGCGGCAGCGCGCAATCTGGGCGTCGATCGCGACGAGCTGACGGCCTGGGTGGCGATCCACGAGATCACCCACGCGGTGCAGTTCTCCGGGGCGCCTTGGCTGCGCGAGCATCTCGGCGGCATGTTGCGCGAGCTGCTGGCGGGCTTGCAGGTGTCGCTCGCGAACGGCGGCTCGGAGCGCGACCACGAGAGCTCACGCCGGCAGGCGACGGACTCGCCCCGGGCGGGCACCGGCTCGCGCCCGCAGGGAGGCGCGCGCCTGCCCGATCCTCGCGAGCTGCTGTCGCGCGCGCGCAGCGGCGAGCTGCGAGATCTGCTCGAGCGCGCGCGGCGCGGCGAACTGCTGCGGCTCACGCTCGGAGAGGATCGCTGGCTGCTGGTCGAGCGCATGCAGGCGACGATGTCCCTGATCGAGGGGCATGCCGAGCACACGATGGATGCGGTCGGGGCCGAGTTCCTGCCGTCGCTGCCGCGCCTGCGCAGCGCCATGAACCGCCGGCGCGAAAGCTATCGGCGATCGGCCAGCGGCCTGCCCTGGCGCGTGCTCGAGCGTCTGTTGGGTCTCGAGCTGAAGCTGCGCCAGTACGAGATCGGCCGGCGCTTCTGCGATGCGGTCGTCGAGAGCGCCGGGGCGCAGACGCTCGCGATCGCGTGGAGCTCGCCCGCCGAGCTGCCGACCACGGCGGAGCTGGCCACGCCCGCTCTGTGGCTGGAGCGCATCCAGGTTCCGGCCTGAGCGCCTGTTCCGCAGGACCGGCTCATCACGAACGCACGTTCCGGTCGTTACAATCTCGAGCCACCGGGTAGACCAGTGGGGATCGGGCTTTTCGGGGAAAGTCCGGTGTGCTCGTGTAACTAATCCGAAGTGTCGGGTTACAAACACCTGTTCGTGCTAAGCTCGCTGTCCAGCACGGTCGCGAGCCCACGACCACCGGAGGAACATCTTGAGACACCCAGACGGCCGACCCCCTCGGATGCGGGCCGTCGAACGAGGTTCCCGTGCCTCGCCCCGAAGCAACGTCGCCACACCACGTAATCATCTTCACGTAATCGTCCTCGCCACGAGGAGCACACGACAAGGAGACTCGCTTTAGATGCCAGCCGCCACCACCTCTCAACGTTCCGGCAAAGCCCGCAAACCGGCGGCCAAAGGCGCCGCCACCAGGCGCACTGCCAGCTCGCCCAGCGCCAACGGCTCGAGCAGCGCCAACGGCAACTCGTACGCCGAACGCGCCGTGCTGATTCCGGTCGGCGCGGCCCTGATCGCGCGCGAACGGGTCTTCTCGAGCGTCAACGACACGCTCTCGACCTACTCGAGCAGCTCCAAGACCCAGGCTCAGCTGCGCAAGTTCGAGCGCCGTGGCAATACCGCGCGCCGGCGCGTCGAGCGCGAGATCCGCAAAGCCCGCGTGAGCGTCGAACGCGAGCTGCGCAAGCGTCGGCGTGACAGCGTCGACCTGGCAGACCGGCTGCAGGGGCGCATCGAAAGCCTGGTCTGAGCCCACACGAGCTTCTCCCGCCCCGGCCCAAGGAGAGCCGGGGGCGCGCCGCGCAAGCGGGGCGCCGCCGCCGGAGACGGCGGTAGCGGAAGATCTGCCGGCCCACATATTCGCCGGTGGAAGTAGGACCCTCTCCTCCCTCGCCCTCGGGGCGGTTCCCCGCCGCCCCGAGGGCAACTACTTTTCTGGGGACGCGCGCCGGTTTGCCACAATGGGGTCGTGGTGGAGCGAGATCAGATCGTCGAGGCGCTCGAGGGCGTGATCGATCCGGAGCTGCGGCGTTCGATCGTCGAGCTCGACATGGTGCGCTCGATCGAGATCTCGGCGAACGGCGTGATCGACGTGACCGTCTCGCTGACGACTCCGGGCTGCCCGATCAAGGACCACTTCCAGACGGCCGTGGCGGAGAGGGTTGGCGCGTTGAAGGACGTGCGGCACGTGAACGTGTACTTCGACGTGATGAGCGACGCGCAGAAGGCGGCGCTCAAGCAGGCGCTTGGCCGCGCCAGCCTGCCCGACGGCGGTCTCGCTCGGGTCGCGAACGTGGTGTGTGTGGGCTCGGGCAAGGGAGGCGTCGGGAAGTCCACGCTGACGGCGAACCTTGCGGCGGCGCTGGCCGCCGAAGGCAAGCGGGTCGGCGTGCTCGACGCCGATGTGTGGGGCTACTCGATCCCTCGCATGTACGGCCTCGACGCGTCCCGGCCGCCACTCTCGCAGGAGCGCAAGATCGTGCCGCGCACGGCACACGGCGTGAAGGTGATGTCGATCGGATTCTTCGTGGCCGAGGACGCCGCCGTGGTGTGGCGCGGGCCGATGCTGCACAAGGCGTTGACGCAGTTCCTGCAGGACGTCGACTGGGGTGATCTGGACTACCTGCTGATCGACCTGCCGCCCGGGACGGGCGACGTCTCGATGACCCTGGCGCAGCTGCTGCCGCAGGCCAAGTTCGCGATCGTGACGACCCCGCAGCCGACCGCCCAGAGGGTGGCACGACGGGCGGCCGAGATGGCGCACAAGGTTTCGCTCGAGATCTGCGGCGTGATCGAGAACATGTCGGGCTTCACGACGCCTGGGGGCGAGCGCTTTCAGATCTTCGGCGAGGGGGGCGGACAGGAGCTGGCGGACGAGCTCGACGTGCCGTTGCTGGGCAAGGTTCCATTGACGATGCCGCTGCGCGAGCACGCCGACGGCGGTTTGCCGCTCGTGATCGACAATCCCGACGATCCCGCGGCGCAGGCGATCCGTCAGGCTGCGCGCGGCCTGATCGCAATCGCTCCCGCGCAGGCCCCGCGCGAGCTGCCCGTTCTGCCCCTCGTGCAGGTGGGCGCGCCGAGCACAGACGCGGAGTCCGCAACGTCGCCGGCCGCGGCGGCGTCCGACGACGACGTACCGGCCGACGCCCCAAAACCCGTCGGCATGTCGCTGCCGATGGCCTGAGGACAGCGCCGGCCCGCGTACGGAACGCGGATGCCGGCTGTCGCTGCCGATGGCCTGGGCAGGCCGGCGGCCGAGCCGCCTGGGCTCAGCGAATCGGAGACAAAGGGCCAAAACGCTGGCGTTGGCGTGATTCCGGCATATAGAGTGATTCCGCTTGGTCGTCACGTCCTTGCGCTTCGCCGCTATGCCGAGCATCTCTGTCGATCGCAGATGTGCACCCGAGGATCGCTGTCACGCGAGGCGGGCCCGGCAGCGCATGCGCCGCCGCCGGCCCAGGGTGGCGCGGGCCGGGCTTTGGTTCACGGTGCTGTTGGGGTGTGTGGTCGCAGGGCTCGCCGGCTGCGGCGGTGTGACCGCGCGCGGCCGGTTCGTCGGGCAGGCCGACGCGATCTGCAAGCAGGTCGCGGCCAGGCGCCTGGCGGCGAACGCCGCCCTGAGCAAAGCCGGGACGAGGTCGAGCGCGAACGCGCTGGAGGCGCTCGCCGAGATCGCGCCCGGGATGGGAGCTTACGAGCATGACGCGGTGCTGCGGCTGAGCGCGTTGAGGGCGCCGGCGTCGATGACCCGGGAATGGCAGCGGATGCTGGCCGGCATGGATCGGCTGGCGAGCGACACGACGCGCCTCGGCGCGGACGCGAAGTCCAAGAACGTCAAGGGAGGCGAGGCGCTGCTGGTGAGCAGCCAGCGCGTCCACCGGGAACTGACGGCGCTGGCGGCGCGCGCGGGCTTCACCTACTGCGGGCGCACCAGCTGAGCGAACCGGCCCAGGCGCCGCTAACGTGTCCTGAGAAGCGCGACTGACGCTGAACGCGGGGCCGGCGCTTGAACGTGGAGGTTGCGCCTGAGAGGATCGGATCGCGAGAGTTGACGTATGCCAGCGCCTGAGCAACAAGGAGAGCAAGAGGAGCACGCGTCCGGAGCACGGCTCGCGGCAACCTCGCAGCTGCCGCCCGCCGGCGAGCCGCTGAACGGGCAGTCGCCCGACGGGGCGGCCGAATTCAACGAGCGCCGGGCGAAGGTCGGGCGGCTGCGGGCGCAGGGGATCGATCCCTATCCGCCGGTCACCCTGTGGGAGACGCGCGAGCGGATCGCCGACGTGCTCGCTGCACACGACGCGGCGGCCCTGGGCGCCGGCGAGCATCGCGAGCTGCGCCACCAGGTGGCGGGACGCATGATCGCGAGGCGGGGGCACGGCAAGACCGCGTTCCTGGACATCCGCGACCTGTCTGGCACGATCCAGGCGGTTGCGCGCGTGGACGCGCTGGGACGGGAGACCTACGACCGCGTGGTCGGGCTCGACGTCGGGGACATCGTCGCGATCGACGGTTACGTGTACGTGACCCAGCGGGGCCAGCTGGCGTTGGCGATCGACGAGTGCACGCTGCTCACGAAGGCGCTGCGACCCCCGCCGGACAAGCACCACGGGCTAGGCGACACGGGTACGCGCTATCGCTACCGCGAGCTCGACCTGCTGGCCAACGAGGAGACACGCGATCTGTTCATCAAACGCCACAGGATCGTGTTCGAGATCCGCAAGTGGCTGAACGAGCGTAATTTCATCGAGGTCGAAACGCCGGCGCTGCAGTCGCTGGCCGGTGGCGCCGGATCGCGGCCGTTCGTGACCCATCACAACGCGCTCGATCGCGAGCTCTATTTGCGTATCTCGGTCGAGCTGTTCCTGAATCGCTGCATTGTCGGCGGGATGGAGAACGTGTACGACATGGGCAAGGTGTTCCGCAACGAGGGCATCTCCCCCAAGCACTCACCCGAGTTCACGATCATCGAGTTCATGTGTGCTTACTCCGATTACAACGACGTGGCGACCGTGACCGAAGAGATGTTTCGCGACGTCGCGCAGGCGGCGCTCGGGCGCACGGTGATCAGGCGGAACGGCGAAGAGATCGACCTGGCCAAGCCGTGGCGGCGCGTGACGATGCGCGAGCTGATGCTCGAACGCTGCGGCGTGGACTTCATGGAGTCAACGCGCGAGCAGCTCGCCGAGGTGCTCGATGGGCCGCTCGACCCGGAGGCCAGCTGGGCGGACGTGGTGGCCGACATCTACACGGCGAAGATCGAGCATACGATCAACCAACCGACGCACGTGTTCGACTTTCCGCTCGAGCCGTTCCCGATCACCAAGCGCCATCCCGAGCATCCCGAGCTGGCCGAGCACTTCGACGCGGTGATCGGGGGCATCGAGCTCGTCAGCGGTGACACCGAGCTCAACGATCCGATCGACGAGTGGCAGCGGTTCGTCGACCAGCGCAAGCGTCGCGCGGTCGACGACGGCGACGTGCCGCATCCCAACGACGAGGAGTACACGCGCGCGCTCGAGTACGGCTACTCGCCGACCGCGGGAGGCGGCATGGGCGTCGACCGGCTGGTGATGATCCTCACCGAACGCGAGACGCTGCGCGAGGTGATCCCGTTCCCGATCGTGCGCGAGCTGCGATGAGAGCGCAGTCGAGAGCCGCCCGAGGCACAAGCAGATCGCCTTCGTCGAGCGGGCGGGGCCAGGGCCGGTTGCCGGTGTCGACGGCGCCCACGGCTGCCGGGGGTCGCCGTCGTGCCTAAGCTCGACCTCGATCAGGGCACGGTCGCGGCCTGCCACCAGGCGGCCGCGCACATCGCGGCCCAGGTGGCCGAGGAGATCGCCGGCAAGACCACTGTTTCGGTCGAGCGCACGGTGGCACGGCTGCTCGGCGTGGACGGCGCGAACGAGCTGGAGGTGCCGCTGCCGAACGTGCTGGTGGACCATGTGCGCGACCAGGGGAGGCTGCCGCGCGGGATCGCGTACTGGCTGGGAAACGCGATGCTGGCGGACGAGGGTCGCAGCCCGCAGCAGATCGCCCAGGACGTGGACGCGGGTGAGCTCGACCTTTGCGGACTGCCGGAGAGCCCGCACGAGGCGGTGCACGCGCGCGTGGTGCACGAGTGTGAGCAGCGATTGAACGAGATCGGCAGGCGCATGGACGAGCGGCGCGCGCTGCGGGAGCGTCTCGGTGAGAGCCCGCCACCGCTGCGCTATGTGCTGACCGCGACCGGCAACGTGTACGAGGACGTGGTGCACGGGCTCGCGGTGGCGGAGGCCGGCGGGGACATCGTCGCGGTGATCCGCTCGACGGCGCAGAGCCTGCTCGACTACGTGCCCTACGGACCTACGACCGAGGGATATGGCGGGACGTTCGCGACCCAGGCCAACTTCCGCATCATGCGCGAGGCGCTCGACGAGTTCTCGCTGAAGCACGGTCGCTATGTCCGCTTGTCGAGCTTCTGCTCAGGCCTGTGCATGCCCGAGATCGCCGCGATGGGAGCGATCGAGGGCTTCGACAACATGGTCAACGACGCGCTGTACGGGATCCTCTATCGCGACATCAACCCCGTGCGCGGCTTGATCGACCAGCGTGTGTCACGGATGGTGAACGGCTATTTCGGCGTGGTGATCAATACCGGCGAGGACAACTACCTGCGGACCGCCGAGGCGATCACGGCGGCGCCGTCGGTGACGGCGTCGCAGTTCATCAACCGTCAGTTGGCGCTGGACTCGGGCGTGCCCGACGGGCAGATCGCGCTGGGCGACGCGTTCGAGATCGATCCGCCGGTCGAAAACGGGCTGCTGTACGAGTGGGCTCAGGCCGAGCTGACGCGCGAGCTGTTCCCCGATTGCCCGGTCAAGTACATGCCGCCGACCAGGCACATGGACGGCAACCTGTTCCGGACCCACGCCAGCGACTCGCTGTTCAACCTCGTCACGATCGCGACCGGCCAGGGCATCCAGACGATCGGGGTGCCGACCGAGGGGATCTTCACACCCCATATCCACGATCGCGTGATCGGGCTCGAAAACGTCAACTACACCTTCAATGCGGCGCGCGGGCTGCGCGATGAGATCGAGTTCAAGCCGGGCGGCATCATCCAGACGAGAGCCCGGCAGGTGCTGAGCGGCGCACACGCGATCCTCGAGCAGATCGCGTCCGAGGGTCTGTTCGCCGCGCTCGAAAGCGGCGTGTTCGGCGATGTCGAGCGCAACGTCGACGAAGGCCGTGGGATCGAGGGGATCGTGGAAACGGGCGAGGGCTACCTGAACCCGCTGAGCGAGTTGATGCGCGGAGCGCCGAGTCGTGTCTGAGGCGGTGCCCGATGCCGTGCCCGAGACGTCCGAGGCCGAGCCGAACACCTCCGAGCGCGGGCGCGAGCCGTCCGGGACCCTCGAGGCGGTGGCGGCCAGTGCCGATGCAGTCTCGGGGAGCGGTGAGACCGCGTCGGCGGATTCGGAGCGAGCTCGCGTATCGTCGCGCCCCGCAGTGGATCTCGCGCGCGTGAAGCCCTATGCCGATCACTATGGCGACGGGATCGTCCAGCTCAGCTTCACCCTGCCGGTCCCGTACGGTCTGGCGGCGCGCAAGGCTGCGCAGGAGCTGGCCAAGAAGATGGGCCTGGACCATCCCGAGGTGGTCCACTATCAGCGCCTGACCGAGGGGTACACATATTTCGTGATGTTCGGCGAGTGCACGTGTACGGTCGATTACTCGTCGCTCAGCGTCGAAGGTTTCGAGATCGAGTACATGAGCGAGGATGAGATCGAACGGTTCGCGCAGGAGCGGATCGGCCGACCGGTGGTCGTCGTGGGGGCAGCGACGGGCACCGATACGCACAGCGTGGGGATCGACGCGATGCTGAACCTCAAGGGCTTCCACGGCCACCACGGTCTCGAGGGGTACAAGTCCTTTCAGACGCACAATCTCGGCAGCCAGGTGCCGAACAGCGTGCTGGTGGCCAAGGCGCTCGATCTCGGTGCCGATGCGGTGCTGGTGTCCCAGACCGTGACACAGCAGAACCTGCACATCAACAACCTCACCGAACTGGTCGAGATCGTCGAGGCCGAAGGGGCGCGCACGCAGCTGATCCTCACGTGTGGCGGACCGCGCGTGTCCAACGAGCTGGCCAAGGAGCTCGGCTATGACGCGGGGTTCTCGAAGGGCACCTATCCACATCACGTGGCGAGCTTCATCGTGCGCGAGCTGGCGGCTCGCCTGGCCGATGAGTGAAGGTGCGGGCCGGTGCACGACGATGGCTGACGGCGGACCGCCGCTGGATGAGTGACTGCGCTGCGCTCACGAGACGCCCACCGGCGGGGGTGTCGGCCGATGGATGACGCCCAGGCCAGCCACGAGAGGGGCGCGCGCGGGGTGCGCCTGGCTGACCTGCTCGGCCGGTCGCGGCGTGTGGCGCTGGTGGGCCTGGCCAAGAACACCGGCAAGACTGAGACGCTCGCGGCGCTGCTGCGCGAGCTGGACGCGGCGGGAACGCGCGTGGGCGTGACATCGATCGGCCGCGACGGCGAGGCGCGCGACGTGCTCGATGCGCGGATCGCCAAGCCGCGCGTGCGACTCGCGGCGGGGAGCCTCGTGGCGACCACCGGCGCGATGCTGCGCGCGAGCGGGCTGGCGCACGAGCGGCTGCTGGAGACGGGCATGCGCACGCCGGTGGGCGAGGTGCTGGTGGCGCGGGTCGAACAGGCGGGAGCGCTCGAAGTCGCAGGTCCGAGCGCCGCCTCGGAGGTGCGCGGAGTGAGCGAGGCGATGGCCGAGCACGGGGCCGAGCGCGTGCTGATCGACGGCGCGATCGATCGGCGCGCGGCGTCGAGTCCGGACGTGAGCGACGGCCTCGTGATGGCGACCGGGGCGATCCTCCACGAGGAGATCGAGAACGTGGTGGCGCAGACGTTCGACGCCGTGGAGCTCGTGCGGCTGCCGCTGGCCGGAGACGTTGGAGATTTGGGCGACGACGACACGCAGGGTGAGTCCGCGGGACGGACTTTCGTCGAGCTCGGGCGGGGAGTCGTGCTGCGCGCGGACCCGACTGAGATCGCCACGCTGCTGGCAGCACACACGCGCGCGCGTACGCTGGTCGTGGAGGGAGCGCTGGGGGAGCGCTTTCTCGAAGGCCTGCTGGCGGCGCGGCGCGAGCGCGCCGGGCGTGAGCTGCGGCTGGTGGTGCAGGATCCGACGAAGGTGTTCCTGTCGCGTCACGGCCCGGGCTGGTACCGCCGCCAGGGCCTGTCGATCGAGACGCGGCGCCCGATCGAGCTGCGCGCGGTCACGGTCAATCCGCTGGCCCCGCAGTCACATAGCTTCGACTCGGCGGAGCTGCGCGAGCGGCTGCGGGCGGCGCTCGGCGAGGTGCCCGTGCTGGACGTGCTGGATCCCGACTACTGCGCTTTGGCGTAGTAGTCGGCGTTGATCTGCGTGTACTTCTGCCACTCCTCGGGAAGCTGGTCCTCGGCGAAGCAGGCGTCCACGGGACAGGCCTCGACGCAGGCGTCGCAGTCGATGCACTCCTCGGGGTCGATGTAGAGCATCTCGGCGGCGTCGTATCCGGGCTCATCGGGCGTCGGATGGATGCAGTCCACGGGGCATACCTCGACGCAGGAGTTGTCCTTGGTGCCGATGCACGGCTCGGCGATCACGTAGGCCATTCGCTTCTCTCTGGGGTCGTGTTTGGCGCTGTCGGGTGGTTATCTGAAGAGCTGTCGCGGTCGTCTGGGTCAGCTCGGGAGGTGCCGCGATCGTCCGGATCGTCCCGCGGCAGCACAGGCCGGGATGCCAGCGCGCCAGGGTCGTTCCAGCCGTCCCTCGGGTCGGAGAGCCTATTGTACGAAGCATGCTGCTGCTGACCGGCGCGACGGGGCAGGTGGGCTCGGCGCTGCTGCGGATGCTCGTCGACGAGGGCACGCAGGTGCGCTGTCTGGTGCGCGATCCACGCCGGCTGGGCAGCTGGCGCGTGCGCGTGCAGATCGCGCTCGGCGACCTCACCGATCCGCAGTCGTTTCGCAACGCGCTGCGCGGCGTAGATACGGTGGTGCACCTGGCGGCCACGATCCGCGACCAGCAGCGCGGCTCGATCGAGGAGCTCAACGGGATCGCCACCTGGCGCGTGGTGCGCGCGGCCCAGCGGGCGGGAGCAGAGCGCTTCGTGTTCTTCTCGACGCTCGACGCGAGCACGCACCATCGCACGCGCTTTCATCGCGCCAAGGCTCTTGCCGAGCAGGCCGTGCGCGAGACCGACCTCGATTGGACGGTGTTCGCCCCGTCGGTGATCTACGCGCCGGGCGATCGCTGGATCACGCAGCTGGAGCGGCTGGCGCTGATGCCGCTGATGCCGCTGGCCGGCACGGGGCGGGCCCGCTACCAGCCGATCTGGGCCGAGGATGCGGCGGCTTGCGTGATGGCGGCGCTGCACGATTCCGAGAGCGGGCGGCGGCGCTACGAGCTGGCCGGGCCGCAGACGCTCAGTCAGGCGGCGATCGTGCGGCTCGTGCTCGATTCGATCGGCCGCCCGCGGCCGCTCTTGCCGGTGCCGACGCCGGTGCTCTCGCGAACGCTGCGCCTGCTCGAGGGGACGCTCGGCAGCGAGCGCGTGTTCGCCACCTGGGACGAAGTCGAGCTGATGCAGTGTTCGTCGCTCGCCGCCGAGGGGCCGGCGGACGCCCGGCGCCTGGGGGTCGAGCCCAAGGAGATGGGTGCGGTCTTGGGCGCTGGCTGAGCCCGTCGCCAGGTGTCGTCAGGCTGCTCGCGCCGACGGCGCCGAGACGCGCGCGCGTGGCCAATCCTGCGACCATGTAGGCCTGCCCACAAGGCAGCCAACCCGTCAAGCATCAAGCTCAGAAAGCGAGTGCCATGAGCGCGGTACAGACAGCACCAGAAGTACAGTCGGGCCTCGAAGGCGTCGTCGCCTTCGCCACCGAGATCGCGGAGCCGGATAAAGAGGGTGGCGCGCTGCGCTACCGGGGCGTGGACATCGAGGAACTGGTCGGAGCGGTCCCTTACGAGCAGGTCTGGGGCCTGCTGGTGGACGGGCGCTTCAAACCCGGGCTGCCTCCCGCGGAACCCCATCCGCTGACGGTGCGCTCGGGCGACCACCGCGTGGACGTGCAGTCGGCGCTGGCGATGCTGGCGCCCGAGTGGGGCTTCGGCCAGCTGATCGACATCAGCGACGAGGAGGCGCGTGACAACCTCGCGCGGGCATCGGTGATGGCGCTCTCGTTCGTGGCTCAGTCGGCGCGCGGTGCCGGCCAGCCGCCGGTGTCCCAGGAGGAGGTCGACCTCGGGCGCTCGATTCCCGAGCGCTTTCTGATCCGCTGGCGCGGCGAGGCGAACCCCGATCACGTCAAGGCGATCGATGCCTACTGGATCTCGGCGGCCGAGCATGGCATGAACGCGTCGACGTTCACGGCCCGGGTCGTGGCGTCGACCGGAGCAGACTGCGCCGCGGCGCTGTCGTCGGCCGTCGGCGCGCTGTCGGGGCCGCTGCACGGTGGTGCGCCCTCACGCGTCCTGAAGATGCTCGAAGAGGTCGAACAGACCGGCGACGCCGAGCGCTGGGTATCGGACGCGCTCGATCGCGGCGAGCGCCTGATGGGGTTCGGGCATCGCATCTACCGCGCCGAAGACCCGCGGGCGCGCGTGCTGCGCCGCACTTGCCGGGAACTGGGCTCGCCGCGCTTCGAGGCCGCCGAGGCGCTCGAGCGCGCCGCCCTGGCCGAGCTCCACGCGCGCCGGCCCGATCGGGTCCTGGCGACCAACGTCGAGTTCTGGTCTGCGGTGGTGCTGGACCTCGCCGAAGTGCCGCCGGATCTGTTCACGCCGATGTTCACGTGCGCGCGCGTTGCGGGTTGGTCGGCGCATGTGCTCGAGCAGAAGCGCGAGGCCAAGCTGATCCGGCCGACTGCCAAGTACGTGGGCGAGCCCCCGCGGCCGGTGTCGGCCGTCGAATAGGAGCGCATCGAAGCGATCGAGCGCATCGAAGCGATCGAGTCCTCCTGGATCGAGGCGGTGGGCGGCCGCCGGATTGGAGACAGTTTCGCGAATCGCTTGGTGGTCGGATCGCCGCCGGGTAGCGTGGGCTCGTTGTCATGCCATCGCGGCTCGGGCCGGGTGAGCGGGCGAGCAAGGAGCGCCGATGCGCGCAGTCTCGAACACGACTATAGGTGTCTGTCTACTCGCGGTGCTTCTGGTGTCTGGCTGCGGCGCGAGCGCAACGGGCTCGGCGCGCAGCGCGGCTGCGACCGCCGGATTGCGACAGATCGCGCTCACGAGTCCCGCGATCACGGGCACCAGCATCGCGATCCCCGCCCGTTACACGTGCGACGGAGGAGACGTCTCGATGCCGCTGCGGTGGAGCACTGTCCCACACACGACCCGGGAAGTGCTCGTTGTGCTGTTCTCCGTCGAGCCCGCCAATCGGGGACGCGTGACGGATACCGCACAATGGGTCGTCGCCGGGCTGCCACCCGGCGTTCACCAGCTGGCCGCCGGCAGGCTGCCGCCGGGAGCACTGGTTGGACGTGACGCGGCCGGTCGGACGCGCTATTCGATCTGTCCGCCCAGGGGAGCGCACGCGTCGTACCTGATGGTGGTGTTTGCGTCACCCCAGAAGCTCGAGCACAGCGCCGGCTTCTCGGACGCGTCGGCCTGGGCCAAGCTCAGGCAGATCAGGCCGCCGTACGGAGTGATGCCGGCAGCCTATTGGCGCGCGTGAGCACCTGGAGCCCGCATCCGCGCCTGGACCGCGCATCAGCACCCGGAGCCCCCATCGGCACCCGGACTCCGCATCAGCACCCGGGCCGGCATCAGCACTAGAGCGCGTATTAGCACCTGGACCCCGCATCAGAACCCGAAATCACGCGAGCGGGCGCAATCGCCCACAAGCGCCCCAGTGGGCGACGTCGCGCGAGAAAAGCAAGAGGACCCGGCATCCGTGCCGAGCCCTCTGCGATGCTCTATCGGCCGCCACCCGCGCGTCTTTCACGGCTGCGCGGGAGGCTGGCCGCATCGATATGACCTCGCCGGTGGCGCAGGTCCTTACATCATCCCGCCCATGTCAGGCATTCCGCCACCCGGCGCCGCGCCTTCCTTTTCGGGAGCCTCGGCGACGATCGCCTCGGTGGTGAGGATGTTCTTGGCGATCGAGGCGGCGTTCTGGAGCGCTGAGCGCGTGACCATCGCCGGGTCGATGATGCCGGCGGCGACGAGATCGACGATCTCGTTGGTGGCGGCGTTCAGGCCCTGACCTTTCTTGGCCTTGCGCACGTCGTTGACGACGACCGAGCCCTCCAGGCCGGCGTTCTCAGCGAGCTGGCGAAGCGGCTCCTCGAGTGCGCGCAACACGATGCGCGCACCCGTGCGCTCATCGTCGTCGCCGGCGGCGCCGTTGGTGCTGACCGCTGATGAGGCCTGCAGCAGCGCGACGCCGCCGCCGGGCACGATGCCCTCCTCGAGCGCGGCGCGGGTGGCCTGCAGCGCGTCCTCGACGCGGTGCTTCTTCTCCTTCATCTCGGTCTCGGTCGCGGCGCCGACCTTCACGACGGCGACTCCGCCCGAGAGCTTGGCCAGCCTTTCCTGGAGCTTTTCGCGGTCGAAGTCCGAGTCGGTGTTCTCGATTTCGCCTTTGATCTGGTTGATGCGGCCTTTGATCGCCGTCGCGTCACCGGCGCCGTCGACGATCGTGGTGGTGTCCTTGGCGACCACTACGCGCCTTGCCCGCCCGAGCTGAGAGAGCTGGGTGTTCTCGAGCTTCAGGCCCATCTCCTCGGTGATCACCTCGGCCTTGGTGAGGATCGCGATGTCCTCGAGCATGCGCTTGCGGCGGTCGCCGAAGCCCGGAGCCTTGACGGCGACGCCGGTGAAGGTGCCGCGCAGCTTGTTGACGACGAGCGTCGCGAGCGACTCGCCCTCGACGTCCTCGGCGATGATCAGCAGCGGCTTGCCGCTCTGGATCACCTGCTCGAGCACCGGCAGCACATCGCGCACGGAGCCGATCTTCTGGTTGGCGATCAGGATGTAGGGATCCTCGAGCACGGCCTCCATGCGGTCCTGATCGGTGACCATGTACGGGGAGATGTAGCCCTTGTCGAACTGCATGCCCTCGGTGAACTCGAGGTCCATGCCGAACGTCTGACCCTCCTCGACGTTGACGACGCCGTCCTTGCCGACCTTCTCGATTGCGTCGGCGATCACGTCGCCGATCTCGTCGTCACCGGCCGAGATCGTCGCGACGCGAGCGATCTGGTCCTTGCCCGAGACCGCCTTGGACTGCGTGGCGATGTTCTTGACGACCTCGTCGACGGCCTTCTCGATGCCACGCTTGAGCGCCAGCGGATTGGCGCCGGCGGCGACGTTCTTCAGGCCCTGGCGGACGATCGCCTGAGCCAGAACGGTGGCCGTGGTGGTGCCGTCGCCGGCGACGTCGTTGGTGGCCGTGGCCACCTCGCGCACCAGCTGGGCGCCCTGGTTCTCGAAGACGTCCTCGACCTCGATCTCGCGGGCGATCGTGACGCCGTCGTTGGTGATGGTGGGTGCGCCGAACTTCTTGTCGAGCACTACATAGCGGCCCTTCGGGCCGAGCGTGACCTTGACCGCGTTGGCGACCGCGTCGACGCCGGCCTCGAGCGCCTTGCGCGCTTCAGCGTCGTACTTGAGCTCCTTGTGTGCCATGTTCTGTTAGTTCTCCTTCGCGAGACCCCGGGCCTCACGGCTTGAAGGTTTGTCTTGCGGGTGGTCGCGGCCCGCCCTATACGACCTTGGCGAGGACGTCGGACTCGCGCAGCACGAGCAGGTCCTCGCCGTCGACCTTGATCTCGGTGCCGCCGTACTTGCTGTAGAGGACCTCGTCCCCATCGGAGACGTCGAGCGGCTGTCGCTTGCCGTCATCATCGAGGCGACCCTCGCCGACCGCGAGGACCTTGCCCTTCTGCGGCTTCTCCTTGGCGGTGTCGGGCAGAACGAGCCCACTGGCCGTGGTCTCCTCCTCCTCGATCGCCCGCACGATCAAGCGATCGCCCAGGGGCTTGAGCTTCATATCGAAACAACCTCCACTAGTTGGGGGGGAACGTGTCGGGATTGCGGTGCGATGAGGTGCCGAAGGCACTTCTGCGCCGTTGGCACTCTGGATGGGCGAGTGCCAAGAAGGATCAATATAGCCAGTTTTCCCGGCGCACCGAAGGCTCGTTTCCAAATATCGCGCAAGAATCGTTGCGCGCCCGGGAAAGCCAGGCGCGACGGGCGATTTCTGCGCTCGCAGGCTGCGTTCGGCCGTTTGGAGAGCGATATCGTTGGAGCGGCCGAGCCGACGCGTCCGCAGCCCGATGCCTCTCACCTGCAGCCGAATGTCTGCAGTCTGCAGCCCTGTGCCCGCCGCTTGCCGGCCTGCGCGCTCTGAGTCGCAGCCGTGGCGCCTAGTTCTGGGCGCCCCCGAAGCCCTTGATCGCTTCGGTGATGCCCGAGGGGTTCTCGACGATCTGGGAGAAGCGCACGACCGTGACCGTGTCGTCCATCGAGACGGTGCGACCGTAGATCTGTTCGAGGAAGTGGATCAGCTCCTCGTGGCGGCGGAACTCGGGGTTGTCGTGCTTGATGTCGCGCGGCGACAGATCGGCGACCTTCATCACCTCGACTTGGTCGATCACGGCCTCGAAGATGCGTTCGCGCGGCGAGTACTGATATCCGATCGTCACGAGCACGGCCTGGTTCTTGCGGTACTTGCCAGACTTGTCGCCGAGGCGGATCGTCGCGGTCTTGCGCCCCCGCTTGAGCTCGTCCGCGAAGATGGTCGAGTAGAAGTTGAGTACCTGCACGGACGGCAGGCTACCTCAACGGGGCTCTGCGGCTCGCGCCCTCAGGCGTCGCGTCCGCGGGGCGTCGCCGACAGGCGCGCGAGCGCGCGCTCGATCATCTCGCGTTCGCCGTCGTAGGTGAGGATCGTCTGGGCCTCGCGCAGGTCGATCCAGCGGACCTCCTCGATCTCGTGATCGTGATCGGAGGTCTTGCCCGAGACGTATCGGAAGAGAAAGAACAGGACCGACTTGCCGACGGTGCGGCCGTCACGACGGTAGAAGTAACGGACCTCGCCCAGCTCGCCGAGCGACTCGGCGACGAGTCCGGTCTCCTCGCGCACCTCGCGCGTGGCGGCTTGCAGCGGGGTCTCACCCGGATCGACGTGCCCCTTGGGCAGACCCAGCACCGACGAGCCGTCGGCGGCGCGGCGCGTGGGCACGATCGCCGCCACCTGCTCGCGCCCGGGCTCGCCGCGAAGCACGACGCCGCCGGCAGAGGTCTCGCGCGCGCGCGCTCGCGATCGTCCTGGGCGGCCTGCTCGCCGGGGCGCGCCTCCGCGCCTGTCATCCGGCGGGAGGTCGCGCTCAGAAGACATACCGCCCGAGCGCCTTGACGTCGTGCACGACCAGACGTCCCCGTCCCTGCGAGATCACGTGGGCGCGCTCGAGCACGGCGAGAAAGCGACTGGCCGACTCGCGTGAGGAACCCGCGAGCTGTGCAAGATCGGCCTGAGTCGCGGTGACGAGCACATCGCCGACGGGTTGCCCGAGGGGCTCGTGCCCGTCGCCGCCGGCCGTCGCGACGCCTGTGTCCGGGCTCTTGTCCTGGCCTGCCAGTTCCTGCTCGACCAGCTCGAGCAGCACCGCGGCCACGCGGCTCTGGACTGTTTGGAAGGACTGGCGCGCGAGACGCTCGTTGGTCTCACGCAGGCGACGTCCCAGGGCGATCACCAGTCGGGTCGAGATCTCGGGGTGTTCGGCCATCAGCCTGCGCATGTCCGGTCCGAGCACGGCCACCGCGGTGGTCGGCTCGATCGCTTCGACCGTGGCCGAGCGGCGCTCGTCCTCGAACAGGGCCAGCTCACCGAAGATGTCGCCGGAGCCGAACGTGGCGAGCGTGATGACGCGGCCGTCGGAGTGCTCGCGCACCGCGCGCGCGCGTCCCGCGCGCACGACGTAGCAGGTGTCACTGGCGTCCCCCTCGCGGAAGACGACCTCGCCCGGCTCGAATCGCCGCGGCACGGCCAGCTCGGCGATCCGCTGGACGTCGTCGGGAACGAGCGTCGAGAAGACCGGAACACGCCCGAGCAGCTCCACGACCTCTGTTGAGCGCATGGACGCCACTGGGCAGGGATATCACACCCCACCGTTGCCGGCACGGTGCGCGAACGAGAGGGAACGGGCACGCGATCGCCCGCGATCAACCGGCCCGCGCCGGCTCGCGACGGCGCTATCTTCACCTTTGCGACAACGCGCACTTGACATGCCAGCTCCGATGACGCGCCGACTTCGCAAGCTCCATCAGATCGCGATCGCGTTCGCGTGCGTCGCGGCGTGCGTCGGCGGCGTTGTGCTGCCGGCCGGCTCGGCGGTGGCGAGCGCGAGTGATGGCGGCAGGACAGCAGTTGACGGCTCGAGAGCGGCGATCGCGCGCGCGGCGACGTCCACGAGCTCGTGGGCGCACTCGCGCGAACTGTGGGCGACGGTCGATGTCTGCAATCCGGCCGACCAGCGCGACACGATCGGCATTCGCGGCTCGATGCCGGGGGACGGCAACGCGCACGACACGATGTACATGGAGTTCCAGCTCCAGTACCTGCAGGGCAAGCACACGTGGGTGGACCTCGCCCACGGAGGGAGCTCCGGACTGATCGCCGTCGGCCCGGCCAAGACGGTTCGCCAGGGCGGGACGAGCTTCCAGCTGATGCCCGCCAAGGGCAAGCCCGGTTACACGATGCGGGGATTCGTCACGTTCCAGTGGCGGCGAAACGGCAAGGTTGTGCACGAAGTGACCCGCCCCACCTCGGCCGGCCATCAGGGCGTCGCGGACGCCGATCCGCCGGGGTACAGCGCGGCCGAATGCACGATCGCCTGACGGCGGTCGAATAGGCGATCGGCGGCGCGATCCGCGCGGGCGCCCGCCCACCGGACGGGTCCCGGCTACGCCGATGTCGTGCAGGCGCTGCGACCGCAGGCGCACGCCCTCGGCCGATACGACCTGCAGAGCGTGATTCCGGAGCGAGTATCGGCCGGGAGAGACGGTCGTCGATCGCGGCTTGCCTAGGCCACGCGGCGGTAGCGCTGCGAGCCCAGGCGCGACTGCTCGATCGTGTCGATCGCTTCGCGCGGCCCGACGTACGGGGCGAGCGCCAGGAAGGCGATCGTGTCGGCCATGCGCAGCAGGGAGCGCAGCCGGTCGCTGGATGCGTAGGCGCTGATGATGTCCCAGACGGCGCCGGTGAGCAGCTCCACCATCACCGCGGGCGCGCGACGCGGCTCGGGGGCGGTCTCGGTGATCAGCGCGATCAACTGCTCGATCGGGCTGGTCATGCAATCGATCGCTCCGGGGCCGACCTCGAACAGGTCCACGAACGCGACCCGCAGGAGTGCCGGGTGCGCGACGAAGTGCTCGACGAAGGCGGTTACCGCGAGATAGGCGTATTCGGCCCAGCTATCGGCATCAACGGCCCTCATTTCGACGGCTTCGATGGCTTCGCGCGCGATCTCTTCGACGGCCGCGATGTAGCCGGTTTCCTTGCCGGGGAACTGCTTGTGAAAGGCCTCGGTGGACATGCACGCGAATTGCGCGAGCTGGGCGTCGGTCGTCGCCGCATAGCCGACGTCGAGTGTCAGGTGGACGATCGCGTCCAGTGCGCGGGTGCGCCGGTCCTCGCCCGTCAGGAAGGCAGCCGGCTCGATCGGCACGAACGTCGGACCGTCCAAGGGGAGCACGCGCAGGCGACCGCTCGCCGGAGAGCGATACGCGTCGATCCAGTCGAGGATTTCATCGGCGAGCGTGCGCAGCTCGCCGATGCGACCTTCGCGCAGGCGATTGAAGATCACGTGGCGGACTCCGCCGACGGTGGCGCGCGCGGCGATCGTCGGTAGCTGCTCGCTTCCGGGACCGGCCCGAAAGGCGGCGAGCATCAGGCGCTCATAGCAGGCGCCGGCGAGATGCATGCGCTCGCGGGCGGTGGCGCCGAGTCCGAGTGAATCGATCAGCACCAGGTGGGCGCCCTTGGGGTCGACCGCGATGTCCTCGAGGAAGGCCTTGCACGAGGCGTGCATGCGATTGGCCCAGCCACGCTCTCGACCCCACGCTTCGAGCACGCGCTTGCGTGAACGTGCGACCACGATGTCGTAGGTCGCCACGAAGCACGTCTTCTTGTTGGAGAACAGCTCGTAGAAGGCCCGGCGCGAAACGCCGGCGAGGCCAATCACGTTGGCGACGGTGGTGCCGCGGTAGCCATGGGCTGCGATCGACTCGATCATCGCGCCGTAGAGGCGGGCGCGCTGGTTGCGGGCGACTTCCTCGCGAGCCATGCCGTGCGGACCGTGCGGGAGCCTGCGATACAAAGGTCCGGCTTCCCCTTGCATTCCGTCCATCCCCACAATTCGAGAAGATAGGCAAAAACAAGGGCCGATGCAAATCTTTCTTATTTGCCGTATTTGGGCCTTTCGGCCCAAATCTCTTGGCCGAATGCGTGTCCGACAGACAAGCGCATTCTGCCCGAGCGGATAAACGCAAGTGTACGAATTCCGCGGATTTCAGGATCGAGCAGGGATAACTCGCCGCCACCGAACGGGGGCTTTGTGCGCCCTGGCGATGAACCCGCAGAGTCGCGGCTCAGGCGCTCAGTGTGAGTCGGCGCGGACCCGAGCGAAAGCCGGATTCAGTTAGCAGCGTCTCCCACTTGCAACCGATCGCGGGCGCGCCGTCGATCCGCTCGAGTGCCAGCCGCCCGACCCGGCCGTGACGCACCGCATCCGCGAGCGCAGCGAGCGCCGCGCGCGGTTGCTCCTCGGCGGCGCGGGCGTCGTGCAGCGTGAGCAAGCCCCGACCCCCGCGCTCGACATACAGGACGGGTGCGCCTGCCACGAGCACCACGTGGGCGCCCGCCACGCGCGCGGGACGGCGCTCGCTCTGCGCACAGCGCGGCCAGGCCAGCACCGCTCCGAACGGCTGGGCAGGGTCGCAGGCCGACAGCACGAGCGCGCGCGAGTCCGCTGGCGTGGCTGCAGCGCCGGTGCGCAGGCGCTCGACTGCGCCGGGCAGTGCGAACTGTGCTCCGCCGAGACCCTCGACGAAGTATCCGCGGCGACAGACGCCGAGCGTCTCGAGCTCGCAGAGAGCGCCGTATAGACCCGCGAACCCGCCGGGCAGGCCCTCCGCGAGAACGTGCTCGCGCGTGAGGATCCCGTGGCGCTCGAGCAGCAGCTCGGCGATCGCGCGCGCCTGCTCCGCGCGTGCACGCACACTGGGCGGCGCAGCGCCGGCAGTCGCTGGGGCGCCGGCGGCGAACAGCGGCTCGGTCAGCGACCAGCGCCCCGGCGGATGCGCGGGCGCCGCCGCGCGTGGGGCCAGGCGGCGTGCCGCAAAGCGCGAGCGCCCCGGGGCGGGGCGGCCCACGGCGCCCGCCAGATGCAACCGCTGTTGGCCGCGCGGGCGCGATCCGCCGCCGCTGAGCTCCCGGAGCGGCGCCCAGGCGTCGTTGGTGACCGAGCCCGACCAGACGAGGTCGAACAGGCCCTCGCGAAGCTCCTGCGCCGGCAGCTCGAGCTCGGCGAGCAGGTCCACGAAGAAGCACGGACCCGCGCGCAGGCGCGTGCGGATCAGCTCGCGCGCGGGCGAATCGGCCGTCATCGAGATCTCGGACAGCTCGGGCGGCTGATGACCAGATGACGGCACAGACACGCCCTTTCGGGCCGTCCCGGGTGGCAACGCGGGCGGGGTGGGCAAGGTGGGCGGGCCCAATATCGGCGCGTCCTCGCGGAAGTAGAGCGCCACGCGGCCGGCCGGCCCGAGCGCCCCGGCTCCGACCCACACGAGCTCGCCGGAGGCGCAGAGAGAATCGAGCCAGCTGGGCGAGTAGGCGCCGAGCCGGCGTGGCAGCACAGCGCTCTCCCACAGCGCGACGGGCAGCGCGAGACCCTGCAGGGGCACGAGGATCTCGCGCAGACGCTCGATCCCGGCACCTTGCGCGGTATGACGATCGATTCCCTGCCAGGCGGGCATGAAGGTGGCGAGCGCGCTCTGAGCCGCGGGCTCGATCTCCTTGCGCAGCGCCGCCAGCGAGGCGCGGCGGACGCGGCGCAAGACCTCGACGTCGCACCATTCCCGATCGACTCCGCCCGGTCTGATCGCGCCGCGCGCGATCTCGCCGGCGCGCTCTAGCTCGCGCAGCGCGGCGCTCGCATCGACGCCGTAGCGGGAGCTCAGCGCGCCGTTGCTGAACGGGCCGTGCGTGCGCGCGTAGCGCGCCACGATCTGTTCGAGCGGGCCGTCGACGTCCTCCAGGAAGGCCGCCGGCAATCCGGGCGGCGGCACCGCGGCGAGCGCGTCGCGCCACAGCCCGGCCTCCTCGGCCGCCACGTAGCGCTGCTCGCCGCCGAGGCGCAGCGCGATCGCGCGCCGTTCGCGCAGCAGGCGTCCGAGCAGCCCGTCCGCGTCGATCCCCTCGAGCACGCGTTCGCGGATCTCCGCCGCCGTAAGGTCGCCGAGCACGCGCAGGACGTCGTGCAGCTCGTCGCGTCCGGTCGCGGCCGTGTTGGGGGAGCGCCGCTGCAGGTCGTCCTCGACGCGCGTCAGGGCGCCCGCGTCGATCAGCTCGCGCAGCTCCTCGGAGCCGAGCAGCTCGCGCAGCAGCTCTCGGTCGAGCGAGAGCGCCGCCGCACGGCGCTCGGCGGCGGGCGTGTCGCCCTCGTACATGTAGGTGGCGATGTAGTCGAACAGCAGCGCTCCCGCAAACGGCGAGGCGGTCTGGGTCTCGACCTCGACGAGCCCCAGCTCGCGCGTCTGCAGATCGCGCAGCAGCGCGCGGGCGGCCGGCAGGTCGAGCACGTCCTGCAGGCACTCGCGGTAGGTCTCGAGCACGATCGGGAAGTCCTCGTAGCGGCGGGCCACCTCGAGCAGGCTCTGGGCCTTCAGGCGCTGCTGCCAGAGCGGCGTGCGACGACCCGGCCAGGCCCGCGGGATCAGCAGGGCGCGGGCGGCGTTCTCGCGGAAGCGCGCTCCGAACAGCGCGCTCGAGCCGAGCTCAGAGGTGACGATCGCCTCGAGCTCGTCGGGCTCGATCGCGACGAGCTCGGCGAGCGTCAGCGCCTCGCCTTCCGCCGCGTCGAGGTCGGGCAGGCGCAGCACGATGCCGTCATCGGACCACAGCGCCTCGGCCTCCAGCCCGAAGCGCTCGCGCACGCGTGCGGCGATCGCCAGGCCCCAGGCCGCGTGCACGCGGGCGCCGAACGGCGAGAGCACGCATACGCGCCAGTCGCCGATCTCGTCGCGGAAGCGCTCGAGCACGATCGTGCGATCGCTGGGCAGGACGCGCGTGGCGGCGAGCTGGGAGCGCAGGTACTCGAGCAGATTGCCGGCGGCGCGCTCATCGAGATCGTATTCGCGCTGGAGCGTGGCCTCGTCTTGCTCGACGGCCCATCGCGCGAACGCGCCGATCGCCCGGCCGAGCTCGACCGGGCGGCCGAGCGTGTCGCCCTTCCAGAAGGGCACCGCCGCGGGAGCTCCCGGCGCGGGCGTCACGATCACGCGGTCGCGGCCGATCTCCTCGATCCGCCAGGTCGAGGCGCCCAGGAAGAACGCCTGGCCCGGGCGGGCCTCGTAGACCATCTCCTCGTCGAGCTCGCCGACGCGACGGCCGTCGGGCAGCGTGACCGCGTACAGGCCGCGGTCCGGGATCGTCCCGGCGTTGGCCACGGCGAGCTGGCGAGCGCCTCGGCGCGGCCGGATCACGCCGGCGACGCGGTCCCACACGATCCGCGCGCGCAGATCGCCGAAGTCCGTCGACGGATAGCGACCGTCGAGCATGTCGAGCAGCCGCTCGAACAGCTCGCGCGAGAGCGAGCTGTATGGGTATGCCCGCCTCACCAGCTCGAATAGGTCGTCGACCGAGATCCCGTCGGACTCGATTGCCTCCGGCTGACCGGAGTGGCCCGGACCTCCCCCATCCGGTGCGTCCAACGGTCCTGACCCGTCCCTCGCGTCCAACGGTCCTCCCCCGTCCCTCGCGTCCAACGGTCCTCCCCCGTCCCTCGCGTCCAACGCCCCCTCCTTTGCCCGGCCCGGGACCCCCCGCTCGCTCGACGCGGCGATCGCGACGATCTGCTGAGCGAGCACGTCGAGCGCGTTGCGCGGGACGCTGGTCGGCTCGATCTCGCCGGCGCGCATCAGGCGGCAGACGACCGCGCACTCGAGCAGGTCGCCGCGGTACTTCGGGAAGATGCGGCCGCGGCTGACGCCGTCGACGCTGTGGCCCGCGCGTCCGACGCGCTGCAGGCCGCGCGCTACCGACTTCGGAGACTCGACTTGCAGGACGAGGTCGACGGCGCCCATGTCGATGCCGAGCTCGAGCGAGCTGGTTGCGACCAGGCAGGGCAGCTGGCCGGCCTTCAACAGCTCCTCGACGCGCGTGCGCTCCTCGCGTGAGAGCGAGCCATGGTGGGCGCGTGCGATCTCATCCCCGGCCAGCTCGTTCAGGCGCAGCGCGACGCGCTCAGCGGCGCGGCGATTGTTGACGAACACGATCGTCGAGCTGTGCTCGCGCACGGCCGCCAGCAGCTCTGGATAGATGGCCGGCCAGATCGACCCGCGCGTGGACTCGCCACCCGCCAGCGGCTCCAGCGGGTCCGCGGCCGCGCCGGGCGCGGCCGCGCCGGGTTCGGTCATCGACTCGACCGGCACTTCGATGCGCAGGTCGAGTTGCTTGGGCGCGGAGGCGTCGACGATCGTGACCTCGCGTCCGGTCCCGGCGAGGAAGCGGCCGATCTCATCGAGCGGGCGCTGGGTGGCACTGAGGCCGACGCGCTGCATGCGCGGCGAGAGCGCCTGCAGCCGCTCGAGCGTGAGCGCCAGGTGCGAGCCGCGCTTGGAGTGGGCGACCGCATGGATCTCGTCCACGATCGCGAGCTCGACGGCGCCGAGCAGCGCGGCGGCCTGCGACGTGAGCAGCAGGTAGAGCGACTCGGGGGTCGTGATCAGGATGTCGGGGGGCTCGCGGAGCATCGCTGCACGCTCGCGTTGAGGGGTATCGCCGGTGCGCAGGCCGACGCGCAGCCCGTCGGCGCCGATGCCGCGCAGGGGGGTGCGCAGGTTGCGCTCGATGTCGTAGGCGAGCGCCTTCAGCGGTGAGACGTAGAGGACCCGAATCGCGCCATGTCCGGGCTGATCGGCTGCCGCGGCGCCAGCGGCGTGCTCGCGGCCGGCGCCGAGGCGATCGAGCGCGTACAGGAACGCCGCCAGCGTCTTACCCGAACCGGTCGGAGCCGACAGCAGGACGTTCTCGCCGCGCGCGATCGCCGGCCAGGCTTGTGCCTGAGCCGGTGTGGGAGCGGCAAACGCTTCGCTGAACCACGTTTGCACACGTGGGGAGAAACACGCAAGAGAGCCGTCGGCAGCCACTGACGGTTCAGGCTAGCGCGGAGCAGGAGCCCGACAGCGGCCGATGCATGACGGGCGCCGCGCCTTCCCGTGGCTACGACGCCCGCCGAGACCAAGGCACCGTCGGGGGGACGCCTCGATCTCGCCCGAGCGTCGTCGGAGAGGGTAAGGACGACGCTCAAGACCTTGCCGCCCAGACAGACTGTAGTTCCAATTATCGAATCATTGCCATAGGCGTTTCTCATTATTTTTGGCGATTGTCGACGCTCGACCGACGGTCGGTCCGGCTCGGATCGGGCGAACTGCCTCCCGACCCGGGCACGGCAAGCCATGCGCCTGCGGGTCGTATCGCTGCAAGCTGCCGTTGGCACATCGCCGCGACCTGCGCGGGTCGTATCGCTGCGACCTGCCGACGGCACATCGCCACGACCTGCTGGTGGCATATCGCCCTAACCTGCCGGTGACACATGGCCGCGACCTGCGCAGGTCGTATCGCTGCAACCTGCCGGTGGCCATCGCCCCAACCTGCAGGCGGGCGCGGTGGGCTCGGTGGCGGCGTGTCGCGCCGGTCAGCCGGCCGGTAGGCGATAGGCGCTGATTTCAGGCGTCTGGCCGCTCGCGATCGCGATCCCGGCAGGCGCGATCAGGGTGTTGCCGGCGACCGCGATCCCGGTGTTGGTGCCGGCCGGGAGCTGTGTTTCCCAGACGGTTTCGCCGCTGTGGGCGTCGAACGCGAACAGCTTGCCTTCGAAGTCGGTGGCGAACACGAGGTCGTTGACGGCGGTGGTCGCTCCGTAAGCCGCGGCGGGTAGCTTGCGATCCCACTCGACGGCTCCCGTCGTTGCGCTCAGCGCCACGATTTCACCGGTGGCCGGACCGGTTTCGCTCGGTTCGCTTTGGTTTTCGTAGGTGACCGAGTGGTTGACGACGGGCACGAACACGCTGGCTCCGTTCGTCGCCATGGGAGCGATCACGCCCCCCAGCAGGCCCGGATAGACGGTCTCGGGCAGATGGAGCTTCGAATATTCATGGCGCATCGCGTACAGGCCGTCTTGGTCGTGACCGTTGTGGATCCCGACCGAGTGCTCCCATAGGAGCTTCCCGGTCTGGGCGTCGAGGCAGATCACCAGGCCCGCCTTGCCCGCGGCGAGGACCACCTGCCTGCCGGCCACGTTCGCGAGGATCGGCGGGTCCTGCAGGTCGTGGTCGTACAGGTCGTGGGGTGTCAGTTGGTGGTACCACTCGAGCGTGCCGGTGTGGGCATTGAGCTTGACGATCGAGTCGGTGTACAGGTTCGGACCGGGCCTGCTCGCGCCCCACGGGTACTGACTGGTGCCGGGAAACGGCGCCGGGTTGCCGGTGCCGATGAACATGTTGCCGTGTTCGTCGAACGCCGGCGAGTACCACAGTCCGCCGCCGGAGTTGATACCGGCGTTTTCACTGGACCAAAGGCTTTCGGGGGCGGTGTCGAAGTGCCACAGCCTTGCGCCCGTCCTGCCGTCGAGGGCCCACAGCACGCCGACGGCTTCGCCGCCGTAGAACTGTCTGTTGTTGCCCGGGACCGTCGAGACGTAGACGATGCCGTCGTGGTAGCCGGGTGCCATGTCGATGCCCTCGTGTTCATTGCGCACGAGCGTCGTCGTCCAGATCTGGGCGCCCGTCTTCTGATCGAGCGCGAAGGCCGCCGTGGCGGTGGCTCCGAACACGATGCCGTCCTGCACGACCAGCCCGTTCGGGCCCTGGTCGGGCGATTCGTAGGATTTGCTCCAGATCACCTTGCCCGTCTCGAGATCGATGGCCTGTACGTTCGAGGCGAGATCCTGCGAGTAGATGACTCCGTTGGCGATGATCGGCGTCGAGGAGTAGCTGCCGTACTCGCTTTTCGCCGTGAGCGGCAGCGACCATGCAGCTTCGAGCTTCGACACCGTCGAGCTGTCGATCGGCCCGCCGGCATAGCGCGTGTTGGCGGTGTTCGCGTTGGGGTAGCCCGAGCCGGTGAGCAACGAGCTGTAGGGCGAGGAAGACAATCCGAGCGACGCGATCGCGATGGCGGCCACGCCCAGCGCCACGAGCGCCGCCGCGGCGAACCACCCGAGGCGCGGGATCCTGCGCGCAGCCGAAACGGCGCTTGCTCGAGGCGGTCGCACGGCGCGAACCTAGAGGACGGAAATCCACTATGTCAAATGAAATGAGCTTTTGTCTCTGACTGTGTCGGTAACCGGGTCGGCGCTCACCGGCCCAGAGCTGCGCGTGTCGGCGCTCACCGCCCGAGAGGCCCGTGTGTCAGGACCGAGCGTTCGCCGGCTCGCGGTCTGTGACTCGAGTACAAGCGGCTCGAGCACGCGATTCGCAAGCAGCCCGAGGCAGCCCAGGTTCGCAAAGCCCGGGCCCTGCCTGAGCGCACCGAGACCCGGGATGTGGAGTCGCGGGCGCATGTTCACCAGCTCGAGGTTGCGTCCGATCGGGATCTCGCTTGCGGGCCGGCGGCTCCAGAGCGCCCCGACGCGCTGCTCGATGTGCGCGCGCACGGCCGGGTCGAACAGTCCCAGGAGTTGCTCGAGCAGGTCAAACCCGGTGCAGTTGACGACGTAGTCATATTCAGCACGGACGCTCGTGCCGTCCGCGCAGGTGTAATCGAGATAGACGCCCGCACGCGCTCGCATCGGAGCCACGTAGGTGACTCTTCCGGTGACGAACCGGCAGCGCTCGTCGTAGGCGATCGTCGCAAGCGTCTGCGGATCGAAAACACCGCGGTCGCAATGTCTGACGAAGTCCCGGCGGGTCCGCTCGTCCAGTGACTCCCACGACACCTCGTCGGGGTCGGAGAAGACACGGTTCTCCAGAAAGCTCTCGCCGCGGCTGAGCGGGAGCGTCGGCGTGTAGATCGTCAGCTGCGCACTGGGCCGGAAGGCGCGCAGGAACGCCACGCAGCTGAGCGCGCTCTCGCCGCCGCCGACGATCGCGATCGCGGCGTTGTGGTCGGCCGCGATGCTGGCGAGCTCGGCGCGGCTGGAGTCGCAGTGAAAGATGCGCTCAGCGGCGTCGGGATCGTGGGGGAAGCGACGGTGCACCCCGGGTCCGGTGAGCATCAGCGAGCGGGCCAGATAACGAGGCGCACCAGCGGACTCGGCGACGTCGACCCGCCAACGTGGCTCGCTGTCCAGCGCAACGCGCGTGACGCGCCCGCGTACGAGCGTGACTCCCTCGGTGGCACGCTCGAGCACCCACGCCAGGTAACGGCCGTAGGTGCGATGCTGGATCGGGGGCGAGCCCGCGTTGACCCAGCGTACGTAACGGCGCTGCTCGATCATGTGCCGCTGCCAGGTGAACGGCAGCATCGCGCGGTCGATCATGTCGCCGTGCGTCTCGCCGAAGCTCTGATGGCTCTGATAGGGGAACCCGACGTCCTTGATCGGCGGGATCGCGAGCGGCTCCTCGCCCGAGGTCATGCCGTTGCGTCCCGACCACGATGCCGCCGGTTCGGTCGCCTCGACGATCGTCAGCGCGATCGGTCTCAGGCCGAGGCTGTTGAGGACGTGGACCTTCGCGGCGATCGCGGTGGCCTTGGCGCCGGCGCCGACGATCACCAGGTCGGCTTCGGGCGCGGGCGTGTCCGGCGCGCCGCTCACGCCACGGCCGCCTCGCGGGCGCGCGTCGGGCAAGTGGTCGCTTGCGCGCGCCTGCGCGAGCCGGGACCGGCGACGATCACCAGTCCCCTGCGCCCGGGGCTATAGGAGATGGCGCTCTTCTTGACCTGCTCCGAACGCGATTGCACGGCGCGCAGCGCCACCTCTTCGAGCACGGTCGCGGTGACGCGCTTCATCTCGAGCAGCGCGAAGCTCGCCGCCAGGCAGCGCCTGGCGCCGCCGCCGAACGGGAGCCACGTGTAGGTGCCGGGGGGCCGCTGCAGAAAGCGCTCCGGCAGGAAGCTGCGCGGCCGCGGGTAGACGTCCTCGCGACGGTGCACGAGGTGGATGCAGGGTGCCACCATCGTGCCCGCCGGAACCGTGTAGCCGCCGAGCTGCATGGGGGTGAGCAGCTTGCGGACGACTATCGGCACCGGCGGGCACAGCCTCAAGGTCTCGCGCACGACCGCATCCAGGTAGGCGTCGGTCTCGGCGCGCGCGACCTCCTCGCGCAGGCGCGCGAGCTTGTCGGGGTGGCGCAGCAGGCGCTCGAACACCCACGCCAGCGAGGTCGACGTCGGTCCGTCGAGCAGCAGCGTCACCAGTTCGTCGCGCAGGTCCCGCGTGGACATCGGCGCGCCGTCCTCGTAGTGCGCGCGGGCCAGCAGCGACGCGATGTCGACTTCGCCGCCGGCGGTCGCCTGCGCTCGGCGTTTGCGGATCTCCTCGAGCACCGCCGCTTCGACGGCTCGCAGGGTGCGACGAAAGCCCGGGTCGCCGACCATCGAGCGCGGCCCGAGCGCGGCCAGCAGGGCCAGGCGCCGCGGCGCGTTCATACGGTCGGTCAGCTCGCGCAGCAGTCCGCGCAGGCTCAGCAGCGAGCCTGAGCACAGGGGGCCGAAGACCACGCGCATGACCGCCTCGAGCGTGATCTGTTGCATTCGCGGCCACAGCTCGAACGGGCGTCCGCGGGGCCACGTGGCGATCGCCTCGCGCGTGACTTCGCAGATCATTCCGCCGTATCGCTCCGCCAAGCGGCCGTGAAACGAGGGGAGCATCAGCCTGCGCCGTGTCATGTGCTGGGGCTCCTCGAGCAGCATCACCGAGCGGGGTCCCAGGACCGGGCCGAGCAAGGTATTCGCTTCACCCACGCCGAGCCGGTTCGGATCGGCCGTGAACACCCGCTTGACGTCCTCGGGGGCCGACAGCAGCACCCAAGTGCCACCGTGGCGCACGCGCAAGGTGAAGATGTCGCCATAACGCTCGCGGCAGCGTTCCATGAACGGCAGCGAGCGCCACGTCCAGGCGAGGGCCTGCAGTGTGCTTGGAAGGCGCGGGCCGGGCGGCAGCCGTGTGTCCACAAAGATCGCGTGCCTGCCCAGGGCACGATCGGCGAGCGCGTTTTTAGCTGGCGCCTGCTCGATCGCGCGATCGCTCTCAGCCGGGCTGCGATCGGTCGGGGCGCTCGTGTCGATGTTGCGGGCGTGGTTTTCGGTCATATTCGGTGCTTCTGTTTCTCACTTGCGACTTTTCTGCTTCTGTTTCTGATTCACCTCAAAAATGGCCCTCTTGTTTCCTTTTGCGCCATCGCGTGATTGAGGTCATTTGCAGGGCCTTATCGATACTTGCGGCCGCCTGCCGGTCTCCGAGTGCTTGTCACAAGAAATCACGTGGTTATGATACCCGGAAATCACTGCCACGTACTCCGCTGCCGCAAAATTATCGTGTACAACGAGCACCAGTGCCTTAATCGGTTAAAGGGACGGCCTTAAACGCCGTTGATCCGGGTTCGAGCCCCGGCTGGTGCATGAAAATGGCGACCCTGCGCTCCGCGCCCATCATGACTCCGCCAAGCCAGTTGTTCGATGCCGGCTAATTTGTTTGACTATTTCGAGACGCTGAAGCCAGAGGATGGTGCGGCTGCACCGTGGGCCGCACGCGCGCCGCGACGCCCGCGCGGCCCGTTCGACCTCAAGCTCGTGCCGCGCACGCCCGCATGGCGCGAGGACGGCGAGTCGCTCGCGGCGCTTGCCCAGATCGAGAGCGAGCCGTGGGTGCAACGAGTGGCTCCCAACTGTGACGGTGTCGCCGTGCGCCTCGACGACGAATGGGTCGCCACGTCCGGAGCGGCGCTCGAGGCGGGGGGCAGCGCCGAGGCGACGCTCACGGACCTCGCGCATGGCCGGCGCTACTCCGTGCAGTTCTGGGACGCGAACGCGACCAAGGCGTTGCACGTCGGGCACCTGCGCAACCTCGCGATCGGCAACGCGCTGGCCGCGACGCTGGCGCAGGCGGGGGCGCAGGTGGAGCGCCGCAGCCTGATCTCCGACGCCGGGCGCAGCATGGGTGAGGCGATGGCCGGCGTGATGAACAGCGGGCGTCACACGGATTCGTGGCCAGACGGTGACGAGAAGAGCGACCACTTCGTGGGCGTCTGTTACGCGGACTACGTAGCCGCGGCCGTGTCGTTCGAGGGATCGCAGATCGAGCATCCGGAAGACTCGCTGAGCCGCGAGCTGACGCTGCGGGGCGACGCCGCCGATGAGCTGCTGCGCAGGGTGCTGGCGGGGGAACGCGATGCGTTGGAGCTGTGGTCGAAGACCCGTGCGTGGGTGATCGCCGGCCAGCGCAGAACGCTGGCGCGGCTGGGAATCGCCTTTGATCGAGTCTTTTTCGAGTCCGACTTCCTCGGCCAGGCCGCGGAGCTGACGGCGTCGGGCCTGCGCGACGGACGGCTGTACCGACGCGAGGACGGCGTGATCGCCTACGCGACGGGCCTGGCCGATTTCGAGGAGTTTCCGTTGGTGCGCGCCGACGGCGTGCCAACGCAGCACATGCGTGCCCTCGCCTATTGGATGACTGCGCCTGAGCTCGATCAGGTGACCTCGATGCAGGTCTGCGGAACCGAGTGGGTCTCTCACGTCACCTGCCGGCGCAAGCTGATGGACGAGCTGCTGGAGCGCGGCGGCAACGGAAATGGCCACGCGGTGCATCCGACGAACGACATCTTCAACGGCATGGTCTCGCGCCAGAAGCGCGCGCTCGCGTCCAGCGAGGGCGCCCTGCTGATCGACGAGCTCAGCGAGTGGATCGAGACCCAGCTCGACTCCGATCCGCGGCTGCGCGCCGTCCGACGCGCACATCCGTGTCCCGAACGCATCGCCGCACAGATCGCACTCGGCTACTTCCTGCCCCACCCGGTCGCCCCACGCATCGACTTCGACCCCACCAGGCTGCTGATCGACAACGAGAGCCTCGGTTGGGACCTGGTCCGCGCGCGAGCTGGGCGCGGCCTCGATCGCGCTGAACGCGAGCTCGTTCACGGTGGACGCGGCGTCGGTCGAGCCGGGCGCGGCCTCGATCACGCCCGGGGCCGCCTGGATCTGGCTGGGCGCGACCTGCGGGGATCACACCGGACGAGCCCGGTGCGCGATCTCGACTACCGCTTCGCGGTGGTGCAGGCCGAGCTGTACCGCCGTTACGTGCGCCTGGCGGTGCAGCGTCTGGATGTTCGCCCGTTGGCTCACTACTTGAAGCATCTCGCCCGCTGGTACCTCGAGCGCGATCGCAGCGAGCGAGTCGAGCACGTGGTGCAGACGCTGCTCGAGCGCAGCGCGCGCGGTCTCGGGCTCCAGGACACGCGATGAGACCGACGCTGCTGATCGACAACTACGACTCGTACACGTACAACGTCTTTCAGCTGTTGGCGACGGCCCGCGGGCACGAGCCGATCGTGATCCACAATGACGCCGTCTCGTGGACCGCGCTGTCGCGCTGGGACTTCGAGGCGATCGTGCTGTCGCCGGGGCCGGGGCGGCCCGAGCGTTGGCACGATTTCGGCGTCTGCAGCGACATCCTGCGTTCGAGCGCGATCCCGGTGCTCGGGATCTGCCTGGGCCACCAGGGTCTCGGTCACGTGCTCGACGGGGCTGTCCGGAACGCGCCGACCGTGATGCACGGACGCCTGAGCCGCGTGCGCCACTCCGGCGACGGTCTGTTCGCGGGCATCCCGCAGGACTTCTCGGTGGTGCGCTACCACTCCCTGGCCGTCACGGGCCCGCTCGGCCCCGACGGTCGCGTGATCGCATGGACCGACGAGGGCGTCGTGATGGGGATCGAACACGAGCGCCGCCCACTGTGGGGTGTGCAGTTTCATCCAGAGTCGATCGCCACCGAACACGGGCGCCGGCTCGTCGAGAACTTCTACGCGCTGGCGCGCGCGCACGGATGCGCCGGGGCCTCGTCGCCGAGCGCTCGAGCGGGCGGGCCGGCCGCTGCGCCCGCTGGGACGACGCACTCTCCTGGCCCCAGTGGGACGACGCACTCTCCCGGCCCCAGTGGGACGACGCACTCTCCCGGCCCCAGTGGGACGACGCACTCTCCCGGCGGCCCACGCGCGCGCGCGCACGCGCGTGGGCCGCGCTCGCGATCGCTTGCCTTGGTGGTGCGCTCGCTCGCCGGCGAGCCCTCGACCGAGCTGCTGTTCGAGCGTCTGTTCGGCGAGGTCGAGCACGCGTTCTGGCTGGACAGCGCCGACGCTCCGAGCTCGTTGGCGCGCTGCTCGTATCTCGGCACGAGCGCGGGGCCGGGCCGCTGCTTGCTCGAGTACGACGCGCAGGACGGCAGCGTGACCGTGCGGGACGCGCGAACGAGCAGGGTCGAGCGCGGATCGATCTTCACGGTGCTCGAGCGCGAGCTCGCCAAGCGTCGGCTGGCGAGCGACGCAACCGGCGTGTGCGGCCTGCTGGGCGGCTTCGTCGGCTATCTCGGCTACGAGTGCAAGGCCGACTGCGGTTCGCCGAACGTCCACCGCTCGGATGTGCCGGACGCGATGCTGATGCTCGCGAACCGTGTCGTGGCCGTCGACCACGTACGACGCCGCGTCAATCTGCTGGCGCTGAGCGACGCCGGGGCCACCGGGTCGAACGAGGACGCTGCGCGCTGGCTCGAGCATGCCGAGCGGGTGGTGCACGAGTTGCTCGCTGACGGCGGCGCGCCGATGCTGGCGGCGGCAGAAACGGCTGGTGCGGGACGCGACCGGGCGGCCCCCGGCGGAGCTGGCTGCGCGAGCGCGCGAACACCCTCCGAGGCTGTCGTCTTTCGTTGCGGGCGCGGGCGCGAGCAGTATCTCGCCGACATTGCCCGCGCCCAGACGGCGCTGGCTGCGGGCGAGTCCTACGAGGTCTGCCTGACCGACCAGATCTCGACGAGCGCGAGCCCTGAGCCCTGGCCGCTGTACCGGCTGCTGCGGCGAATCAATCCGGCGCCGTTCGCGGCTTATCTGAAGCTCGGCGAGCTGACCGTGCTGAGCTCGTCTCCCGAGCGCTTTCTGGCGATCGATGGCGAGCGACGTGTGCAGGCGCGGCCGATCAAGGGCACGACGCGCCGCTCGCCGGACCCGCTCGAGGACCAGCGGCTGGCGCGCGAGCTGGCGAGCGACGAGAAGACCTACGCCGAGCACCTGATGATCGTCGACCTGCTGCGCAACGACCTCGGGCGGGTCTGCGAGCCGGGGAGCGTGAGCGTCCCGGAGCTGATGGCGGTCGAGCCCTACGCCTCGGTGCACCAGCTCGTGTCGACGATCAGCGGTGTGCTTGAACGCCGGCGAAGCTCGGTGCAGTGCGTGCGCGCCTGCTTCCCCGGCGGATCGATGACGGGTGCGCCGAAGCTGCGCACGATGGAGATCATCGACGACATCGAGCGCGTCGCGCGTGGCGTGTACTCCGGCGCGATCGGCTATTTCGGAGTCGATGGGAGCGTCGATCTGAGCATCGTGATCCGCACGATCGTGATGCGTCCGGGCGCCACCACGATCGGCGCGGGTGGCGCGATCGTGATGCAGTCGGACGCCGAGCAGGAGTTCGATGAGCTGCTGCTCAAGGCCGGCGCACCAATGCGCGCGATCGCGCACGCGGTCGCCGGCGACGACGGGGCGCAGGCGCTGCACGTGGAGCTGGAGCCTGAGCGCCCGATGCTGGGCGCGGGAAGGCTGGCGCAGGCGGCATGACGCACGTGCGCCGCGCCAGTCCTACCGACGCCCCCGCGCTGGCCGCGGCGGTGCGCGAGCTCCTGGCGGAGCTGGGCGGCGAGCCACCGCCGCCGGCCGGCCTGTGCGAGGCAGCGCGGGCCCTGGCGAGCGATCCCGACGCCGGTGTGCTGCTGATCGCCGAAACCGGTGGGACGATCGTCGGCGTGCTCGGCGCGAGCTGGCCGATGGCCGTTCATGTGCCGGGCACATATGCGCTGATCCAGGAGCTGTGGGTCGATCCGGCCTGGCGGCGGCGCGCCGTGGCCGACGAGCTGATGCGGGCGTTCGTCGCGCTTGTTCGCGAGCGAGGCATCGAGCGCGTCGAGGTCGGCCTGCCGCGCGCGGACTTCCTCGGGATCCACGCGACCGCGGCGTTCTACCGCGAGAGCGGGTTTAGGGAGCTGGGGGTGCGGATGCGTCGGACAGTCTCGCGCCCAAGGCCCGACGAAACGGAACCCGCGACCAGCGGGCTGCACACGACGGACGGCGCACGATGAACGAGCTGCTGGTGATCGAGCAGCGACGCGGCGACCGCGACGGCGCCCGCTGGATCCGCGACGGCGGGCGGATCGTGCGCGGGCACGATGACAACCGTCGCCTCACCGAGCTGCGGCGCGGGCTCGGGCGCCACCCGCATGTGCGCACGGCCCCGACAGCCGTGTGCGACGAGCATCTCGAGGGCGTGCTCAGGACGCTGCACGATCCGCAGTATTTGGACGCGCTGGCGCGGGTTCGCGGCGATCGGCCGGTGCTGCTACCCGAGCTGGCGCCTCCGGGTCTGGCGCCGGACATCCCGGTCTGCGCCGGGCTCGTGGCGGCGGCCCGCGAGGCGGTGCGCACGGCGATCGCGGCTGCGCGTCGAACGCTGGCGGGCGCGCGCCTGACCTATGCGCTGTGCCGTCCCCCAGGCCATCACGCCGGCCCGCGCTGGATGGGGGGCTACTGCTACCTGAACAACGCCGGCGCAGCTGCCAGGGCGCTCGAAGACGGTGGCTGCGGAACGGTCGGAATCCTCGATCTCGATCTGCACTACCCGAACGGCACCGCCGCGATCGCGGCGACGATGCCACAGGTCAGCATTCATTCGCTGCACGCCTGGCCCGTTCCCAACGTGGCCGGCCAAACTGCGCTGCCGCAGACCGGGCGCGAGCGGGTCGTGCAGTTCGTGCGAGCACCGGATGGCGCGACCTATCTCGCCGCCGTGGGCGACGCGTTGCGGGCACTGGCGGGCTGCGCGGCGCTCGTGCTGTCGCTCGGCTATGACACGGTCGCGGGCGACCCTCACGGAGGCTGGGCGTTCGCCCCCGCGATGTTCGCGCGCATCGGCCGCCTGCTGGCAGCCTCGGGACTGCCGGTCTGCATCGTTCAGGAGGGCGGTTACGCGCTGCCCACGCTGGCGCCGTGCAGCTATGCGCTGGCGTCGGGGCTGCTGGCGAAAGGCACGCCGTGAGCGGTCTGGCGCCCTATCGCAAGCGGCTGGACGAGCTCGACGAGCGGATCGCGCGGCTGTTCGGGGAGCGCTTCGAGATCTGCCGCGAGATCGCTCGCTACAAGCTGGCGCACGAGATCCCGATGATGGCGCCGCAACGGGTCGCCGAGGTGCGCGCGCGCTATCTCGCGAACGGGGCCGCGGTGAACGTGCCGGCCGACTTCAGCGCCGAGTTGTTCCAGCTGCTGATCGGCGCCTCCTGCCGGATGGAGGACGAGCTGATGGCCTCACCGGCCCTCGAGCGAGCGTCGAGTGTTCGCCAGGTCGATCCACCGGACGCGCGGTTTGCGCCGGCGGGCAGGCAGCGGCGATGACGCGACGAGCGACCGCTGCCCCGTGGTCATCGCAGATGAGCCGGCGCCGGCGATGACAGCGCCTAGGTTCATCACGCTTGGCCCGTCGGGCACCTGCCACGAGAACGCGCTGCTGCGCTATCTCGAGTTTCAGCGTGTGCGCTCGTTCGAGGTGGTCCTGGTCGAAGATCTGCTGGACGCGATCGAGCAGGTTCGCGGCAGGCCGGACACGTTTCTGGTGCAGTGCAGCGCGCACGTGCAGGTGCACCTCGTGACCGAGCGCTTCCATACGGAGGTGTTCGTGGTCGACACGTTCATCTACCCGACCAAGGAGCTGGCGTTGCTGGTGCGCAGGGATGTGAGCGAGCCCGAGAGCCTCGGCATCGTCTCGGCCACGCGCGGCTACACCGACCTGGCTCGTTGGCGGCGGATCGTCGACGAGCCCTCGAAGCCGGTGGTGGCGCGGCACCTGCTGGCAGGCTGCTACGACGCGGGTCTGACGCACCTGCACTACGCGCACGAACATCCCCAGCGCCTGCGTCTGCTGGAGCGCTACGGCGCGGTGGACACGACGTGGGTCGTGTACGGGGCGCGCAAGCGCTTTCGCGGCGCGGTGATCGGGCAGCGCGCTCCGTGGCTGTTCACGGGCGGACAGGGGGTGGTGCGTGAGCCCGAGCCGTTCGCCGCCTGAGCAGCGCTCAGCAGTCGAAGTAGCGGCTCGTCGCAGCCAACGTGAGCGGTTCGAAGTGCGCGAACGGCTGCGTCGCGCTGGGTCCCGCGACCGTGCCCATCGCGATCGGCACCGCCAGCACGTGATTGCACTGCACGCGCACCGTTCCCTGAACGGTCCGGACCGTGGCGCCGGCGAGCGCGTCACGGACCCTGGCGGGTTCGGTCGAACCGGCTTTTTCGATCCCCTGCGCGATCAGCTCGATCTGGTTGAAGGCATCGCCGGCGGCACCGCTGTTGGCGACGATCGTGCCGAGCGAGTCGAGCACGCGCGCGAACGGCGTTTGGTAGATCGCCGCGGACGGGTAGTTGGTGTAGCCCTCGACGCCGAGCGGCGGATTCGGCATGGCAGCCATCGTTCCGTAGTCCATGACTGCGAAGAAGTGGCTCGCTTCGAACAGTCCAAGCGGCAGACCCTGTGCGACCAGCGTGGCGGCGTCGGCGGTGATGACCGTCGAGTACACCGCCTGCGGCTGCTGCGCAAGCAGCTGTCGGATGTTCGGGGTGAAGTCGGCGCCGCCGCTTGGAACGAACACGGTTGGCAGCACGGTCTGGCCGCTTCCTCGCATCGCCCGCCGGAACTCCGTGCTGACCTGGTAGCCGTAGCTGTAGTCATCGGCGATCACACCCACGCGCTTCCACTGAGGATGCGCGCGCATGTAGGCCGCGGCGTTACGCGCCTCGATCTCCGCCGTCGGGATCGTGCCGAACACGAAGATCGCCGGGCCCCCTTCGAAGATGCTGGAATCCGCTGCGCCGACCACGTAGAGCACGTGATTCGGGTTGGCCACGAGCTGCGCAACGCTCTTGGCGACTTCGCTGCTGCACGTGCCGGCGAGGTATTTGACGTGGTCGTTCACCACCAGTTCGCGCGCGCGGGCGGTCCCCGTGTGGGCGTTGGCGCGGTCGTCGCGGACGAGAAGCTGCAGGCGGTGCCCGAGCACGCCACCGTGGGCGTTGATCTGTCGTACAGCCAGCCGCGCCCCCTTCACGTAGTCACGAGCATATTCGTCGCAATAGCCCGTCAACGAGGCCAGATAGCCGATCTCGAGCGGCGCTCCGGACGGGAGGCCGGAGTTGGTCGAATTCGAAGATCCGCAACCTGTGGCGCCAAACGCCACTAGGATTACGGTCATCATCAGACAGCCGACAATCCTCAGTCGCCTGGCAATCATAAACAATCTGTTTATAATCCGGCGGGCCTGCCATGCAGGCACTGCCGAGGCGGCGAGGTGTCCCGACGCGACCCACCGTCTTGGGCCGGCCGGCTGTCTCGAACGAGAGATTCCCTATAGCGAAAATCTTCTAGATACACGAATAGGAATAGCGTAGAAAATGGCCCGATATAGCATGAACAACTCCAAAAACGCCAAGGCGGACGACGAACCGGCCTGGTCGATTCCGAGCCTCCGCGAGCCGCGATATTCGCAGTCTCTCGAGCGCGGGCTGGCGATCCTCGGCTGCTTCACGCCGGAGCGGCCGGTGCTCGGCATCGCCGATATCGCCGACCAGCTGGGCATGAGCCGGTCGACCACCCACCGCTACGTGATCACGCTGGTGGCGCTCGGCTACCTCGAGCAGGGCGCCTCGCGCAAGTATCGCCTGGGCCTGCGCGTCACCGACCTGGGCATGTCGGCGCTGAACGCGACCGGCCTGCGCGAGCACGCTCATCCCTACCTCGAGGAGCTGCGCCAGCGCACGAGCTACACGGTCAACCTGTCCGTGCTCGACGGCGCCGAAATCATCTATGTGGACCGCGCCCGCAGCTACCGGCGCGGCCAGAGCAAAATCGACCTCGGCCTGCACCCAGGCTCGCGACTGCCGGCCTACTGCACCGCGATGGGCAAGCTGCTGGTCGCCTATCTGCCCGAGCCCGAGCAGCGCGAGGTGTTCGGCGAGATGAAGCTGACCAAGCGCGGACCCAACACGATCACCAGCAAGCGGGCGCTGCGCGAGGAGCTCGAGGAGGTGCGCGAGGCCGGGTTCGCGGTCAACGACGAAGAGCTCGCGCCGGAGCTGTATGCGATCTCGGCGCCCGTGCGCGACGAGTCCCAGGTCGTGGCCGCCGTGAACCTCGCGGCGCACAGCTCGATGATCTCCCTCGACGAGCTGGTCGACGCGCTCGGCCCGCACCTGATCTCGACCGCGGACCGCATCTCGGCACGACTCGGATACCGCCGCGACGACGAGCGAGTGGACTGATCGCATAGCCTTCGGGCAGATGCCTGCCCGCCTTCGTGTTCCTGCTCGGCGCCGCATGCCTGCCCGCTTCGGGCGGTCCGCCCGCCTGCTGTCGCCGTTCTGCCTGGCGCTGCTTGCGCCGGGTCTCGCGGCGTGCGCGAGCACGACCTCGACGAGCAGCTTCAAGGGCGAAGAACACGCCGTCGCACAGGCGATCGCCAACCTGCAGAGCAACGCGACGGCGCTGGAACACAAGAAGGTCTGCCACGAAGATCTGGCGAGCTCGGTGGTGACGCGCCTCGACCGCGCCCCTGGAGGCTGCGAAAAGGCGCTCGAAAGCCAGCTGAAACAGATCGACAGCTTCGAAGTGACGGTCGAAGCGGTGAAGATCGACGGCCGCAGCGCGACGGCGCACGTGAAGAGCATTCGCGAAGGCAAGCAGCACATCGAAACGCTCACGCTCGTCAAGGAGGGCGGCAAGTGGAGGGTCTCGGGCGTCGGCTAGCGGTTCGTGGAGGCGCCGAGCGCGCGCCCGTACTGGCGCTCGTAGTAGGCGCGGTACTCGCCCGAGCGGATCGGCTCCCACCACCAGCCGTTCTCGCGATACCACGCCACCGTCTGAGCCAGGCCATCCTCGAAGCGCACGCGCGGCGCCCATCCCAGCGCGCGCACCTTCTGCGATGACAGCGAGTAGCGGCGGTCGTGTCCGGGCCGGTCGGCGACGTGCTCGATCTGAGACTCGGCGGCGTCGGTGAGGGACACGATGCGACGCACCACCTCGATGTTGGCCTGCTCGTCGGGTCCGCCCGCGTTGTAGACCTCGCCCGACCGCCCGTGTTCGAGCACGTGGCCGATCGCGCGCGCGAAGTCGCTGGCATGGATCCAGTTGCGCACCTGCATGCCGTCCCCGTAGACGGGCAGGGCATCGCCGTGCAGCGCGTTGAGCACCATCAGCGGGATCAGCTTCTCCGGATACTGGTAGGGACCGTAGTTGTTCGAGCCGCGCACGATCGTCGCGGGCAGGCCGTAGGTGTGGAAGTAGCTCTGGGTCAGCAGATCGGCGCCCGTCTTCGTGGCCGAATAAGGCGAGGACGGCTGCAGCGGCGAGTCCTCGGTGAAGGTTCCGGTCTCGATCGACCCGTAGACCTCGTCGGTGGACACCTGCAGGTAGCGCAGCTCGCGCTCGCGCGCTGCCTCGAGCAGCACATGGGTGCCGAGCGCATGAGTGCGCACGAACGCGTCGGGATCGGCGATCGAGCGGTCGACATGCGTCTCCGCGGCGAAGTTGACGATCGCATCGGCCGCGCCTGCATCGAGCGCTCCCGCGACCGCCTCCGGATCCTCGATCGCGCCGCGCAGAAACCGAAACCCGGACAGGTCGCGAACGTCGTGGAAGTTCTCCTCGCGACCCGCATAGGTGAGCTTGTCGAGCACCGTCACCCGATCGTCGTGCTCGAGCAAGCGCTGGCGCACGAACGTCGAGCCGATGAAGCCGGCTCCACCACACACCACCAGCTTCATGCCCGGGCCCCGATCCGATCGGCCGTTGTTGCTGGCATGGCTTCCCGCTCGCTTCTCATGACGTGATCATCCCAGCCCGTGCCGCCAGGTATCCGGCGAGGCCGTCCGGCCAAGGCGGCAGCGGTAGGACGTCGTCGCGTTCGGACTCGAGCGCCGACCACGCCGGGCGCGGAGCCGGGCGGGGCATCTGCCCGGTGCTGATCGGCTGGACCTCGCAGGCGACCTCGGCCTGACGGAAGATCTCGCGCGCGAAGCCGTTCCAGGAGATGCGTCCGCCGCCGGCGAGGTGCATCAGGCCGCTGACATGGCGTTCGAGCAGTCCCACGAGCGCGGGCGCGAGATGGCCGGTCCAGGTGGGGCAACCGATCTGGTCATCGACGACCTGCACGGCGTCGCGCTCGCCTGCGAGCCTGAGCATCGTTTGCACGAAGTTGGGCCCATCCGTGCCGAACAGCCATGCGCTGCGCACGACCGAGTGACGCGCGCAGGCGCCCAGCACCTGCTGCTCGCCCGCGAGCTTGGTCTGGCCGTAGACCGACCTCGGCCCGGTCGGGTCGGACTCGACATAGGCACGTTCCCGACCATCTGGGCCGCGCGGAGCCTGGCCGTCGAACACGTAGTCGGTGCTGACATGCACGAGCGGAACCTCGACCGCGGCCGCGGCGCGCGCGAGGTTGCCGGCGCCGTCGGCGTTGACGGCGTGGGCCTGGCGCCGGTGGGTCTCGGCGCCATCGACGTCGGTCCAGGCGGCGCAGTTGACGACAGCGTCCAGCGGGCCGGGCTCGTCGCGGAGACCGTGCAGCAGATGCTCGACGGCCGCAGGATCGATGACGTCGATCTCGGGCAGGTCAACGCCAACGAGCTCGTGGCCCGCGCGCGCGCCTGCGCGCAGCACGTCGTGGCCAAGCATGCCGGCTGCTCCTACGACCAAGATGCGCATCACGCCCACCGAGAGGCCCGACAGAACCCAAGAGGCTGGCCCCAGGACCCAAGAGGCCGGCTCCCGTTCACAGGATCGAGATGTCGGAGTTGTCGCCGACCATGAAGCGGTAGGCCTTCGGCTGGCCGTCGGAGCGGCGCACGGTGACGTTGCGCCCCAACAGCGAGGACTCCATGCGACCGTCCAGGTCGCACACCGAGGAGCCGGCCAGCAGGATCGAGTGCTCGACCTCGGCGCCTGCCACCGTGCAGCCCTGCCCGATCGCGGTGTAGGGGCCCACGTAGCAGTCGCGCAGGCGCGCATCGGGCCCGACGATCGCCGGTCCGCGCACGGTGGTGCGCTCGAGTCGCGCGCCCGCCTCCACGACGACGCGTCCGTCGACGTTCGAGTCGATCAGCTCGCCTTCGATGCGGCCGACGAGATTGTCGAGGATCAGCCGGTTGGCCTCGAGCATGTCCTCGAGCCTGCCGGTGTCCTTCCACCAACCGCGCACGATGTGCGGCTCGACGCGCATGCCCGCATCGACCAGATGCTGGATCGCGTCGGTGATCTCGAGCTCTCCGCGCGGCGAGGGCGCGATCGCGCGCGCGGCGTCGTGGATCGCGGGCGTGAACATGTAGACGCCGACGAGCGCCAGGTCGGTCTTTGGCGCGCTCGGCTTCTCGACCAGCTGCACGACCCTGCCGACCTGACCGGCCGCCGCGGGCTCGAGCTCGGCGACGCCATAGTTCTCTGGATCCGGGACTGGGGTCAGCAGGATCAGCGCATCGGGCCGGTGCTCGCGGAAGGCGGCGACCAGGTCGGCGATCCCGCCCTGCAGGAGGTTGTCGCCCAGGTACATGACGAACGGGTCGGCACCCAGAAAGGGCTCGGCCGTGAGCACCGCGTGCGCGAGGCCGAGCGGCTCGGCCTGCGGGATGTAGTCGATCCGCAATCCGAAGCGCGAGCCGTCGCCGGCGGCGGCTTCGATCTCGGCGCCGGTCTCGGGGGCGATCACGATGCCGACACGTTCGATGCCGGCGTCGGCCATCGCCTCGATGCCGTAGAACAGCACCGGCTTGTTGGCGACCGGGACGAGCTGCTTGGCGCTCGTGTGCGTGATCGGGCGCAGGCGCGTGCCCTTGCCGCCAGAGAGGATCAAGCCCTTCAGCTCGGCCATCGGCTAGTAGACCCCTGCAAGCTTGCGGTGGTCCCAGCTCGTGCGGCGCCGCTCGACGAACTCGAGACCCACGCGCTTGGGTGCCTGCGCCTCCACGGCGACGAGCGCCGCGGGCGGGATCTCGCTGGGCGCCGGGGTGCCGCGTGCAACGGAGTTGCGCAGCAGGATCGCGCCACCGAGCGGCGCAACGATGTCGAGCTCGCGATGGATGATCGCCTCGCACTCGATCATCACGCCACGCAACTCGGCGTAGGCCTCGCCCGCCTCGACCTGGAGCGTGGCCCGCGGGTCGCGTTCGAGGTTGCGCACCTTCTGCGAGGCGCCGTAGGTCCAGGCCCAGATTCGCGGCGCGGGCTCGCCCTCGGGTGCGTCGCGAAGCACATACCAGAGCGGCATCAGGTGTGGCCAGCCACGCGGGCCGTTGGTGGCGCAGGTGACCGTGCGCTCGCCGGCGAGAAACGCCGCGACCTCGTCGGCGCTCATCTTGATCTGGTCGCGGCGACTCACGTGAGAGCGGAGCCTACCGGCGGCGCACGCGCGCGCGCGTGCGTGCGCGCACGGGCCCCGGCTTCAAAGCATCGTCCGAGGCGGCGCCTAACGTCAGCTCCGTGCTCGTGAACGAAATGCAGGACGGCGCGGAGCTCGACCAGGTGCTGCTGGTGCGGGAGATCGAGCGCCGCCAGCGGCGCGACGGCGGCGACTACCTGCGGATGACGCTCGGCGATCGCTCGGGGGCGATCGTCTGCATGGTCTGGGAGGAGCTCGGCGAGGTCGAGCAGCTGGCGCAGGCGGGTGCGCCCGTGCACGTGTGCGGCCGCTATACCGTGCACCCGCGCTTCGGGCCTCAGATCAACCTGCGCGGCCTGGACAAACCCGAGCCCGGCAGCTTTGCGATCGATGACCTGCGTGATGGGCCGGTACGCAGCGTCGAGCAGATGGAATCGGAACTGCGCGAGCTGCTGCAGACCGTCCGCGAGCCACATCTGGGCGAGCTGCTCGAGCGGGCGTTCGCGGCCGAGTCGGAGCTGTGGAGGCTCTACCGCGTCGCGCCGGCGGCCAAGCACTACCACCAGGCCTACCCCCACGGTCTGCTCGAGCACTCGCTGAGCGTCGCGCAGGGCGCGAGCGCGATCAGCGCCACGTTTCCCGGGATCGACCGCGACGTCGCGGTGACGGGCGCGCTGCTGCACGACATCGGCAAGCTGGAGGCCTACAGCAACGAGACGGGCGCGATCGAGCTGACCGACGCCGGGCGCCTGCAGGGCGAGATCGCGCTCGGATACCACCGGGTTCGCCGGCTGATCGAGCAGGCCGATCGGGGCTTTCCCGCCGAGCTGGAGCAGGCGGTGCTGCACATCGTGCTCTCGCACCACGGCTCGCTCGAGCACGGCAGCCCGGTCGTCCCCTGCACGCGCGAGGCGACGCTCGTACACATGATCGACAACCTCGGTGGGCGCCTGGGCAGCTTCGATCGCCTCGAGAAGTCGCTGGCGCCCGGCAGGCGCTGGTCGAGCTTCGACCGAGCGTTGGACGCCAGCGCCTTCTTCTCGGGGGCGGCGAGCGATGACGGCGCCGCCGCAGGGGCCCTCACGGACGGCGCTGGGGACACCCTCGCTTCGAGCACGCTCGTTTCGGACACCCTCTTCGCAGAGCCCGCCGGCGCCGGTCTCGCGGAGGGTTCTGCGGGGCGGACGGACCGTGCCGAGCCCACGCGGCAGCGGCGGGCGGCCTGAAAGCACGCAAATAGCGGCTCGGCGGGCCGGGGGCGCGAGAGCGTTCCCACCGCCGGGTTCTATGGTTGTCGTGGATGGCCAAGGACACCGAGAAGCTGATCCGCCAGCTGTCGCTGATCTCCTACCTGATGGCCGAGCGCCGGCCTGTCACGGCTCTGGAGATCAGACGCGACGTCGAGGGCTACAGCGGCATGAACGAGGACGCGTTCGCGCGGCGCTTCTACGCCGACCGCTCCGAGCTCGAGTCGCTGCGCATCCAGCTGACCGTCGAGCGCCCGACCGACGGCGCGGCCGAGCAGGAGAACTACTCGCTGCGCCCCGAGAACTTCCACCTGCCGCCGATCGCGTTCTCCGACAAGGAGCACGCCGCGCTGCAGACTGCGCTCAGCCTGCTCGACGGGGAATTCGCCTATGCGGAGCCGCTGCGCTTGGCGCTGCAGCAGATCACGTGGGGGCGGCCGAGCCCGCTGCGCGCCCCCGAGCAGCGCTCGGTGGCGCTGGGCATCACGGCGTCGGCCGGCGGGCACGAGCTTTCGGCGCGCCTGGCCAAGATCGAGACGGCGATCTTTCGCAACAAGACGATCACCTTCGAGTACTACACGATGGAGCGCGACGAGACGGGTCCGCGACGCGTGGATCCGTATCACCTGCTGTTCCAGGGTGGCCAGTTCTACCTGCTCGGGTACGCGCACGAGCGCAAGGCGATCAGGGTGTTTCGCCTGTCGCGGATCCGCGGCAAGGTCTCTTATGCGACCAAGGCCGAGCACGACTTCCGTCGGCCCGAGGACTTCGATCCGCGCTCATACGCGCGGCGTGCGGACTGGCAGCTGGGCGAGCAGCAGGGCGTTGCCGAGATCCTCATCGGCGAGCGGATCGCCTGGCAGATCGAACGCCATTTCGGCCGTTACGGCGAGATCGCCGCCCCCGGCGAGGATGTCGATGCAGGCGCGGGGGACATCGTGTTCCAGACCGGCTACTCGAGCCCGCGCACGCTCGTGGCGTGGGTGCTCGGGCTGGGAGCGAACGCGCGCCTGCTCGGTCCGCCAGAGCTGGCGAGCGAGCTCTCGCGACGGCTGCAGCTGCTGCGCGAGCGCCACAGCGAGGCCTTTCACGAGCAGCTCAGCGGCGGGTCGGCCAGCGCCAGCACGCGCGCCGCCGGTCAGCGTCGGGGCGCCAAGGGCCGCCCGACACGTCAGAGCGGGCGCGCCCGCGAGGACGACGCGTCCACACCCGGGGCGCGCGGCGCCGACGCCACGATCAGGCCCGAGCGGTTCGCGCGCCTGGTGACGCTCGCCAGCATCCTGATCCACGCCGGCCGCGACGAGCAGCGGGTGGCGGTGGCCGAGGTGTGCGAGCGGCTGCAGCTCAGCCCCGAGGAGCTGCACGAGGACCTCGGGGTGCTGAACGTGGTCAACTTCGGCGGCGGGTCCTACGTGCTGTACGCGGAAATCGTGCAGACCCCCGAGGGCGAGATGATCGAGGTCGACCCCGAGCCCTACAGCGACAACTTCGACAGGCCCGCGCGCCTGCTCCCGGTCGAGGCCAAGGCGCTGATCGCGGCGATCGACCTGATCGGGGAGCACATTCCGGAGGGCTCGCTTGCCAGCGCCCGCGAGAAGATCGTCGTGGCCCTCGGCGAGGACCCGATGGAGCAGGGCCTGCAGGTGGCCCACGACGCGGGCGACGACTCGGATATCGCCCGCAAGATCTCCACGGCGATCGTGCGCCACCGTCTGATCGAGCTCGAGTACTACAAGCAGAACGAGGACGAGCTGTCGCAGCGGACGGTCGAGCCCTATGCCCTTACGAATGGCCGCGAGGGCTGGTACGTCGCCTCGTTTGACCCCGAGCGCGGCGGCGTGCGCCACTTTCGTCTCGACCGCATCAAGCACGTCGAGATGTCCGATCGCAAGTTCACGCCGCGCCCGGAGGTCGATCCGGCCGCCGAGGTCGACGGCTGGCTGCGCACCGGCGAGGTCGAGGCCTCGCGCACGGCGCGCGTGTGGGTCTCGCCCGAGCGCGCGCGCTGGGCGCGCGAGGCGCGCAACGTCGTGCAGGAGCGCGCAGACGGCGCCGTAGTGGTCGAGCTCAGCTTTGCCGGCATCGAGTGGCTGGCGCGCGAGATCCTCAAGGAAGCCGGCGACGCCGCCGTGCTCGAGCCGGCCGACGCGCGCAAGGCGGTGCGTGAGACGGTCGCCCGCTTGATGCGCTCCTATGGCGCTCGCTCGGGGCGCGGGCGCAGATCACGCCGGTCGCGCGACCCCGTGGCAGCGGCTGTTTGATGGGCACGGGCGTGATCACATGAGCACGGGCGTGGCTACCGAGGACGCGGTCGCGCGCTATCTGGCCGCTTCGGAAGCGAACGACATCGGTGGGCTGCTCGCGACGCTCGCGCCCGACGCCGAGCTGGTGTCGCCGATCTCCGGCCACATGGTGTTTCGGGGGCGGCCCGACCTCGAGATCCTGCTCGGGGCGATCTACGGCAGCCTGCGGAGCCTGCGCTGGGGACCGCCGATGGGCGAGGGGGACGTTCGTTTTGCGATCGCCGAGTCGCGCGTCTTGGGCGTGCGGCTGGACGATGCGATGGTCTTCGAGCTCGCGCCCGACGGCATGATCAAGCGCATTCGACCGCATCTGCGCCCGTGGTTCGCGCTGACCTTGCTCGCGCTCGTGCTGCCGCCGAAGCTCGGTGCCCATCTGGGCGTAGTGGTACGGGCGCTGCGCGGGTAAGCGCGCCTGAGCGCGTCGCGCGGAGAGATCTGCACGGGTGATGCGCCCGCGGCATGGCCGCCGAATTTAGGACTCGCGAGGCCTGGGAGCGCTCAACCGGCGGGCACGGGTCGCCGATGTTGAGCATGTGCCGGAGATCGTCAAGGAGCGACGTCGCGCGTGGCGTGGCACGCGCCCGCCCGCGCGACGCGGGCGGGTCAAGCCTGCGCCGTCGGCGCCGATGGCGCAGGCGGCGCGGCGCTTCGGCGACTACTACCCGCCCGTAACCGGCCAGACGCTGCTGCGCGCGGCCGGCGTGCTGTACGTGGTCGCCGCGGCGATCTACCTGACCTGGCTGCTGGGCTCGCTGAACCACAGCCTGCCGTGGCTGGCATGGCCGTTTCTGGCCGCGAACTGCCTGACGCTGTTCGCCACGGGGCTCACCATCTTCAACAACTGGCGGCGCGCGGTGCCGTCACCGCATCCGCTTCCGGCCGGCGCGGAGCCGACCGTTGGGATCCTGATCCCGTGCTGCGGGGAGTCGCGGGCGATGATCATGCGCACGATCGTGTCGGTGCTCGAACAGGACTGGCCGCGGCAGCGGATGGCGGTGGTGGTCAGCGACGACGGTCACGACCCCGGGCTCGAGCAGGCGGTGCGCCGCATGCCGGTGATCTATCACGCGCCGCCCGATCGTTATGCGCCCGGACGCGACGGCGCGGCGAAGGCCGGCAATCTCAACTCGGCGCTCGAGCGGCTGCTGGCCGAGCACCCGGAGGTGCAGTACGTGGAGACGCGCGACTGCGACGACGAGCTCGGCTCGCTCAGCTTCCTGCGCCAGACCGTCGGGCAGCTCGAGCACGATCCGAAGCTCGCGTATGTCCAGACGATCAAGGAATCGCAGGTCAGCGGCGGCGACCCGTTCAACAATCGCGAGTCGATGTTCTATCGCGGCCAGATGCTCGCGCGTCATGCGCGCAACGCGGTGTTCCCGTGCGGCTCCGGGCTGATCTGGAGGCGTACGGCGCTCGAAGACATCGGCGGCTTCCCGACGTGGAACCTCGTCGAGGACCTGCAGTCGGGCGTCGAGGCGCTGCGACGCGGCTGGCGCAGCTGCTATCTGCCGATCGTCGGCGCCGTCGGCCAGCATTCCCCCGAGGACGTGCCGAACGTGTACAAGCAGCGCGGCACCTGGGCGATCGACACGGTGCGGTTGATGGTGTGGGGCAACCTCAAAGGGCTGAATCTGCGCCAGCGGGCGCTGTTCGGCGAGCTGCTCTTCTACTACCTGCAGGCATTCACCGTGCTCGTGTACGTACCGTGCATCGTCGGAGCGCTGCTCGGCTACGTTCCCTTCACCGCGACCGAGCGCGGGGTGCTGGTCAACATGCTGCCGCTGATCCTCGCGAACGAGGCGTGGCTCTTGGCGGTGAACCGTCCGTATAACGACCGGCGCAAACACCAGCGCGAACCGGTGCGCGAACTGTGGCGCGTGCGGATCATCTGGAGCGGGCTGGCGCCGGTTTTCATCAAGGCGTCGATCCAGGCGATCCTCGGCGGGCCTGATCGAAAGCCGATCTACAGGGTCACGCGCAAGCATGACGACCCGCGCTGGCATTGGGCGCACACCCTCCCGCAGACGGTCGTGCTGATGGCTGTGGCCGGGACCGCGGTGTACGCGATCATCCACCAGACGCTGCCGTCAGCGGCGATCCTGGTCCCGTTCGTGTACTGGGGCGGCCTGTACGTGGCGCTGTTCGCGGCGTTCGTGATGCGCGGCTGGCACGGCGTGCGCAGCCTGCGGCGCGTGGCGCTGGCGCCGTTGGTCGCCCGCGTGCTGCACCGCTCGGCCTGAGCTCAGGGCGTCAGCCGGTGCGGGCCGCGGTACAGGAACGTCACCTCACGGACGTTGTCCTGGCCCAGCATCTGCATCAAGAGGCGCGTGAGCCCGAAGCCAAAGCCGCCGTGAGGCGGGGCCCCATAGCGAAAGAAGTCCAGGTAGTAAGAGATCGGGCCGGGGTCGACGCCCTTGTCCTCGGCCTGCGCGAGCAGCACGTCGTGGCGGTGCTCGCGCTGGGCGCCGGTCGTGAGCTCGATGCCGCGCCAGAGCAGGTCGAAGCTGCGCGTCAGCGTTGGGTTCTCGGGGTGGCGCATGTGGTAGAAGGGCCGCACCGTGGTCGGATAGTCGGTCACGAACGCAAACTCGTGGCCGTGCTCGGCCGCGATCAGCGCCGACAGCGCGCGCTCGGCCGCAGGGTCGAGGTCGTGATCGGGACCGGGCACCGGATCGTGCCCATGCTCGCGCAGCAGCTCCTTGGCCGCCGCCAGCGTGATGCGCGGGAATGGGATCGTCGGCACGGTCAGCTCGACGCCGAACGTGTCCGCTATCTGCTCGCCGACGCGCGCCTTGACCGCGTCCAGCACGTGCGCCAGCCAGCGCTCCTCGAAGGCCATCACGTCGTCATGGGAGTCGATCCAGGCGATCTCGACGTCGACGCTCGTGAACTCGGTGTCGTGGCGCGAGGTGAACGAGGGGTTGGCGCGAAACACGGGGCCGATCTCGAAGACCCGTTCGAAGCCGCCGGCCATCGCCATCTGCTTGTAGAACTGCGGCGACTGGGCGAGGTAGGCGGTCGTGTCGAAGTACTCGACCTTGAAGAGCTCGGCGCCGGACTCGCTGGCGGAGCCCATCAGCTTGGGCGTGTGGATCTCGATGAAGCGTTGCTCGCGCCAGTGCTCGCGCATCGCCTGCTCGATCGTGGTCTGCACTTCGAAGATCAGCCTGCGGTCGGGGCGGCGCAGATCCAGGTAGCGCCAGTCGATGCGCTTGTCGAGCGCGGAGTCGGGCGCGATCGGCAGCTCGGGCTCGGCCAGCGAGTCGATCTCCAGCTGCTCGAGCTGCAGCTCGAGGCCACCGAGGTTGACGCGCTCATCCGCGACCAGCTGCCCGCTGACGGTGACGGCCGACTCCGGCGTGAGCGCCGAGATCCGCTCGTTGAGCGGGCTCGGCGGCTCCTCCTTGCCGATCACCACCTGGACCGCGCCGGACTCGTCACGGACGACGATGAACTGCACCCGCTTCTGATCGCGCACGGCCTGAACCCAACCGCGCACGGTCGCACGCTCCCCCACTTTGCTTTTCAGATCGGCAACGAGTGTCCGCGGCATCGGTGGCGCACCCTATCCGAGCAGGGGCCGATCGAGTCCGGCGACTGCAGGCGCGAGCGCTCGAGGCCGGCTGGCACGCGATTGCCCGCGCGCGAGACCCCCGAAGAGGGATCTCGCGCTGCCGGGTCGGACGCCGGGTCGCCGACCGAGCGTCCAGCTCTTCAGACCGTTCCCTTGGCGGCTGCCCGGTCAGGTCGGACAGCTGAGCGTCCAGCTCTTCAGGGTGTTCGCTTTGGCGGGCGCTTTGCCTGTGAACTGCACGGTGAGCTTGCTGTAGATGCGCATGTTGCCACTGCATTTGCGCGTTCCCGAAACCGTGACCTTGACGGGATATTTCGAGAATTTGCCGGCCGCGCAGTTGGGTTCGCATTTGTTTATCTGGAACGTGCCCTTGGCCTTGGCCGTGGGCCCGCCGAAGGTCGACCAGGTGAGGCCGCTGACAAGGGTGTTGGCGTCCGCACAGGTCAGCGTGACGGTCTTCGGGCGGATGCTGGCTTTGGTGCAATTCGGGACCTTGATCGCCGATGCAGCCGCCGAAGCGCTGATCGCGAGTGAGAGCACGATCGCGACGAGCGTCGCGCTCAGGAGGGAAAGTCGAGTTGGTAGTCGCATGGATCAATGATCCCAGGCCGGGCGGCGCGTGGTGCACCGAGGGCCGGCACGGCCCGGCCTGCACGCGGCACGGGCGAGGCCCGTCCGAGCGGCGCACGGACGGCGCCGGTGCGCCGCGCCCGCGGCACGCGAGCGCCACTGGTCCGGCTCGCACCCCTACGCAAGCTCGACGTCGACGGCGAACTCGTCGGACTCGGCTAGCTCGATCTGCTCGATCGCGCCGGCGCTGACGAGGTCGTCGAGCCCGAGCTGGAGCGCTTCGAGGCGATCGTGGGTGTCGCTGACCTGGACCCGACGCACGGGCGCGCGCATCGGCGCCTGGGCCTGCGACTTGGCCGTGCGCACCTCGCGCAGGACGTCGGCCGTGACGTCGATCGCCTGCTGCTCGACGTGGGCGCGACCGTTGGATGTCATGTGGGCGCGGAGCTCGGCGGCCGTGGGCCAGCTCGCGCGGTGCACGGAGCCCTGCTGCCACCACGACCACACCTCCTCGCTGACGAACGGCAGGAACGGCGCGAACAGGCGTTGGAAGCTCGACAGCGACACGCGCAGCGCCAGGCTGACCGAGCCCACGATGTCCCGATCGGTGTCGTAGCGCCGGCCCTTGACCAGCTCGAGGTAGTAGTCGCAGAACCACCAGAAGAACTGCTCGATGCGCTGCAGGGCGCGCGCATAGTCGTAGGCCTCGAAGCTGGCCGTGGCCTCGTCGACCACGTCGGCGAGGCGCGCGACGGCGGCGCGATCGAGCGGATGGGAGAGCAGCTCGCCGGCGGGCGGCAGCTCGGCGAGCGCGAACTTCGAGGCGTTCAGCAGCTTCACCGCCAGCCTGCGCCCGGTGCGCATCTGCTTGGTGTCGAAGGCCGTGTCGGTCCCCGGCCGCCCGTTCGCGGCCCAGTAGCGCACGCCGTCGGCCCCGTGTTCCTCGAGCAGGTGCATCGGCGTCACTACGTTGCCCTTCGACTTCGACATCTTCTTGCGGTCGGGATCGAGCACCCAGCCCGAGATCGCGGCGCCGCGCCAGGGCAGCACGTCGTAGTCCAGCTGCGAGCGCAGGACCGTTGTGAACAGCCAGGTGCGAATGATGTCGTGGGCCTGCGGGCGCAGGTCCATCGGAAAGACCTGGCGGAGCCGGGCGTCGTCGTCGCGATCGTCTGCCTCGTGCCCGGCGTCATCGCGATCGTCTGCGCCCGGCCCGGTGGCGTCTCCGTCCGGCGCGGTCGCGAGCGCGGCGATCTGCGGGGTCAGCGACGAGGTGGCCCAGGTGTCCATCACGTCGGGGTCGGCGACGAAACCGCCGGGACGGCCGCGCTGCTCGGGCGTGTAGCCGTCGGGGACGTCCGTCGACGGGTCGATCGGGAGGCGCTCGGGCGCCGGCACCAGCGGATCGTCGAAGATCACGACGCCGTGCTGGTCGAGCCGGTACCAGAGCGGGAACGGGACGCCGAAGAAGCGCTGGCGGCTCACGCACCAGTCGCCGCTGAGGCCGTTGACCCAGTCTTCGTAGCGGGCGCGCATGTAGGGCGGGTGCCATTCGAGCTCGCGCCCGCGCGCGATCAGCGCCTCACGGTGCTCGACCGTCTTGAAGAACCACTGACGGCTGGTGAGGATCTCCACTGGGCGCTCGCCCTTCTCGAAGAACTTGACTGCGTGCGTCACGGGCCTTGGCTCGCCGAGCAGATCGCCGGAGGCCTCGAGCTCCGCGACGATCGCGCGTCGAGCCTGATTGACGCTGCGTCCGCGCAGCTCCGCGTAGCTTGCGCGGGCGCGCTCGGCATCGACGCTCTCCCAGCCCGGTTCCCCCCAGGGCACGTCGATCAGGCGTCCATCCTCACCGAGCACCGCGCGCACGGGCAGCCCCAGCTCGCGCCACCAGGTGACATCGGTGAGGTCGCCGAACGTGCAGACCATCACCAGGCCGGTGCCCTTTTCGGGGTCGACGAGCGAGTGCGTGAGCACCGGGACGCGCACCCCGAACAGGGGGGTCAGCAGCTCGCCGCCGGCCAGGTGGCGCCAGCGCGCGTCGTCGGGGTGCGCGAGCACGGCTACGCACGCCGGGATCAGCTCCGGGCGGGTGGTTTCGATCGCGCCGCCCTCGCCGCCTGCCAGCGTCGCGCTGTCGGCCGGCCCCGCGCTGCCGGTCGGCGCGGCTCCGTCCGGGGCGCGCGCGAACGCGACCCGGTGCATCGCGCCCGGGCGCTCGCGGTCCTCGAGCTCGGCCTGGGCGACGGCGGTGCGAAAGTCGACGTCCCACAGCGTCGGCGCCTGAAGTTGGTAGGCCTCGCCGCCGGCGAGCAGCCCCAGAAAGGAGCGCTGCGAGACCCGTTGCGCGAGCTCCCCGATCGTCGTGTAGGCCAGGGACCAGTCGACCGACAGGCTGAGCCTGCGCCACAGCTGCTCGAAGGCGCGCTCGTCGGACTCGGTCAGCCGCAGGCACAGCTCCACGAAGTTGGGGCGTGAGATCGAGAGGGGCTCGGCGGGCGGCTCGGAGGGCGGCGCGAAGTCGGGGTCGTAGGCGACCGACGGGTCACAGCGGACGCCGTAGTAGTTCTGGACGCGGCGCTCGGTCGGCAGGCCGTTGTCGTCCCAGCCCATCGGATAGAAGACGGCCTTGCCCCGCATGCGCTGGTAGCGGGCGATCAGATCGGTGTGCGTGTAGGAGAAGACGTGACCGACGTGCAGCGATCCGCTGACGGTCGGCGGGGGCGTGTCGATCGCGAAGATGCGCTCGCGCGGCGCATCGCGGTCGAAGCGGTAGACGCCGTCGCGCTCCCAGATCGCGCACCACTTCTCCTCCAGCCCGTCGAGGCTGGGGCGCTCGGGAACCTTGGGGGCGTCGCGCGGCTCCGATTCAGAGGGCAAGCCCGGGATCGTACCCGAGCCGTTGTTCACGCTCGGCGCGATGAGCAGGGCAGAAGGCGCCTCGCACCTGGCCGTCGGCCAGGCCATAGCCGAGCCACACCTCGTCCTGCCAGCGGAACTGGAAGAAACCCGCGTGGCCCTGCGCGCGCCCGAGCTCGCGCCGCCAGGCCTCCTGCATGACGGCCCGCGGCACCTGTCGGGCGCACGATCCCTCGTCGAGGTGAGCCGTCCACACGCAGCGCACCGCCGCCGGCTCGGGCCGCGAGGCCAGATCGGGGTCGGTCGGCGAGACAGGGCAGGGAGGTGCTGCGGCGGGCGTGGACGGCTCCGCGCTGCCGTGCGGACCGGGGAACGGCACGCACTCGCCGGTGCGGCGGGTGACCGCCGGTTCGATGCTGAGCGCTGTTGCGGATGCAAGCTGACCGTTCATGGGTTTCACCCCCGACTTTGCCCTGATCGGGCAGTGCTTGTCGTTCCTTTCGGACGACACGAGCCGTGAGGTTGGCCCATGCGCACGATTTGGACAGTTGTCCGATTAGGCGCATATGCAGGCAAAACGGTGGATAACGTGGCCCGGGCGGCGTGGCGGACGTGGGTCAGCGCTCGTAGACGCCCACCTGATTGGACGCGCCCGCCGCGAACGGATAGTCGGCTTCGGCTTCGCTGACGACGCGGAACCGGTAGCTGGCGGGGCCCGGGAGCTTGAAGCGATACGAGGCGCGGAAGGCGCCGCGAGAGTTGCTGTGGACCACGTCGAACTCGATCCAGGGCCCCCCGGGAGAGCGGGCCTCCAGCACGATCACCTTGCCTCCGCGCGGTATCGGCCCACCGAGCAGCCGCCCCGTGAACACGATCGTGGCGCCGACGCTGGCGGTGTGCGGGCGGACGTGCAGCCGGACGCCCGCTCGCACGGTGAGCGCAAGCGTGCGCGTGGCCACCGGCGGACTGCCGAGCTGAGCGCGGTAGGCGAACTTCAGCGTGCGCGAGCCTACGCCGTCGGGGACGTGGAGCGAGAAGCGCCCGTTCGCGCCGGTCCTGGGGCAGGCGATCGTCGCGGTTCGCGCCCCGGCGTAGGCGGGGGTGGCGGTGCAGTCGATCTGAGCGTCACCGATCGGGAGCCCCGTCGGCCCCGTGAGCCGGCCGTCGACGACGTGCTCCTGCCCGTACGGGCTCGTGAGGCGCGCGCTCTTTGTCTGCGCCCAGGCGGCCGTGAGCGTGGCCTGGGTCGACGCGTTGATGCCGTTCGGCGGGCCGGGGGGGCTCGCGGGTGACGGGTTCGAGACGGTCACCTGGCGGTCGAGCACGGGCGCGGAGTTGCCCGCGGCGTCGATCACGCTGACGACGAGATGATGGGTGCCGTTGCCGACCTGGGAGCTGTCGAACGGGATGTCCACGCTGACCTTCTGGGCACAGGGCTGCACATACAGAAAGGCGGGCAGCCCATCGCTGGTCCCGCCGGCGTCGACGCAGCGTCCTCCGTTTTCGTCGACGACGGTCCGTTGTACGACCTGCCCGTCGACGCTGAACACGGCCTCGTAGACGCCCGAGCCGGGGTCGCTGGCGTCAAACTCGACGTCGCTGGTGCCGGTGATCGTCGGGGCGCTCGTGAGTTCGCCGGCGACGTTCGTGACGGTCGGCCCTTCGTTCTGTTCCAGGACGATGTCGGCGGCATAGAGGTATACGGCTGCTGCGTAGCCATGGGCATCGCCTTGCTCACCGGGGCAAGTGAACTCGGGCGTCCCCACGCAAGACGCGTCCACGTACAGGTGTGCTCCGAGGTTGGCTTGAGGCACCGTCAAAACGTTTTCGCCTGAAAGTGGTTCATAAAGATCTCCCACTCCGGTGGGGCAGCGGACACCCGCTTCACATTGACCAAACGCGTTCCGCGGGTCCAGCACATTTTCTGGACCGGCGAACCAGAGCTGATAGAACGCGCCGAGTTCGCCGCCCCCGTCAGCGTCACCTGCCCGCCAAAGCTTTGCTGCTGCGATCTGCTCGCCCGGAGGAGCAGAGAACGTCCATGTCGCGATTTCGGTGTTTGCTTCGCGAGCGACTTCGTCCCTGAGCGCCGCTAGCAAAGCCCCTCCGGTCTGAAAGCAGCTTTCTTGGACAAGCGCGTAGGCGCCGGTCTTCGAGCCGCTCCACCCATCAACCGGGGCCGGGGCTCCCGACGGGGTGCGACACGAGTACACGTGGTACTGGCCGGCCGGCGCCGGCTGAGCGTGTGCCAGTGCGCCCAGGCCGGCGAGACACATCGCCAGCGCCGCCCGTCGCATGGTCATCTGGCCGACGACACGGCGTGCCGAGCCCGTCCCCGTCCGGCGCCTCTCGATCGTTACGTCAACCACGCGACCTCCTGTCGTCGCGATCCTCGCTGATCCCCTTAGCCGAATTATTCCACTGATTGCGCCTGTGGCGCGCCCCGACGCAGGCGTGGCGCTCACGGCGCTGCTCGTGGACGCTCCGTCGCGCCGCCCCAGAAAACCCGACCCGGCCCGATCCGGGGACCGGGCCCGCGCGGGCGCCGCCGTTTTTACAAGGACAGGCTGACCGGCAGCCTGGCGAGCCCGTAGATGCCGGTGATCGTCTCGTACTCCGGCTCGCCGTCCAGCGACAGCTCGCGCACGTGCTCGGCCAGAAACCGCAGAGCCTCCTGCAGCTCGAGCCGGGCGAGGTTGGCTCCGACGCAGTAGTGCACGCCGGCGCCGAACGTGAGCGCATGCGCGCGCGCGCGTGGGGCGGCGATATCGAACTCCCACGCGCCGCCGCCTCCTGGGAGGTGCTCGCCTCCCGCTCGTCGTTCGTTGCCCCCGCCACGGCTCGACTCGTCATCTTGCGCATCCGGCCCGAGGTCGCGGTTGCCTGTGAACGCGGACACCATCACGACGGTCCCCGCCGGGAACGTGACGTCGCGGAAGGTGACCTCGGCCGTGGTGATGCGAGCTGTGAACGGCGTGATCGGCTCGTATCTGAGCGCCTCCTCGACGGCCCGCTCGGCCAGCTCGGGCTCGCGCCGCAACAGCTGCCACTGCTGCGGATGTTCGGCCAGCAGCCTGACCGCGTGCGCGAGCTGGCTCTGGGTGGTGTCCACGCCCCCCACGAGCACGTTGAACACGAGGTTGATGCACTCGACGTCGCTGAGCCGCTCGCCCTGCTGCTCGGCCGCGATCAGCGTGGAGATGAGGTCGTCGCCGGGGTCCTCGCGACGCGCCCGCAGCAGCGCTTCGGCGTACTCGTAGAACTCCCCCACCGCCTGCTCGATCAGCTCTCGCTCGGTCGCCATCGAGGCGGCGTCGAACTGGCGCTGGATCCAGTTCGACCAGTGGTGCAGGCGCGCCGCGTCGGCGAGCGGCGCACCCATCACCAGGGCGATCGTTCGCGACGGATAGGGCTTCGCGAACGCCTCGACGAACTCGCAGCGCACCGTGTTCGGAGCGCCGGCATCGCTCCCATCCGCGGCAACCCCGCCCGCGCTGCTCGCCCGACCCGCATCGGCCACAGCGTCGGCCGCGCCCGCCGTCCTCGCTGCGGCCGCGTTGCCGGCGCGGGCGTCGGCGAGCAGCTCGCCCAGGAACTCGCGCACCGCCGGACGGTAGCGCTCGACCGCGCGCGCGCTCAGCGCGGGGTTCAGCAGACCGCGCAGGCGGGCGTGGTCGGGGCCGTTGAGATGCAGGATGTTGCGCTTGAACTGCTCGTGGAGCGGACCCTCGCGCACGCCGAAGATCTCGGCGATCGTCATACCCGGGAAGATCGCGTCGCGCGTGCGCAGGAAGAACTCGCCCGCCTCGCGGTCGAGCGCCAGGTACCCGTACGGACCCGATGCGAGCCAGCCGTGAGCGCTGAGCTCGCGCATCGTTTGGTGAAAGCGATCTCCCCGCAGCGAGGCGTCGGTGTAGTCGAGCTGGGGCAGCTCCAGCTCGCTCACGAGCGTCATCGCCGCACCGCGCGCCGCCGCGTCACCGTATCGGCGGCACCCCGCCCGATCGCTGCACTCCCCCTTATTTCTTCGGGCTCACGGTCTGCTTCAGCGACGCACCAGCGCTGAACTTCGGGGCCTTCGACGCCTTGATTTTGACTCGCTCGCCGGTGCGCGGGTTGACGCCCTGGCGCGCGGCGCGTTTGACGACGGAGAACTTGCCGAAGCCCGTGATGTTCACCTCGTCGCCTTTCTTCAGCGTCTTCGAAACCGTGCCGACGAACGACTCGAGCGCCCGCCCGGCGTCGGCTTTCGAGAGACCGCTGTCGGAGGCGACCGCGTCGATCAGCTGGGACTTGTTCATTGAAGCTTCCTTTCGTTGGTCAGTTGCCGTTCACCGCGCAGCGCAGCCTAGCGCTAGCGCGCGAAACACGGCTCTGCGAGCGGAGGTTCACACGCGGCTGCGCGCCGGCAGGAAGCGGTTGGTGCCGTAACGGGCGGCGCTCACGCGCTTGCTGATCAGGCCGTTCTTGAGCATCCAGCGTGACAGCGCCCGTATGTTGCGCGGCTGCAATCGTCCGAACGGCACCTTGCGTCCGCTTGCCGTGCGAGCCTGGAACAGCGGCAGGTACGCGTACAGCGAGGCCCTGGTGAGCCCAGGCTGCAGCGTGGGGTTGGCGCGCAGCAGCTCTCGCAGGCTGCGCTGCGGATCGGCGAGCGTGTCTTCATAGCCGTGCACGGTCGCCGCCACGAACCCCCGCACGAGCCTCGGATCAGATGACATCTCCTTGCGTGTGGTGAACGCCACCAGGCCGGGATAAGCAGGGCCACCGTAGGAGTCGAGCGGGAACGCGGTGATCGGGTGGCCGCTCGCCTTCAGCCCGACGCCTTCGTCCGGAATGAAGCCGGTGAACGCGGCGATCTTGCCGGCGAGCAGCGCCTGCGGACCGTTCAGACCGACGTTCACGACATGCACCTTGCCGGGCTCACCGCCGGCGTGAGCCACCTCGGTGTCGAGCACGGCGTGGTCGGAGGGCACTCCCGTGATGCCGACCGTCTTGCCCTGCAGGTCGGCGGGAGTCTGCAGGTGCTCGGACGCCAGCGCGATCAAGCCTCCGAGCGGACGCTGCGCGATCGCCATCACAGCGCGTGCTTCGCCCCCGTTTGCGATCAGGTTGGCGACGTCGCTGCCGTCGGCGAGGCCGAACTGGGCGCTGCCGGCGTCGATCAGCTTGAGCGTGTCGGTGGTCGCGGTCGGGCTGACGACGCGCAGTTCGATGCCCTCATCGCGGTAGTAGCCGGCCGCCAGGGCGCGGTAGATACCCGCGTGCACTGCGTTGGGCGTGAAGTCCAGGATCAGCGTCGCCTGGGTCAGATGCGGCTGCGAGCTCGAGCCTCCGCAGCCGGCGACCCCGACCGCGGCCACGAGCATCACGCCGGCGGCGAGCGCCGCCGCGAGCTTCGCCCTGACGGCCGAGCGGCGCCGCCCCGCGGGACGCGACAGACGACGTGATGCGGAAGTCGGGCGCCGGCGCAGGCCACGCGAAATCACCGAGCCCACGCGTGCGTGCGCGCGCGTGCGTGCGCCGCCGTCCACGAGATCGACCGCGGGCGGGTGATGGTGGCCGGTACGATCTGAAGACATGGCGATTGATGCGACCTCGCGTCCGGACGCCCGCGAGAGCTCGGGCGCGCCCGCGCCAGAGCAGGCGGCAGGCAGGACCCTATCGGGACAACCAGTCAAGGAGCTCTACACCGACGCCGACCTGCCCGCCGGCATCGGCACCGCCAACGACCCGATCGGGCGGCCCGGCCACTACCCGTTTACGCGCGGCGTATACGAGTCGATGTACCGCGGGCGCCTCTGGACGATGCGCCAGTTCGCCGGCTTCGGCACCAGCGAGGAGACCAACGAGCGCTTCCGCTACCTGCTCGATCACGGCCAGACCGGGCTGTCGACGGCGTTCGACATGCCCAGCCTGATGGGCCACGACTCCGATCATCCGCGCTCCCTCGGCGAGGTCGGGCGCGAGGGCGTGGCGGTCGACACGCTCGACGACATGCAGACGCTGTTCGGCGGCATCGACCTCGGCGCGGTCAGCGTCTCGATGACGATCAACGCCCCCGCCGCGATCATGCTGGCCTTCTACGTGGCCGCCGCCGAATCCGGCGAGTTTGGGCCGACCGGGCCTGTGCCGGCCGAGCGCCTCAGCGGCACGATCCAGGCCGACATCCTCAAGGAGTACATCGCCCAGAAGGAGTGGTGCTTCCCGATCGACCCGGCGATGCGCCTGGTCGGCGACATGATCGAGTGGTGCACCCGCCGGATGCCCCGCTGGCACCCGATCTCGATCTCCGGCTATCACATCCGCGAGGCCGGCTCGACCGCGCAGCAGGAGCTCGCGTTCACGCTCAAGGACGGCCTCACCTACGTCGAGCAGGCGATCGCGCGCGGGCTCGACGTCGACGAGTTCGCGCCGCGCCTGAGCTTCTTCTTCAACGCCCAGATCGACTTCTTCGAGGAGATCGCCAAGTACCGTGCCGCGCGCCGCATCTGGGCACGCGAGCTGCGCGAGACCTTCGGCGCCAAGCACGAGCGCTCGTGGCTGATGCGCTGTCACGCCCAGACCGCGGGCGTCAGCCTGACCGCGCAGCAGCCGCTGAACAACATCGTGCGCACCGCCGTCGAGGCGCTCGCGGGCGTGCTCGGCGGGACGCAGTCTCTGCACACCAACAGCTACGACGAGGCGCTCGCCCTGCCGACCGAGCAGGCCGTCAAGGTCGCCCTGCGCACCCAGCAGGTGATCGCGCACGAGACCGGCGCCGCCGCGACCGCCGATCCACTGGGTGGCTCGTACTTCATCGAGTCCCTCACCGACGAGATGGAGCGTCGCTGCTACGAGTACTTCGACAAGATCGACGCGCTCGGCGGCATGGTGCAGGCGGTCAAGCGCAACTTCCCTCAGCGCGAGATCGCCGACGCGGCGTTCGAGCACCAGCGCGCGATCGACGCCGGCGAGCGGATCGTGGTCGGCGTCAACCGCTTCGTCGACGCCGACGAACCGCCGATCCCGATCCTGCGCGTCGACCCCGCGCTCGAAGCCAAGCAGATCGAACGACTCCAGGGAGCGCGCGCGCGCCGCGACGGCGCCGCGGTCGAGCGTGCCCTGGCGCGCCTGCGCGAGGATGCCGCTCACGAGGATCGCAACCTGATGGATCCGCTGCTCGACTGCGCCCGCGCGCAGGCCAGCGAGGGCGAGATCATCGAGTCCCTGCAGCAGGTCTTCGGCGACTACCGCGAGACGCCCGTCTTCTAAGGATCTCCTCAGAAAGGCGTAGGGAGCGACGTTGCGGTCAAGGCTTCTCGCCACGGCGTCGTGAGATGGGGTTAGGATCACCGCCCGAGCGAGTGACACGAGCGCAGTCTGAAGACGAGCACAGCCCACAACCACCGGCGCCTGCGCCGAGCCCTGATCGTCGCCGCGACACTCGTGGCACTGGCGAGCGCCGGCCTGCTCGCGTTCGGTGCTGCACGCATCAAAGCCGAGGAGTCGGCCTACGGTGGACCCACCGCGCCGTGGTGCTTGCCCGCGCAGCTGAACCGCTCGGCGGTGCTGCCAGGCACCAGCCTTGCGGTCTCGCCCTTGCCTGACTCGCTCGACGCCTCGCCGCGCACCCAGATAAGCCTGCTTGGAGCCCCCGCCTCGGCGCTCAGTCAGATCAGCGTGCGCGGCTCGCTCAGCGGCGCCCACCGGGGCCGGCTGCGGGCCTACTCGCAAGGCGACGGCGCCAGCTTCCTGCCGGCCACGCCGTTCATACCCGGCGAGACGGTGACCGTGCACGGGCGCGTCAAGCAGCGCGGCAAGACGAGCTCGTTCGCTTTCTATTTCACGACCGCTCACGAGAATCCGATCAAGTACGTGCCGACCGCCAACCCAACCCACGACTACAGCGAGATGCAGCATTTCCGCTCCGCGCCCAACCTGGAGCCCCCGCTGCTCGATGTCACCACGCGCGCGAACCCGCACGCCGAAGGCGACATCTTCGCGGCGCCCTACTCGGGGCCGGGCCCGAGCGGTCCCGAGATCTTCACCGAAAGCGGGGAACTGGTGTGGTTCGATCCACTGCCCGAAAACACCTCGGCGACGAACCTGCAGGTCCAGGAGCTGGGCGGTAAGCCCGTGCTGACCTGGTGGCAGGGCTACATCCCGCCGCAGGGGTTCGGCGAGGGAGAAGAGATCATCGACAACACCTCCTACCAGCAGATCGGACGTGTGCACGCGGGCAACGGCTACACCGCCGACCTGCACGACTTCCACATCACGCCCCAGGACACCGCGCTGATCACGGTGTTCAACCCGATCGCCTGCAACCTCACGGCCGTCGGCGGCCCGGGCGGCGGCGCGGCGACCGACAGCATCTTTCAGGAAATCGACCTGCGCACCGGTCTCGTGCGCCGCGAATGGACGAGCCTCGACCACGTCGCGCTGAGCGAATCCTATAGCGCCCCCGAGGGCGCGACGACCGAATGGCCGTATGACTACTTCCATATCAACTCAATCGACCAAATGGCCGATGGGACTACGTTGATCAGCGCACGCAACACATGGACGCTCTACGAGCTGAACACGACCACCGGGCAGGTGCAGTTGCGGATGGGCGGAAAACACAGCGAAGTCAGGGGCAACGGAGCCACCACCGCCTACCAGCACGACGCCACCGCGCTCGCGAACGGGACGATCACCGTGTTCGACAACGGCGCCGTGCCGAAGGTCCATCCGCAGTCGCGTGCGATCGTGATCTCGCTCGAACCGAAGGCCAAGACCGACACGCTGCTGGCGCTCTACGAGCACCACTCGCCCGAGCTGACCGCGGGCAGCCAGGGCGACGTGCAGACGCTGCCGAGCGGCAACCTGTTCGTCGGCTGGGGCGCCGAGCCCTACTTCTCCGAATACGCCCCGAACGACAAGCTGCTGTATGACGCGCACATGCACGGCTCCTACCAGACCTACCGGGCCTACCGCTTCCCCTGGGCGGCGCTGCCGGCCGGGCAGCCGGCGATCGCAGAGACCAGCAGCAAGGGTCAGACGACCGTGTACGGGAGCTGGAACGGCGCCACCCAGATCGTCAGCTGGCGCGTATATGGCGGATCGTCTCCGAACAAGCTGGCGCCGCTCGCGAACGCCCCCAGGAGCGGTTTTGAGACGGCGATCGCGACGCCGCACAGCGAGCCCTATCTGGCCGTCCAGGCGCTGTCGGCGAGCGGGTCGGTGCTCGGAACCTCGAGAACGATCCGAGGCTAGTGTCGTGAGTCAGAAATTCGCCGACACCTCCCGACGCCTGCCATTGGCGGGCAATGGCGCGAGCGCTGGATCAAGGCTTGACTTGTGGAGAAGGGCTTTGATACTCTCATTTGGCTCGGTGTCAAATAGAGGTTTTTGAGGTGGGGAGCAAGGTGCGCAGCACTACCACTAAGCGCCGTTCGGATGGGGAGCCGGCGGTCGCAACTAGCAACGGCATGGCCAAACCCGCCGAGGCCCGGGCCAAACGTGGCCGCGGCTCGCGGGCGACGGCGCCAAGCGCGCCGATCGAGAACGACGTGGCGGGCGAGGCGCAGCCGCGCGAGCTGCCGCGGGCCAAGGACGAGCGCTCCGGGCGCTATCGCCGGCTGCCCACGGGAGCGCACAGCCTCGATCCCGAGGAGGTGCGCCGTGACCAGCGCGAACGCC